>JGI994J12354_10000791_pt1 | contig 31905 bp, 43 predicted proteins | sample IntmicLarv3ML3BL_FD_12354 | JGI IMG/M metagenome (IMG submission 12354) | reverse complement strand
CCCAATACGAAATAAGATATAATTCGCTGACCTTGATTCAAAAAGAATAAATCGAGCAAAAAGAATTTTACAATCGAGGTTATTTCCAAAAAAAGCCCGAAACGGCGAATATACGGATAATGTTTATTAAATCCGTGCAGAATCAAAATAAACGCGGAAACCACAAGTATAAAGCTTATTAACATGCTGTTAAAATCATAATTATATTGACACAATAAAATTTGAAGAATGATAAAAATCAAAAAAATTGAGGTACACAATGTTTGAATTTCCCGCGTGAGGAATTTTTTATTTAAGAAAATTGAAAATACATTCCAAACGGCGATAATAGACGCGACATTATAACCAATCATTAAAATACTTTCAAGTTTTGAATAGTTTGAGTTATATGAAAAGTTTAATATCAAACAAATAAAAATCGCTCCGATATATAACATCGTTTGCAAATCTATAATAAAGTCGTCTTTGAATTGCTTAAAAATATTTAATACAAAAGTATAAATTACCGAAATAAAAATAATTGCGATATAAAAATTCTGATTGAAAAATCCGTCACGAAGAAAATATTCCGCCAAAATCAATGCGTATACATATACCGAAACGAATGTAAAGTTTTTATAATAGCGCGATGTTTTGCCGTTTATCAAATACATAAATTGCGGAGTGTTTCTGTTTTTATATAACAGAGTGCAGAAAATAATAACGATGCCCGCGATTATCGCCGTAGCTTTTCCTATATAAAAAATATCGTGCAATCCCAAAAAGTCGGCGAATAAAAAAGTCAAAAAGCAAAGTATAAAAATAAATGTACCTGCGCGGACTTGCCATTTATTACTTGATAAAATCCCGATAACGATTAAAATTATCGCTTCAAACAACCAACCCAAAGAAATCCATTCCGCATCGAATTGCAAAGGAATGACCAAAACGCAAAANGTAAAAGCCGTTCCCCAAAACAACGCCGAAATNCCTTTGTTTTGAACGCGGTCATCAAAAAAACGTCCCGCCGACATGTANAAAACGGCGATAAATAAAGCAACAACACCGTAATATTGATTTAAGTTTTCAACCGCCATAATCCAGAAAATAAGTAAACAATTTAAAAGTGTATTTATCGTGAGCATCAAAAAAGAACCTGCGCTGACGGGTTTTGATTTTCGCATCGGATAAATAAGCGCGACAAAAACGTAAACAAGAAAGTTTGCCATAACATATAAAAATATTAATACGACAGGTATATTCTCCATATAAAAAGATGCGCCCAAACAGGAAATCATACTGAGCGAATTAAGCCCGAAACTTATATATTTTACAGCCGACCATTCTTTTCTTGCGGAAAGAGCCATCGCAAAAATGCTTAATATAAACAAGTATAACATTATGGTTAATAAAACAACGTTATCAAATAACGAAATTGCGTATATGGGTAAAAATCCACCGACAAGCGCGAAGTTAGCGATAGTTTGTGATTCGTAACGAAGAGAAAGGATAAACGCCAAAACCGCGACTAAAACGCAAATACAAAATGCCGCGGGGACGGAAAGCACATTCAAAACAAAATATGAAATCGTGGTCGATGCGAATAATATCGCAACACCGCCCGCGGTTATTCCCAAAGAAAAGGCGGAACGGGATTTTCGATTTAAAACTTCGCCGCCGATTAAAAACGATACACCGATTAAAAATGCCATCGCACTTTTTAAAGCGTCAGACGTCAGAAAGTTTACATAAGTATATTGCAATCCGAAAATAACGCCCAAAAGAATTAAAACAACACCTAAGATATTTGTTATTCGCCCGCCGAATTTTAATTCGGTATTATTATTTTGAGCGCGTTTCGCGACTTGCTCGGGCGTCGGCGGAGTTGACAATTTTTGAATTTCTCTCATCGATTGCGATTGAAAATCTTTGCTCGCATTTTCGATTGCGTTTCTGTGTTTTTGAATTTCATTATTTAAAAGAAAATTTAATTCTTGAAGTTTCATTTGAATTTCCGAATTGCTTTGCATCATGTTGGATTCGATTGCTTGGCGCAGTTGATTTATATTCGCCTTGGTATTTTGCTCTATCGAGCGCAGATTATTATGCTCAATCGATTCAAAATTTTTATAAAGTAAATATATTCGATTGCCGAATACATTTAAAATAGTCAATTTTTGCTTATAGGTTTCTTCCATGAGTGCTTCTTTGAGTTGCATATTCTCTTTTTTTAATTCATTTGTTTTTGTATATAATTCATTTAAATCATTTTCGTAATCTTTAATTTTTTCTTCCAAAGCAAGATTGTTGTTTATAAAATCCGTTTCCTCAAGCTTTTTTATTTCCGATTTTAAATTAATTAACTGTTCCTGCTGAGCGTTTAAAATGTCATTTAACTCCTTGATAAAATCCATTGACTCGCCCTCCCGCTTTTATTTTTTTGAATACCCTGTAAATAAAGCTCTGTAATGATTTTTATCGGCAAAATTCGGTTGTTTCGTGAATTGAATATTCATTTGTGTTGTGTTTGAATTGCTTACAAATATTTATACGGCGGATTTATTTTAAAGTATGTTTTATAAAAATCTCAAAAATTTTGCGAGTTACGAAAAAATGTTCCGCATCAATCGGTAACGCAAAATTTAAATAGGCAAATAAAATTTTATATTTAACGACGTAAAAAATATCTTTAAAAGCAACGCCTCTCGGGGTGACATATGACAATAAAAAGATAATGTTTTGTAACAAAGCGGAAATATTAATATTGTATAATTTACAAGCGAATGATTTTAATATTTATAAATCAATACATAATTTTTCGGAAAGGAGCTTTGGTGTGAGGAAAATAATTTTTGAAAGTTTTAGTGTTGCCGCAATTTTTTCAATTATAATTTTTGCGATTTTATTTACAAAAGATGTAGATTTAAACGCTGAACAAATAAACTTAAACGCAACTAATCTTTCGGAAGAAATTGCGGAAACCGAAACGACTAAAACGACTAAAGACGAAGAAGTCAGCATCTCCAAAGGCTCTGACGGGGGAATTGAATATACATTTGACACAAAAAAAATTATTACGGGGAAAACTTTTGCTCATTCTAAAGTGAAAATTAATATTTTTGCGGACGCGGAAAGAACGGAAAAAATTTCCGCAAACGAAATATCTATCGGCGCGTCGGGTATTTTTGATATCGAAATAGACCTTGCCGAGGGAAATAATTTTGTTGAGATAATTTCGGGGAATACAAGTTTAAATTTGAATATAGTAAGGCTTGAAGAAAATATAAAAAGCACATTGGGGAGATTTCTTGCGCCCGAGGAAAAATATAAGTTTACAAAGTAAAAATATTTGTTTAGAATAATATGTGAGTATTAACGTGATTTGTATGTATGGTTTGCAGTAAGAAATATATTAAATGTATACGGTCAGATGAGAAATTTATATTAGGGTCAGTCGTAAAATCCATGCTTTTACTGCTCACCCAAGCAATTCGGGTGAATGTTATGATTAAAAACAGAATTAAAAACGGATTTTTAATATTTTTGATTGTTTTGACTGTTTATCAAATTAATAAGTTATGGTTTGAAAATCTAGCAAACCATAACTTTTTTTATACTTTATTCAGCGGCGGAAACACAACTATAAAAACCGAGGACATCAACCGCGCTTTTTATACGCCGACGAGAATTATTTCGAGCGATGGAAATAATAATTATTATATGTTTTATTCAAACTTAAAAACTATTTTGGATGAACATAAATTCGGGAATATTTCAAGAGAATTCGGGAGTTTGGAATATAAAAGCGAGTATAAATTTGACTCCGAAGAAACTCTCGGTGCGCGAAGTTTTATTTATGAATATGAATTTGGAATGAAAACGCGCGATTTTTTTGAGAGCATCGGCGTGAAAAATAATAATATAATCAACAAAGTAGAGGAATTTAACAAGCTTATTTTGATACCGGGCAGAGATGAGATAAGTCCTTTGAAAGTTATTTTTTTAAATATGAAAGATAATATCGCCTATGAATACACCACGAAAAGCAAAAATTTTATTTATTTGTTTGATTGGATTGACGGCAACAAGGAAAATCGCTTGGGATTTGTTTTAAATACGGATTTGTCGGCGGGAAATAATTTTCTGTTTGTTCCGTATTGGACAAATTATTATTACTATTATTTGGCAAGTGTGCGCAACCCTTATAAAAACAGCAACGGGGAAGAGCGTATTTCTTTTGTTGATAACGAAATAAATAATTTTTTTGATAATCCGTCGGCGAAAAATTCCAAAACATCGCCGAAAGAAGAAACGGACGCTTTCGGAAATGTGTCAACTTATGATACATATGTTTTTAATGATTCGATGTTAAAAGTTTTAACTTATTACGCGGGCGAGAGGTCTTATTTGGAGTTTAGCGATTATAAAACTCCGCCGAAAAAAGATTATTCTTTGGTGGGGAGCTATAATATCGCGACTAATTTTATTATGCATGACGAAAACGTAATAAATGATATTCATTTAATGAAAATCGATTATAACGAACAGAATAGTTACACGTTTTATTTTTCGTATTCGGTGGGCGATGCGCTGATTTATCTTTCAGATGATTTCAAAGAAAAATCGGGTATGGAAAATCACATTGAAATCAGCACCTCGGGCGGTATGATTACGAAATATAAAAAGAGTTTATTAAATTATGAATTATCCGATGAGAGAAATTTTGTTTCGGAGGCTTATAAAGATGTTTTGGATACCGATTTTCTCCGCGGATTTGACATGGAAAACGATATCATAAAAGATTTCTCTTTGAGTTATAAAACGGACATCTCGCAAGATACTTACTCGGAATATTACAATGATATAGAATTGTATTGGTTTATAGTTACCGATGATGTCAGAACAAATTACCCTGCGAAGAAATAGGTGATTTTAAAGTGGATTGGGACAGAGCGAAAAATATAATTATAGTGTTACTTCTTATGATAAACACAGCTTTATTTGTTATTTCATTGCGCGAAAACGGAATCGCGTATCGGCTTACGAAAGAACAAAGAAACGATATTTTAACGTTTTTAGAAAATAACGATATCGAATTCAGAGGCGAAATTATAAACGATTTTAAACCGCAGAAAAAAATAGTTTTAAAGTCTTATGAGTTTGAACAAAATTTGTTAAAGAGCGTTTTTTTTAAAGATGAAGAAGTGAAAGAATCTTTTGAAACAAGGTATTTTGTTTTTCAAAATGACAGCGGAATGCTGTTTATCGACGAGCTCGGAAATATGTTTGATTTCACACCGCAGACACCGCAAACTTATATTGAAAATTTTAACAGAGAATCCGCCGAAAAAGTTTGCACAGATATGATTTCATCTCTCGGGAGCGAATTTTCACAATATAAAATAGATAAAGTTTTTTCCGAAACCGAAAACGGCGAAGAAAAATTTATTTTTTATTACCGCGATTTTTATAAAGGCAAAAAAATGTATTGCAACAGCATTCGTTTTGCCGTGGGGAAAACGGGATTGTTAAATGTGAGTGCCGAACATTATAAAATCGAAGAATTTGAGGGTAGAGCAAAGGAAATTCGGTCATCGGACGAAGCGATTTTGGAATTTTACAGATATTATTCTCAAATGTTATACAGCGAAGAAGAAATCGCAGAAGATAGATTGGTCATCGAAAATATAGAACTTGTTTACAGTCTGGAAGAGCATGGCGAGGAAGGCACAATCAACGCAATCCCTTATTATAGTATTTATACATCTTGGACGGAGGAAACACCTATATTAATAAACGCGTATAATTTAACGCTGACGTAAAATATTTTTATGATGTGGGGGATTTTTTATGGGCGGTGAACCGTCTAAAGAATTTATAGATAATATTGGTAAGCTAAACGAAGATTTTTATAAGTTAATGAGAGAGAATGGATTTGAAAGAAAAAATCCATTTTTTTCTTATGAAAGGAAAACCGAAATAAAAGAAGATTATTTCAATGTATCTTTTTCAAGTCAAATCACAATAGAATACAACAGTCTGAATAAACTCACCGATGAAAAAATTTCTTTTTCTGAGTTTTATTCGACTGCCATAACTAATTATGAATTTGCCAAAACTTCAGAAAGAACGCATCACAGGAAAACATCTTTTAAAATTCCGAAAGATAAACTTTTTAATTATCCCGTTAACTTAGATAGATTTGAAGATGAACTTGTTGCCTTTTATTCTTGCTTTGAAAGCGATATTTATTTTGAAATCGGGCGACTGAACAACTTACTGTATATTATAGAAAACTATTGCTTAAAAGCTATAGAAAAATTTTATCGGCCCGACGCGGTTATTTCAGATGATTTAAGAAATTATTTCGCGAAAGTTTATGACGGCTATGAAAATTATTTTGAATTGGATGAAACAATGTTTAAATATTTGATTGCGGATTTTTATTCGGATTTAGAAAGTGGGGATTTTGAAGAACTCGAAAATTCTCTGGATTATTTGATTGATTCAACTATTTATTTCGTAAATATATTAACTAATTTTTTTAAAGCGGAGTTGGTCGATGGATTTATGACTATTCCGAAAATGGATAAAAAACAAAACATTGTTATCGACCCGCTTCAAATGGTTGTGACTGTTTGGGATAAACCGTTTTCAAAAAATTTTATAGATTTATTTGAAGATTTAAATATTATTTAAAATAGGTGACTTTATGAAAAATGATACGGATTCAACATTGATTATCGAAAGTATTTTAAAATTAACGGCTGAAAACGGATTTAAATTGTATGATGAATATCGAAAAATTCCCGTGCGCTTTATTTTTAAAAGAACATTTCACGGAGCGTTTCAAGAATTGCACATTACAGAAGATGATTTTTATAATTTTGAACTCATTTTAAAACACAAAAACAAAAATGAAGAAATAGTTTGCAAAGGCGGCTTTATAGATAAAAAATTAAATCCCATTCAGCCCGAATTTAATAATAAATATATTAAAATTAACAGCAAAATTGCGCCAATAAAAAGATATGAATATTATAATAATCCTTATAGATTATGTTTAGTGTTAAGCAGATTAAAAAAGGATATAGAAAAATATTGTATAAACGCTTTTTCAAAAATGATTTCAGCGAATCCGAATGTTCCCGAACATTTTAGAAACGATTTTATTAAAATAAGTTACGGATATGAAAATATGAGTTTAGGTGTTTTGGATAAAAATTTAAATAAATATGTATTTGAGCAAGACGCAGAGCCGACAGTTATCCGCCGATACAAAACTTATTTTTTAATAGACTTGTTTGAAAATCTCGCTTCGGGTGATATCGATAAAATAGAAGAACACAAAGATTATATAATTGATGCGAGTGTGTATTTAAAAAAATTATTGGAAAAAATATTATATGAACAAAAGGAGTATCGTTCCCATATTACCAACAGAGAAGATTTAATTTATTTTAAAGTAATGACATCTGACGAAATCGTGCCGTTAGACCCCTTACAAATGATTTTAAACGCTTGGTATAAGCCTTTTTCAAAATCTTTTTATAAACAATTATTGGACTTAGAATTAATTGAGCCTTTGGATATATAAAAACTAGCCGAAGAAAAAATCTTCGGCTAACTTTCCACTTATTTTTGAACATTTATATAAGGGAGCTTCATGCTCCCGTTGAGGACTTAACTAAATTTTTCCGTTAATTTTAGCGGACGTATAAGCTTTTCATAAACGAAAAATCCGACGATTGAAACTATACAGCCTTTCAAAATATTAAAAGGCAAAATACTCAAGATAATAAATTCTCTGAAACTTTTTATTTCAAGCGATAAATTGAAATTTTGAAAAATAGTGTTTGACATATCAATAAAAAATTGAATGTCCTTTTTCATTAATTCCGCATAAAAAGGAATCAACACATAATAATTCATAAAGCACGCTATTATTGATGTTGAAATAATGCCGACAACGCAAGACAAAATGAATTTATGTTTATGCATAGTTTTAGCGTATACAATTCCGAAAGGAACTAAAAACGAAACACTCACTATAAAATTTGCGAGTTCTCCGATTCCGCCCGTGCTTGTCATCAATATGAAGTGAACGAGATTTTTAACGAACGAAACTAAAATTCCGATTCTGAAATCAAAAAACAATACACCTATTATCGCAGGAATATCCGCAAAATCAATTTTTAGGAAACTCGGAAACATCGGCAAAGGAAAATTAAAAGCCTGCAAAATTACAGATAGCGCAGATAATACTCCGCTATAAGCCAAGAATGTGGATTTAGTTAAGTTATTTTTAGTCGTAGTCACAAATAATCAGTCCTTTATTAATTAGATTTTAGATAATTAAATCTATATATTTTCTCTTCGGGCAGAATTAATTTCAGTCGTTTTCTTCCAGAATCAAGCCTAACTGCTGATTTTTCTTTACTATTATATCACCGTTTTTAGTGATAACCCGTAAAGCATTTTTATCACTTTCTTTAATTTCGGAAACCTCGCGAAAGTTTCCGCTGAAAATAATTTTTTCGTTACGGCTGATTGACGCGCCGATTTTACACGCATAAATATTAACCGAAAACACTATTTTAAAATCATTTTTTTCAAGCGAATACAAATACATTCCCGTTTCAAATCCTCCGATACAAACAGGCTCACTTTCAAAAAATTCCTGCAAAATATATTCATCGAATTTTATATGCATAATTGCCCTCCGTAAATATTGATTCGCTTTTATGGTAAGCATAGGCAAATTATCAATACTATAAAATAAACTTCAATCAAGCGAGATTTTTTCATTTTAAACCAAAAAATCCCCGATTAAATTAATAAATCGAGGATTAAAATACAATCATAACAGAAATTTCTATGCAAAAAATTCTTCCGCATAAAATTTAACCTCTCTCATCCAGACTGAGCAAAAAATTTCTTGAAAAAATTTCAAAACTTTTCACATTACTGTCGGTATTGGAATTTCACCAATTCAACATGTTTTTAAAAAACACGCTCGCAGACTATGACTGCCGGTTGGGATTTGCACCCGACCCCGAAGTTGACATCAAGGTTTTCACCTTGAATAAATATTAAATTTTAATTTCTATCCGCATTATAACACATTACCGGTTAAAGTCAAATAGAATAATCGAATTTTTTTCTAAACTTTTTTTAACATCGATAGTTCTTTGATTGGTCGAGCCTTTAAAAACCAAATCCAATGATTTTTTATTTTCGTCGAACTTCCCGTCAATCAATATATCCACATAATCCAAAACCTTTACTTTTTCCGAATCATTCAAAATATCTTCCCATAAATAACCCGTATAAATAATAATGTCAAGTTTATTATCAAGCTCACGAATTTTTTTCAGCAGGCAATAAATTTCATTCGGCTGTAAAAAAGGCTCTCCCCCCGACAGCGTAACGCCGTCAAGGAGAGGATTTTTTTTTATTTTTTCCAAAATTTCATCAATCTCAATGAAATATCCGCCGTCGAAATCGTGCGTCTGTTCATTGTGACAACCCTTGCATCTATGCGGACAGCCTTGCGTAAAAAGCGTAAATCTTATGCCCGACCCATCGACTACGGAATCATTTATAAAATTTGCAATTTTTATTTTCATTTCAAATTAACGCCGTGTTTAATGCGGTCTCGAACTTCCGAAAGTTTCGCGTTGTTAAATCTGTTTAACGTACCAACCAAATAACCCGTAATTCTTCTGATTCTTTCAAAAGGAACGTCCTCCTCCGTACGATTACAATTCGGGCAAACGTCGCCGATAATGCCGGAATAACCGCAAACGGGGTCTCTGTCAATCGGGTGATTTATCGAGCCGTAGCCGATTCCGGATTCTTTCATATGACGAATAATTTTCTCGAATGCTTTTGTATTTTTCGTCATGTCGCCGTCAAGTTCAACATACGTAATGTGACCTGCGTTTGTGAGTTCATGATAAGGCGCTTCAACATTTATTTTTTCAAAAGCCGTAATTCCGTAATAAACGGGAACATGAAAACTGTTTGTATAATATTCTTTGTCTGTGATTCCTTTAATGACACCGTATATTTTTCTGTCTATATTAACAAATCTGCCGGAAAGTCCTTCCGCAGGTGTTGCGATAAGTGAGAAATTTAATTTTGTTTCTTGCGCTTTATCATCAACGCGTTTTCTCATATATCCGATTATTTCCAAACCGAGTTTTTGAGATTCCGACGATTCGCCGTGATGTTTACCCGTCAAAGCGACCAAACATTCAGCCAAACCGATAAATCCGATTGTCAACGTTCCGTGTTTTAAAATTTCTCCGATAGTATCGTTTTCTTTAAGATTTTCGCTGTCAATCCAAACGCCCTCGCCCATCAAAAACGGAAAGTTTTTAATTTTTTTGTTCGCTTGAATTTTAAATCTTTCCAAAAGTTGTTCTATAACTATATCGATTTTTTCATCTAATTCGACATAAAACTTAGTTAAATCGCCTTTAGCGTTTATTCCGATGCGAGGTAAATTTATAGATGTAAAACTTAAATTTCCGCGTCCGTATGTGATTTCGCGCTCAGGGTCAAAAACATTTCCGATAACTCTTGTACGGCAACCCATATAAGAAATTTCAGTTTCCGGACGTCCCTCTTTATAATATTTCAAATTGAAAGGCGCATCTTGAAACGCGAAATTCGGGAACAATCTTTTTGCGCTCACTCTGCACGCCAATTGGAATAAATCATAATTCGGCTCGCCTTCGTTATAATTAATCCCCTCTTTAACTCTGAAAATATGAATCGGAAAAATCGGAGTTTCGCCGTTTCCGAGACCGGATTCCAAAGATAATAAAATATTTTTTACAACCATGCGACCCTCTGCGGTCGTGTCCATTCCGTAATTTATTGATGAAAACGGAGTTTGCGCACCCGCACGTGAATGCATTGTATTAAGATTATGAACTAAAGCTTCCATCGCTTGATAAGTTGCTCTGTCGGTCGCTTTTGTTGCGTTTTCAAGCGCGAATTTTTGGCATTTTGAAATTATTTCTTCATCTATTTTTTTACCGACCCAATATTCTTTTTCAAGTTTTAAATACTCTTCGTTTTCCTCTAATCTGAGCGGTGCATCTTGTTTCAATATTTCATTTTGAACTCTTTTAATTTCCAAACTTGCGTCGGGAATTTGGGAGTCCAAAAGCAGGTCAAACGCTTTTTCAAGGTGCAATCTGTATTGTTTAATAAAAGTTTTTTTGATTCCCAAAGCTAACGCATAATCAAAATTTGCGACACTTTGTCCGCCGTGTTGGTCATTTTGGTTTGATTGTATCGCGATACATGCAAGCGCGGAATAACTGATAATATCGTTTGGCTCTCTGAGCGTCCCGTGCCCTGTGGAAAATCCGTCATCAAACAATTTTATCAAGTCTATTTGACAACAAGTTGTCGTCATTGTAAGGAAATCTAAATCGTGAATATGTATATCGCCGTTTTTGTGTGGTTGGCTGTGCTCGGGATTCAAAACAAACATTTCATAAAATTGTTTTGCGCCCTCAGAGCCGTATTTTAACATTGTGCCCATAGCCGTGTCACAATTTACGTTTGCGTTTTCTCTTTTGATGTCGCTGTCTTTAGAATCTTTAAATGTAATATCATCGTAAATTTGCATAAGGCGCGTGTTCATCTCGCGTATTCTGTTTCTTTCGGCGCGATAAATGATATAGTTTTTCGCAACGTGAGAATGATTTCTGGAAATTAAAATTTCCTCAACGAAATCTTGAACCTGCTCAACCGATGGCTCAGTAAAACCGCTCTGAAATAATTTTGCAACAACCTCGTCCGCAAGCGTTTTATAATACACGTATGTTTTAAACTCTCCGCTCGCCTGAAAACTCTTCTTTATAGCTTCCGTTATTCTTTCTTCGTCAAAACTTACTTGCCTGCCGTCACGCTTAATAATTCTCGTTATTTGATTTTGGTCCGGTTTTAAAATAATCATCACTAAAATCCCTGTCCTTCGTTTTTTTAATTTAATATAAACCGCAACATTTTGTGGTTCATTAATTGGAATTATACTATATGTAGTATTTCTAAACAACCGAACATTTAAAAAAGTAATTCGCAAAACGATTAAAAGTCAGATTTTTATTAGCAAAGAAAGCTAAAAAAAAATTAAAAAATCGATTTTTAAAAATTTCGTTATTTTTAAAAATCGAATAAGAGAAATCATGAAAATCTTTGTTTTACAATATAATTTAAACTTTTTATTTGAAATTGGATTAACATATACAAAAACCATTTATTTCAAAAAGCGTACATATGAACCAGATTCTTGATTATTCTTATGGTTAATCAATTGTTCTTCAGATAAACCGCGGACAAATCAGTTTTTTGATTTATATGAAAAATCGCTTTTTCAAATTATGATTCTTTCTGAGTTTTGTATATTCGCCCTTCGCATGGTTCAGTGCATAAAAAAATTTTTACATACATCTAAAGTTAAGAAAAAAAACAAATTATTTATATAAATATTTTTTTAATTTTTAAAACTTCTTTCATTAATCGGCTCATAACGATACAATGAATATAAGAATCGTTTTCGATATCGAAAAAAATAATTATGTAAAGGAGAAAATTTATATGTTAGATTTAAAAAAATTAGTTCCGACAGAGGAAATTATACAATGGCGACAACATTTTCACCAAAATCCGGAACTTTCTTTTAAGGAGTTTGAAACGGCGAAATATATTATCAAACAGCTTGAATCGTTCGGAAATTTGGAAATTTCACAACCGACGGAAACAAGCGTAATCGCTGTTTTGAAAGGCGCAAAAACCGGAAATGCAGGCAAAACGGTTGCGTTGCGTGCGGATATTGATGCATTGCCGATTCAAGAAGAGGCGAATTTAGACTTTGCATCTCAAAACGATGGAGTTATGCACGCTTGCGGACATGATGCGCACACGGCAATATTATTGGGCGCGGCAAAAATGTTAGTTGAAATGAAAGATTCTCTTAACGGCACGGTGAAATTTATTTTTCAGCACGCAGAAGAACTTTTGCCGGGCGGCGCGCGTGAACTTGTCGAAAAAAACGTTATGGACGGTGTAGACGCTGTTTTTGCATTGCATGTCGATTCCATGATTCCCGTCGGAGTTGTCGGAACTGTAGAGGGCGTTGCCACGGCTGCGGTCGATACGGTCGAAGTTATCATAAAAGGCAGAGGCGCGCACGCATCAACGCCGGAAAAATCAATCGACCCGATAACAATCGGCAGTGAAATCGTAAATAGCATTAACAGCGTTATTTCAAGAAATATAGCATCGGGAGAACGTTCTGTTATTTCTTTCGGAAGATTTATCGCGGGAGATATGTCGAATATAATTCCCGACACGGCGAAATTATCCATAAGCGTCCGCACATTGAGCAAGGAAGTTCGCGCGCAAATAAAAGAAAGAATCACAAAAATAATAAATTCTATCTGCGAAATGCACGGTGCGACCGCGGAAATTGATTATCAACACGGTTATTCATCTGTTATTAATGACAAAAATTTAGTGGAAATGTTTAATGAGAGTTGTGAGAAATTAGAAATAAAAACTATTCCGGACGGCTCGCCGATGATGGGAAGTGAGGATTTTTCCGCGTACGGAGAAAAAGCACCGGGGATTTTTTATCTGCTCGGCTCAAGATGTGAAAGCGGAGAGGTTTATTCTCTTCATAATCCTAAAGTTGTGATATCCGAAAAATCTTTTTCTTTGGGCGCATTGTTACATGTTCAAATGGTTTTGGATTATTTAGGTTAGAAATATTTTTTAGAAAATTAAAAAGTAGGGGCACTGTATTTCCACGCAGTCCCCTACAAAAAGATTTCGCTAAAGAATAATAAAAATTACATCAAACAAATATCGCAATCAACAAAGAGCCATTAAAAAAACAGCAAACCTAAAAAGATTTGCTGTTAAAATCGGCTTACACCAATTCGATAATAACTTCTAAAGCGCCATCGCCTTTACGTTGACCTAATTTAACAATTCTTGTATAACCACCGTTACGGTCAGCATATTTTGGAGCGATATCATCAAAAAGTTTATTAGCCATATTAACTTTCACAGTGTTAGCACGTCTGCCTGCGCGTTCCGTAGGAATTTGAGTAACGCCGTAAAGTTCGCTTAAAATTTTTCTTCTTGCATTAAGGCGAGAAGGTCTGTCTTTTCTCACAGTTTTAGTTACCTTTTCATAAACGGTAACTTTTTTTCCGTTTACATCTTCTTTGACTCTTTTGTAGCCGCCTTTACCTCTGCCACCCTCAACTTTTTCTTTTTTAGGGACTTTAGCGGTAACTTCAACTTCATCATAGTTGTTAGCTTCTTTAACTGCAAGAGCGATAAGTTTTTCAGTAGACTTTCTGACTTCTTTGGCTCTTGTTTCGGTAGTTTTAATTCTACCATAGTATAATAAATCAGTCGTCAAGTTGCGTAACATAGCTTTACGTTGGCTACTTGTGCGACCGAGTTTTCTATAACCCAACATTAAATAATTTACCTCCTTTATAAAGATTTTTAGTCTTCGCTAGACTTCAATGTTAAATTTAACTCCACTAATTTATTTAAAACCTCTTCCAATGATTTGCGTCCTAAATTACGCACTTTCATCATGTCCTCTTCGGTTCTGTCAATTAAATCTTCAACAGTATTAATGCCTGCACGTTTCAAACAGTTGTAAGAGCGAACAGAAAATTCTAATTCTTCGATACTCATTTCAAGCACCTTTTCCCTCTTATCTTCTTCTTTTTCAACCATAACCTCAACGTGTTTAGCATTATCCGTAAGGTCAACAAAGAGATTCAAGTGTTCATTTAATATTTTAGCACCAAGACTAACTGCATCGTCAGGAGTAATTGTACCGTTCGTCCAAACCTCTAACGTGAGTCTGTCATAGTCGGTAACTTGACCGACACGAGTGTTTGCAACCGTAAAGTTAATTCTTCTGACAGGCGTGTAGTTAGAGTCTATTGGAATTACACCAATAGGCTGGTCAGGTTTCTTATTTTTATCTGCATCTACATATCCGCGACCTTTACTGATAGTCATTTCAATGAAGAGTTTAGCATCACTGCCCGTCAAAGTCGCAATTTTAAAATCGGGATTTAAAATCTCAATATCCGAGTCAACTTTGATGTCTTTTGCGTAGACAACACCTTCACCCACGGCATCTATGTAAGCAATCTTAGGTTCCATAGATTCGCTGCTATTTTTTATACAAAGGTCTTTAAGATTAAAAATAATTTCAGTAACATCTTCTTTAACGCCGGGTATTGTAGTAAACTCGTGGAAAACGCCATCTAATTTTATACTGCTGACAGCCGCGCCAGGCAAACTAGATAACAAAATACGTCTTAAAGAATTACCCAAAGTAGTACCATATCCTCGTTCTAACGGCTCTAAGGCAAAAATGCCATATGTGCCATCCGGTGATGTTTCTGCAATTTCAATGCGAGGCTTTTCAAATTCAAACACGCACTCGAACCTCCCTCAAAGATAATATTATTTAGAGTATAACTCAACGATAAGAGTTTCAAACACAGGAATGTCAATTTGTTCTCTTGACGGAATATCGTTTATAGTTCCTTTAAGATTATCCATATCAACAGATAACCAAGCAGGAACAACTCTTGACTCAGTAACTTCTATAACATCTTTAAATCTTTGTATAGATTTAGATTTTTGTTTAATCTCAACAACATCACCCGGTTTAACAGAATAAGAAGGAATGTTAACTTTTTTTCCGTTAACCAAAATGTGATTGTGACGAACAACTTGACGCGCCTCTGTACGAGAGCGACCAAGTCCCATTCTATATACAACATTATCAAGTCTTAATTCTAAAAGAAATAATAAGTTTTCACCTGTAATGCCGTTTATTTTTTCGGCTTTTTTAAAATAACCCCTGAATTGAGATTCTAAAACGCCGTAAATTCTTTTAGCTTTTTGTTTTTCACGCAACTGCGTACCATATTCAGAAACTTTAGACCTTGAAGTTCCGTGTTGTCCCGGAGCTCCCGCTTTAGACCTTTTTCTGATTGCGCAAACAGGTTTTGAACATCTTTCACCTTTAAGGAAAAGTTGTTCACCTTCGCGACGACAAAGCCTACATACTGGACCTATATACCTAGCCATTTAAATTCTACACCTCCTATAATATTAAACTCTTCTGCGTTTTGGCGGTCTGCAACCGTTATGTGGAACCGGAGTAACATCTTTAATCATAGTAATATCAAGACCTGCTGCTTGTAATGCTCTGATAGCAGCTTCTCTTCCACTTCCCGGACCTTTAACAAAAACATCAACGCTTTTAAGACCAAACTCCATAGCGGCAGTTGCAGCAACCTCAGCCGTAAGTTGAGCGGCATAAGGTGTAGATTTTCTTGAGCCTTTAAATTGTTGTCCCGAAGAAGCCCAAGATAAAGTGTTTCCAACTGAATCTGTAATCGTTACTATTGTATTATTAAATGTTGACTGAATATGAGCTTGCCCACGGTCAACAAATTTTTTCTCGCGACGTCTACGAACGGTTCTTTTACCAGATTTTTTAGACATAAAAAATTTATCCTCCTTAAAAAATTATTTCTTTTTACCAGCGATAGCTCTTGCCGGACCTTTACGAGTTCTGGCATTAGTTTTCGTTCTTTGACCTCTGACAGGAAGACCTCTTCTATGGCGAATCCCTCTGTAAGAACTGATTTCCATTAACCTTTTTATGTTAAGAGCAACTTCTCTGCGTAAGTTACCTTCAACAAGATGATTTTTAGTGATTTCTTCTCTTATTTTAGAAACCTCATCGTCGGTAAGGTCACGAATTCTTGTATCAAAATTAACGCCCGTAGCAGTTAAAATTTTTCGACTTGCAGACCTTCCGATACCAAAAATATAAGTGAGACCAATCTCTACTCTTTTCTCTCTCGGTAAGTCAACACCTTCTATACGTGCCAAATCTTTACACCTCCATAAAATGAATATAATCTATGTTACTAAAAAAGACATTTTGCATTTCAAATTAAGAGCCAGCCGAACTCTTAAAAAATATATTAACACGGTACCCCAAGGTTACATGGGCGAGCAGTAAAACAAAATTTTACGACCGGTCCAGTCCTCTATCAAATTTGTCTTATTTGGATTCTTGCCCCAAAAAAAGACCCTATAAATTAAAACTTACAAAGACAAACTTAGCCTTGTCTTTGTTTGTGTCTCGGATTTTCACAAATGATTCTGATTGAACCTTTTCTTTTAATAACCTTGCATTTTTCACATCTCGGTTTTACAGATGGTTTAACTTTCATAATAAAACATCTCCTTAAAAAATATAGAAACGAACTTATTTATCTCTCCAAACAATTCTTCCTTTTGTGAGGTCATACGGAGATATATTAAGTAAAACTTTATCTCCCGGAATTATTTTTATAAAGTTCATTCTCAACTTACCAGAAATATTCGCCAACACAGTGTGTCCGTTTTCTAATTCAACTTTGAACTGCGCGTTAGGCAATTTCTCGATAACTTTACCCTCAACTTCAATAATATCGTCTTTAGCCAAAAATATCACGCTCCTTATCTGATAGACTTTTAAATCCACTTTGCTTTAGGGCATTTCTGACATCAGAATCCTTAAAGCCAACATCTTTACTTTCAATCTTATTGCTCAAATCAGATATAACCGTATTAGTAATCTGAATGTGTTTAATTTTCTTTTTTTTGGGATTTGAAATTTTCCTCAAATCGCCGTCAATCAGAAAAGCATATTCACCACTAAGGCTGTATATGACAAAAGGTTTACCTTTATCACGACCACTTTTGGAAAAAACTATTTGACCAACACTCAACGCCATAATAAAACTCCTTCAAAACGTTAGTATCAACAGTTCACCGTCAGTCAGCTATGCACGCAAGTATACAAACTCGCTTAACAAGAGCACCGTTCTTTTTAATGAGTTAAATCAAAAGAACTATAAAATTTTTCTCAGTTTTAGATTGTAGTTAGGAGGTTGCGGTTTTCGTGCATCTTTGATCCAAATCTTACACGCCCGCATAGCCGACAAAATCCTTAACTACAAAACAAACAACCAAAGATACCACGCCGTGATATCCGCAGTATTTCTCGTTTTAACAGTTTTATCATAAAGAAACATTAACGCCACAAATCCTTTGAATGCATAAGCAAACAAAGGGAAATTATATCATTAGAATTTCAAAATGACGAAACTACTCCTTGACTAAGTATAAAGTTTTCTGCGATTTTGTCAAGTTTTTTTCGTTTGACTACTTGAATACTAAGGTTTTAAAATTTTTTTGATTCGATTAAAAATAATTTTTAATAAGTCAACTTATAAGACGTTTTTATAATCAGCTTTTTTTATTATGATTACCATAATCGATTCCGTCTAAACCTTTTAAAATATTATCAGTAATTGTGTAGATATCGCAATCTCCGGAAACACAAAGGAGTTTGTCAATATCGCCGTAATATTTTTTTATCGGCTCAGTGACCTCGTGATAAATTCGCAATCTACTCAAAACAGTCGATTCTTCATCATCGGGTCTTTTATATAACGCTCCGCCACAGTCATCGCAAACGTTACTTGTTTTAGGCGGGCAATAAGCAATATTGTAAACTGATTTACAAACACTACAAACAAGTCTGCTTGCCATTCTTTTTACAATAGATTCATCAGGCACTTCCACCGAAATAACTTTTGTTAAATCACAAAAATCATCTAAGATTTTTGCTTGGTTCATGTTTCTTGGATAGCCGTCTAAAATAAATCCGTTTTTAGATTTAACATCGTCTTGCGATAATCTCTTCAACAAAACTTCCGTTACTATTTCATCAGAAACATATTTGCCTGCATTCATTGTGTCATAAATGGCGCAACCGATGACTGTTTTCTTTTCCATTTCTTCTCTCAAGAGTTCGCCGGTTGAGATATGAACGATACCAAAATGTTCAGAAATTCTGACACTTTGCGTTCCTTTACCCGCACCGGGCGGACCTAATATAACTAACTTCATTTAGAAGTATCATTCCTAACATTATCTACTTATTACAGTAGTAATAAAATCTATTTCAAAAATCCTTTATAGTGTCGCATAATAAGCAATGCTTCAAGTTGTTTAACAGTTTCAAGCGCTGTACTTGAAATGATTAACAATGTTGTACCGCCGAATCCGACTTCTATCTTCGTAATCCATTGGAAAACGATTGGAGAGAATGCAATCAATGCATAGAATGAAGCACCAATCCAAGATAATTTATTTATTGTAGCCACAATAAAATCTGAAGTTGGTTTCCCCGGTCTGATACCCGGAATAAATCCGCCGCTTTTTTTAAGATTCTCAGCCATTTCCGTAGGATTCATAGCAAAAGAAGTATAAAAGAAAGTGAAGAAGAAAATTAAAATAATGTACACAATCGCACCGATAGGGTGAGATTGTTTAAGCACACGAACAACTTCTTCAAGCCAAGGAGCATGTGTAAAACTATAAATCAACTCCGGAATTTGTGATAAAGAAAGCGCGAAGATTATACTCATAACACCTGCAATATTAACTTTAAGCGGAATGTTGCTGCTTTGTCCGCCGACAAGTTGTCTGCCGACCACTTTTTTAGAATATTGAACAGGTATTTTTCTTTCGCCGTCTTGAACCCAAACAGCAAGAAAAACAATTATTAGGAATAAAACGAAAACCGCAACACCTATTAAAATTTTAACAGCCATGTTAGTTTCCATGTATTGCAAATTAGAGTAAATATTCATAATTTGAGCAGGGAAACCACCGATAATATTCGCAAAAATTATAAACGATGTTCCGTTACCAAAACCATGTTCCGTCAAAAGCTCGCTCAGCCACATAATAAAAACCGTGCCTGCCACCATTGTCAAAACAGCTAAAGCGTATACAGCAGGATTCGCATATTTAAATAAGTTGTATCCTTGACCGATACCGAAAATATCGAAATTAACCAAACTGTAAACAGCCGCTATCGCATTAAGTATAGCTAAAGCTACAGCAACCCAACGAGTAATTTGTTTAATTTTATCTTGCCCGTCCTTGCCCTCTTTTTGCAATTGCTCAAGAGCAGGTATCGCGAAAGTTAATAATTGCATTACGATACTCGATGTAATAAACGGTCCGACACCCATATAGAATATTGTTCCGATTCCACCGCCGATTAATGACCTTAAAGTAATTTGGTCAGAAGCTCTGCCTTGTATAAGAAGCCAATCGCTTACATTAATACCCGGCAACGGAATTGCATTTCCCANTCTGTATATAGCTATAACCATTAATACAAATAAAATCTTCTTTCTAATCTCTTTAACCTTAAAAGCGTTTGAAAAGATTTTAAACAATTAAATCACCTCTGCTTTTCCACCGGCTTTTTCAATTTTTTCTAATGCAGATTTACTAAACTGATGTACTTTTATAGTTAATTTTTTCTGTAAGTCTCCCGTACCTAAAATTTTAACGCCATCTCTCGGATTACTGATAAGACCTTTAGATTGTAATGCAACGATATCAACGATAGTTCCGTCATCAAAAACGTTTAATCTATCTAAGTTGATAGCGATAATTTCTTTAGAATTTCTACATTTATGTCCGCGTTTCGGGATTCTTCTGTATAAAGGCATTTGTCCGCCTTCAAAACCGATTCTGGTTCCGCCGCCTGAACGAGCATTTTGACCTTTGTGACCTTTACCGGCAGTTTTTCCCCAGCCGGAACCATGTCCTCTACCGACACGCTTTCTGTTTTTTCTAGCACCTGCATTAGGACTTAACTCACCTAATCTCATTTAGCGCACCTCCTTAATTAGATTTCTTCTACACTCACAAGGTGTTTAACTTTAAAAATCATACCTCTGATTGCAGCATTGTCTTTATGAATAACTTCTTTGCCAATTTTTTTCAGGCCAAGAGCTTCGATATTTTTTTTATGGTTTGGTTTAGAACCGATGGTTGATTTTATTAATTTAACTTTTAATTCAGCCATTTATATTATCCTCCTAACCTAAAATTTCCTCTACAGATTTACCGCGAAGTTTAGCAACTTTTTCCGGAGTAGTGATTCCTCTTAACCCTTCAATTGTTGCGCTAACAACGTTACGTTTGTTTCTTGAACCTATAGATTTCGTTCTGATATTTTTGATTCCCGCTAATTCGATAACCGCACGAGCCGCGCCGCCGGCAATAACGCCGGTACCTTTTGCTGCCGGTTTTAAAAGAATGTTAGCCGCGCCGAATTTCCCGTAGATTTCATGATAGATACTATCATCATCATTAGTTTCAATGAAAATCATTTTTTTCTTAGCTTCTTCTTTACCTTTGCGAATAGCTTCCGGAATTTCTGTTGCTTTTCCGAGTCCGACGCCAACGTGTCCTTGCTCATCTCCAACCACTACAAGAGCAGTAAATCTGATTGTTCTACCACCTTTTACAACTTTGGTAACACGTTTGATATCAACAACTTTATCTTTAAGTTCAACTTTATCAGCATCAAATTTTCTCAAGATTTTCCCTCCTTTAAATTAGAATTGAAGTCCTGCTTCTCTGGCAGCGTCTGCAAGAGTTGCGATTTTTCCGTGATAGATATAACCGCCACGGTCGAAAACTACTTTAGAGATACCTTTTTCAACAGCTCTTTTTCCAACGATTTCTCCCACAAGTTTAGCAGCGTCAACATTAGAAGTTTTTTCTAATTTTGCCGCAACTTCTTTTTCCATTGTAGAAGCGGAAACGAGAGTGTGAGAAATTGTATCGTCTACAATTTGAGCATAAATATGTTTATTGGACCTATACACACAAAGCCTTGGTTTGTCAGATGTTCCTGAGAACTTATAGCGTAAATTTTTGTGTCTTTTCGCTCTTACTTTCTGACGTGAAGCTTTTTTAATCATATACTTTCACTCCTTTTTACGCTTTACCTGATTTACCTTCTTTACGTCTTACACGTTCATCAGCATATCTAATACCTTTTCCTTTATAAGGTTCAGGTTTACGCTTTTCTCTAATTTCTGCTGCATATTGACCAACTTTTTCTTTATCGATACCTTCAACAGTTATTTTTGTCGTACCGTCCACAGTTGAAGTAACGCCGTCTGGGTCTGTCATAGAAACGGGATGAGAATATCCTAAAGTAAGGTTAAGTTTTTTACCGTCTTTAGCCGCTCTGTAACCTGTACCGATGATTTCGAGTTTTTTAACGTATCCGTCTGTAACTCCGACAACCATATTGTTAATCAAAGTTCTTGTAAGTCCATGCAGAGACCTATGTTTTTTACTGTCTGATGGTCTTTTAACAGTTAACTCACCGTTTTCCATCTCAATAATCATTTCTGCCGGAAGCTTACGGCTTAAAGTACCTTTCGGGCCTTTAACCGTAACGAGATTTCCTTCTTCAAGTTTAACCTCTACGCCGGAAGCTATTGTGATTGGCAATTTACCAATACGTGACATACTAAATACACCTCCTCAAAATTATTACCATACAAATGCCATTACTTCTCCGCCGACTTTAAGTTTTCTAGCATCTTTATCTGTAATAATTCCTTTGTTTGTTGAAACAATAGCAATTCCAAGACCGTTTAAAACTCTTGGCATTTCTGATACAGAAGCATAAACCCTAAGACCCGGTTTAGAAATTCTTTTAATACCGTTAATAACTTTTTCGTTTTTATTAACACCGTATTTAAGTTTAATACGAATTGTTTTTTTGATACCGTCCGTTACGATTTCGTAACCGTAAATGTATCCTTCTTTAACTAAGATATCCGCAATTTCCGTTTTCGTCATGGAAGAAGGTATATCTACTTTATCGTGTTTCGCAGCGTTTGCGTTTCTGATTCTTGTAAGCATATCTGCAATAGGATCACTCATTGACATTTATAAAAACCTCCTTTCTGGTTTTACCAGCTAGCTTTTCTAACACCTGGAATCTGACCTTTATAGGCTAATTCTCTAAAACATATACGACATATACCGTATTTTCTTAAAACCGAATGAGGTCTACCACAAATTTGGCAACGAGTATACGCACGAGTACTGAATTTAGGTTTTCTTTGTTGTTTAATCACCAATGATTTTTTTGCCATATTCTTTCCAAACCTCCTTAATCTCTAAAAGGCATTCCTAATAGTTTTAATAAGTATCTTGATTCTTCGTCGGTTTTGGCAGTCGTAACGATTATTATATCCATACCGCGAATTTTATCAATTTTATCATAATCAATTTCCGGGAACATTAATTGTTCTTTAACACCCAGAGTGTAATTTCCACGTCCGTCGAAAGAATTTGCACTGATACCTCTAAAGTCACGAACACGAGGAAGCGCAACATTTATTAATCTATCAATAAAAGCAATCATTTTTTCTCCGCGCAATGTAACTTTACAACCAATCGGCATACCTGCACGCAATTTAAAGTTTGCAATAGATTTTTTTGCTTTAGTTACGATTGGTTTTTGACCTGTAATAATTGTTAAATCAGATACCGCCGCATCAATAACTTTCGGGTTATCTTTCGCCTCACCAAGACCGATGTTAACAACGATTTTGTCGATTCTGGGAACAGCAAGTTTATTAGTATATTTAAATTCTTTAATCATTGCGTCCACAACATCGGTATCATAAAAGTTTTTAAATTGTGACATCTAAAAATTACCTCCTTTCATATTAGTCGATAGCTTTACCGGTAGATTTAGCTATTCTTATTTTTTTACCGTTTTCGATTTTGTGACCGATACGAGTAACTTTACCTTCGTGAACAAGCATAACGTTTGAAACGTCGATTGGCGCTTCTCTTTCGATAATGCCGCCTTGTTGGTTAGCTTGGTTAGGTTTTTGATGTTTTTTAATGATGTTGATACCCTCAACAATAACCTTACCTTTTTTTCTGTCCACCAAAAGGATTTTTCCTTCACGAATATTGTTTTTGCTAGATTTATCTTTTCCGGCGATGACTCTAACAACGTCACCTCTGCGCAATTTAATCTTATTCAATGACTACTACACCTCCTATAAAAGCTCTGGAGCAAGCGATATTATTTTCATGTATTGTTTTTCACGTAATTCTCTCGCAACAGGTCCAAAAATACGTGTACCTCTTGGGTTTTTATCTTCTTTTATAATAACTGCCGCGTTGTCATCAAATCTGATGTAAGAACCGTCTTTACGTCTTACACTTTTCTTTGTGCGAACAACAACTGCTCTGACAACTTCACCTTTTTTTACAACACCGCCGGGTGTTGCTTCTTTGACAGTCGCAACTATAACGTCGCCAACACTGGCATATCTTCTTTTAGAACCGCCTAAAACTCTGATGCATAGAATCTTTTTCGCACCGGAGTTATCCGCAACTTTCAATCTTGTTTCTTGTTGAATCACAGCATATACCTCCTTTCAAAAAAGAAATTATTTTGCTTTTTCAATAATCTCAATCAAGCGCCATCTTTTATCTTTAGATAATGGTCTTGTTTCCATAACTCTGACACGGTCACCGATACCACAATCATTATTTTCATCATGAGCTTTTAATTTATATGTTCTTTTCAAAACCTTTTTATACAAAGGGTGTTTAACGTTATTTTCAACCGCCACAACGATAGTTTTGTTCATTTTATCACTAACAACTCTACCAACCCTGGTTTTACGCAGATTTCTCATTTAGGAAATTCCTCCTTTCATCATGAAAATTTACTTTGCCATTTGAGATTCTTTTTCTGTTATCAAAGTATTTATACGAGCAATATTTTTTCTGACAATTTTAATTCTCGATGTATTGTCAAGTTGGTTAGTCGCATTTTGAAGTCTTAAATTGAATAATTCTTTTTTTGCATCAACCAATTCTTTTTTCAAATCATCTTTAGATTTAGTTCTTAAATCTTTTACATAATCCTTAGTCTTCAATTATGCCCACCTTCCAATCTTCTATCTATAATTTTATCTTGTTCCGCTTTGGAAACAATTTTACATTTGATAGGTAATTTGTGTACAGCAAGACGTAAAGCCTCTAATGCAAGTTCTTCGGGCACGCCCGCAAGTTCAAACATAACTCTGTCAGGTTTTACAACCGCCACCCAGTGGTCAGGAGCACCTTTTCCGCTACCCATACGAACTTCAGCAGGTTTTGCCGTTACGGGTTTATCCGGGAAAATTTTAATCCATACTTTACCACCACGTTTTGTATATCTTGTCATCGCAATACGGGCAGCTTCAATTTGATTTGAAGTTATCCAAGCAGGCTCTAAAGCCACAATGCCGTATTCTCCGTAAGTAATTCTGTTACCACGCTGAGCGCGACCTTTCATTCTGCCACGAAACTGTTTACGTCTCTTAACTCTTTTCGGCATTAACATTACTTATCACTCCCATCTACTTCTTCAGCTTTCACAGGAAGTATTTCTCCTTTATAAATCCAAACCTTTACACCTATTTTACCATAAGTAGTATCAGCTTCCGCAAATCCATAATCTATGTCCGCTCTCAAAGTTTGTAGTGGAATTGTGCCTTCATGATAATGTTCGTCCCTAGCCATTTCAGCTCCACCCAAACGTCCTGAAACACCTGTTTTGATTCCTAATGCTCCGGCTTTCATAGTTCTGCCCATCGCTTGTTTCATAGCACGACGGAAAGAAACGCGGTCTACTAACTGTTTTGCGATACTTTCGGCAACCAATTGAGCGTCAAGCTCTATTCTTTTAATTTCTTGAATATTGATTATAACTTTTTTGCTTTTGTCGTTAACGATTTTATCTAATTCTTCGCCTAATTTTTTGATTGTTTGACCGTTACGACCGATTATAATCCCGGGTTTACCTGTATGAACTTCGATTTTAATTTTGTCAGCGGCTCTGTTTATAAGAATTTTAGAAATTCCTGCATCAAACAAACGAACTTCAGACCTATCGAATTTATAAATTGCTTTTTTAATATGTTCTCTGATTCTGTAGTCTTGACCTAAATTTTTAGCAAAGTCTTTTTCTGCATACCATACAGAGTCCCAGTCTCTAATTATACCAACTCTTAAACCATGCGGGTTAACTTTTTGTCCCAATTCTTTCCCTCCTATCTCTCATTCAAGATTATTGTGATGTGGCTTGTTCTTTTTATAATTCTATCCGCGCTGCCTTTACCTCTCGGACGCATTCTCTTCATTGACGGTCCTTGATTGGCAAAAACTTCTTCAACAAATAAATTTTCTTTATCCATTCCCAAGTTATGTTCAGCATTCGCAACAGCAGAATCTAAAACTTTTAAACAAACCGAAGATGCATATCTTGGAGAGTGTTTCAAAAGAGCTTGAGCCAACTTAACATCTTTTCCTTTAATCTCATTTAAAACGATTCTCGCTTTTCCATGAGGGATTCTCGCGTATGTTACAGTCGCTCTAGGTCTTGTTTCTCTGTTTTCTCTGTTTCTGATTACTTTAATCTGACTTCTGTGACCTCTAGACATTTACAAACCTCCTTTCCGAAAAAAAGAATTACATTCTTGATTTTTTTTCAGCGTTTTTTCCGTGTCCTCTATAACTTCTTGTTAAAACAAATTCGCCCAATTTATGACCAACCATGTCTTCTGTAATAAATACAGGTACATGTTTTCTTCCGTCATGCACAGCTATCGTGTGTCCAACCATATCAGGAAAGATTGTTGAACGACGTGACCATGTTTTGATAACTTCTTTTTTGTTGTCTTTATTTAATAAAGCAACTTTTTTAAGTAAATGGTCATCTGCGAATGGGCCTTTTTTCAATGATCTACTCATGAACTGACCTCCTATTTAGATTTACGTTTATGAATGATATATTTATTAGAATATTTATTTTTCTTTCTTGTTTTATAACCCAAAGCCGGTTTGCCCCAAGGTGTGCTCGGTGCTTTTCTGCCGATTGGCGCCTTACCTTCACCACCACCATGCGGATGGTCATTAGGGTTCATAACGCTACCACGTACGGTCGGTCTCCAACCCATGTGGCGTTTACGCCCCGCTTTACCTATGTTAATTAATTCATGGTCTACATTACCGACTTGACCGATAGTTGCTCTTGCAATAACAGGAACATATCTCATTTCTCCGGACGGTAATCTTACCGTAGCGTATTTTTCGCCTTTAGCCATTAATTGAGCAACATTTCCCGCAGACCTTACCAATTGTCCGCCCGCTCCGACTCTCAATTCGATATTGTGAATTTCTGTACCGATTGGAATATTTATTAACGGTAAAGCATTTCCGATTCTGATTTCCGCGTTTGGTCCGGACATCAATTGGTCTCCGACTTGCAAACCGTTTGGCGCAAGGATATATCTTTTTTCTCCATCTATATAATGAAGCAATGCGATATTCGCAGTTCTGTTCGGGTCATACTCGATTGTAGCTACTTTTGCAACGATATCATCTTTAGTTCTTTTGAAATCGATGATTCTGTATTTTCTTTTATTTCTACCCGCTCTGTGACGTACAGTGATTTTACCTTGATTATTTCTACCACTGTTTTTTTTCAGAGTGAATGTTAAACTTTTTTCCGGTTTCGATGTAGTAATTTCAGCAAAATCTGAAACTGTCATCGCACGTCTTGATGGCGTATAAGGTTTAAATCTTTTTATTCCCATTTTAAACCACAACTCCTTTCATTATTATTAATTACATTCCTTGGAATAACTCAATCTCTTTGCTTTCTTCCGTCAATTTAATGAGGGCTTTTTTTCTTTTTGCAGTTTTGCCGAGTGTAATTCCGCGACGTTTTACTTTTCCTAAAACATTCATGGTATTAACTCTTGACACTTTAGTTCCTTCAAAAAGTTTTTCAACCGCTTCTTTAATTTGAGTTTTAGTTGCTTTTGGATGTACGTAAAATACGTATACTTTATCTCCGAGCATAGTCATTGTTTTTTCGGTAATAACCGGCTTTAAAATAATGTCATAATATTTTAAATCTGCCATTATGCGTACACCTCCTGTATTTTTTCTAACGATTCCTTAGTTATCACAAGTTTATCAAATAACAAAATATCGTAGACATTAATTGTATTTGCTAAAGCAGTTTTAACGGTTGGAATATTTTTCATTGAAAGATATGCATTTCTTTCTTCGTTGTTTAAAACAACCAAAGCGTTATTTGCATCTATGTTTTTTAAGACTTTAATCGCATCTTTCGTTTTAATGTTTGAAAGATTCATGTCTTCAACCACAACAAATTTATCATCACGAACTTTTGAAGTCAAAACAGATTTCAAAGCTATTCTTTTAACTTTTTTGTTCAACTTAAAAGAAAAATCTCTTGGTTTCGGAGCGAATACAATCCCGCCGCCTTTCCATTGAGGAGAACGAATAGAACCTTGTCTTGCTCTGCCTGTACCTTTTTGACGCCACGGTTTTCTACCGCCGCCGCGAACTTCCGCACGAGTTTTTGCCGATTTAGTTCCTTGTCTTTGATTCGCAAGATATTGAACAACGACTTGATGTACGATGTCTTCTCTTATCTCTATATCAAATATTTCTTCCTTTAAATCAACGTTTCCGACTTCTTTTCCGTCTTTATTTAAAACTTTCACGCTCAACATGTGTTAAACCTCCTTTCCTTACGCTTTCACGCTGTCTTTTATCATAATCAAACAGCCTTTTGGTCCCGGTACTGAACCTTTAACCAAAATTAAGTTTTTTTCTTCGTCCACTTTTACAACTTCTAAATTTTGAACAGTAACTCTTTCGTGTCCCATTTGACCAGACATTTCTGTTCCTTTGCGAACTTTACCCGGACTGGAAGAACCTGCTAAGGCACCGCCGCCTCTGTGATATTTAGAACCATGAGTTTCAGGACCTCTTGAGAAACCGTGACGTTTAATCGCGCCTTGTGTTCCTTTACCTTTTGAAAGACCTGTTACATCGATTTTATCGCCGGCTTCAAAAACAGAAGCTCTGATTTCAGAACCTAATTCATAAGAAGAAACATCTTCCAATTTAAATTCTCTGACGTATTTTTTTGGAGCAACACCTGATTTTGCAAAGTGTCCTCTTACCGGTTTTATAATTTTGCTTCTATATTTTTTAGATTTGCCCGCTTCCGCAGGTTTTTTATCTTCTTTCAAATCTACAAAGCCAACTTGAAGCGCACTATATCCGTCGTTTTCAACCGTTTTGATTTGAGTTACAAAACATGGACCCGCTTCCAAAACCGTTACGGGAATTAAAATACCTTCTTCCGAAAAAACTTGTGTCATGCCAACTTTTTTGGCAAGTATTGCTTTTTTCATTCTTTGCACCTCCTACAGCGGATTACATTACGTAATCATACTAGGTTTATAATCTTGTAATTTTATTTTATAAACCGAATTATTTCTTTTTGCTTACTGTCTTAATTGATAAATCCACACCGTCAGGCAAATTGATGCTTGATAAAGCGTCAATTGTTTTGCTGGTAGTTTCTTCAATATCAATCAATCTTTTATGAGTTCTCATTTCAAATTGTTCTCTGCTGTCTTTGTATTTATGGACAGCTCTGATGATTGTAACTACTTCTCTTTTCGTAGGTAATGGAATTGGACCTGAAACTTTTGCGCCGGTCTTTTTTGCCGCTTCAATAATTTGTTTAACGGACTGGTCGATAAGTTTGTGGTCATAAGCTTTTAAGCTTATTCTAATTTTTTCGTTAGCCATAAAAAAAGCCCCTCCTTTTCGCACAATTTCCTAGCACGACAAGTAGCGACTGTACAACACACCCGAGTGTTTAAATTTTTTAAACTTCGGTCTGGTGATGTTTCATAATTACACCAAAAGTATTTAATACAGTGACTTTGTCGTCCCATTTCATGAACTGGACATCGCTCCTTGAAAAAACCTTTGATTCCTTTTAATTAAGAAATCACAGCAACCTTTCAAATCAACGCTCTCTGTCACAACATTTAATATCTTACTATAGATTTTCATTCAGTGCAAGCGTTTTATAAGATTTTTTTTCATTTTTTTATCGAAAAAATTTTTTCATAATAATTTAATTTCATAATGATAAATTTTAGTTATCGCCTTTTGTATTTATTTTATATTTATTTTGTATTTATATTGAAGAAACTCACTAGGACTTGTTCGGAAATCACCTTTATTTATTATTTTTTCCAAAAAGCATAAAAAAAGCAATCCATCACACTTTTCAAAGAGTAATTAATTGCTTTCATAAACTATTTTGATTTCTCATTCATAAATACATTCGATATCCATTTTTGAAAAAAACTCTAGCCATTCGTCACTCGGTTTTATGTCCGTAACAACTTTATTTATATTTTCAAAATTTCCTATTTGCACAAACGCGATTTTTCCGAATTTTGAATTATCGGCAACCAAAATTTTTTCATGCGCCGAATCGAGCATTGTTTTTTTATTTTGGGCATGCAAATCGTCCGAATCGGAAACGCCCTCGTTTATATTCAAGCCTTTACAGGAAATAATGGCTTTGTCTACATGATAACATTGAAGCATTCTGTCCGTCTGCGGACCAACCATCGCAAACGAGCCTTCTTTTACAAGTCCGCCCGTGGAAATAACATTCCAATCCACAGTCCCGAAAAGTTCCATAATAATTTCTATCGAATTTGTTATAACCGACAAACTTTTTTTCTCTTTTAATTCCTTTGCTATAAAAACAGCGGTTGAACTCGCATCTAACATGAGAGTTTCCTTATCGTGTACGATTCTGCTTATAATCGATGCTTTATCGTGTACGATTCCGCTTATAATCGATGCAATTTTTTGTTTCCCCACGATATTGTGATTTTTACGAATATTAAAAGGCAAATCGATGCTTGTATTTTCGTTTAATACCGCACCGCCATAGCTTTTTATCGCCAATCCTTCGTTTTCTAATTTTTCCAAATCTCTGCGAATAGTTTCTTCCGATACTTTATAAAGCTGACTTAATTCACTTACCACAACTCTTTTTTCTATCTGCAATTTTTCTAATATTTCATTTCTTCTTTCAATCGCGAGCATTACAAGCCCCCTTTACTACTATAAAATTGTTCGGCATATTTTTTTATCGGGACGCGCAATAACGGACGAATCCAAGAACATTCCGTTTGGTTCGATACTTGTTTTCGCATGTTTAATCGCCGCTTCTACCGCCGCAATTTCGCCCGTTAACATCAAATATGATTTGCCGCACATTCCGCGTGCGATTCTAAGTTCGATTAATTCCACAATCGCCGTTTTCGCCGCAACGTCCGCCGCAACGATAATCGACGCCGCATCGTAAGTTTCCAAAATTCCGAGAGCCGCAATATTTTCGATTTCCGTCGCTCCGTATATCGCGGGGAAAATTGATTCGTGCGGATTTCCCAAAACAAAACTGCCGATTAATTGGCTTTCATAATTTTTTTTTGCCAAATCAACAGCCGCTTTTACCGCGCTCAAGTCACCCGAAATAATTACAATGTACTTTCCCGGACAAACAGTTTGCGCCTCAATAATTTCCACGTGAGAAGTTTTTATCATGGCGTCAGCCGCTACAACTCCCGAGGAAACCGTTTTATATTCAACCATTCCAATCGCTTTACTCATCGCACAATGTCCTTCCTATCTTTGTATTATAACATATTTTTCTGTGACTTCTATAACTTTTCCGTTTATGGACGCGTGAATCGCTGTGCTTAATCCGTCAGCAGGCTTTCCAATCATTTGTCCTTTTGTAACTGCTTCGCCTTTTGTAACGACAGCTACAGTCGGCGCGCCGATATGTTGACTTAACATAATTTTTACGTTTTTCATTTCTTTCAATTCCGAAATGTCAACAACTTCATTATTTAACGGTGCATTTTTATTATATTTTGTTAACTCCAATCGCGCCATTAATCTTTGCATCGGAACTTTTCTGTATTTTCTGCTTGATTCAACTTCTGATATTTTCGT
>JGI994J12354_10000790_pt1 | contig 31917 bp, 29 predicted proteins | sample IntmicLarv3ML3BL_FD_12354 | JGI IMG/M metagenome (IMG submission 12354) | reverse complement strand
TTATATATATTGAAGTACTCACTTTCCCCAATGGAAGCTGTAAAGCTACTAACGTAGCTAACAGCTCTCATCGGTCCCCACAACAGTTCGTTTTCAATATATATAACTTCCTTCGCGCTAATTATTGCTAAGATATTCTTTAAATTTTAATTGTATAATGTTTCATTTATTCTTGCCTTAAAATTCTTCTTTCCGCTTCTTTTTTAGCAATAGTTTCACGTTTATCATAAAGTTTTTTACCTTTACCAATACCAAGTTCAACTTTAACAAAGCTGTGTTTGAAGTATAAAGAAATAGGGACTAAAGTTAGTCCTTTTTGCTGTATTAAACCAATAAGTTTAGAAATTTCTTTTTTATTTAATAAAAGTTTTCTATCTCTTAAAGGATCTTTATTATTTATATTACCAAATTCATATGGTGATATATGCATATTATGTAAATATACCTCACCATTTTTTACTGTAGCATAACTGTCTTTTAAATTAACTTTTCCAGCTCTAATTGATTTTATTTCAGTGCCAGTAAGTACAACTCCAGCTTCTATAGTATCTTCAATAAAATAACTATGATAAGCATTAGGATTTTTTGTAATAGACATATATAACACCTCGAAATTAATTATACAGCAAATGAGTAGACTATGCAATAGGGCAAGGATTACACCTTGCCCATAAATCTTCTTAATTATCTGTTTTTGGCTCTGTTAAAATCATCATTTGTTGCCATATAATACCAAACCATTCCAGCTATAGCCAATGTGGTTGCTCCCACAATTAGCCATATCCATGTTGTATTACTTATTGTAGTAGCTGTAGCAGCAGTTCTAGTTGCAGTATATCCTTGGGTTGTCCCAGTATATGGTGTAGTTGTTCTTGTGGTTGTTCCTCTGTTTACATCACTTGAATGTGTCATAGAATTAGAAATTGTATTGCCTACTGTTCTTCCACCATTTACTACACTATCTTTAACTGTAGTGGCACTATTCATAATAGTGTTACCCATATCATGCATAGTATTAGTTGCAAATGTTAATGTTCCTATTGCAAATATTGAAAAAATAATAGAAACTATTAAGATTACTTTTTTAGTCATGGTTTTTATCCTCCATCTTTCAAATTTAAAAAACAGTTTAAAAATTACTTTTTAAACATTATTTAGTATTGATAATAAGGGATAAAAAATACTAGAAAAATGTAGAATAAAAGTAAAAGAGATTCAAAACTCGAATCTCTTTAAAAATTTATTTTTTTAATCTTGTTAAAATTGCTAGAGCTAAAAGAATAATAATTATACCAACAACAATCAGTAAAATATTTAAAACATTTGCAAGACCTAAATCTCTGACTTCTGGTAGACTATCTAAAATACTTGAACTGACTCTATTTGTGTTTTCTGTGTAGTCAGCTGTAGTTGATGTTGTATTATTATTTGAAATATTATCATCATAAGTTTCATTATAATATGTATAGATATTATTTGTAGAGCTTACAATATCTAAACTTTCTTCATTATCATCACTTGTCATATCCATATTTGTTGCATAAACACTAGCAGAAAACATCAAAATAATCATAAATATAGATATTTTCATTATCTTTTGCATAAAAATACCTCCAAATTTTTAACTTATAGCATAATAATACATGAAATGTTTATAAAAGTCTATACTTTTATAAAATAATTTAATTGAAATATAAGACAATAGTTTAAGTTTTATGCTATAATAAAGTAGTTAGGAAATTACCAATTGAAAGGGATTTAAAATGGAAAAGAAAATAATATTAATTTCTAAAAAGAAAAATAATTTATATTATGCAATAATGATGAGACAATATATTCTGATGTTCAAAAAGAATATTTATTTAAAAAAGGTATTTATAATATTATACTTAACAAGCTAAGTGAACTTATTGATAATGAAGATAATATAAATGGTATTGTAATTGATACTTCAAATTGTAAAAGTCAACCAAAAGATTGGGTATTTAAATTTGAATCAATTGGAGAAACCTATTATTGGCTAGCAAATAAACTTAAATCTAATAAAGAATCTATAGATAAAATTGCTAATTTTTATACTGAGAAAACATATAATGATTCAAATAAAGAAATAAATTATTTACTTGATAAAATTAAAAGTATACAAGAAGGTAAAAAAATTATTGATGTATTTATATGTGATAAAAAAGAATTTGAAAATTTAAAAACAAATTACTTTTTCAAATTATTATTAAATAATCTAAGAGATAATTATTCTATATACATTGTTGATAGGAATACATTTCTAGAAAAAGAGTCTAAGATTTATAACGATTTTTTAGATGGAGTTATAATATGTGACGACTGTGTTTATATTGATACATATGATGATGAATATTCCCTAGGTAAAGTTGATTGTAAGAAAACAACAGTTGATGAATATAATAAAAAATTTGACTATATAATTGAGAACTATGGTAAATGTATATATTCGGAGGATGATGTAAATGGAATTGATACAACATATCCTTATAGCGTTGATTATGATGCGTCTAAGGCAGCATTAATTAATTTAACAAAAAATTTAGCAATAGAATATTCTCCATATATTAATGTAAATGCAATTGCACCAAGTTGGGTTGACACTGAAATGAATAGTGAGTTGCCAAAAAATTATTTGAAAGCTGAAAAAGAAAAAATATTATTAAAACGTTTTGCAGAACCAGAAGAAATTGCAGATGTAATTTTATTTTTAGCTTCAGAGAAATCAAGATATATTGATGGAGAGACAATAAGAGTTGATGGTGGTATAAAGTTGATATAAATTTATAATTAAGATGAAAATATAAGAAGATTGAACTTGACTTCAATTTTCTTTTTTATAAGTATCTTATTGACATTTGAACGAGTAACATTGCGAAGTTAGTGTTATCAAGTGTTACATAGTGTTGTTTGGTTTACAAATAATAGACTAAAAAGCACAGGATGTACTAGGTAGCACTAAACATACAGAATGGTTTTGTGACCCTAGTTGTGTAAATTCGTGTAATTGGATTTGAAACAGAAAAAGTAGTAAGAAAATATAAAAGTAGGATAGTAAAAATATTGGAAATGGATAAAAAAGGGAAGAAGAATTTGGGTCACAAAAAATCGATGAAAGCATATTGGAATATAGTCATACAGGAGAAAATTCAACCTATGCATTTTTGCACAAATTAAATTGTTTTATAGCTTTATTTATGGTAAAATGTAACAAATTCGAAATTAATGAGGAGGTTTCTGAATGTCTAATTTAACAGAAAATAATTTAACTCCAATATTTGAAGAAATAAAAAAATTAGTAATAAGCAGTAGAAATAAAGTGTACAGTGCAGTAAATACAGAGATGATTAGCCTATATTGGAATATTGGTAAAATAATAATGGAAATACAACAAGGAGATGAGCGTGCAAATTATGGAAGTGCAGTTTTAAAAAATTTATCTATAAAACTTACTAATGAATTTGGAAAAGGTTTTTCAGTTGATAATCTTGAAAAGATGAGGAAATTTTATATTGTTTTTTCAAATTCCGAAACACTGTCTCGGAAATTTAAGTTGGTCACATTATCTTGAATTAATTAAAATAACAGAAACAAACAAACGAAAATTTTATTTGAATGAAACAATAAATTCGAAATGGTCAGTTAGAGAATTGCAGAGGCAAAAAGGAGTATTACTGTATGAAAGATTGTCTAAATCTAAGGATAAAGAAAAAGTATTAGAATTGGCAGAAAAAGGACAAGTTATAAAAACAGGTAAAGATTTAGTAAAAGACCCATTTGTTCTTGAATTTTTAGACATAAAAGAAAACACTAAATATCTTGAAACTGATTTAGAAAAAAACATATTAGAGCATTTAAAAGAATTTTTACTAGAATTAGGAAAAGGATTTATGTTTGTTGGTAATCAGGTAAGATTAACATTAGAAGAAGACCATTTTTACCCTGATTTAGTATTCTATAATAGATTGGCAAAATGTTTTGTAATAATAGATTTAAAAATAGGGAAAATAGCTCACCAAGATATAGGACAAATGCAAATGTATGTGAATTATTATGATATAGAAGAAAGAAAAGAGGGTGAGAACCCAACAATAGGAATCTTATTATGTACAGACAATAAAAATAAAACTGTTGTAAAATATACATTGCCAGAAAATAATAAGAGTATTTTTGTATCGGAGTATAAATTATATTTGCCAACTGAAGAAGAATTGATTGAGGTCATAGAAGATGAAAAGAAAAATTTAGAATTAAATCAAGATTGAATTATTTCCAAAATGGAATTAGTTCAACAGGAAATATCATATGTTCTAATTTGAAACATATGGATAACTAGTAATTTATTGGGGAGATAAAAATATATTCTATTTATGCCAAACATGAAAATTATTTAAAATATAAATTGTCAATCATTTTTGAAAATGTCCCAAAAGTGTTGTTTTAATAGATGAAGCATATGTGGATTTTGAAGGAGAATCTGTAGTATCGCTGGTAAATAAATATAACAATTTGCTAGTGGTTAAAACATTATCAAAGTCGTATTCATTAGCAGGATTAAGAGTAGGTTTTGCAATTGGTAATAAAGAATTAATAGATGGGATGAATAAAGTTAAAAATTCATTTAATTCTTACCCAATTGATATGTTGTCACAAATAGGAGCGATGGAAGCAATAAAAGATGTTAAATATCTAGATGAAACTAGGCACATGATAATTTCAACAAGAGCGAAAACGGCAAAAGCATTAATAGAACTAGGTTTTACAGTTCTGGATTCAAAAGCTAATTTTTTATTTATAATTCATAAAGAGAAAAAGGCAGAAGATATTTTCAAATATTTAAAAGAGAACAAAATATTAGCAAGATACTTTAAAAAGCCTAGATTAGACAATGGATTAAGAGTAACTATTGGAACGGAAGAAGAAATGAAAGAATTTATTGAAACTATAACAAAGTTTGTGAAAGGGTGATATCATATGAAGTTAAAATTAGTAAAACCAAGTATTAAATATGAAATACAATATGTAGAAATGATGAAAGAATGGCAATCTTCAGGAGAAGAAATAGTTCCTAGTAGCATAAGAAAAGACTACTCTGATTTTAACAAAATGATTCAAGAATTTATTAATGAAGAAAATGGAATTGTACTAGAAGGCAAAGTAGCTGCAACTACATATTGGGGATATGATGATGAAACTGGCAAAATTGTTGGTGCAGTAAATATAAGACATTATTTAAATGAATCACTTTTACTAAATGGAGGACACATTGGAGATGGTGTGAGGCCGTCAGAAAGGCGAAAAGGATATGCAACAGAGATGATAAAATTAGCATTAGAAAAATGTAAAGAGCTAGGACTAGAAAAAGCTTTAATGGTTTGCTATAAAGATAACATAGGATCAGTTAAGTCAATTACAAAAAATGGTGGAATTTTAGAGAATGAAATACCAGCAGAAGGTGGGAAAATAGATCAAAGATATTGGATAAATTTAAAAGTAATTGTACATGAGGTTACAACAAATGCATGTAATAAAGAGATTAGATATTGTTGAGGACAAAATAAAAAAAATGATAGAAAATATGGAGAAAAGATATGATGAAGACACTAGGTTATTATAATGGAACAATAGATGAATTAGACAAAATAGTGATTCCCATGTTGGATCGTGCTTGTTATTTTGGTGATGGAGTTTATGATGCTACTACATGCTATAATGACAATATTTTTCTTGTTGATGAGCATATAGACAGGTTTTTTTAACAGTCTGGGGCTTTTAGAAATAAAGATTTCCATTGAAAAGTCTGAACTGAAAAAGTTGCTGCAAGATTTAGTTGATTTAGTTGATAAGGATTCTGGTAAAACTTTTACAATGGCAAACATTATAGAGCAGGTACAAAAACCTACTCTTATTTTAGCACACAATAAAACATTAGCTGGGCAACTTTATAGTGAATTTAAAGAATTTTTTCCTAATAGTGCTGTGGAATATTTTGTTTCATAGTTCGACCATTGCTTACATGGTAATGCTGGAAGTCGCTATTTCAAGCCATTTTAAACTGTAAGAGTTTTTAAAATAAATAATATTAAATAACATTAAATAAACCCTATAACACTATATAACACTTAATAACCTTATATGGTACTAAAAAAATTTGTGACCCAATTCGTGTAAAATTCGTGTAAGGGATTAAATAACATTAAACAATACTAAACAACACTGCTTTCAAGGCTTACAGAAAAAATATATGTTTTGGTAAAAAAAGTGCTAACAAATCGAAAAAGGCAAACTTAAAAGGGATTATATAACATAAGATAAAACTAAATAACAATATCATTAAGACTTTATATATGAAGTCTTTTTTGTTGCTTAAAAATTAAAAAAATGAGGAAGGGGGAGTAAAAATGATGGATAAAATTGAAAAATATAAATTAATTGATTATACTGATATACCAACAGATATTATTATGCAGAACTACTTTGAAAATTTAATAAATCAAGACTGATATATTGATTTATTGAATTTTTATTTCATTGTAAACACTGTGCTTTTATGATAAGATAAGGACAAACATAATAGAATGCTAATGAATTATGAAAGAAGGAAAACTTATGAATGATAAAATAAAAGAAAGTCAAATACTATTATATGAAACTAAAGATGGAAATATAAATATTGATGTAATACTAAAAGATGAAAGTGTATGGATTACTCAAAAAAATATGTCTAGACTATTTGATACAGGAGTAGATAATATAAATGTTCATTTAAAGAACATTTATGAAAGTGAAGAACTTGATAAAAATTCAACTATTGAAGAAATTTCAATAGTTCAAAAAGAAGGTACTCGTGATGTTATAAGAAAAATTTCATTTTATAATCTTGATGTTATTATAGCAGTTGGATATCGTATTAATTCAAAAAAAGCCACACAGTTTAGAATATGGGCAACTAAGATATTAAGAAACTACATACAAAAAGGGTTTGTATTGGACAAAGAAAGACTAAAAAATGGCCCTAAATTTGGCAAAGATTACTTCGATGAATTATTAGAAGAAATCAAAGAAATAAGAATTAGTGAAAGACGTGCATATCAGAAAATAACAGACATATTTGAAAAATGTAGTAGTGATTATAGAAAAGATTCTGAAGAGGCATATACTTTCTTTAAGATAGTACAAAATAAGTTGCATTGCACTAAACTGCTAACGCAGTGGTCGTTAAAGTGTGCTTAGTAGCTGTAGATTAAGTACTTGCATATAAAGGATAACCCCTTTACAATAGATGTTATGTGAATTTGAAATTCGCAAATATATTGTAAAGGAGTTTTTTTATGCAAAATGAACAAATCTTAACAAAAATGGATGAAGATATGACTTTTAGAGCATATACTTCAAGTACAAAAGCAAACTATGCAGGAAAAATAAAAATATTTATGAAATATTTAAAAAAACCTGTAGAAGAAGTTACAGAAGAAGATATTAGAAGTTTTTTAAAACACCTAATGTATGATAAGAAACTAAAGAATCGAAGTGTAAACATATACAATAGTGCAATTAGATTTTTGTATGGAGTAACACTAAATAAAATACTAAATTTCAAACAGATGCCACTGTTTAGAATTAAAAGAGAATTACCACAATTGCTCACAAAAGATGAATTGCAGAAAATATTTGATACTTGCAAAAATATTAAACATAAGGCAATGCTTATGACGATGTATGGAGGAGGTCTAAGAGTAACTGAAACAGTAAGGTTAAGGATACAAGATGTAGACAGTAAAGAAATGCGAATATTTGTAAAAAATGGGAAATATGGAAGAGACAGATATACCATATTGTCAGAAGAAAATCTAAAGATTCTAAGAGAATATTATCTGCAATACAAACCAAAACATCCAAAAGGTTATCTTTTTCTAAGTGGTGATGGAAAGGACCATCTTAACAGAAACACAATCGAAAGAACCTTTACAAAGCTGTGTAAAAAGAAATGCAATATTGATAAAAAAGTAACCATACATACTTTGAGACACTGCTTTGCTACACATCTATATGAAGCTGGAAGTGAATTAGTAAATCTACAAGAATTACTAGGACATGCCTCACTTAGGTCAACAGTAGATTATCTCCATCTTGCAAATATGAATAAAGGAATAACAAGTCCATTAGATGTACTTAATACAGTGGGTGATACTAATGGCTGAAGTACAAGATATATTTGATGAGTATGGAGAAGGCTATATAGAAAATCATAATTTGCCAATACATATATTAAAAACAATAAGTGCAATTAGAAATTGTAGAACTTCTAAATTAGGATCACATGAAGATATTTGTGATAATTGTGGACATACCCAAATTAGCTACAATTCATGTAGAAATAGGCATTGTCCTAAATGCCAAGCAACAGCAAGAGAAAAATGGATATATGATAGAAAATTTGATTTATTAAATGTTAAATATTTTCATGTTGTATTTACAATACCAGATACATTAAATTCATTAGTATATTACAATCAAAAAGAAATGTACGATATATTATTTAAATCAGTATCAGAAACACTTGCAGAATTATCAAAAGACAAAAAATATTTAGGAGTTCAAATAGGTCTTACAACAGTATTACATACATGGGGACAAAATTTAATGCAACACCCACATCTACATTGTATTATTCCAGCTGGAGGAATAGATGCATTGGGAAAATGGAGAAACAGTAAAAAGAAATTCTTTCTACCAGTAAAAGTATTATCCAAAAAATTCAGAGGAAAATTTCTATACTATTTAAAACAAGCAAAGCTAGAATTTAGAGGAGAACTTGAATATTTAGAAAATCCATATAACTATAATAATTTAATATCAGATTTATACAATAAAGATTGGATAGTATATTGTAAGCCACCATTTAAAACAGTAAACAATGTAATTGAATATTTGGGCAGATATACACACAGAATAGCAATCTGTAACAGTAGAATACTAGAAGTTAAAGATAATATGGTTGCTTTTAAATGGAGAGACTACAAAGATAGTAATAAATGGAAAGTGATGAAAGTAACAGCAGAAGAATTTATTCGAAGATTCATAACACATATATTACCGCCAAGATTTATGAAGATACGATATTATGGATTATTAGGTAATCGAAACAAAACTACAAAATTAGAAATATGCAAAAAATTGACCAACACAAAGATTTTGACAAAAGAAAAAATTTCCCCTATTGAGTTACTAAAGCAGATAACAGGAAAAGACTTCAATCTTTGCCCTGTATGCAACAAAGGACATTTACAAACACCAATACCAACTTGACGACCAAGAAAAGTTGATATAACTGAAATTGCCTCTTTATTGGGGAGGGGAAAATTATATTCATTTTACAATGTTTTGGACTGAAATTCAATATATTAATTTTTAAATCTTGTAAAATACGCATAATTAGTATAAAATTGAGCAAGAGAAGAAAATTAAAACCCCATAGATAGTGCATTAAAGTCCACAGTTCAGTGCAATCAAATTATGCAAAATCAGTTTTTAAACTTCTCTCAATGAGGAGTTTTTCTTTTAACTGACTTTGGATAATTTGCTAATCATTATGCAATAACAGGAAAAACAGCTGCAGAATTAATATATGAAAGAGTAGATTCTAAAAAAGAACATATGGGGCTTACTAACTGGAAAAATTCTCCTGATGGTAAGATAATAAAATATGATATAGCAATAGCTAAAAATTATCTGGATAAGGAAGAAATAGAAAAGTTAAATGACTTAACAAATCTATTTTTAGATTTAGCAGAATCTGAAGCTAAAGAACAACATGTTATGACAATGAAAGATTGGACAAATATTACTGATGACTTATTAAAACTAAGAAGAAAAAAGGTATTAGAAAATTCAGGAGATATATCACATGGTGATGCTATTGAAAAAGCAAATAATGAATATGAAAAATTTAGGGCAAAACAAGATCAAGAATACATATCAAGTATGGATAAGTTATACAAAAAGTATTTAGATGAAGATATAAAAGAATAATTAAACAAAATAGAGAATAAAAGGAGATTAAATGTTTAAATTAGAATCAAGTTATAAGCCAGCTGGTGACCAACCTAAGGCGATAGAAAAATTAGTTGAAGGATTAAATAAAGGCGAGAAATTTCAAACACTTCTTGGTGTTACAGGTTCTCGGAAAAACTTTTACAATGGCAAATATTATAGAGAAGGTACAAAAGCCTACTCTTATTTTAGCACACAATAAAACATTAGCTGGGCAACTTTATAGTGAATTTAAAGAATTTTTTCCTAATAGTGCTGTGGAATATTTTGTGAGTTTCTATGATTATTACCAGCCGGAAAGCTATATGCCTGCTAGTGATACATATATTGAAAAAGATGCCACTATTAATGATGAAATAGATAAGCTTAGACATTCAGCAACAGCATCTTTATTTGAGAGAAAAGATGTTATAATAATAGCTTCTGTTTCTTGCATATATGGTCTAGGTGACCCTATTGATTATGAAAATATGGTTATTTCTTTAAGACCAGGTATGAAAGCTTCTAGAGAAGAAGTTTTAAGAAAACTTGTTAGTATGCAATATGAAAGAAATGAAATAGACTTTAAACGTGGAAAATTTAGAGCTAAAGGTGATATTGTTGAAGTATATCCTTCAGATGAAGCAGAGAAATCTATTAGAATAGAATTTTTTGGAGATGAAGTAGAAAAAATATCTGAAATAAACCCTTTAACTGGAAAACCAATTTCTACAATGACACATGTAATGGTCTTTCCTAATTCTCACTATGTTACTTCAAAAGATAAAATGGAGAAAGCTATTACAACAATAGAGGCAGAACTAGAAGAAAGAATTAAATATTTTAAAGAAAATAATAAACTAATTGAAGCTCAAAGAATAGATGAGAGAACTAACTTTGATTTAGAAATGATGAAAGAAACTGGATTTTGTTCAGGGATAGAAAATTATTCTAGACATATAAGTGGTAGAGAAGAAGGTAGTTCGCCATACACATTGTTTGATTATTTTCAAGATGACTTTTTATTATTTGTAGATGAGTCACATGTTACAATTCCACAAGTTGGTGGTATGTATAATGGAGACAGAGCTAGAAAAGAATCTCTAATAAATTATGGATTTAGGCTTCCATCTGCATTTGATAATAGACCTTTAAAATTTCAAGAATTTGAAAAAAAAATCAATCAATGCATATTTGTTAGTGCGACTCCTGCAAATTATGAATATGAAAATTCAAAAGACTTAATTGTAGAACAAATTATAAGACCAACAGGACTTATAGACCCAGAAATAATTGTTAAACCAGTTACAAATCAAATAGATGACTTAATAGAACAGGTTAGAATAAGAGTTGAAAAAAAGCAAAGAATTTTGGTAACAACACTTACAAAAAAAATGGCAGAAGACTTAACAGACTATTTAAAAAATATAGGAATAAAGGTAAGATACTTACATTCAGATGTAAAAGCATTAGAAAGGTTAGATATAATACGTTCATTAAGACTTGGAGAATTTGATGTATTAGTAGGAATAAATCTACTAAGAGAAGGACTAGACATACCAGAAGTAACATTAGTTGCAATATTAGATGCTGATAAAGAAGGATTTTTACGTTCAGAAAGAGCACTAATTCAAACAATAGGACGTGCTGCAAGAAATGTAGAAGGTAAAGTAATAATGTATGCAGATGAATTAACAGACTCAATGGAAAAAGCTATAAAAGAAACAAACAGAAGAAGAAAAATACAAGTAGAATATAATGAAAAACATGGAATAATTCCACAAACAATACAAAAGTCAGTAAGAGACACAATAAAAGTAACAATTGTTGAAGATATTAAGAATGAATACAACATAGATGAAAAAGATGATGTAGAAGATATAATAAATAAACTAACAGAAGAAATGTTAAAACATGCAGCAAATATGGAATTTGAAAAAGCAGCAGAATTAAGAGATAGAATAAAAGAGCTTCAAACTAGTTTATAATCATTTTGGGGATATTTTCTCAAATAATTTGTTAAGACATTATTATAAATGAATTAGGCACAGTTAAAATAATCTTTAAATATAATTGCAAAAATTATACTTAAGTTATATGATATAAAAAATAAACTAAAGAAAAAAGGAAGGGACTTTTATGCTACAAATGAAAAATAACAATGGAATTACCCTAATTGCTTTAGTAATAACAATAATAGTATTACTAATTTTAGCATCAGTTACAATAACAGTTTTGCTTGGAGAAAATGGAATAATAACAAAAGCAAAAGAAGCAAGTGAAATATGGGAAGAAGAAAGAAAAAAGGAAGAAGATATTCTTAGTCATTATGAAGATAAAATGAATGAATGGACAGGACCATTTATAACATATGAAGAGTTTGGAGCAGTTGGAAATGGAGTTACAAATGATGCAGAAGCAATAAGAGCAGCTCATCAAAAAGCGAATGAATTATATGTTGATGAAGATATAAAAGCGATAGTGCAAGGGAGAAGTGGTGCTACATATTATATTGGCAATATGTCAACAACAATTGATGTGAAAACAAGTGTTGATTGGAATGGAGCAACATTTATTATAGATGATTATATAGATAATGGAAGTGGTGCTAATCTAGTAGATACAAGCATACATGTATTTAATGTTATTTCTAAACAAAGTAGTGGTTTTTATATTAATGGAAATGAATTGCCTGTGACTGTGAATAAAAATACTAAAAATTTAAAAAATGTTATTGATTATTTAAAAAATGTTAAAAATAGAGAATTAGAATGTGAGCAAATAATTTTTTCAGTTAGAAATAGTAATAAAAAACAGTACATTAGAACTGGTGCTAATGTGAATTCAGGAGATGATCAGGAAGATACTATATTAGTGGATGTAAAAACAGGTAATGTATTAAATGATGTTATATGGGATTTTGAAGATATAACAAGAATATGGTTTTATCCTGTTGATAAGACTGTTTTAACTATTAAGAATGGAACATTTATATCATATACAGATAATAAGAATATTACTAATTATCATCACAGGAATATAGAAATAGGAAGGTCTAATGTTACAATAGATAATATAGTACATATGTTAGATGAAACGAAACATGAATCGACAGATTCAAGTCGTGCAAACAAGCAATCAAACTATTATTTAGGTTTTATACATACAAATTATATAGCAAACTTAATGATTAAAAATTCAAAATTTCAGCCACATTGGGGAAGTGGGTCATATGATTTATCTATAAATAGATCACTATATACAATTATAGATAATGTAAGTTATCCTTGCCCAGATGGTGATGAGGTGAAAGCATATCAAGATTATATGTTAGGCGATAATCCCAATGACGAAAGATGGGGAATTATGGCAACAAATTATTCAAAAGATATAATTGTGAAAAATTCAAAATTAAATAGAGTAGATGCTCACAGAGGTGTACATAATCTAACTGTTATTGATTCAACAATTGGTGTACATGGTTTTACTTTAATTGGTAGTGGAACATTTCGTGCTGAAAATGTAATAATGGATGGCACTAGGCAGATTGTTATGCTAAGAGAAGATTATGGCTCAACATGGGATGGAACAATAATATTAAAAAATATTCATTTTAAAGTTGTTAATGCTAACATACCATATGCAGTAGGTAATGGGGCTCCTAGCATTGTAACACACATGAATGCAGGTAGTAATGATTATGGATATATTTGTCATTATCCTAATATTATAATGGAGAATATAACTATTGAAGATCCCAGACCAACAAGGAAACCAATATTATTGCCAATGATTTTGAAACCAGCACAAACATATCCTTATTATATGCCTGAATATATAACAATTAAAAATGTTACAACAACAAGTGGGGTTGCAGCTAAATTGTTTCCTGGTTCTTCTGGAAATTATCCAGACTCACCTGTTATTTCAAGCAATCTGTATGGAAATAGCAATAAAACTAATGTAGACATATATAATACTGCAATAGATGAAGCAGATTTATCCATATATCAGGGTGCAGATAAACAATTCATAATAACAAAACATTAATTGCGATTTTCGGGGACAGTCCCCTTCTTGATTTTTTCCTGTTTTGGGGACAGACCTCTGATAATATAAGATTAAGGAGCAGATTCAATCTGCTTTTTCTTGACAAATGAATGTTTGCATATTATAATGGGTAAAGTGTTTTAGAATTAAAATAAATTAGACTAAAACATTTTACTTAGGGGGATTATTTTAAAATGAATGATAAGATTGTTATAAAAGGTGCAAGAGAGCATAATTTAAAAAATATAGACTTGGAGATTCCTAGAGATAAACTAGTAGTTGTTACAGGGCTAAGTGGTTCTGGAAAATCTTCATTAGCATTTGATACTCTTTATGCAGAGGGGCAAAGAAGATATGTTGAAAGTTTATCTTCATATGCACGTCAATTTCTAGGGCTTATGGAAAAACCTGATGTTGATACTATTGAAGGTCTTTCACCTGCTATTTCTATAGACCAAAAAACTACTTCTAAAAATCCTAGATCAACTGTGGGTACAGTTACAGAAATTTATGATTATATAAGACTTCTTTATGCTAGAGTTGGTGTCCCTTATTGTCCTGAGTGTGGTAAAAAAATAGAAAAACAAACTATAGATCAAATTGTTGATAGTATTATGGAACTTGAAGAAGGAACAAAAATACAAGTGTTAGCACCTGTTGTTCGTGGAAGAAAAGGTGAATATACTAAACTTATTTCTGATATTGGCAAAGAAGGTTTTGTTCGCATTAGAATTGATGGGCAGATTTTTGAAATTAGTGATGATATTTTAATAGATAGAAAGAAAAAACACAATATAGATATTATTGTTGATAGATTGGTTATTAAAGAAGATATTAGAAATAGGGTTGCTGAATCTGTAGAAACAGCATTAAGACATGCAGAAAATTTAGTTACAATTGATGTTATTGGAAAAGAAGAATTATTATTTTCTCAAAATTATGCATGTCCTGATTGTAATATAAGCTTTCCTGAATTAACACCTCGTATGTTTTCATTTAACAATCCATTTGGTGCATGTCCTGATTGTACAGGAATAGGGTATTTAATGAAAATAGATCCAGATTTAGTTATTCCTGATAAGAATAAATCTCTTTATGATGGAGTGAAAGCCTTTGGGTCAAGCTCTATGAAAAAAGGAGAAACAATGGCTGCAATGTATTTTGAAAGCATTGCAAAAAAATATGGAGTAGATATTACAAAACCAATAAAAAAATTGCCAAAAGAGTTTTTAGACAAAATACTTTATGGAACTGGTGATGAAAAATTCAAATTTAAATTTGAATCAAGTATTGGAGTAAGAGAATTTACAGCTGCATTTGAAGGAGTTATTCCTACATTAGAAAGAAGATATAATGAAACAAAATCTGCTGGAATGAGAGAGTTTTATGAATATTATATGAGTAATGCTTCTTGCCCAACATGTGATGGTGCAAGACTAAAAAAAGAAAGTTTATCTGTAAAAATAGGTGGAAAAAATATTAATGAATTTTCAGCATTATCTATTGGTAAAGCAAAAGAATTTATTAATGGTGTGAAATTTTCCAAAAAAGATGCGATGATTGCAGACCAAATATTAAAAGAGTTGAATCAGAGATTACAATTTTTATTAGATGTTGGTTTAGAATATTTAACTTTATCTCGTGGTGCAGGAACTCTTTCTGGAGGAGAAGCACAAAGAATAAGGCTTGCAACTCAAATAGGTTCTGGGCTTACAGGAGTTTTATATATTTTAGATGAACCTAGCATAGGATTACATCAAAAAGATAATGGTAAGCTTCTAACAACATTAAAAAAACTTCGTGATTTAGGTAATACTTTATTAGTGGTAGAACATGATGAAGACACTATGTATGAAGCGGACCACATAATTGATATTGGACCAGGGGCAGGAGTTCATGGTGGAAATGTGATTGCAGAAGGAACAGTAGAAGATATAAAAAACAATAAAAATTCTATTACTGGTCAATATTTAAGTGGCAAGAAAAAAATTGCAATACCAGAAAAGAGAAGAAAACCAAATGGTAAGTGGCTTAAAATTATTGGAGCAGAAGAAAATAATTTAAAAAAAGTAAATGTAGATATTCCTTTAGGTATGTTTAATTGTATAACTGGTGTTTCTGGTTCAGGAAAAAGTACACTTATTAATGAAGTGTTATATAAAACAATAGCAAAAGAATTAAATGGTGCAACAGATAAACCAGGTAAGGTAAAAGAAATTAAAGGAATTGAAAATATTGATAAAATAATAGATATAGATCAATCTCCTATTGGAAGAACACCAAGGTCAAATCCTGCCACATATACAGGAACTTTCGATATTATACGTGACATGTTTGCAGGAAGCAATGAAGCTAAACTTAGAGGATATGAAAAGGGAAGATTTAGCTTTAATGTTTCAGGAGGTAGATGTGAAGCATGTTCTGGAGATGGAATAATAAAAATAGAAATGCACTTTTTACCAGACATATATGTACCTTGTGAAGTTTGTAAAGGCAAGAGATATAATAAAGAAACTTTGGAAGTTAAATATAAAGACAAAAGTATTGCAGATGTATTAGATATGACTGTTGAAGAAGCCTTAACATTTTTTACAAATATTCCTAAAATAAAAACTAAACTTCAAACTCTTTATGATGTAGGACTTGGGTATATTAAATTAGGACAACCATCTACAACATTATCAGGTGGAGAGGCACAAAGAATAAAATTAGCAACAGAATTAAGTAAAAGAGCTACAGGTAAAACATTATATATACTAGATGAACCAACAACAGGACTTCATATAGCAGATGTTCATAGGCTTGTAGAAATATTACAAAGACTGGTAGATACAGGAAATACAATAATAGTAATAGAACATAACTTAGACTTAATCAAAACATCGGATTATATTGTAGACTTAGGACAAGATGGTGGAGATAAAGGTGGCGAAATAATTGCTATAGGTACACCAGAAGAAATATGCAAGAGTAAAAAATCATATACAGGTGAATTTTTAAGAAAAGTTAATATGAAATAATAATAGAGAGAAAACCCTAACAAAAATCCGCCATGAATTGGCGGATTTTTATAATTAGAGAAAAACGCAACATATCAATTATTTTACAAGAAAAGAGTGTGTTTTTATATTTTTTATGATATCATGTAAAATTATAAGGGGAAAGATATGCAAGAATTATATGAGCTAACAAGCCCACAAAAGACTATATGGCTAACAGAACAATTTTATAAAGGTAGTAGCATTAACAATGTTTCTGGTACTTTAATAATTGATGCACAAGTAGATTTTAATATTTTAAAAAAAGCTATAAATATTTTTGTTCAAAAAAATGATGCTATGAGAATACATTTAAAGTTTACAGAAGATGAAGTAATGCAATATATTGTGGAAAGTACAGATTTTGAAGTTGATTTGACTAAAATAGAAGATGAAGAAAGCTTGAAAAAATGGGAAAACAATTTAGCAAAAACTCCATTTAGTATGATAGAAGTACCGCTTTGTAGTTTTAAAATGTTTAAATATCCAAATGGGAAAGGTGGTTTTAATGCAACATTGCATCATATTATTAGTGATGCATGGACAATGGGTTTACTGATAGAGCAGATAATGGACAACTATTATAATCTTACAAATAATATAGATATAGATTTAGAAAATTCATATTCATATATTGATTATATAAATGCTAATAAGGAATATAGAAATAGTATTAAGTATATAAAAGATAAAGAATATTGGAATAATAATTTTAAAGATGAATTTAATGTGGCAAAAATAATGCCTAACATTATTAATAAAAATGATACAGAAGCTAACAGGAAAAATATTGAATTATCAACAGAAATTAATAATAATATAACTGAATTTTGTAATACAAATAAAATATCTACTTTTACATTTTTAACAGCAGTAATACAAATTTACTTATCTAAAATTAATAAAAATAAGACTGTAGTAATAGGAACTCCTGTATTAAACAGAGGGAATTTTAAAGATAAACAAACATTGGGCATGTATATTTCTACAGTTCCATTTAAAGTTAATGTTGAAGAAACTATGACTTTTAAGGAATTTATTTCTTATTTATCTATTGAGCAATTATCACTATTTAGACATCAAAAATTATCATATGAAGAAATTTATAACATAGCAAAAGAAAACAATTCCATTACATCTATTTATGATGTAATGTTTTCATATCAAAATACTAAATATATACAACAAAAGGGAGATATTAAGTATTGCACTAATTGGCTATTTTGTGGACATATATCTAATACAATAGATATACATGTATGTGATATGCACAATACAGGAGAAATAGGCTTTTTGTATGATTATCAAATAAATACTTTAACCGAAGAAGAAATAGAAAGTATTCATAAAAGTTTAATGTTTATTATTGATAATATACTAAATAATTCAGATATAAAGATAGGGGATATACAAATACAAGAAAGTAATAAGTTAAGCACAGATGATGAATTTAAAATTTTTAATGATTTTAATAATACAGGAAGTATAGAAATAAATAAAACTGTAATAGATATATTTGATGAAATTTCACTAGAATATGAAAATAATATTGCATTAAAATATGAGAATAATGAAATCACATACAAAGAACTAAGAAATAAAATGAATTTTATTGCAGATATTTTAAGAAAAAATGGAGTAGGTAGAAATAAACCAGTAGCAATGTTGTTTCACAAAAGTATTGAAATGATAATAGGAATGCTTGCAATAATGAAATCAGGGCGGTTGCTATGTTCCAATTGAATTGCCACCAGAATGTCCAATTGATACCATAAATTATATTATAGAAAACTCAAATAGTGAAATTGTATTAACACATAATGATTATCAAAAACTTGTAAATAAAGATATAAAAGTTATTGATATAGACAAAGAATTTATGAAATATACAGGACAAGAAATTCATATAAATAATATAAATTTACCAGAAGATTATCAATCTATTTTATATACATCAGGAACAACAGGAAATCCAAAAGGAACAATTACATTACATAAAAATATAGTGAATTTGAGAGAAAGCTTAAAAGATATGGAAGAATTTAATCCTACTAATAAAGATGTTAGTATATCTTCTTTGTCATATTCTTTTGATGGTTTTGGATTACAATTGTTTTTAACATTACTATATGGAGGGAAGACAATAATATGTGACAAAACAATAGGAATACATGAAGTTATACAAATAATGAAAAAAGAAAAAGTATCTATCTTATTTCAAACAATAGTGTACTTCTATGAATTGGCACAAGAACTAGAGAACTTAGAACCAGGAGAATTTAGTTTAAGATGGGTAATTACTGGTGGAGAATTAGTAAAAACAAGAAAATTTTTAAACTTTAGAAATAATTTTAAACAAGTTAAATTATATAATGTGTATGGACCAACAGAAGCGGGAATGATATGTTTTTATCATCTAATTACAGAACAAGATATATTAGAAAATAATGGGACAATAGGTAGACCTTTAAAATATTGTAAAGCTGTTGTTGTAAATGAAAATAATGAGGTTTTACCAATAGACGAAGAAGGAGAATTATTGCTATATGGTGATAATGTAGGAGATGGATATCTAGGATTAGAAGAACTTACAAGAGATAAATATATAGAATTACCATTTGCAAAGGGTAAAACATATAAAACAGGAGATATAGTTAGATTAAATAATAGATTGCAGATAGATTTCATAGGAAGAAGGGACAATAGAGTAAAAATAAAAGGTAATCTTGTTGAGATTGATGGATTAGAAAAAATAATATCTGAAATAGGAAATGTAAGAGAAAGCAGTATAATACCAATTTCAGAAAACAATGCAAACTATAAAATTTTAATTTGTTTTGTTGATGACAATGTAGATATAAATGCTTTTAAACAAGAATTAAGCAAAAAGGTTAGACATTATATGATGCCTAAATATATATTCAAAATAGATAATATGCCTAAAAACAAAAATGGAAAAATAGATAAAAACAAACTAAAAGAACTAGCTTTTATAGAAATTGAAAAATTTAAGAATACAAATAAAAATAATATAATAAAACCAAATACTGACATGGAAAAGACTGTATACCAAATAATACAAGATATGAGTGATAAAAAAGAATTCTCGATAACAGATGATTTGTATAATGATTTAGGATTTGATTCTTTAATGAGTATAGTATTAAGTACTAAATTGCATGCAAATAATATATTTATTACTCCACAAGAGATTAATGATAATTCGAGTGTATTAGAATTAAGCAAATTTGTAAAAGATTACAGTGAAAATGAAAAACTGGATTCTAGTTTAGTTAGAGAATATAAAAATTTAAGAGTTTTAAATAATTCAAAAAGACCTAATTTATCTAGTGTATTAATAACAGGAATAACAGGCTTTCTTGGTTCTCATATATTGTATGAATTAATAAGAGATGATGAAGTGAAAGACATACATTGCATTATTAGAGGGAAAAAAAGTGAAAGTGCTTATAAGAGATTAAAAGAAACTTTAGAATACTATTTTGCCCATGAGGATTTAGAAAAATTAGAATCTAAAATAAGAGTAGTTGAAGGAAATATAACAGAGTATAAATTTGGTTTAAAAGAGAGTCAGTATAATGATTTATCTAAAAATATTACTACAGTTATAAATGTTGCAGCAAATGTAAAACATTTGGGTAAATATGAAGAATTTTATAATGATAATGTTCAAAGCGTGTCTAATGTGATAGACTTGTGTAAGATAAATAAAGCATCTTTAATACATGTATCTACATTATCTGTATGTGGATATATAGAAAAAGAAAGAAATAATATTTTATTTAATGAAAATATGATAAATATTGAACAGAATTTTTTAAACAATCCATATATACAAACAAAATTTGAAGCGGAATGTAAACTACTAAAAGAAGCAGATAGTTTGAATATAAAAATATTTAGGCTTGGTAATATAATGCCTAGATATTCAGATGGGGTGTTCCAAAAAAATGTAGAACATAATGGTTTTATTCATTTGATTAATTCTATAATTAAGAATAAAACTACATCTGATAGTTTAATAAACATAGATGTTGATATAAGTCCTGTAGATAAATGTAGTGAATCTATAATTAAACTTACAAAAACATCTAATAATCAAACCATATACCATATTGCTAATATAAATTATATAAAGATTAAGGATTTAGTTGATTTTATGGCAAGTAATAATATAGATTTTGATAAAATAAACAATGATGAATTTGAAACTGTATTAAATTCTAGTAGTGATATTGGCTATCAATATATTAAAAATAATATATCAAATTATAAATATGAGCCAATAAATTATGATTTAACTTATACAGTAGAAGAATTAAAAAAACAAAATTTTGAATGGCCTCAAATAGAAAAAACATATTTAGAAATGTTGTTTAAATACACAAAAAAGTTATTAGTAAAGTAGAAAAAATTGTATTTTATCTAAATATATGATATTATGTAAAAAGTTGTTAATAAAATGTTAAAAATGATTTTATAAGGTTGAATGACTATGATAGATAAATTTCTATATGATTTAACAAGTCCACAAAAGACTATATGGCTAACAGAACAATTTTATAAAGGGACGAGTATAAATAATGTATGTGGCAATACAATAATACATGAGAAAGTTGATTTTGAAATATTAAAAAAATCAATTAATATGTTTTTGAAAAAAAATGATGCTATGCGAATTAAAATAAAACTAATTAACAGTGTTCCAAAGCAATATATTGATGATTTTGAATATGAAGATATTGAGATAGAAGATGTAGTAGATGAAAAGGAATTGGTAAAATACACAAATAAAATAGCAATGATACCTTTTGAAATATTAGAAAGCAAACTGTATAAATTCTATATATTTAGATTTCCAGATGGTTCAGGTGCTTTTCATCCTAGATTTCATCATATTGTTAGTGATGCTTGGACTATGAGTCTGATGGTTAATCAAATTATAGAAAATTATAGAAAATTAACTAATTATGAACAAATAGAAGATGAAAATGAATTTTCATATATTGATTACATAAATTCTGATAAAGAATACTTAAATAGTGATAAGTATTCTAAGGATAAAGAATATTGGAACAACATATTTAATGAAGCACCAATAGATATAGATATAAGCAATGCAAAGTATTCAGGTCAATCAATAGAGGCTAAAAGATTAGAACAATCTTTTAGTGAAGTTTTGTGTGCAAAGGTATTTACTTTCTGTAAAGAACATAAAATATCTGTATATAGTTTTTTAATGTCTATATATATGTTTTATTTAAATAAAATAACTAATATAGAAGATATAAGTGTTGGAACACCAATATTAAATAGAACAAATTTTGCCGAAAAAAATACAATTGGAATGTATATAAATACAAATGTATTTAAAACTACTGTAAATAAAAGTTTAACATTTTCTGAATTTTGTGAAAAAATATCTAAAGAACAATTTGGATTAATAAGACATCAAAAATATCCATTTTTTGATTTGCAAAATGATTTAAAAGAAAAGTTTGATATAAATAAAAGACTATATAATATTGCTTTTTCTTATCAGAATGCTAGAACAAATCATAGTCATGAAGATATAGATTATTTTATACAGTGGTCATTTAATGGATGCTTAGCTGACTTGCTACAAATTCATGTGTTTGATATGAATGATACAGGAATTATTAATATATATTATGATTATAGGATATCTGCTTTTAATGAAAATGATTTAAACAACTTGCATAAAAGGGTGGAAAAAATAGTTGAACAAGTTGTTTCTAATCCTCAAATTTTACTGAGTAATGTAGATATTATAACAGATGAAGAAAGTGTATTATTAAATACTTTTAATAATACTAGTATGAATCTAGTAGATGACAATATTATTAATTTGATTAGCAATCCAGACTATTTTAATAATACTGCACTTGTTTATAATGACGAGACTGTAAGCTATGATAAACTATTAGATAAGTCTAATAGTTTGGCTAAGGTTCTAATAACATCAGGCATAAAGCCAGGAGATAACATAGGGTTATTGTTTAAGGATAAAAATATAGATTTAATAGTGTCAATTTTAGCAGTATTAAAGGCAGGTGCCTGTTTTTTAGGAATATATCAGGAATATCCAAATGAAAGAATAAAGTACATGTTAGAAGATAGTAACTGTAAACTATTAATTACAGATGACACAGAAAGAATAGATACGAAAATAAATAAATTAGATATAAGAGAATTAAAACAAATAAATGAAGAAGTATTATGCCCAGAAGTAAAATCAACAGATAATGCTTATATTATCTATACATCTGGTTCTACAGGAAATCCAAAAGGATGTATTTTAACACATAAAAATTTAATAAATTTCGTATATTCATTTTATAATATATATGATAGCGATATTAAATATAATGACAGATTTATTTCTATAACTAATATTTGTTTTGATGTTAGTATATGTGAAATTTTTGTGCCATTATTTTTTGGTGCTGGTTTATATTTATATAAAGATATGCATGGTTCTAATATAACCGAAATATGTAAGTATATAACTGAAAACAATATTACATTTGCTTATTTTCCACCATCATTATTAGAAGATGTTGCTTTAGAGTTAAAGAATATTAACAATACCAGTTTAGATAAATTATTAGTTGGAGTTGAACCTATACAATATAAAACATTATCATTATTTTATGATGTAAATTCTAATATAAAAATTGTAAATGGTTATGGTCCAAGTGAAACAACAATTTGTTCTACAATGTATAAAGTGAAAAATTTTTATAACGAAAAAGAACAAATTGTATCAATAGGGTTTCCAATAGGAAATACTAAAATATATATTTTAGATAATAATCAAAAGGAAGTTCCAATTAATGTAGCAGGAGAAATATACATTGTGGGAGATGGAGTAGGTAAAGGATATATCAATAGGCAAGAATTAAATACTGAAAAGTTTATAATATTGCCAAATGGTGAAATAGCATATAGAACTGGAGATATAGCAAAATGGCTAGATAATGGAAATATTATGTTTAGTGGCAGACAGGATAATCAGATAAAACTAAGAGGATATAGAATAGATATAGGAGAGATAGAAGCTAATATAGTAAAACATAAAGAGGTGAAAAATGCTGTTGTTTTGCAGAAAGATAATAAACTAATTGGATACATAACAGTAGATAACACAATTATTACTGTACGAGAAATGAGAGAGTTTTTATCTAACTTTTTACCATATTATATGATTCCTAGTAATTTTATTTTCTTGGATGTAATTCCACTTACTCCTAATGGTAAAATTGATAAAAATAAACTAATGGAAATTAAGATAGAACCTGAAACTGAATTTGTAAAAGCAAGTACAGAAATAGAAAAAATATTAGAAAGTGTATGGAAAGAAATATTTAAGCTAGATAAAATTAGTGTAAATTCAAATTTTTTTGATGATTTGGAAGGTGATTCATTATCTGCAATGAGATGTGTTGCATTATTGCTAGGACAAGGTATAGTTATAAATACACAAGATATTTATGATTGCCTTACCATAAGAGTATTGGCAGAAAAAATAAAAGATAATAAAAAAATTCAAAGCAGTGAAAAGAAATATGTTGAGTCTGTTGACATCTGTCGTGAAAAAATTGATTTGGCAGAAGGAGATATTTTAATAACAGGTTCTACTGGTTTTTTAGGAAGTCATATTTTGTTTGATTTAATTAAAAAGACTAATAAAAAAATATTCTGTATTATAAGAGGTGCTTCAAATGAAGTAGCACAGAGTAGACTAAAAGAACGATTGAAATATTATTTTAAAGATGAGCTAGACAAATACTTTGGTGATAGAATTATTGCAATTAATGGGGACTTTTCTCAAAAGTTTCTTGGTATTGATGAACAGTATTATAAAATCCTAAAATCTAATATTAAAACAGTTATTAATTCAGCAGGACTTGTTAAACATTATGGAAAAGACACAGATTTTTATGCATCAAATATAGAAAGTGTAAAAAACTTAGTAGATTTTTGTTTAGAAACTAGTACACATTTAGTACATATTTCAACAATATCTGTTTCTGGCAATAAGTTAATTAACAAAGAAAATGTAGATTTTACGGAACAAGACTTATATATTGGACAAAATTTAGATAACATATATATAAAAACAAAATTTGAAGCTGAACAATTAATTATAAATAATAATAGAAATGGGTTAATATCAACCATTTTTAGAGTTGGTAATATTATGTGGAGAACTGCTGATGGAATATTCCAAGTAAATGAAGAAGATAATGCATTTTTGAATAGACTTAAATCAATAATTAATATAAAAGCGGTACCTAATGAAATGTTAAAAACAAAAATAGACATGACTCCTGTAGATTTATGTAGTAAAGCTATTGTTAAAATTTTAACAGAAAATAATACAAAAGCAATTTATCATGTTTATAATAAGAATATAATAACAATTAAAGAGTTAATTTCATATTTTAATGAAAATGGAAATGATATTAAAGTACTTGATATAGAGCCGTACAAAAAAATTATAAATGAGCTTATACAGAACAATTATGATTTAATTCAAGGTTTGATTAATGATTTAAGTGATATTAGTATATATGATTCTAATATTACTATTAAACAACAAAGTACTGATGAAGTGTTAGAAGATATTAATTTTGAATGGAATATAATAGCTAATGATTATTTGAGTAAAAAACGGAGGAATTTATGAAAAAAAATAATAGAGCAAATAGAAACAATAGAAATTGGCTTAAAATATTTTTAATATACAATTTAGTAAATATATTTATAGGTCTGATATTTTATAGAATTGTTCCTACAATCTTAAATTATCCACCAGACTCAATCAACAATGAATTTCAACGAGCTTTAAATAACGGGCAAACATATACATCACAATACATTATAATAATAGCTTTAGTAACAATTATTGAAAATATATTTTTATATATTAACCTTAAAAGAATATATAAGTTACAAACTAAAATTGATATTTCAAAAAATTCAGATAAAGTTAATCTATATCAACAACTTGTGAAGCAAGCACTAAATTTACCATATAAATTATATGCTTTTCAAAGTATTGTTCCTACTATTTTGATTGGTATAGTATTTGCAATGCTTAATGGACAAATAGGTATAATTATAAAATGCGGAATTATGTATGGAACAATGTGTACATTAATGTCTAATGTTTCTTATGTTTTTTCAAAAAGAACATTCAAAAATATACTTATAGAAATAAATGAAAGACAAGATTCTATGATAGATGAGAATTTTGATTTAGTAGAAATTGCTAAAAGAAGAGGGATAAAGTCTAATATTTTAATGTTTACAATTCCGTTATTTCTTGTTTCTACTTTATTTACAGGATTAATAGGATATACAAGATTAACACAAGAAAATGGAAATTATATTGCAGATGTATATAGGGAAATTTTAAATAATTCGTATGAGACTATAAATGGCAATATAACATTTAATTCATTAACAGAAGCATTAGGCAGAATTTCTTTAAAAAATAAAGAAGACATATATTTTATTATAAATCCTAATGGGAAAGTTATAACATCAGACAATAGTGAGTTATCAGAATTTTTTGTGAGATATATTGAAGATAAGTCTGAATTTCAAAATAATAGGGTTTATGAATTTTATGGAATAGATGTTGAAGGAATTATAAAAAAGATAGATTCTGCTCAGGGAGAATGGATTATAGGGATAAGGTATGGAGTATTATCATCAACTGCGCTACTATTTCTTGTAACAGGCTTGCTTGTCTTATTGGCGATAAACTTATTGTTAGTGTATTACTCTTCTAAAGCAATTGCAGATGATATCAAACTTGTTTCTGACAATTTGGCTCTTATTAGTAAAAGAAACAGTATAGATTTTAATTATAGGCTACCAATAACATCTAAGGATGAAATAAGTGACTTAGTAAAAGAGTTCAACAAAATTCAGAAATTAACCAATAAACATTTAGTACAAATTGAAGAAAATCAAGAAACAATAAAAAATCAAGCGAAATTTGCTATTATAGGTAAATTAGCACGGACGGAATGGCACATGACATTAATAATCCTGCAGGTGCAATAAATATGGCGATTGATGCACTATACAACATTGATGATGAAGAAAAGAAAAAAGAAGCATTAGATATAATGAAAAATTGTATAAAAAGAATAATTAATATTGCTAACAGTACTTTAAATCAAATAAAGAATTTTGGAAGTACAGTTAAACAAAAATTTACAATAAAAGATTTTATGAAAGAAATAGAAACAAATTCTGACATAATAAATCGTCTTACAGAATCTAATTGTAGTTTGAAAGTACTGATAAATAATGATATTGAACTATATGGTGAAAGATTGAAGTTAAATCAAGTAATAACAAATATGATTACAAATAGCATTCTATGTTATCAAGAAATTAATAAAACAGGAGAAATAATTGTAAAATTATCACAAGATGATAAATATCATACAATTTCAGTAGAAGATGAAGCAGGAGGAATACCAGAAGAAGTACAAAAAGTCTTATTAAAAGATATATTCACAACAAGAGGTACAAAGGGAACTGGTGTAGGGTTGTATTTAGGCAATATTGCTATACAAGAAAGTTTTGGAGGAGAGATAACTTTTGATACACAAGTTCGGAAAGGGAACGACATTTCATGTAAAATTTTTAAAAAATATGTTTGAAAATATTGAATAATAATTATATGTTATTATATAATCATAGAATATAAATAATTTTTATAAGTGGGGGTAATTATGGAAGATAATTATAAGGATTTGAGATTAGTTTTAATTGATGATGATAAAGATTTTGCATCACTTTTTAAATTAAAGATTGAGAGTGCAAATTTGGGATTAGATTTAATTTATTATGATGACCCAATAGAAGCAGTTAATGAATTGAAAAAGAATTGTGCTGATGCTTTACTTGTAGATTATCGTATGAAAACCAAAGATGGACAAGAATATAATGGCGATAAATGTGTAGAAGCAATTAGAGAATTTGATAAAAATGTACCAATTAATCTTATAACTGGATTCTCTCAAGAAAAACCTGCAATGGAAATGTTAAGCAAACTAAACATACAAGGTTATATAGATAAAACAGCAGATGATGCAATGATTTTAGTTCTTGCTTTATTAAAAACAGCTAAATTAATTAAAACAATATCTAAACAAGAAAAAATAATAGATGCCCAAACATATAAAGATGAATTTTTTGGTAGTTTTGTTTCATTAATAGTAGAAGAAATAAAAAATAAATCAATGGCAATATCAGGCACTGTATCTGTTTTAGAGAAAAATGCACAATTTATTCCAAATGAAAATAAGGAAGAGTATAACAACTTTACAAATATTTCAAAGGAATCAATTCATATATTATGTGAATTAGTTGATGCAATTAATATAGGAACAGAAAGTATAGTAGTTAAATCATTAAAAGAAAATCTAGAAAAACTTTTAAAAATAGATTTAATGATGAAAATGGCAACACTTAATTTTGAATTTGAAAATGAGTATGCAATAATAGAATGTAATCCTAGAACAATTGTATATATATTAATAGAAATTATAAGATTCTTAATTGGGCAAAATATAACACAAGTAAGTATTTTATGTAAGGAAGAAAATTCAAGTATAAAAATAAAAGTATGCCATAAAATTGATAATAAAGAAATAATAAATAAAGTGGAAAAATTAGCAATATTAGATGAAAAAATTACATTTGAAAAAGAAGAAGAACAAATAGTAATTAAAATTGAGTAATATGATTAATAATAGAAAACAACTGTACAAAGATTTACTTAAATATTCTCCAACAATAATGTTTGGAGTTCTTTTACTATATCAGAATATTTATAAAAATTTATGCTATGGAGAAGCTTAATTTTATATATTATAGTCAAAATAAAATGGGAGAAAAGTATGGATAGTGAAATAGAAGCATATTTAGATAAAGAAGAAATAAAATCTGAGGATCCAGATAATTTAGATGTACTCTTTGAATTAACAGATTTATTAGATAAAATATTTCAACAAATGGATTTTCAAGCTCTAGAAAAATTATCTATTGGTATAATTTCTGTTCAAAATAGAAGTGCATTTGAATGGCTAATAAATATTATTGAAGAAAAATTTTCAAATTTAAATGAAAAAAGAAATATTTCATTAAGATTGGGAAAACAGATTAATGGATATGATACATTTATAGAAATGATTGGAATAGAAAAAGATACAGAGCCAATAGAAATAGAAATAATTTCAATACCAGGATTGCATATTGAATCTTTTTTTAACATTAATGCCTATAAAACTAAATTTAACGATATGTTTCTTGTTACAGCAGAAAATTTTGATAGTTTTGATGTAGATTTTATCCAGTACAGATTAGTTTTTACAGAGGATATAAAAAAATATTATGATGGTCTTCAAGCAATTGAAAAAGATAAAAAAATAGTGGATGTGGATAGTAAAAATGATAAAGATAGATAAATAAAATGATTGAAAAAACTAAATCTCAACAAAAATCCGCCAAACTTTTGGCGGATTTTTATAATGTTCTATTTACAATTCTTGTCGTCTCTATTTCCTTTATTATCATTTCCTTTTTTCTCTTTACTCATCTTAAAGTGCACCTCCTTTTTTTAGTATTATGAACCTTTTTTTCAAAAATATGTAAATATTTTGAAATTTCTTTACATATTCCTATATTAAGCATATAATTAAGAGGGTGAATGAAATGAATAAAAAACTAGAAGAATTTAACTCATATGCAAAAGATAAGAAAATAGCTGTTATAGGAATTGGTATTAGTAACATTCCATTGTTAGAATATTTTACTGAATTAGGTGCACAAGTAACAGTTTTTGATAAAAGAATAATAGATGACATAGAAAAAAATATTACAGAAAAGTTTATGAATCTAGGTGTTAAGTATTCTTTAGGAGAAAATTACTTATCTAAATTAGTAGGCTTTGATATGATTTTTAGATCCCCAAGTTGTAGGCCAGATCTTCCAGAAATTCTTGCAGAAGTTAAAAGAGGTGCTATTTTAACTTCAGAAATAGAAATGCTTATAGAACTTGCTAATTGTACTATAATAGGTGTTACTGGTAGTGATGGAAAAACAACTACAACAACTTTAATTTATGAAATGTTAAAAGAAAAAGGCTATGATACATATTTGGGTGGGAACATAGGTATTCCATTGTTTATAAAGCTTAAAAATATAAAAGAAGACAGTATAATAGTTTTAGAATTAAGTAGTTTTCAACTAATGACAATGAAAGTTAGCCCTAATATATCTGTAATTACAAATATATCTCCAAATCATTTAGATATTCATAAAACATATGAAGAATATATTGAGGCAAAAAAGAATATATTTATTCATCAATCTAAAGAAGATATGTTAATTTTAAATTATGACAATGAAGTTACAAATAGTTTTACAGAGGAAGCAAAAGGAAAAGTTTTATTTTTCAGTAGCAAAGAAAAGATTAATGATGGAGTAGTACTAGATGAAGCTATAATTAAATCTTGTGAAAATAAATTGAGAAAACATATTATAAATACCAAAGATGTTATTCTCAGAGGTAAGCATAATCATGAAAATATTTGTGCAGCAATTTGCACTACAAAGCATCTAGTAGATATAGAAACAATAAAAACTGTTATAACAAGTTTTAGAGGAGTTCCTCACAGATTAGAATTAGTTAGAGAAATTGAAGGAGTGAAATTTTACAATGACTCAATAGGAACAAGTCCTTCAAGAACAAGTGCAGGATTGAATTCTTTTTCAGAAGATATTATATTAATAGCAGGTGGATATGATAAGCATTTAGACTATACAGAATTTGGAAAACAAATTGTAGATTCAAATAAGATAAAATCTTTAATACTAATGGGGCAAACAGCAGATAAAATATTTGAAGCAGTACATATTGAACTCGAAAATCAAAACAAAGAGATAGATATATATGAATGTGAAACATTAGAACAAACTGTAAGAATTGCAAAAGGAATAGCTAAAGCAGGCGAAATAGTTTTATTCTCTCCAGCAAGTGCAAGTTTTGATATGTTTAAAAACTTTGAAGAACGTGGGAATAAGTTTAAAGAAATAGTAAATGGTTTGTAACACAATTAGATAAAAGGAATAATATATATTAATATTTTTTAGGAGGTATTTAATATATGTTTCCAGAAATGAATAATACATATCCATACTCAAATGGGATGAATAATATGAATATGTATCAAAACCCAATGCAAAATCAAGGTACTCCATTTATGTATCCAGCAGGAACTATGCCAAATATGCAAATGATGCCACAAAATCAAGAAATGAATCCAGAAATGATGGAAAAAATGTACCCAGACATTTACAAAATGATATACCCAATGGTACGAAAAGAAATAGGCATGAATGGTAATATGCCAATTACAGAAGAAATGATAGACAGGATGACAAATTCTATTTATATGTCTATGGAAGCAGATGATAAAATCGGTGGAGAGACAGAAGCTAGAACTTCTGGAACAAAGACAGAGGTTGCAGAAACAAGACAAAGAAGACCAAATAATTTTATATTAAAAGATTTAATAAGAATTTTATTGTTAAGAGAAGTTTTAGGGAATAATATGAGACCACCAAGACCACCACATCATCATAATAATAGGGTTCAATATAATCCATATATGAGAAGTAATGAGACTTGGTATTAATTAAA
>JGI994J12354_10000789_pt1 | contig 31928 bp, 38 predicted proteins | sample IntmicLarv3ML3BL_FD_12354 | JGI IMG/M metagenome (IMG submission 12354) | reverse complement strand
GGGAACGGTTTGCGGCGGCGGACGGTACGATGGTCTGGTGGAGCAAATCGGCGGCCCCGCCACAGCAGGGCTGGGCTTCGGCATGGGCATTGAGCGATTGCTGCTGGTGATGAAGGCAGAAAACGTAGAGATTCCCGTCCCTGCAGGTTGCGACCTGTTTCTCGCTTCTCTTGGCGAGGAAACCGATCGTCCCGTGCAACAGCTGGTTTACGAGTTGCGCCGCATGGGCTTCGCCACCGCACGGGATACCACGGGTCGGGGTTTGAAGGCGCAGATGAAGTACGCCGACCGCATCGGTGCACGGTTTAGCATGGTCATCGGCGGCGATGAACTGGCCAGCGGTCAAATTAAAATCAAAAATATGGACAGCGGCGAGCAGATGCTCCTTGCCCTCACCGCCGAGGCGATTGCCGCCTATTTGGAGGCTGCGTCATGCTAAAGCTGCCCGCCCGCTTTCAGCCTGTCATTGAATATATGAACAGCTGCCTACAGGGCTCGACCCACGATGCGGAGCATGTGTTACGGGTACTGCATTATGCCGCCGACATTGCCTATCATGCCCCCGGCGAGAAAGACATGGATGTGCTGCTTGTTGCCGCAATGCTCCACGATATCGGCCGTCCGGCGCAGGATAAGGACGGAAGCCTTGACCACGCCACCATCGGCGCTGACATGGCTTATGACTTTCTCCGCTCCATAGGTTGGAACGAGGAGAAGGCAGCGCATGTGAAGAGCTGCATTTTCACCCACCGCTTTCGTACCGGCCATCCGCCGGAGAGTCTGGAGGCGAAGATTCTCTTTGACTCGGACAAGCTGGATGTCACCGGCGCTATGGGCGTGGCCCGGAGCTTTTCTTACATCGCTGAAGTCGGCGAGCCGTACTACACCAAGGACGCAAACGGCAAAATTGAGGACGGAAGTCTGCCCGCCGAGTCAGGTGAGCAATCCTTTTTCCACGAATACCATTTTAAGCTCAAAGACCTAGCCGCTCGCATGCACACTGTGCGAGCCAAGGAAATTGCCCTTGAACACAAGCCCGCCATGGACGGCTTTTATCGGCTTATGCTGGACGAGGTGCACCGTTGCTATGCCCGGGGAGCGCTGGTTCTGCCCGAACTATTGGCAGACGAATCTGTCTGATTGGAGAGATGTAATAAATGGAAATCCTACAAAATTTGAAGCGTAGCCACTACTGCGGCACGCTGACTATGGCCGAGGTTGGCCAGGAAATTACCGTGATGGGTTGGGTGCAGCGGGGACGGGATAAAGGCGTGCTGGTCTTTGTTGATCTGCGGGACCGCACCGGCATTTTGCAGCTTGCCTTTGACGAAGACACGGCGGCGGAACTCAAGGCCAAGGCCAAAACTCTGCGGGCTGAATTCGTTGTTGCCGCCGTGGGTAAACTGCGGGAGCGCAGCTCGAAAAATCCTGATTTGCCCACCGGTGATGTTGAGTTGGAAGTCAGCGAACTGCGGATTCTCGCTAAGAGCGAAACGCCGCCTTTTGAAATTGTAGAAAACAGCCCAGTCAACGACGTGACCCGCCTGACTTACCGCTATCTCGACCTGCGCCGCCCCGACATGCAGCGAATGCTCCGTCTGCGCCATCAAATTACAATTTCTACCCGCAATTATTTCGATAAAAACGGCTTTTATGAGATTGAGACGCCGGTGCTCACCAAGTCCACGCCGGAAGGAGCGCGGGACTATCTGGTGCCCTCCCGTGTTCATCCGAACAAGTTTTACGCCCTGCCCCAGTCGCCGCAGCAGTACAAACAGCTGCTGATGCTTGCCGGCTTCGATCGCTATATACAAATCACCCGCTGCTTCCGTGACGAAGATTTGCGGGCTGACCGCCAGCCCGAATTCACCCAAATTGACTTAGAGATGAGCTTTGTGGACATGGAGGACGTGTACGCCATGAACGAGGGTTTCCTGCAAACCCTGTTCAAGGACGTACTGGGCGTGGATGTGCCGCTGCCATTACCCCGTCTGACCCACGCCGAAGCCATGGAGCGCTACGGATCCGACAAGCCGGACACCCGTTTTGACTTTGAGCTGCGTAACCTCTCCGACCTTGTTGCAAACACTGAGTTTAAGGTCTTTGCCGGTGCGTTGGTTGAGGGCGGCAGCGTGCGGGGTATTTGCATCAAGGGCGGCTACGACCAGTTCCCCCGCAAACAGGTCGACCAGCTTGCAGAGTACGTAAAAACTTACCGCGCCAAGGGCTTGGCCTGGTCAAGACTGGGCGACGAAATCTCCTCCAGCTACGGCAAATTCCTCACAGAGGCGGAAAACGCCGCCATTTACGAACGCCTCGGTGCCGAAAAGGGCGACCTTGTGCTGATTGTGGCTGACGGCGATGACGAGGTGGTGTTCGCCTCTCTGGGCGCTCTGCGCTGCGAACTTGCCCGTCGGATGAACCTGCTCGACCCCAAGCAGTATAACTTCCTTTGGGTCACCGAATTCCCCATGTTTGAGTACTCCGAAGAGGAAAACCGTTACATGGCCAAGCACCATCCCTTCACCGCACCCATGGACGAAGATTTGCATCTGCTGGAAACCGACAAGAAAAACTGTCGGGCTAAAGCCTATGACATTGTGCTCAACGGCTACGAGCTGGGCGGCGGCTCTATCCGCATCAATGTGCCCGAGGTGCAGCAGGCCATGTTCCGTGCGCTGGGCTTCACCGATGAAGAAGCCGCTGACCGCTTTGGCCACCTGATTAACGCATTCCAGTATGGCGCACCGCCTCACGGCGGCCTTGCCTATGGCCTCGACCGCATTGTGATGCTCATGGGCGGCACCGGCGACATCAAGGATGTCATTGCTTTCCCCAAAATGCAAAATGCAGCCGAGTTGATGATGAGTTCCCCCGATGTAGTGGAGAAAAAGCAGCTGGATGAGCTGTACATCTCTCTCCTCGAAAAAGAATAACCGTGAAAAAGAGACCCTTTCGGGTCTCTTTTTTTACGTCCGCTCAGCGATGTATACCAGCAGCGCCGTCGCATCGTCCTCGCCGCCACACCGGGTTAACAAATCAGCGACAAAGGCTTTTGGTTCGGTGACGGGTCTATACCGACGCAGCGCCTCCCGCAGTTGCTCCTCCCGCTGCACATCCGTCACCCCGTCGGAGAGCAGTAGCACGCAGTCACCAATGCCAAGGGTAAAACGGGTGGTGTCCGGGCCGCTCGTTTGCACCGATTCCGCTCCCGCAGGCAGACTCTCTCCGGTTACAGCCATTACTCTTGTATTGCGCCGCAGATAGCTGGAGGCTGCGCCGTATTTATAAATCGCCGCCTTGCCGGTGAACAAATCCACCTCCAGCAAGTCGATGGTGGTAAAACTGCCCGCCGTCTCCGCCCGTAGCCCCAGTGCCGTGACTAATGTTTGCAGTGCGCCCTCCGGTCCGATGCCCGACTGCAAAAATCGTTCCAGAAGTTCCACGGCCATGCCGCTATCCTGCTGCGCCTCAATCCCGCAACCCATGCCGTCGCACAGCAGCACATAGAGCATATCTTCCGCCGTTTTGAAGCAACTGCCCGCATCGCCGCAATGCTTCTGCCCACTGCGCTTGCGACTGGCTGCACCGGTCAACGCCATCAGTGGCGGTGCGGTGCGCCCCACGCGCTTCTGCGGCTCTGCCTGCGCCGCCAAATCTTCTAAAATCACCGACATGCCCTCGTACTGCTTCGCCAGCATGCTGCGACTCTCCTGCACACGCTTTTCGTACTGCTGCCGGTAAAGCAAACCCGTCAGCTCTCGATTCACCGCCTCCAAAAAACCGTTCATTCGAATACAGCGAGCGGAAAAATGGTTCGGAAAGTCCGTTGCCTCCGCCCGTCCTCGCCGCAACATAAACGGGAGAGCATCGGTGCAGGCGTTGCAGGTGATGCCATAGTTTTCCTGCCAGCAGTGCTGTTGCAAAGCACAGCCCTGACAGGCCGTTTCGGCAACCCGATCGAAAAGGCGACCGCTACTCTCCGGCTTGTCCACCGCCGTTTTCAGCATCTGGTGCAGACTGCGAAAAATCTGGCTTGTTCCCTGCAATCGCCCCTGCACCTGCTCGCCGCTTCGACTCTCTGGCCGCTCTCGACGAAAAATCTCCCGTGCCGCCGTCAGTAGACCTTTGGGCAGGAAGAAAAATGCGATTGCCGCCAATAGCACCTCATAAAGCGCCGAAATTTTCATGTCCGCTGACCAAGCCCAGAGCACCACAACGCCGTTGCTCACCATATAGCCCAGTGCCGCCGCCCCTCTGCCGTAATCCTTGAGCAGACCGCACATCAGCCCTGCCAAGCCGAAGCTCATGGTGTAAAAAGGCATGGCCCCAGTGGCTGCTGCGGCGAAGTCCATAGCCAACCCCAGTACCAGCCCTACGCAGCCTCCTGCACCGAATCCTCCTGCAAAGGCAGCGGTCATCACCAGCAAAGCGGCAACGGTGCGCCCCAGCGACACGTCACGGTATACGCTCACGCCGGAGAGGGCAATCAGGGCAGTGGCTACCAGTAAAAGCAAGCTAATCCGCTGCTGCAGCTGACGTTCTGTCCTCTTGCCCGACTGGCCTTCGCCAAACGCCAACCGATAGTAATAGGTGGCTGCGCCGGTGAAAAAAAGCTCGATGGTGAAGAAAATCAGTCGCTGGCTTGTCCAGCCGACTGCCGAGCGATAGATGAAGCCGGTAACCCCGTTCATGACCACGCCAACCACTGGCATGAACCAGCTGCGGCTGAAAAGCTTTACGTCGTAAAAAGCAAAAGACACGGAAAAAATCAACACGGCCGCCGCCGCATAGCGCAGTCCGTCGGCGAAACCGCCGTAAAGCAGCGTACCCAGCACCGCTCCCACCAGCGCAAAAAAGCCCTCCAAGCTCGAGCCACTGGCCGCCACAAAAGCCAGTCCGAAAGGAGTGCAACCCTGAAACACCTCCGCCGCCGACAGCACCGCTCCCAGCAGCAGGCGGCAAAAAGCATCCACCATCTGCTGACCCAATGGTGATTTGATGCGCTCCTGCAAACGGGGGATTTCTTTGGGTTCCATGCGTTTGGCTCTTTGTTTGATGGTCATGGCAATCCTTCTTTCTGCTGTGTTTCGCCCGGAAGGGCAGTGGCTTCAGTATATGGTAAATACTGGAAATTTTTTGTCAAATATTCAGCTCTCATACAAAAAACCTGCCCTCCGCTTACGCAGAGGGCAGGTTTTTTTATTTCAGCAGCGTTCCAACTGGATATATTTGCAGTCCACGCTGTCCAAAAACGCCCGGTCGTGTTCCACCAACACCATAGTGGGAGAAAATTCCTTGAGCAACGCCTCAATCTGAAGACGGGAGATTAAATCCACGTAGTTGAGTGGCTCGTCCCAAACGTAGAGGTGCGCCGGTTCGGCAAGGCTCGCCGCCAGCAACACCTTTTTTCGCTGACCGGCGCTGTACCGCTCCATAGGCAGCTCAAACTGGGGACGGGAGAAGCCTAGCTTGCGTAAAATCGCCTTGGTCAGGGTCTGGTCAACCGCCCGTTCTTCAATGTACTCATCCAAGCTTCCGGCGAGAAAGGACGTGTCCTGCGGCACGTACGACACGGTGCACTGAGCCGGACAAAGCAGCTCGCCGGTGTAACAAATATCTTGCCCCAGCAGCAGCTTGAGCAGAGTAGATTTTCCTGCGCCGGTTTTACCTGTAACGGCGACGATTGTCCCATTTTCCAAACGAAAATCTATGCCTTGAGATATACAGGTGTCATCATAATAGAGTGCCAGATTTTTACCTTCCATCAACGGTCGTTTGTGATGTTCCAGCGGATGGAGCTTGAGAGCCGCCGTCTCCTCAATGTTGTGCATGAGGCCGGCCGCTTCGTCCCGGGCGCTCTCCCGCCGCTGCTCTGTGACCTTACTGCGCTTCATCATTTTAGCTGATTTTCTGCCGATGAAGCCCCTGTCGGCAGCATGGGTGCCGATTTTGCTGGCCTCCACTCTATCCGACCAGCGGGCGGTTTGTTTGGCGGCTTCGTCCAACCGTTTGACTTCCTTGCACAACTTTTGGTTCTCCGCCAGCTCAAAGGCATCCTGCCGTTCCTTGCCGGCCGCAAAGCTGGAATAGTCGCCCTTCGTTACAGTAATCGACGCCAGATTGATGGATAAAATATGGTTGACCGATTCGTCCAAAAAGCTGCGGTCATGAGACACAAGAATGAAGCCGTTTTTGCGCCGGAGATACTCTGCCAGCACCTTCCGTCCTTCCAAATCCAAATGATTGGTGGGCTCGTCAATAAGCAAAAAGTGCTCCTCCTGCATAAAAAGCACCGCCAGCAAGAGTTTTGTCCGCTCGCCGCCGGAGAGCGTATTGATGGAACGGTAGACCGCCCCCTCATCCACATCTAAAAGAGACAGTTCCTTCATGAGCCGCCATAGCTCAAAATGAGGAACGTTGCCCTCGCAGTATTCCAGCACTGTCTTCGTCTCGTCGGGAATCTCCATGGGAAAATAGTCAAACAGACAAGGGGAAGAAATCGTGCCACCGTGCTCGTACTGCCCCTGCAGCAACCGTAACAGGGTGGTTTTCCCCCGGCCATTTCGCCCGACCAAACCCAGGCGCCAGGCTGTGTCCATCTGGAAGGACACGCCGTCAAAAACCTTTTCCGCTGCACCATTGTAGCCGAAATCCAGATTTTGAATTGATATGAGAGCCATAAAGCCTCACCTCCCTCAATCCCATATTCAAGCAAACATTCTATTTCATGTCAAGTTTTTTTCCTACTTGTTATGAGATTGTAAGGAACATAAGGGCAAAATTTTCTGTATAATTCCCAAATGACTGCAAATACTCCTATCAAGGTACTCAAAATCAAAACAAAAAGGAGTGTTCATCTGTGGCAAAACTGATTTCCAAAGAGCTGTCCGCCCTTGAGGATCAGCTCAACTTCGAGCACCTGCTCTCGGCAAAGTACACCGCCGCCGCACAAGAAGCCAGCGACCCCAAGCTGAAAACCTGTTACAAAAAGCACGCCGCACAGCACCAGCAAAACTTCCGCAGTCTGCTGGGCTACCTGCGCTAAAGGAGGGAGAAACCATGGAAACAAAAACAAATCAAACCGGCAAGCGCTCTGCCACCACGAAAGCGGGCACGCCCAAGCGCAGCCCGGTGAAGGGTGCAAACACCAAATCCAGCTCTACCCGAACGACTGGCGATCAGACCGGCAGCGGCATCCTCACCGATCAGGAACGCATCACTGACCTGATGTTCTCCGAGAAGAAAATGCAGGCCAATTATAGCGCCTTCGCCAGCGAGTGCGTGGATGCAAAGCTGCGGGATGAGTTTCTCAAGCTGATGAATAAAAGCCATCTGACCCAGTACGAACTGTTCTCTCAGGCGCAGATGCGAGGCTGGTATAAGCCCAAGGCCGCCTCCGCCGCCGAGATGAAGCAGGCGTATCAGAAGTTTTCTTCTATGGGATAAGTACTCTGGTGAGCGGGCCTCCTGCGTTTGGCGCAGGAGGCTTTTCTAATAGTATGAAAGTGCGCACGGTGCACTCCTTCGCCATTTTTGTTCTAACTATGAGCCGTGTTTTTTCTTTGCTGGCAAAAAGCTGCTCGCCGCAAGCGAAACCTGCTAAAACTGTCAGAGAAACGAAAGGCTCTGCGACTGCGCTGCCCGCACCGGCGGCGTATTTCTTTTTTGGCCGATTCTAGAAAATCCCTTGCAAAAGTTCGTAAAGTAGGGTAAACTGGATAGGCTAATAATAGAATCGGAGGGATTCCCATGATTTCTGCCAGTGAGTTCAGAAACGGCGTAACTTTTGAGATGGATGGCCAGGTTATGCAGGTCATCGAGTTCCAGCATGTTAAGCCCGGCAAGGGCGCCGCCTTTGTACGCACCAAGGTTCGCAATGTCATTTCCGGGTCCGTTGTTGAGACCTCTTTTAACCCCACCGCTAAATTTGAAAATGCTTTTGTCGAGCGCAAGGACATGGAGTACAGTTACAACGACGGTGACTTGTATTACTTCATGGACGCAGAGAGCTATGAACTTCTGCCCATTGACGGCAAAGCGCTGGGCGATTCTTTCCGCTTCGTCAAGGAAAACATGAGTTGCAAAATTATGAGCTACAAGGGCAAGGTTTTCGGCATTGAGCCTCCCACCTTCGTGGAGCTGGAAATCACCGAGACCGACCCGGGCTTCAAGGGCGACACTGCCACAAACGTTACCAAACCTGCTATTCTGGAAACTGGCGCAGAGGTAAAGGTACCTCTGTTCATCAATCAGGGTGACAAAATTAAAATCGACACCCGTACTGGTGAGTACCTGGAGCGAGTGAAGGCGTAAACGAAGCGCCGAGCGCCCGAACAGAGAGGCTAAGGTGGAACGCAGACGAGAAAATCCGAACAGCCCAGCGAAGCGGGTGCGACAGATTTTAGAGCGAATGTGACAACTTAGACGACTGCTCGTGAGGGCGAACGAGGTGTAATCCTATAGCAAACAAATTTTGGCGAAATGCCCATAGAAAAGGAGAATATACTATGACACTTTCTGAAAAGGTAGCTTATCTCAAGGGCCTTGCTGAGGGCATGGAATTGGATGCAGAAAAGTCCAAGGAGGGCAAGCTCATCTCCGTCATGATTGGCATGCTGGAAGAAATGGCTATGACCATCGAAGATCTGGAAGACAGCGTTGACGAGGTTTACGAAGCCCTTGACGTGGTTTCTGATGACCTGGGTGATGTGGAAGAATTCCTGTTCGGCGAAGACGACGACTGGGACGACGAGGACGAGGATGAGGACGATGGCTGTTGCTGCGGCCACAAGCATAATCATTGCTGCGGCAGCGCTGACGACGATTTTTTCCACGTGTCCGAATGCCCTAAGTGCGGCAGCGATATTTATATTGATGCCGGCGCTTTGGAAGAGGGTTATATCCAATGCCCCGACTGCGAAGAAAAATTTGGCATTGATTTAGGCGACAGTGACGACGAAGAAGAAGAGGGATGCGGCTGCGGTTGCGGCTGTGAAGACGAAGGCGACGAAACTGAAAAAACCGACGAATAAATCAATAACGAACCTAAGCAATAACATGTACATTAAAACAGCACATAATGCCTTTAGGGGCTTTATGTGCTGTCTTTTTCTGGAATGACTGCCTTCTTTTTGATTTCCATGAAAAAAATTTCTTTTTTAATCAATTCTTCCTCATAGAAAAATCGAAAAATATTTAACTAACCTATGGAATACTTATTAAAAACATGGTATACTATGGTGTCGCAATCGGTCAAGTTATAGCGTTTTTCGGGGCGATTGTGAAAAAAACTTCGCAAAGGAGTTATGTTAGAGTATGGCACGCTCATTTTTAGGAGGCACACACCCTCACGATCAGAAGCGACTTTCTGAGAGAAAAGAGATTTCCGCACTGACCAACCCGCCCCCGCATGTCGTTCTCCCCATGTCTATGCATATCGGCCCCCCCTGTGTTCCCACGGTACAGGTTGGCGACCGTGTGCGCATTGGCGACAAGGTTGCTGAACCCAGCGGCTTGGGCGCTCCTATCCATGCATCTGTGGCCGGTACGGTCACAAAAATTGAAGAGCGGCCCCACCCGTCGGGAAGTAAAGTTCTCTCTGTTGTCATTGAAAACGATAACAGCGGCGAAACCGTCCCCTATGCGAAACCGGCCAGCTTGGATGATTTGACCTCGGAACAAATGATTGAAATCATCAAAAACGCCGGCATCACCGGCATGGGCGGCGCAAGCTTCCCCACCCATGCAAAACTCTCCTCCGCCATTGGTAAGGTTGACACCGTTGTGCTCAACGCAGCAGAGTGCGAACCCTACATCACCTCTGACCATCGGATGCTGGTAGAGCGCTGTCAGGAAATTTTGCAGGGTCTACGGGCCGTGATGAAAATCCTGAACCTTGAACGGGCGCATATTGGCATTGAGGCAAACAAGGGCGATGCCATTCGCTTGCTGGAGGCAGAGTTCCCTGACCGTAGCAGCGGCATTGAGCTGTGCGTACTGCGCACCCGCTATCCGCAAGGTGCGGAAAAGCAACTCATTGACGCCGTGCTTGGCCGTCAGGTTCCGCCGGGTGGACTACCCAGCGATGTGAACTGTGTTGTCATCAACGTGTCCACAGTCTTTGCGGTCTATGAGGCGCTTTATCTGGGCAAGCCCGCCACTGAGCGGGTTGTCACCCTCACTGGCCACGGCGTCACCCGCCCCCGTAACGTGGTCGTTCCCTTTGGAACGCCGTTGCGCCATTTGCTGGACGAAGCAGACGGCATGCGGGACGACTGCTCCCTGCTCATCAGCGGCGGCCCCATGATGGGTACGCCTCAGTTTGATTTGGACGCAGGCACCATCAAGGGCACCAACTGTTTGCTGGCGCTGACCACGGCGGAGCGGAAAAAGCCCGCACCTGCGCACAATCCCTGCATCCGCTGCGGTCGCTGCGTAGAAAACTGCCCCATGCGACTTACGCCGGCCAACGTTCACATGTTTGCCAGCCGTCGGGACTTCCGCAGTGCCGAGGCTCTCAATGTGATGGACTGTTCTCAGTGCGGCGTTTGCAGTTATGTTTGTCCGGCTAAAATCGGCCTTACCCAGTCAATGCAAACCACCAAGGGCGAGCTTTTACGCCGCCAAAGATTAGAACAAGCCGGAAAGGGAGGTGCTTAAGATGAGCGAGACAAAAAAACTGTTCCGTATCAGTTCTGCGCCTCATATCACCTCGCACGACACCACCCGCCGACTGATGCTGGATGTTATCATTGCCCTGATTCCCGCCATTGGCGTGGCGACCTACTTCTTTGGCCTTCGGGTGTTGGCTCTCTGCGCCGTGTCGGTAATTTCCTGTGTGCTGGCTGAGTTTTTATACCGGCTGCTTATGAAAAAGCCTCAAACCATTGGCGATTTGTCCGCCTGTATCACCGGATTGCTGCTGGCCATGAGCTTACCAGTCACTACGCCCTATTGGACGATTGCGGTGGGCGCTGTGTTCTCCATCGTGATTGTCAAGCAGCTCTATGGTGGCATCGGCAAAAACTTTATGAATCCGGCGCTGGCCGGTCGTGTGTTCCTGTTTATCGCCTTCCCCGCCTTTGTGAACACATGGTCTAAACCTTTGGCTACCCTAGGCGTTTTCGATGCTATGCCCACGGACATCAACGCCGTCACCAGTGCAACGCCTATGATGACCCTCCAAACCGGCGCACTGCCGGAGGCTTATTCCTATCAGCAAATGCTGGTGGGTCAGCGCCCTGGTTCTCTGGGTGAAGCCGCAATTGCGGCTCTGGTTCTGGGCGGGCTGTACCTGCTGTTTCGCAAGGTCATCACCCTGCGCATCCCTCTTACTTACCTAGGCACAGTCGCCCTGCTCACCTTCTTCTTCCCTCAGGCTGGCAACGCCAGTTTGCCCTGGATGCTCTATCAGCTGCTCTCCGGCGGTTTGGTTATGGGTGCACTTTTCATGGCGACCGATTACTCCACCAGCCCTGTCACTCGGGGCGGCCAGTGGATGTATGGCATTGGCTGCGGCCTGCTTACCGTGTTCATCCGCTACTTCGGCAGCTACCCGGAGGGCGTGAGCTTCGCCATTCTGGTGATGAACGCCTGCGTATGGCTTTTCGATAAATGGGGCAAGCCCCGTCGCTTCGGCGCTAAGAAATCCCCGAAAAAGGCAAAGGAGGCGGCGAACGATGGAAAGTAAGAAATCCGGCCTTGACATTAGCTATTTTATCGAGCATATCGGCACGCTCCTTGCCATCACGGTCATTACGGGAGTTTTGCTCGCTGTGGTCAACCAGTTCACCGCACCGATTATTACACAGAAAATTGTTCAAGCTCGTTTTGACGCTATGGCAGCTATTATGCCCACTGCCACGGACTTCGAGGATGTGGATTACCAGGGTGATGCCGTCATCGAGGGCATGGTTGCTGCTTATGAGAACGGTCAGTTCCTTGGCTGGTGCGTCACTGTTGGACACAACGGCTTCGACGGTCCGGTCAACATGATTGTGGGCGTTGACATTGAAGGCACCGTCATCGCTCTGGAGGTCCTCTCCCACACGGAAACTCCAGGGCTTGGCACCAAGGCCGTGGAAAGTCCTGAATGGCTCGGCCAGTTTGACGGCAGCGATTTGTCCACGAATGTAGACGCTATTTCCGGCGCAACAAAATCCAGCGTTGCCGTAATCAACGGTGTGCAGCATGCACTCACGGCGGTCGCAGATGAAATCGCAGGAGGTGACGACAATGGCGGAGTCTAACAAGAAGAAAAAAGGCGGCATCGGCGCATGGTTCAAAGAGTCCTTCTCCGTTGAGCCGAAACAGGCCATCGTAGTAGCCAAAAACGGCATCATCGGGCAAAACCCGGTGCTCGTGCTCCTGCTGGGCATGTGCTCCACGCTGGCGATTACCACCAGCATCACCAATGCCATCGGTATGGGCCTTGCGACAACGGCGGTGCTGACCATGTCGAACCTGTTTATTTCCCTGCTGCGCAATATCATTCCGGCGAACGTCCGCATCGCCTCCTTTGTGGTGGTCATTGCGGGATTCGTTACTATCGTCGATTTGGTGATACAGGCTTATCTGGATGCTCTGTCCCAAAGTTTGGGCATTTTCATCCCGCTTATCGTGGTGAACTGCATCATTCTCGCCCGAGCGGAAGCCTTTGCCTTTAAGAACACACCTGGGTATTCGATGCTGGACGGCATTTTCATGGGCCTGGGCTTCACACTGGCTCTGTGCATTATGAGTACCATCCGCGAGTTCATCGGCAGCGGCAGTTTCGCAGGCATTCAGCTGCTGGGTCAGAATTATCCGGGCGTAGCGATTATGACCAGCGCACCCGGCGGATTTATCACCCTCGGCTGCGTCATTGGCGTGGTTCAGTTTGTCCGCAATAAAGCGGAAGGGAGGGACAAGAAATGACTGTCACACAACTGTTAGGTCTGGCGCTGTCCGCCATTTTGGTCGAAAACTTCGTTCTGGTGCAGTTTTTGGGCATCTGTCCCTTCCTTGGCGTCAGTCAGAAAACCGACACTGCCACCGGCATGGGCATGGCTGTTACCTTTGTTATGGGTCTCGCCTCCATGCTCACATGGCTCATTGACCGTCTGCTCATCGGTTTCGGTCTGGAGTACATGCGCACCGTGGCCTTCATTCTCATCATTGCCGCCCTTGTGCAGCTGGTGGAAATGTTCCTGCAAAAGGCCATTCCCGCTCTGTACACAGCGCTGGGCATCTATCTGCCCCTGATCACCACCAACTGCGCCGTGCTCGGTGTGGCTCTGCTTCACGTAAAAAAGAACATGGGCTTTATCGAGGCCACTGCTTACGGTTTCTTCGCCGGCATTGGTTTCATGGTGGCCATCGTGCTGTTCGCCAGCATTCGGGAGCGGCTTGAATTTGCCGATAATCCTAAGAGCTTTGATGGCATGCCCATCGCACTCGTCACCGCCGGACTTCTAGCCATGGCCTTTATGGGCTTCTCTGGCCTGGAAGTATTTACTTAAGGGGGGCGCAGAGTATGACTATTGTTTATGCATTGCTGATTCTCGGCGGCATGGGCGCCCTGTGCGGCCTGATTCTTTCGGTGGCCGGCAAGGTGTTCTACGTCGAAAGGGACCCCCGCGAAGATGAAATCATGGAGATCATTCCCAGCGCAAACTGTGGCGCCTGCGGATTTTCCGGCTGTTCAGGCTATGCCCGCGCCGTTGTCTCTGGCGAAGCGGCTGTGGGTCTGTGTCCCGTTGGCGGCCAGTCTCTGGCGGAGGACATGGCAAAAATCATGGGCGTTGCCATTGACCCCAATGCAGAGCGTCTGGTTACGCAGGTTCGCTGCTCCGGCAGCGGCCTGAAGCACGAAAAATTTGAGTATAGCGGCATTCACGACTGCGCCGCAGACATGACACTGGTGGGCGGCGGCCATATCATCTGCAAACACGGTTGTCTGGGTCTGGGCACCTGCGTGCGGACCTGCCCTTATGATGCGATTACCATCAACGAGGCTTCTGCCGCCGTGGTCAATCCGGACAAATGCAAGGGCTGTATGCTTTGCGTCACCGCCTGCCCCAAGAGTCTGTTTGAAGTCGTGCCCTATCAGGCACACATCAAGGTGCTCTGCGCTAGCAGCGACAAGGGTGTTGTGGTACGTCAGGCCTGCGAAAACGGCTGTATCGGCTGTGGTCTGTGCGTCAAAGCCTGCCCGCACGGTGCAATGCGCGTGGAGGATAATCTGGCTCGCATTGACTACACGAAGTGTATCTCTTGCGGCCTGTGCGTAAGCTCCTGCCCGAGAAAAATCATCGTCTCCAACGTTGGTGAAGTGACGTCTGAGGCCGTATAAACAATGGTCTTTTTGATTAAGGCGTTGATCTTTATGGCCTGCGGCATGTTTGTTTTCATTCTCGCATTTGTTCTTTTTATGGTTCTTTCCCATCTTGAAAAGCAGCGGCGGATGCGCTTTTACCAAAAGGCCGTAGCCGACGGGCGACGGGTTGTAGCGCGCATGGTCGAAAAGAAAATGCCTGCCACTGCGGGCAAGCATGTGAAATACCTTGCTCTCTATCGCTTTTGGAGCTCAAAGGATGCGCAGCACAGCCGTTGGTATTCCTTTTCTGCCGAGCCCCCCGCAGAGCTTACGCTCTATGTGAAAAAGGGGCGAAGCGGAAAGGCATTCAGGGATGAATGGGTCACAGGTGCTGCTAACACAGGCTTTTTGACAATCTTCTTGATATTTGCGGCAGGAGCCGGAATATTTCAACTCTATCAACTCATGTGTGCACAGTTTTTCCCATAAGTAAAAGCAGGCGGAGGGGTTTTCCTTCCGCCTGCTTTCATTTTCTGCGCAGAAGCTGCCTTAAACGATGGGAAAACCGCCGGAAGCCTCCGGCGGCGGCGTGTCCACACCCATTTGTCCGCGGAAGCGCTGCATCAGCCCGTCCTTATCCGGATGCATTTCGCCGGCAAACTCAAAAGAGTCGCACTCTGTGGCAGCGGCATACTCGGGACTCTGGTTGGTGTTGCCCACCGAAATGGAGTTGAGGGTGCAACAGCTGGAGTCCTTGCACTGGTGGGAGCAGGTTTTCACCGAGCAACGGATGTTTTCATTCGGCTTTTTATTCATAAAATCAATCCCTTTCCTGTTGTGTGATACGCTGGTATTGTCCCCTTGCGCTGATAAATTTATTCATCTGCAACCGTTTGTCTGCATAGAATAAATCAGCCAAAGGAAAGGATGTCGCCCATGGATTTAAAAGGAAACCGCATCACCGTTGCTGAACTCACCGCAAACCCTGCTGTTATGGCTTACTTGCGCAAGGAGCACCGCATGCTCTCCCCTGAACTACTGAACGCTGCTCAAACCCTGACACTGACTCAATTGCTGGGCTTTGCCAATCTTTACTTTCCCAAGAAAAAAGTGGAACGGCTCATGGAAGATTTGCGTAGTTTGTAAACTTTCCAACTTTTTTGTCAAACCAGCATTGACCAAACGACAGTAATCGCCTAAAATATATAAGTAATAGTAGTGTAAAAAAGCGAGGATGACAAATTGTTGAACAGATCCAAAAAACAAATGCCCACATCAGGCGAGGCCGCAACCTCGCCTGTTTCTCATGCCCAGCGAGGCGAAGTGGATTTTTCCCGGGGTCTCTCTGACCGTCAGGTCAGCCAGCGGGTGGAAGCCGGCGAGGTAAACAAGCTCCCTGAGGGCAACACGCCTACAGTGGGTGCCGTCCTGCGCCGCCACGCCTTCACCCTGTTTAATCTGATAAATCTTGTGCTGGCTGCCGCCGTAATCTTCGTCGGCTCGCCGCGCAATGCTCTTTTCCTTGGCCTTGCCATTGTTAACACCATCATGGGCATTACGCAGGAGCTGCGGGCCAAGCGCACCCTTGACCGGCTCAACGTCCTCTCCCGCAGCAAGGTAACAGTTCTGCGAGAAGGCCAGCGGGTAAAGGTGGATTTAGAAGAGCTGGTGCTGGATGATTTGGTGTTTCTCAAATCCGGCAGCCAGATTTACGCCGACGGCATGGTGGTCACCGCCGAAGGGCTGGAAGTGGACGAGTCTTTGCTCACCGGCGAGGCTGACCGCATCAAAAAACAACCCGGCGATGCGCTGCTCTCCGGCAGCTTCCTCACCGCCGGCACCGGCATGATGCAGCTCACCGCCGTGGGCGCAGACAGCTATGCCAACGCACTCACTTCTCAGGCAAAGTCCCTCAAGCGGGCAACCACGCCTCTTATGCGCGTGCTCAACAACATCATTCGGGCCCTCACCATCGCTATCGTCCCCATCGGCGGCCTGCTCTTTTACACCCAGCGGCAAAATCACGACCTGACCACTTCGGTACTCAGCACCACTGCCTCCATGATTGGTATGATTCCAGAGGGCTTGATTCTACTCACCTCGGTCACCCTGACCGTAGGTGCGCTCCGTCTTGCCCGCAAAAAGGCGCTGGTGCAAAGTCTGCACAGCATCGAAACTCTGGCTCGGGTGGACGTGCTATGTCTGGATAAAACCGGCACCATTACGGACGGCACCATGAGTCTTGTCCAGATTGAAACTGCCGGCGGCTACCCTGCTGACTCGATTCGGCTGGCGGTCAGCGAGCTCATGTATACCTTGCAGGACGAAAATCCCACCGCCAACGCACTGCGTGCAGAGCTCTGCCGGAGCGATAACCCTACTTGGCGCAGCCGTTCCGTTATACCATTCTCTTCCGCCCGCAAGTGGAGCGGCGCAAGCTTTGAGGGGCGAGGCAGCTATGTGTTGGGCGCTCCCGCTTTTGTACTGCCCCCCAGCGAGCAGGCCGCTTATGCCGAACTGATTCGCCGCCATACCCGAGACGGCATGCGGGTGCTGGCGCTCGGTCATTCAGAGGCCTCTTTTGGCGACGATGCACTGCCCTTTGGTTTGATTTGCGCCGGCTTCCTCATTCTCTCCGACACCGTGCGCCCTGAAGCAGTGGATACGTTCCGCTTCTTCCGCAATGAAGGGGTCACTCTCAAGGTCATCTCCGGCGACGATCCTGAGGCGGTTAGTGCTGTGGCTATGCTGGCCGGCATTGGCGATGTGGATAAATACGTAGACATGAGCCAGTACGAAGAAGACGACGATTTCAGCGAGCTGGTGCGCAAGAACACGGTCTTTGGACGAGTTTCTCCTGTGCAGAAAAAAGCACTGGTTTCCGCTCTCAAGGCGCATGGGCATATGGTGTGCATGACCGGCGACGGCGTGAACGACGTGCTGGCCATGAAGGAAGCAGACTGCTCGGTCTCCATGGTCAGTGGCAGTGATGCCGCCCGCAGCGCCAGTGAATTCGTGCTCATGACCGGCGACTTTTCCGCCATGATTGAAGTGCTCAAGGAAGGCCGTCGGGTTATTAACAACATCGAAAGCGTGGCCGCCCTCTATTTGGTAAAAACTATTTACTCCCTGATTTTAGGGCTGTCCTACTGCTTTATCCCCTTCCCCTATCCCTTCATGCCCGCCCAAATGATGCCGGTGAACGGTCTGACTGTGGGCGTCCCTTCCTTTGTGCTGGCTCTGCGCAACAATTTCGGGCGGCCTACAGGCCGGTTTCTGGCCAACGTGCTGGAGCATTCCCTGCCCGGCGCCCTCGCTGTGGTCGCCAATGCGCTGATCATCCAGCTGGCCGGTCTCCTCTTTGAAATCCCGCACAGCGCCACCAGTTCTATGACCGTGCTGCTCACAGGGCTTGTGGGTTTTCTGGTGCTGTATAAACTCAGCGAGTCAAACAAACTCTGGCTCAAGGTTTTTATTGCCGCCTTGGGCGTAGTTTTCATCCTGTGCACCCTGCCGGTTCCTTTGCCAGTCATTGGCCCTGCCTCCCTCTTTTTCATGTTGGAAGGCATGTGGACGAAAAATGTTTTTTTCTGGATTCCGCTCACCGCCTTGAGCTTCCTCCTGTTCCAGTTTTTAAACAACGGTATCATTCTGCTGGGACAGCGGCTCGCCGCCCTGCGCAACCGTCTGAAAGCACGTCGGCTCAAGAGTTAAACCGTCTGCTCCTGCGTTTCGTTTTTCTGGAGAAACGAGCCTCTCGTTTTCCGGCAAATGGAATTGGAAAAATCTATTGACAAACAAAGGAAACCTATGCTAAAATACTAAAGCATGTTGGGTTTGACGTGCTCCTGTGTGCACCTTGCGGCGCAGCAGGTTGCCACTGTTGCAGCGGTGCGGACTTCGCTCAAAACCCTTCGTAAGTCCGGGCGAAATCCCAGCGAAGCGGATTTTGTCTGGCGACGATGCGGGTGTAGTTCAATGGTAGAATTCTAGCCTTCCAAGCTAGTCGCGTGGGTTCGATTCCCATCACCCGCTCCATTTTTATATGCGCCTGTAGCTCAGTAGGATAGAGCATCTGCCTTCTAAGCAGAGGGTCAGGGGTTCGAATCCCTTCAGGCGTGCCAAAAGCCCGACGCGCCGAGCATTCGAACGACGAGCCTAAGACGGAACACAAGAAACAGTTTTACTAAAAGGCGAAAAGGAGGCTTTCCAATGCCGGATTATAAGGCGATGTATTACCATCTAGCGGGGCGACTACCGTCGATACGTTAGAGGCAACAACGGATGCCCTTTCGGCCATCACGGAGAAGCTAAAGCTCGCACAGCAAACGACCGAGGAAATGTTTATTTCGAGCAAAGACGACGAGCTCGAGGGATAAGCATCGCATTTCATATTTTCCTGCACTTCCATTTTATTTGGTGGGTATAGTTCAGTTGGTTAGAGCGCCAGATTGTGGTTCTGGATGTCGGCGGTTCGAGTCCGCTTACCCACCCCAAACGCAAGGCATGACATATGTCATGCCTTGCGTTTCCCCTGAATCGTCTCTGGTGGTTGCCAGTTTCAAGGCTCTCGCATTATTTTGGGGTGTCGCCAAGCGGTAAGGCACCAGACTTTGACTCTGGCATGCGTAGGTTCAAATCCTGCCACCCCAGCCAAGACGGCGGTTTTTCCTTTGCAGTGCCGCCGAATACGACCTGTTAGCTCAGCCGGCAGAGCATCTGCCTTTTAAGCAGAGGGTCCGGAGTTCGAATCTCCGACAGGTCACCATAAGAAACCTTGTAACCCCAGTGGTTGCAGGGTTTTTTATTTTTGCTGAATTGCCTGTTTTTGGTGGAAATCGGGTTTTCGAGCGAGATTCTGCGCTTCATGTCAGTCAGAGTTTAGTCAGATTTTCGCCCCTTTATCGCTTCTGCATATCAATAACAAGCTGCTCCAGCTCGTCAAGCTTCTTCTGCTGCTCATCGATGCGGATTATGCCCGACACGGCGTTACAAGCGTATATAATAGCATTGGCCGCTTTTGGGTCAAGTTGTCCGTTAAGCACCATGTTAGCCACCCTTGCAAGGGCCTGTCGCACCTCCCGGGGTGTGGATAGCTTTAATCGCTTCGCCATGGCTATACCTCCGGGCCCACTCGAGGCACAAGAAACCATGTGCTGTGCGGGTCAGGCGTCCAAAGCTTCGGGTCAGGGGTGCCCTCTGCTTTTTCCCATTGCAGCTCGCAAGCTGCGTTTCTTTGCAGCACAGCGGCCAGCAGTTTGTCTAATTTGCTCATAATCCCTCCATAAAGAGAAGCAGAGCGCCGGACTACTGCCCAGCGCCCCTCTCGCTTCCTCATGCCGTGGCCTGATACAAAACAGCGCCCGATTTGTTTTCGAGGATAAATGCATCATAGTTGATGCGCCCCTCAACAAGGGAGCCGCTGATGCCGGGCGGGTTTTCGTGAATGGTGTAGTCCTCCAGCTTCACCGGCGCAACGGTTGCCACCGGATGGGCAATCATAAAGCCGAATTCAGCAGGGAGAAGCGGGTACCCTCACCACCGTGAGGCCGTCCAGCAATGCCACAACGCCCCGCAAGCGCATTTCCTGTGCAACATCGGTTTCCATGATGATGTCCGGGGACTTCTTCATCAACAGATAGGTGTCCGGCGTGACAAGCAGCACACGGCCCACCTCCGGAACCTCTGCATCATCGAGCAGCTTATTGCCGTCCACAATGGTGTCATAGATGTTTGCAGGGGTCAGTGCCACTGCTGCGGGGGTCTGTCCGGCATTGGTGCACATTTCAGCGTAGACATGCTGGTCCACTTCCGGAACGACAACTTCACGCAGCTGGCGAGCCAGAGCAGTTGCCGCCTGAAGCTGGCGCTTGGTTTCGTCCTCGTCCAGCCGGTCAATGGCGAAGGTGAAGCTTCTATCCTTCCGCAAGGTCATGGCCTGTGTAGGAGCGTCCAGCGCTTCGATAGCACCGTATCGGCTCCAGTTGGGGCCGGTGGGGCCAGCACGTCCATAATCGTTCATGTTTGCAGTGCTGATGCGGTACACCTTGACAGTGTGGGCACCATCCCACGAGAAATCATTGTTGGTCAAAAGGCTTTTCTTGCTCTCTGTGGTGAACATTTCATCCACGTAAGGAAGATATTGGGTAGTAAGGTCGATAGCCATAAATCATTGTCCTTTCATTTAAGGCCCATAGCATCCCGAATGGGGCTGCGCCTCTCTTGGTAAGGCGGCGCTGGATTGCCACTTACGCCGGGCACGCCCTTTGGCGCTGCCGGAGCCGTTGTAATATTGGGCTTTATATGCCCTGCGATAATGGAGAGGCTCTTTTCAAGCTCCTCCGGTGTGTTGATATTAAGAGCGTTTACAAGCTCTGCGGGCAAGCCCATTGCCGTGACCTTCTCACGAGCTACGAGCATCTTCTCCCGCTGGTCAAGTTCCTGCCCTCTCTGCACCATAGCGGCCTCGCTCTTGGCTTTTTCCTTTGCGAGGCGTTCAGATACGATGCGGTTTACGTCGTCCTGTGTGAAGGCTCTTGTGGTCTCCTGCGGCTCGTTGCCACTCTCAACAACGCTAGTAGTATTTTCACTCATTGGTGTCGCTCCCTTCAATTTCGCCCGAAGTTGGGCTAGTGGCTTGCTGTGCTGCGTAGCGTTCTATGCGGGCTGCTCGTGCTCGGTTCGCTCGGTCCTTTTCCTCATGCTTGCCGTCAAGCCATCCTCGCCGGTACAAGATGCCTTGTATTCTCTCCGGCGGCACGTCGGCAGCCACCAGCTCGGCATAGAGGGCCGTACCGGCTTCAAGCTCGCTAACTCTCAAGTCACGTTGCAGCTGTTCGATATTTGCCATGATCTAACCTCCAATTACGCCCAGAGTGGGCTAAAATATAAAAAGTGCGAGAAACAGCCTGTTAAAGCCATTTCCCGCACTGATTACTTATCAGTTTCCACCCGGTCGGGGTGGGGTACTTCTAAAGATATTGTATCACTTTTTCGCTGTGATTGCAAGGGTTATTGTACCATCTGCATTCAAGACCATATTGGCGACTCGGGTCAGAGCTTGTCGAATTTCCCGAGGGGTAGACAGCTTTAGCCTTTTACTCATTGGCTTTCCCCCTTTCGCAGAAACTCGCTTTCCCTTGCAACGTCAGCGTTTCCGCTATTTCTAATGGGCGGTTCTACGTCAATATGTACCCTGTAGAAGCCGCTTTTGCTCTCATAAACACGGCTCACATGTCGCACCATGTCACCAAAATAGGAGCGCAACCATTGTATTTCATCTTCTGTTCGGCAGAGCGCTTTTAGACGGATAACATTCATTCTGCCACCTTCTCGCCCCATGCAATTGCAATGTTTGCCTCCCATTTCTTCATGAGCGCTTCAACTCCATCAACGCCGAGTCCGTCCAGACTTCCGGCAGCAGTAAGGGCGGTCTTATACTCATCGCAGAAGCCGGGGGAATGGGCCAGTAGCCAGCAGAAGCGTTGTAAGTGTCGTCGCTCTTTTTGCGAGAGGCTATGAATCAGCTCCACCATCTCTGCATTTGACATTCTGGCGGGTTCCGTGGTAGAATCTACTTGTGTTGGCACTTCTTGTGCTTGGCTGTTCTCGGTGTTGGTAGCGCCGGGAGCAGCCTTTTCTTTGTCCATAGCAGCGTGACAGCGGGGGCACTGGGTGTAGGTATGCCCTGTATGATTGATGTACAGCGTGCCGCACTCCGGGCATTCTTGGCGGGTGCAGTCGCATGTCTCGCCATAATCGAGGTGAGCGCCGCACTCGGAGCAGGTTCTATAAAAGCTCATTTCTTCTTCCTCCTGTTCTTCTCCGCATTCTGGCCCCGGAGAAAGCCGTATTGGAACGCCATGTACATTGAGTCAAAAAGGTTCTCGTTCGTTGCCACCATGATGGCGTGCAATTCGCCCCCAGTTGCGCAGTAGTTCCCCGGCTTGACTGCATTCACCTTTGCAATAAACGCTTCTGGATTTTTCATGTTCTTGCTCCTTTCGTTAATGCCCGGACAAAAGCCAGAATTGTTTTAATTTTCTGCTCGTCCTCAATCTGGGTGATGCAGTCGATTAGCTTTTCTCGGTTTCTGATTGCTCCTGCGCAGCCGCAGCGCTCGCCGCTGTCCAGATTCGCCCCGCAGTCAGAGCAGGTTTTATAAAGGCTCATTTTTTTCATCCTTTCCCGGCGTTACAGCACCGGATATATTTTTATGTGGGTAATCTTTTGCTGCTCCTATTCGTTTATACGCACGTAAGCCCTATAAAGCTTCAGTGCTTGCTTTGCGGTGTCGATAGCCTCTTGACAGGCTCTTTTCCATTTTAGGTGCGTAAGTATTTCGTCTGTATCGTAGCTCTGTCGTGGAAATGAAGTATCACACCACATATCATGCGCAAGGTCGCCAAAGCGATTATCTTTCCACGTCCGGTAGCCGTCACCGTCAAGGCCGCATGTGTACCGAATCACCATCCAGTAGAAGAAAGGCTTGTACGGCTTTATGCCGAGATATTCCGCTAATTGCTCAATGTCATTCATCGTTATTTCCCTTTCAGGTTATCGTTTTTTTTCGATTTGTAACAGTTACACTTTTTTCTCTACTCCCTATACTTTGTATACACATACACTATATATCCATATATTATCTAACATAAGTAAAAAAGTGTTACAGTGTTACATTCATTAAAATTTGTAGTGTTTGCAGGGCTTTCGAGCGTAACTCTTTAGCTTGTCAAAAGCGTTATAAAGGGTTACAATTCACGTAATTGTGTTACATTTTCATTCTTCTACGAAGCAGCGGCCCGGATATCCGCCGAAAAACGAGTGACGAAGTATGCCAGTTGTAACGTTTTCCTGTGCGCACACTTCACGAGAAAATTTAACTCTTGTAAGCACGTTTTTATGACCGGCTCGTTCACACCAATACTTGAAATCGTCGTATACTTTTACCGTCGGTTCTCCAATTACAGAACGATATTCCGACAGGAATCCGATAATTGGATTGTTTTCGGTTTCATATTCTGCCAGTGCTTTTATAACGCAATCAGGTCTTGTAAAGTCACCTTGAGCAATGAGCCGCTTCAATCCATCAACTGCGCACCGTGTGAAATATTCCATCTCTTCTTGTGACCAGATTCTAGACTTTAATGAAACGTCCTTTTCTCCACTGGCTGAAAAATCACGGTTTAATGGAATAAGCAGAACACGGCTAAAAAAGGCCTTACTTTTATCGCTCACGGCCGGCAGTCCGTTCATGGCAAAGAACATTTTTGCGTAAGATGTAAATGTGAAAGGGTCGTGACCTTTCTTCTCTGCCATAACAGGCTCGCCGGTCACCAGCTTTTTGAAAATGGAGCTGTCGGGGAAATAGGTTTCTGGAATATCATCGCCAATGTTTGCGGCCTTGCCGTAAATTTCCGTCAAGCGAAACCGTTCCGCCGTATCTTGTAGCGATAAATGGCTTGCGTTTTCTTTCCCCAACACTTGAATTATCATGTTCAGTAGCGTGGATTTTCCGTTATTTCCGCTCCTGCCGTATAGCATAACTGCACCACGGTACGAATTCAGAAGATAGAAGCAATTGCCAACGGTTTCATAAAGCAGTTTGATTACATTTTCGTCTTGACTGGCGATTTCGCTGATAGCCCTTGAGACACTCGGGCACTCCGGCGCATTTGGGTTATAATCATAGGGAAACTGATTCAAGAAAACATGCTCCTGTGTGTATTCGCTAAACTCGTTCGTTGAAATGTCATAAATCTTCGATTTGAACGGTATAAGGTTCGGCGGCGACAGTTCTTTTGCTGGTGTGCTTGGGTTCACTTTTATGTACTTAAATACTTCTCGCCGCTGGCTGTCCCGCAGCTCCGGCAGAAGCTGAACCATGTAGCCGTGCAATATATCTTCACCCTGCTTATAGATTCCGTTCTCGTATATATGCACAGAACCGTTGATTTTGCAGACACCATGCTTTTCGATTAGATAATCTCCCATGACATTATGCAAGAAGCGTTTATCTTCGTAAAAATCCGGAGTAACAGTGCCTCCGAATCCCGCTTCACTCAAAAGCGCCGCCCTCTCCTCCTGCGTCTGATAAGTAGGCTGCAATAGCCTTCACTTCCTCTCTGTGTTCTTTGTAAAATTGTAATTTTTCCTCAAAGTTGCCCTCAATCAGCACAGCATGGAACAGATAATCCATCCAATTGAGATTTTTTAATGCACACACATATTTTGGGTGAAATTCTTCTTCCGGCGTATCTGGTGCGTAATTCTGTTTCCACAGCTCCAGCAACCGGCACGCCTGCCCCCATACTCTGCACGCCTCCCACTGCCACGCCTCGAAGTCCTTGAGGGCTTTCCTCTCCCGCTCGTGCTTCCTCTGCGCCGCTCTGTCGGGCTTGCCGTCTAAGTCCAGCCCTAACCCATAGTCAGCATTTAAGAGCTTCACAGCGTCGATAGGCCGCTTCAAGCCCATGAGATGCTGGACTAGGCTGATTGCATCGCCACCAGCGCCACAGGAAAAGCATTTATACCTGTTCCCCTTGAATGACAGACTCGGATGCTTGTCCGGGAAGTGAAAGCAGCAGCGAGCCTTGTTGTGCCGGTCAAGCTCCAGCCCGTACCGGCGAGCCACGTCTGCGGTGTCCAAGCGCTCACGGACGGCCTCAAAGACTGTCACAGGGTCAGATGCTGTCCGGCCTGTCGCAAGGCTCGAAGATGCTGTTTATATAGGCCTCAATATCGTCACGCTTGAAGTACCACCGCTGCCCCTGCTTCACACCGGGAAGAATGCCCTCTTTCGCCATTGCATTGACTTTTTCGGGATAGAGCCGGAGTAATAGGCCAGCTTCGGCGGCGGTGCAGATTACCGGTAATTCATCTATGGAGCGAATCACCCGGAGCGGGCGGTTTGTTGTTCTGCGTTTCATGGGTTAGTCCTCCTTTAAGTCCTGTGCATTCACACCTAGCGCATTGGCGATGCTGTTTCCGATGCTGTCGTAACATTTCTTGCCGCCTCTGATGCCTGTGATGGTTGCTCTGGATATGCCTGTTATCTCCGCTAGCTTGTAAACGGTCATGTCTTGCCGGGCCATCTCAGCGATTAGCTTTACTCGGTCAATTCTCATCTTTCCACCCCCCTAAAGAATATTTACGTTAAAGTAAACTGCATAATCAATATATCACTAAAATAAATTTATGTCAACGCTTTTTCATAAACTATTGTAAAAAGTTTGGTTTAGTGCTAATATACTTGCACGAGGTGATTTGATGGAGTTCAAGGACAGGCTTAGACTGCTACGTGAAGAGAGACAAAAGAGTGCCGCACAATTGGCCGGAGAATTCGAAAAATCAGAAGGTGCAATACGCATGTGGGAAACTGGGAAATCAAAACCCGATGCCGACACCCTCATAGCGCTTGCTAAGTATTTCAATTGCACAACTGATTATTTGCTTGGATTAAGCGACTATAAAAATGCTGCTCAATTGAAAAAACTGGACGATTCCCTTCATTGGCTAGTGCGAACCATCAATAGGGCCGCTTCACCCGAAACCACTGCGAGAAATATGCGGGTTATTTATGATGCCGCTTATTTAATCGATGGGGAAGATGGCATGAAGTATAGCGATATAATTCTTGACTTGCTTGGTCAGGCAGCACTATCAATTGCCGCAAACCAGCATACACATTATGACAAGCGTGACGATGCACTTGTTAAATATGCCGTCGTGGTAAACAAGGTTGAGGCCAGAAGACGACTGCTATACTCTGCGATTTCTGCATTTTTTACAAGAGCCATCACTTTGAATATGAATAAAGCATTATCTGCAGACCACTGCGATGAGCATTTTGACGCTCTAATAAGGAGTCTTTCACAAGGCTTGATTGACAAATATAATTATTATGATGTAAATGAACTTTATGAGGCTATGCACACCATAGACGCATCCGATACCGACAGTGATGCACTTGCATGGATAATAAGCCAAATCGAGAAAAAAAACCCCACCAACGACTAAAGCCCCCCTCGCATAACACGAGAGAGGCTTGACAACTGCATATAAGGCGGTATATACTTGAAATAACAAGGGCGCTGCACAGGCGGTTAGCTCGGGTTGCTAGTTAATGGGAAAATTCCACAAAAACCGTCACTTGTCCGAGTGGCGGTTTTGCTTTATCCGAATCGTCACAGTGCATCCGAAGATACGCAGTGTAATCGTCAAAGGCATGGCTTCACCCCCTTTCGGGGTATGTAGCTAACCGCCAGCGCCGTGCAGCGCCAAAGATAGGATACCATAACCGCCATGATATGACAAGAGGGGTTCGGTAGATTGTTCCGAGCCTACAAGCAATAAGCGGAGGGTGTAAGGATTGTTTAGTACCCCATACCGACTAAGATTATTAGTCCGAGTGGTCGCCCCGCTGATGACGATGAAAAGCTGATGCATACAATCCATGCATCTGACACGAACAATCTTCCGGTCAGGTAAACTACCCCAAAGTGTCACAAATTCCCCGAAAGGAGCCCCACCATGAAAAAGCGTGCAGATGGCCGTTATATGTCTCAAATCTTCATCGGGCGGGGTGAGGACGGCCAGAGGAAATATAAATCAGTCTACGGCAAGACCCGCACAGAGCTGCGGGAAAAGGAAGCTGAAATCCTCGTGCAGCTCGGCAAGGGTATAGATGTCCTCTCACGCCGTGACAGCTTCGCACAATGGGCTGACGACTGGCTCCGGATAAAAGAGACGGAGAGCATCACAGAGAGCCAGATGGCGAATTATAGGCGTGCTGTGGCTGTGTGGAAAGCCGAGCTTGACGGCTACGAGCTGGAGGACATCCGAGCCGACGATGTCGAGCGCCTCATGGTTAACATGGCTTCAGAGGACTATGCCCGGCGCACCATTGAGTTATACCGCTCCACGATCCGCCAGATATTGAAGCGGGCAGTCAGCCGGGGGATTCTGGCAGTCAATCCGGCAGAACAGATAGAAATCCATGTTCCCGGGCGAAAGACGGTAAGCCGCCGAGCTTTGACCGATGCAGAGCAGTCATGGATATGGGAAACACCGCATCGAGCGCAGCACGTCGCCGTTATCATGATGCTGTCAGGGCTTCGGCGGGGTGAGCTGGCCGCTCTCACATGGAATGATGTAGACCTGAAGAACAAAACCATCACCGTGAACAAGGTCATGGAATATAGCCCTAACGGTGCCGCCTCTCTGCGCCTCATCACCAAGACAGCAGCGGGTATGCGTACCGTGGATATACCACAGAAGTTAGCCGACTACATGGCCGCCATGCCCCGTGACAATGCACTTGTGATTCATACCGCCGAGGGGTTGGTTATGACCACGTCAGCATGGAAAAAGTTGTGGCAGTCCTACATGAAGCTACTGAACAAGAAATACGGCCAGAGGACAGAAAAAGACCTCCAGCCCACCTCTAAACCGGGGCCGAAGGTCTTAGATATGACGATACCACCAATTACAATGCACTGGCTTCGTCATACTTTCTGCACGCTCATGTATCTGGCAGGCGTTGACGTGGTTCAGGCCTGTGCCCAGATGGGCCACGCCGACGTAGCTACCACGCTACGGATATACACCCACTTAGATGCGCAGCACAAGCGTAAATCAATGGACAAACTGGACGCCTATTTGAGCGACAATCAAAACCGCATCAGTCAAAACGCTTGATTCGACTGCGGCGCAACGATTCGGACAATCCCTTTTAAGCAGAGGGTCCGGAGTTCGAATCTCCGACAGGTCACCAATAAGCAAAAGGGCAGCCGAATGGCTGCCCTTTTGCTTATTGGTGATGCCCGCAGCGTCATTCCGCCGCTGTGCGGCTCAAGCGGAAGGGAAGCCGGAGAATTTTCATTGTCAAATTGTTTCTCCAGAGATTCCCCCCTTGAAGAAAAGCTCATCCTATGATACAATGAAAAAATCTATAACTACAAAATATTCCGCCGCCATTTACTGGAGGGTTTTTCTTGCGCATTGGCAACATTCAAGTTGATACGCCGCTGGCTCTTGCCCCCATGGCCGGCGTGACCGACCGAGCCTTTCGCACCATCTGCCGTGAGCTAGGTGCAGGCTATACTGTCACCGAAATGGTCAGCGCCAAAGCGCTGTGCTATCAGGATAAAAAGTCCATCCCTCTGCTCAAGCTGGATACCTGTGAGCAGCCCGCCGGCGCTCAGATTTTCGGCAGCGACCCGGTCTGCATGGGCGAAGCTGCCGCCATTGCCGCAGAGGTTTCCGGCGCAGCGATTCTGGACATTAACATGGGCTGCCCCGTCAACAAGGTCGCTGCCAGCGGCGATGGCTCCGGCCTCATGCGCACGCCAGAACTTGCACAAAAAGTGCTTGAGGCAGTGGTTGCGGCAGTGCGCATTCCCGTCACTGTGAAAATCCGCCTCGGCTGGGACAAAGGCAGCATCAACTGTGTGGAGTTCGCCCAAATGCTGGCTCAGAGCGGAGCTGCAGCCATCGGCGTTCACGGTCGTACTCGCAGCCAGATGTACAGCGGACACGCCGACTGGAGCAAAATCCGGGAGGTTGTCAAAGCAGTCAACGTACCAGTCATCGCCAACGGCGATGTGTTTTCCGGCAGGGATGCCCAGCGAATTTTAGAGCAAACTGGGGCGCAAATGGCTATGATTGGCCGGGGCGTGTTTGGAAATCCATGGATTTTTGCCGAAGCAAAGGCGGTACTGGATGGCGAGGAGCCGCCCAAGTTCCCGCCTCTTGCCGAGCGCTGTGATTTGTTTTTGCGCCAGTTTGAGATGATGCGGGAGGACAAGGGCGACCACATCGCCTGCCTGGAGGCACGCCGCCACTATGCATGGTATCTCAAGGGCGTCCCCCACGCCAAATACTGGAAGGAGCAAATCGTCAAATTATCCACGCCCGAGGAGGTTTATGCCGCCACCAAGGGCATCAAGCGAGACTTGTGCGATGAAGAACTGGAAGGAGGGTGAGGCTTTTTGCTCACTGAAAAAGAGCTGGTGTCCCGTGCCAAGCAGGGCGACGACTCCGCCTTTGCAGAGCTTGTGGAACAGAATCAGGGACGCATCTACAACCTGACCCTGCGCATGACAGGAAATCCCGAAGATGCAGCGGATTTAACGCAGGAGACCTTTTTAAACGCCTGGCGCGCCCTGCCCGAGTTTCAGGGCAACAGCAGCTTGGCTACATGGCTCTACCGTCTGGCTTCCAACGCCTCCATTGACTTTATCCGGCGGGAAAAGCGGCATCGAGAGGCTGCGCCTACGGTTCCGCTGGAATTTTCCGGCGGCGAGGGCGATGAGAGCCGCACCATCGAGTTGCCTGACTATCGGTACAGCCCGGAGGTTTCCATCGAGCGGCAGGAGCTGCGCAGCGCAATCGAGCAAGGGCTGGCAACGTTGAGCGAGCAGCACCGCACTGTGCTGGTTTTACGAGAAATCGAGGGGCTAAGCTATGGCGAAATCGCTGCCGCCCTGCAGTTGGAAGAAGGCACGGTGAAAAGCCGCATTTCCAGAGCCCGCATCGAGCTGCGGAAATTATTGATGCAATACGGGAACTTTCTACCGTCTGTTTCGTCAAAAGGGCAAAAGGAATTCACCTTAGAGACGAAAGGAGGCGAGCACTATGCGTGAATGTCACGAGTACATCGACCTACTCACCGCCCAGCTGGACAGTCAGATTTCCGAGGCTGAAGAGCGGGAACTGTTTGAGCATTTGCTCGCCTGTCCGGAATGCCGGATGATACAGGAAGATTTGCTGGAACTCTCCGACACCATGAGCGAAATGCAGATTGCTCCGCCGACTGACTTGAGCGAGCGTATCATGTCCGCTGTGGCTGCAGAAAAAAAAGCAAAAATCATTCCTTTCTATAAGCGCAAAAACTTTCTAAGTTCGGCCATCACGGCGGCGGCGATGTTCGCCATTCTCGTGGTTGCCGGCACCAATTTAAACCATCTGCTGGGCAGCAGTACAGCTCCCATGCCTGCGGCGGCTATGCCAGAAGCGACACAAGCCGAATCGGCCAATCTTTTCACCAATGAGTCGGAATCCAGGCAGGCCGTCACCGACTCTGGCAACGGAGCGACTGCGCAAGACAGCAGTCCTTATCTCGCAACTTTAGACCCCGTCGCAGGCCGTGCTGCACCAGGCAATGAAGTTGCCACCGACGGCGACACCGTAGCAGGTGAAACGCCAATTATAGTCGTGCCGACCAGCGCCCCTGCGCCCGCTGCACCGAAGCTTTTTATAGAGCCGGAAGTCACGCCGGAGGTGGGCATTACGCCCTCCACCTACTCTCTGCCTATTGACATGCCCGTTGATCCTATGGTAGAGCCAGCTCCTCCTACTCCTGCTGTGGAGCCCACACCAGAACCGTTACCGGTCACTTCTCCCGAGCCAGAGGAACCCACGCCGATGCCTACTCCGACACCTGCGCCGGAAGTTCCCCTCCTGGTAGGCGAGCTCACCTTCCATCTTATCGAGCTGCCTCTGCCCGCCTTTTTGGCAGAAATCGGCGTGCCTGAGCCGGAAGAGGGCTTAGAGATTTATCGACTTGAGCTCACCGACTCCGAATACCAAATCATCGAGCTTCAATTCATCGCCAACGATTTGGCGTATACTTCCGTGGCTGAAGGCTCGGGCTTCTCTTCTAGCGGCACCGTTGGTGTCGTGAACATCATCTATGCTGTGGAACTGCCCCAGACAACGGAAGAGCCCGAAACCCCTTAGTTTACGCCTCGCAGATGCCTGCCCTGTGCCAAGGGTCAGGCATCTGTTTTTCTTGTTTATTCGAACAAAAACTGCTACAATAAAGCTGTTGAAAGGAGGTGCGCCTCATGCACACAGACTATGCCCATCTCGTCCCCGCCACCCTGCCTCGCGGACAGCGTAACCAAATCAGCGATGTTTCCGGCGTCACTGTCGGCCACCATACCATCCACATGGCGCAGCATCAAACCGGTGTCACCGTTCTGCTGCCCTGTGCCGAAAATCCTTTTTTGAACAAGCTGCCCGCAGGCGCATTCGTCCTTAACGGTTTTGGCAAAACACTGGGACTCATGCAGATAGAAGAACTGGGTCAGTTAGAAACTCCCATTGCCCTGACCAACACACTCAATGTGGGGCTTGTCCACGAAGGTCTCGTGGACTATATGCTGAAGCGTTGCTCCGCCGACGGAATGGACGACGTTTTCTCGATTAATCCAATTGTCTGCGAGTGCTGCGATGCTACCTTAAGCGATATCCGCAACCGAAGTGTCCGCCCGGAGCATGTCGCTCTCGCCATTGAAGCCGCCACTGCCGATTTTGCCGAAGGCTGCGTCGGCGCAGGTACAGGCGTGATTTGTCACGAGCTCAAGGGCGGTATCGGCTCTGCCTCCCGCCTCGTGGAGCTGGATGGAGAGACTTATACGCTTGGCGTTCTGGTGCAGACAAACCACGGTCGCCTTGCTGATTTTCGGCTTGACGGCAAGCCGGTGGGCGCTGCGCTGGCGGAAAAGCTAAATAAGCACGAGCCCGACAAGGGCTCCGTCATTGTTATTATCGCCACCGACCTCCCGCTGGACAGCCGCCAGCTTCGCCGTTTGGCTCGTCGAGCCAGCGTCGGGCTCGCCCGCCT
>JGI994J12354_10000788_pt1 | contig 31938 bp, 36 predicted proteins | sample IntmicLarv3ML3BL_FD_12354 | JGI IMG/M metagenome (IMG submission 12354) | reverse complement strand
GCAGAGCCCGAGGAAGAAGCAGTTAGCGAGGAAGAAGCTGCTGCCGGTCTCAGTGCCTTGTTCGGCTGATCCTAACAGGTTGGTCAAAGAACTACCAAACTTTTTCCACAATATTATTTTTGAGGTTTTTGCGTGTGTCTCTAATACATAATAGTTAATCCGGATGTTGTGAGGATCAACGGAGAATATGTTTCGATCGTGTCAATGATGCTTTCTTCCGTAATTTCGATGAAAGGCTACGATAAGGACAAAATAGCCGTTGAGCTCAATGGCATTGTGGTTTCCAGGAAAAACTACGAGACCACTGAAATAAGTGATAATGATATTCTGGAGATAGTTTGTTTCGTAGGAGGCGGATGATGAGAATATTCGTTAACGGTATGCCGAGGGACACAAGATGCAAGATGATATCCGATCTCAAAGGATCGTTTCCGGATCATGACGTAGTGATACTGAACGGTCACTGCATCACTGGGGATGTGGAGATCAAAGAAGGCGATACTATACATTTCAGCAGCAAGACCGCCGTACCGAATGAAACGGAATTCGAATCACTGCTGGCGGCAAGACACACTCCGAAGGTTCATGAAAAGGTAAAAGGGGCAACTGTCGGTATAGCGGGGTTGGGAGGCCTAGGGTCGAACATCGCGGCAATGCTTACGAGACTCGGTATCGGGAAATTGGTCATTGCAGATATGGACACAGTAGAACCGACGAACCTGAACCGTCAGAACTATTTTGTTGACGACATCGGAAAGAACAAAACGGACGCAACAAGATCAATGTTGAAAAGAATGAATCCCTTTGTCAAGGTCGAAGAACACACTGTGAAACTGGATCCTGAGAATATACGGGAAATATTCAAAGACTGCAGCATCGTATGCGAAGCATTTGATTCCGTTTCCGAGAAGGTGATGCTGGTGAATACCATAAGCGAAGAACTTCCTGATGTTGACATAATAGTAGGATCAGGGATGGCAGGGTACTTCGATTCAAACCTCATAAGGACAGAGAAGAGAACAGAAAGGATACACATATGCGGCGACGGTGTGAACGACGCTAAACCGGGTTCTGGGCTGATGGCTCCGAGAGTAGGAATATGCGCAGGCCATATGGCCAATGCGGTACTGAGGATCCTGATGGGGGAAGAGATATGAACGATCAGCTGAAGATAGGGAAGAAAAGATTCAATTCAAGGTTCATCCTCGGTTCCGGGAAATTTTCCCTAGAGATGACTCAAACAGTAATTCAGAATGGAGGCGTGGAGATCGCAACGCTGGCGGTACGCAGAGCGAATGCAGGAGGAGAGGAGAATATTCTGGACCACATTCCGAAAAACGTAACATTACTGCCGAACACATCAGGTGCCAGAGATGCGGACGAAGCTGTCAGGATAGCGTTGCTGGCAAGGGAGCTGGGGTGCGGGGACATGGTCAAAGTGGAAGTGATCCGAGACTCACGATACCTTCTGCCGGACAACTGCGAGACGATAAAAGCGGTAAAGAAACTCAATGACCTTGACTTCACGGTCCTGCCGTACATGATGCCTGACCTCTCCGCAGCAAGAGCAATGGCCGATGCAGGAGCAGCGGCGATAATGCCGTTGGGTGCGCCGATCGGCAGTAACAAAGGAATTCTGACAAAAGAGTTCATCAGGATACTGGTGGACGAGATCGATCTTCCAATAATAGTCGATGCGGGCATCGGAAGGCCATCCCAGGCATGTGAAGCAATGGAGATCGGATGTGCGGCGGTAATGGCCAACACCGCCATTGCAACCGCAAAGGATGTTCCGTTAATGGCAACCGCATTCAAGACAGCTGTGGAAGCTGGAAGAATGGCCTACCTTGCAGGTCTGGGAAGGGTATTGGAACGAAAAGGAGAAGCATCCAGTCCGCTGACAGGGTTCCTTGATGACCATGAATGAATATCAGGAAGGAATGGAACGGATCGATTCTGACATTATGGATCATGTGATGCGTTATGTCAAAGGGGTCGATCCGTTGAAGTATACCGAGGGCGACGTTCTGAACGCATTGAACAGCGACCGCCTTGATTTTGAGGACTTCGCCTCGCTGTTGTCAGATGCTGCCGTTCCGTTCATAGAGCAAATGGCAGCAAGAGCGAAGCACGAAACATCAAAGCATTTCGGTAATTCGGTGTGTTTCTTCACTCCGATCTACGTTTCAAACCATTGCGTGAACAGATGCACATACTGCGGATTCAACAAGGACAATGATATACACAGAGCAAAACTCACCTTAGAAGAGGTCGGGAAAGAGATGACGGAGATATCATCATCCGGTCTGACGGAGATACTGATACTCACCGGAGAATCCCGCTCCGCGTCCGGCACGGAGTACATCGGCGACTGCGTCAGGATAGCGAATGAACATTTCAAAAGCATAGGCCTGGAAGTATATCCGCTGAACACTGATGAATACAAGTATCTGAGAGAATGCGGTGCCGATTACATCACAGTGTTTCAGGAAACATATGACCCAGTGTTGTATTCGGATGTCCACGCGGAAGGTCCGAAGCGTGTGTTCCGATATCGTTTCGATTCACAGGAAAGAGCGCTGAAAGGAGGAATGAGGGGCGTGGCATTCGGAGCCCTTTTAGGCCTAGGAGATCCGATAAAGGATGCATTCGCCTGCGGGTTGCATGCGCACATGGTCCAAAGGAAATATCCTCATGCCGAGATATCATTCTCAATACCGAGGCTGAGGCCGATCGCAGGTGTCGAGATGAATACGGAAAGGATAACAGAAAGGCGGTTGTTGCAGACCGCGTTAGCATATCGGATATTCATGCCGTTCGCAGGTATAACGATATCCTCAAGAGAGAGTCCGAAATTCAGGGATAATATCGCAGGATTATGCGCAACCCGGATCTCTGCAGGCGTTTCCGTGGGCATCGGAAGGAAGGAAAAGAAAGGTGATGACCAGTTTGAGATATCAGATCAACGGAATGTGGAAGAAATAAGAAAAGCATTAACAGAACGCGGCATACAACCGGTATTCAATGATTACGTGAGAACATGATCATCGCAGTGACAGACCGCAAACTTTGCAGTATCCCTTTCATTGAACAGTTCAGGAAGGTCGCCGAAGCCGGACCGGACATGATCATTCTGCGCGAAAAGGACCTTTCTGTGAGCGAGTATGGACGATTGGCATCGCAGTGTCTCGACATATGCAATATGAACGGCGTACGTTTCTGCGTGAATTCTTTCTTCACCGTAGCAAATGATCTGGCCGTAGATGATCTGCAGATCCCGTTCAGTATGTTCGTGAACGGCATCAGAGGCAGATCCACTGCGGTGTCGGTCCATTCCGCTGAAGAAGCGGAATATGCGGAAAGTATGGGTGCGGATACGCTGATGTTCGGTAATGTTTTCGAAACTCAGTGCAAGCCCGGCCTCCCGTCAAGATATGAGGTCCTGAAAACAATATGTGATTCTGTAAGCATTCCTGTATATGGCATCGGGGGCATCAATGCCGTCAATGCAGGCGAGGTCAAGCGTGCAGGCGCATCCGGCGTATGTATCATGTCAGAATTCATGTGCTGTGTCGATCCTGCAGCTTTTTTGAAGGCTGTACGCGACAGTTACAGTTAAAAAACTCAGAGAGCTTAAATATTGTCTGACAGATAGCAGACAGATGAACTCTGCCGAGAGGGTCACAGTGAGAATGCAGTCCGAGACCGTTCACTTGTTACAAACGTTAGTGGACGGTAAGGAATACGGTAACATTTCCGACGTGATCAGAAAAGCGGTCGATGAATTCATTAGCACACGTTTTACGCCTGAGAATATTGAAAAAATTACAGTAGAATTGCCGAAAACGAAAGTAATGGAACTAGAATCCCTGGTAAGGGACGGTGATTCCGTTTCTCTGGATGATGCAATTCGAAATGCCGTAAGGGAATACACAAGAGTAAGGGCAGGTTCAAGGTGATGCCTTGTTCGCTGCGGTCGGGTGCGGGGGAAGCGGCTGCAACATGGCAGAACGCCTCAGCACTTTGTCTGATGTAGATATATTCACAGTTAACACGGACCACAGATCATTGGTAAGATCACGTTCCGGAGAAAGGATCCTGATCGGAAATGTGGAAGGATGTTTCGGAAACGTTAAGAAAGGACGTTCGTGCGCAATGAAAGCGCGTAAGATAATCCGTGAGAAACTAAGACCGTATTCTGACGTAATGATAATGACCGGATTGGGAGGAGGAACGGGAACGGGAGGACTTCCGGTAATAGCCAAGATGGCGAAGAAGAACGGTTCCAATGTGATTTCCGTGGTAACGTTACCGTTGTCCTTTGAAAAGGAACGCATCGAGATATCAAAGAACGCAATGAAAAGTATCCGCAAATTCTCCGATTCCGTTATAATCCTGGACGGGAGCCGTGTTGAGACCATCGATCCCGGGCTGAGTGTTGACGAAACGTTGAGAGCATTGAATGAAATGGTCTGCGTTTCGGTCATCAGGATGATGTCCATGTCCTGGAAGGAGAACGGAATGTTCACGGTAGGTGTTGCGGAACACACGGAACCAATGGAATCTGCTCTTATCTCATACGAGAATCTGATGTTCGATCATTCTGCAACGGAACCGAAAGGTACCATATTGTATCTGGAAGGGATACTCCGATCTACGGATAGATCCGAGGTAAAAGAAACATGTGCCAGCATAGGTTTTGAACCGCAGATGGTATGTGAAAGGACGAAGTCCAAGAAAGCGATAACTGTGATGTTCACTCCCGTTTGCGATCACATCTTCTGATGGTCTTCGAAGCGTCTCCGAAAACGCCCATGATGGTATTGTATTCCCACTTCGTTGGTATTGAGCGTCCCATCATCCTTCTGAACATCACACTCGTTCCGTGTCTTCGATGTTCAGGATAATCGATACATTCGAGAAGATCATCAAAGAATTCAAAGATCTGTTCCTTCTCGTTCTCCTCAGCAGGAACAGGCTGCGCCAATTCCTTTTTGAAAAGCTCGTACATCACGATCGTAGCAGCATGGGAGATGTTCAGCACCGGGAATTCATCACTTGATGGTATCGTGATCAGAAGATCGCATAACGCAAGTTCTTCCTGAAGAAGGCCGATGTCCTCACGTCCGAACAGTATCGCTATCCTTTCCTCGTAATCAGAAACACGTTCCGCGAACTCCTTTACGGAAATAGGAACTCTAACGAAATTGCTGCTCCCCTTTGTGGTGATCCCACTGGTCCCGACAATGAGGAAACACCCTTCCGTTGCCTTTTCGATCGAATCGACGGTCTTGGCGTTATCCAGGATGAATGAACCGTGCGTCGATCTGATGTATGCCTCATTCCCGATCGGGCATGGGTCCACAAGATACAATTCGTTCAATCCGAAATTCGTCATCGACCGAGCTATTGCTCCTACGTTCCCTTCATATTTCGGGCCGACAAGAACGATCCTTACAGACACAACACACCGAACGCATAGAATTACTTAAATCAATGCAGTTTAAATCAATGGAACCACATTCAGTGGCATGGAAGTCCTCATCAGAAACGCTTCTTCTGAAGATGCCGAAGTTGTAATGAACTTATTGAGACAGCTTTGGCCCGATCGGGACATCGACGAAGAGAAGACAACGGAAACATTCCTGGATTCTCTGAAAAGACCGGACTATTACAACTTCTGCGCCGAAGTGTCCGGGAAGGTTGCTGCGTTCTGTGAAGGTATGTTCCTGAACAGTCTGTACAATCCAGGAAGGATATGTTATCTTACCACGTTGATCGTTGACAGCAGGTACAGGGGATGCAGGATAGGTTCCAGGATGATCGAGCACTTGAAGCAATATTCGTTGGAAAAGGATTGCGTTGCGATAGAACTATACACTGCGTTATACAGAGTTGATGCACACCGTTTCTATGAACGCGAGGGGTTTGTCAAAAGAGCGTTCATGTACTCACAGGATATCAAGAGAAAAGAAAAGATATGATGCCGTCATATCATGCATTGTGATACCCGAAGACCATCCTAGATACCGTTCGCTCATGACACGAGAACGATTGGCGGAACTTGTTCAGCAAGGCCTCGTAACACCCACGGGACTGATATCCCACGGGCGGGGGGAAGCCTTCGACTATCTTATGGGCGAGAGATCGCTGGAACCGTCCCTGAATGCTGAAAAAGCTGCTGCGGCGCATCTTTTGAAGGCCGGGAATCCTGTTGTCTGCGTTAACGGTAATGCAGCGGCATTGGACGCGGAAAGGCTGATAGAACTTGCAAGAACGGTGAATGCAAAGATAGAGGTGAACATATTCCACAGGACCGAGGAAAGGATGAGGAAACTGATCCGATACATGAAGGAAAAAGGTGCATCCGACGTACTTGGAGAGTTTCCGGATGAAAGGATCCCCGGACTTTCGTCAGATCGTGCGTTATGCACCCGCGAGGGAATATTCGATTCTGATGTGATCCTAGTTCCCATTGAAGACGGGGACCGTGCAGAGGCGCTGGTGAGAATGGGTAAAACGGTGATATCAATAGATCTGAACCCGTTGTCGCGAACGTCAGTATGTGCATCCGTTTCCATATCCGACGAAATGTCCCGTGCATTGGAGAATATGATCGAATTCGCAAACAGTATCCCGAAGGATGAAATCAATAGAATAATAACAGAATTCAACAATCCCAAGAACAGAAAGGATCTCGTTGAAATGATCTGTAACAATTTGGCTGGATCGAAATGAATGAATTACTTGAGAAAGGAAAGTTAAGATTGAAGTGGGCCGAGTCTCACATGCCCGTGCTCAAAGAGATAAGGGAACGGTTCACGAAAGAGAAGCCGTTCAAAGGTCTCAGCATCGGAATGGCGCTCCATACAGAAGCAAAGACAGGAGTGCTGGCACTTACTTTAGCCGATGCGGGCGCTGACATACGGTTAGCGTCGTGCAATCCATTGTCAACAGACGATTCAGTGGCATTGGCGCTTAAGGATGCAGGCCTGAAAGTATACGCCAAGAAAGGGGAGACCGATGAAGAATATTACAGGAACCTCAACGCAGTGTTGGACGGGAAACCCGATTTCGTAATAGATGACGGTGCGGACCTGATCGCAATGGTGCACACTTCTCGGAAAGAAGTTCTCGGGAACGTCAAAGGCGCGAACGAAGAGACGACAACAGGGGTCGTTCGTCTGAGGGCGATGGCCGCGGACGGGATGTTAAAGTTCCCTGTTATCGCGGTGAATGATGCAAAGATGAAATTCCTCTTCGACAATCGTTACGGAACCGGCCAGTCAACATTCGACGGCTGGATGAACGCCACGAATCTGATAGTCGCAGGGAAAAAGACAGTAGTGGCAGGATACGGCTGGTGCGGCCGCGGGATAGCGGCAAGAGCGAAAGGACTTGGTGCCTCCGTTATCGTCACCGAGGTCGATCCGATAAGAGCGATCGAAGCGAAGTTCGACGGATTTGAAGTTATGAAGATGGAGGATGCCGTCAAGGTCGCAGATATCGTCCTTACGGCAACCGGATGCAAACACATCGTATCTGAGAAGCATGTGAAGGTGATGAAGGACGGTTGTATTCTCGGTAACGTAGGCCACTTTGACAACGAGATAGATAAGAACGCATTGAAAGAGGAATCATCAGTATCAAAGGTAAGGGAATTTGTTGACGAATACAAGATGAAGGACGGGCGTTCTTTGTACCTTGTGGCAGACGGACGTTTGATGAACCTCGCTGCAGGTCAAGGTCATCCTGCAGAGATAATGGACATGAGCTTCGCCATCCAAGCGCTGGGAATGGAATATCTGGTGAAGAACAATTCCAAATTGGGAAACAAAGTGTACACCGTACCGGAAGAGCTCGACTCCGTGGTCGCAGGTATCAAACTGAAGACCATGAACGTCACGATCGATTCGTTAACGGATGAACAGAGAAGATACATTCAGGGATGGGAGGAAGGCACTTGAAGCCGTTCCTTTCAGTGTACGGCCATGTTTCGATAGATCAGATAATCTCCGTGAATGAATTTCCTGAAAACAACACATCCGTCGATGTTCTGGAAAAGACACTGAAGATGGGGGGAACAGCAACGAACATCGCCGTGATCGCAGCGTCGTTGGGAACACCTACAGCCGTATGTGCGTTCGTCGGAACCGATTTTCCGAAAGAGTTCGAAGATATATTGAAAGAAAAGAACGTGATCATTGATGAATTGATCAAACTCAAGGATCACTACACATCAATGGCAATGATAATCAACAATTCGAATCTGGACCAGAAGGTACTGTTCATGCAGGGCCCTCAAGGTTGCGCATCATCGTTAGGAATCGAATTGACAAAGAATGCGAAACGATCAGAATACATACATTTCTCAACAGGTGAGCCGAAGTATTACATCGAACTGATGGACAAGCTCAAATGCAACGGAAAGATCGTTTTCGATCCGGCTCAGGAAATTCATGAAAAATGGACGGGCGGCCTGTTCGAGAAAGCGTTCGAAAGATCTGACATACTGTTTTGCAATGAATTTGAAGCAAGGTCTGCAATGAAATATCTCCGCGTTAATTCCTTCTCCGATATCAGGAAGGAAATAGCTGTCTGTACAAAAGGATCGAAAGGTTCAGAAGCGTACTTCAACGGACGGAAAGTAATCGTTCCGGCGATCAAGGGCAGGAAGATAAAGGATCCCACGGGAGCGGGAGACGCTTACCGCGCAGGATTCTATTCGGGGCTGTTCAGAAAATACTCCGCCGAGGAGTCTTTGATCATCGCCTCAGCGACGTCATCGTTCATTGTTGAAGCTGTAGGTGCGTTATCGAATGTGCCGACCTGGGATGAGGTCATGGAACGTGCTGACCGCGAACTTACGAGGATATCATGATCGCTTTGACCGGAACACCAGGCACAGGAAAGACAACAATAGCAGAGGAACTCCGTAAAAAATATAACGTGCTTGATCTGAACACATTCATCAAAGAGAACGGTCTTCTGGAAAATTTCGACGATTCACGTGATACACATGATGTTGATATCAAGAAGTTGAAAAAAAAGCTGGCACATACCTCTTATGATTTCTGTGACGGGCATCTTTCCCATTTCCTGGGGTGTGAGATGATCATCGTTATCCGATGCAATCCTTCGATACTGTACGAACGTTTGAAGAAGCGCGGATACAGTGAGTCCAAGATACTTGAGAACGTTCAGGCGGAAGCCCTCGACGTTATATTGTGCGAATCCGTAGATACCGGAAGGATAGTCATTGAACTGGATAATACTGACGTGAATACCAATACACTCATATCCCAGCTGGAAGATGCGGTTGCCGACGGTCATGAGAAATATGCCCCGGGAACAGTGAACTGGGGCGAGGAGATGGTCAAATGGTTCTAGACGGACAACGCGGAAAAGTGGACTTTGCATTGACACCTGTAGCTCAGAGACTGAGGAACGTGAATCCGAACATGATCTCATGGGTAGGCCTGATATTAGCGTTCATCTCGGGACTGTTGATGTATCTCAGTTTTGATACGCATTACCTGCTGTTGGTCGGCGCACTCGTTGTCATCATCTCAGGATACTTCGATGCATTGGACGGCAAAGTAGCAAAGATCTCCGGCAAAGCGTCAGCAAAAGGGGACTACCTTGATCACGTCTTCGATCGATACGCGGATGTCTTCATGATCGGCGGTGTTGCGATAAGTGCATGGTGCAACCCGTACCTGGGAATGGTCGCACTTGTTGGTGTTCTCCTCACGTCGTACATGGGAACACAGGCCCAAGCAGTAGGCGCGCCGAGGCTTTACGCAGGACTGCTGGGAAGGGCGGACAGAGTGGTACTGAGCACATTGTTCCCGATATTGCAGTTCGTCGGTATCGCATGGGGATACGGTTCATTCGACATCTTCGGCTACAATGTGACATGGATGGAGATCATGATGCTCTGGTTTGCCGTCATTGGTAACTTGACTGCAGTGCAGAGGGGAATAGTCACCTGGCGTAAGATGAACTAATCCTTCGCAGGCGCAGGACCGCGGGGATTGGCCTTTATCCGATAATAGTTCAGGGGATGCTTCAGCTTCTCAGAATTGCATAATTGGTCGGGCTCAAAACATATTCCGTAGCTTTTCATGGTCGAACACTCCGGCGGTGTGTACTCCTGACCGCCGCTTAATTCTCCGGTGATGTGGCGTATCTGATAAGATGATTTGGAAGCATCGAAATCCGGTGACTGTGAGAATAATGAAAGTATCTGTTCAGAATTCATTCCCAATGCGTGAAGGAATGACACCAACGCGAATCTTCCGCTGTGCGGTAAGTTGATACCGTTCTGAACACCTGCCAGCATTGACCTCATGCAAGGCGGGAAAAGTTCAAGTTTAACATCACCGCCGCCTGTCGGACTGAATTTACGTTTCGCTTCATCGAGTAACACCGTAATATGTTCGACGTCCTTTCTGATGTATCCTTTGATCTCTTCAGGGATGTTCAATGGTAATTCGTTCTCCAGCTTGTCATGTAAAGCGTTCTGAAGTACACGGAAGAACCTGTCTTCCGGCAATGTTACGTAACCGTTGTTCAGCTCTTTGTTGACCAGCTTCCAATCCTGACTCTTTATCCTGGCGGTGAGTTTGATATAGTCTACGAAATGCATCTTCAGGTCACCGTCGGAATCTGCTGCGTTCACACCTAATTCCTTTGACACTATGAGGACATCTTCCCTGCGCATATCCTTCTCGCTCAGAAGGTTCTTCATGCGTACCGCTTCTCCTAAGGTATATCGTCTCGTTAAGAATCGATCATTTATCTCAGAAACGAGGAGTCTGGCGTAAGGATACGAGAGAACTTCCGTCAGTCTGTTGAAATCTGATGCTCCCGTCAACGGAATATATGAGACCTCAGAGTTCTTCAATGCATCCTTCACTCTTTGGAGGCCTCTGTTCCTTGCCGCTTCGTATGAGGCCGATGACGTCAGTACAATAAGATCGACATTGTTCTTCTCGGCAATACGTATCGACTCCTTCAGAAAAGGGAACCGTGCCTCGCGGAGGTACTCCATGTATAGCGTAAAGAAGAGGATATATCTAACCGCTTTCTTCGAATGATACTATTCCGCTGAGCTTTTCAGAAACGCCGTCATCGTTGATCACTCTGGAAAGTTCACTCATATTCCTGAATGGACGGTTCCTTGCTATGCTTATTGAACGTTTTTTACCGATACCCGGTAACGACGCGATCGCCGCCATGGATTCGACGTTTATTTTGAAAGGATATTCTATTCCGGTGACAGAACGGAATCCCCATTCCGTTACCATTACATCAGTGAACGTTCCCACAGTCATCGGATACGGAATGCCTATCAGCAACGGATAGGAACCGATCTGCCTTCCGAACGTTACGTTACCGTCAGCCAATTCCATGTAAACGTTCCTGAGAACAGTTCCGTAAGGAACGATGCGTTCCAACATCCTTCGATCAATGTTCTCACGAACTGATGATTTGAATTTTTTGAAATCGTTCTGATCCACTTTCGTTGAGAAATCCTTCCTTACGTTCATCACCTGACGTATGTTGATCCTTCTCAGCATCAACTCTTCATTCAATATCGACTCAAGGAACCCCATGTTCTTCTTGTTCGTTTCAGGAGTTTCGCCGTCAAGTCCCGATATGATGTTGATCCCGGGCAGCAGGTACGGCATCCCGTTCTCTCCGCGTTCCGACCCGATACGGTTTATGAGTCTCACAGCGTCCAGTACCTGAGCGGGTGTCGCATTGAGATTGTTCTTCTTCACGACCGCGGGATCAGCACTTTCCATACCAAGTGCCAGTACGTTGCCGGGAGTACAGGTTTCCTTCAGTATCCTGAGTATCTTTTCCGCCTGTTCCGGATACTTGGATATGACCGCAGGGTTTGCGTTATCAACATGAAGGACATCAAGATCCAGTTCTTTCAATCCCATGAACAGTTCTTCAATTGCAGAAGGGGACGGCTCCGGTATCTCGGAATCTGATGCTGAGCCGTATGATATGATACAGGTCTGACCGCCGATCCTTATGTTCCTCACTCCGAGTTCCTTTAACTTCCAGGCTTCCTGAATTATATCGGAAGGCGAACGCATTAACGGTTTGCCCTTCAGCGGTTCAATGCAGTAAGAACATCCTCCGGAACGGTAACGGTGGCATCCTCTGTATGTTTCGATCTCAGCAACCAGCGGTATCGGAAAATCCTGATGCTGTCTGACGATATCAGCACCGAGCAGCATCCATCGGTTCCATTCCTCGAGTGTTCGGAGACGCTCGTTCATTTCCTTCCCGCGCAGTCCGTCATAGAGTACAGCCGCAAGATCCGTCTCCACGGCAATATTGAACAGCCCAGCGGCGTCCGATGCGGCAGCAGAACCGCCGAGCATCTTCCATCCTTTGATCCTTTCTGCCAGCACTTTCAGTTCGCGTACTGACAGCGGCATCGATCTGATGTATTTCCCGGGGACAGTATTTCCGGAAAGGACAACAGTGATGTCAGCTTCCGGTACCTTTCCCGTTCTTCTGAACATGTCTGCTGTAACATATTGAACGGATGCGCCCGCATCCATTGCGGCACCGGCAGATGCTCTGACCATAGGTGAGATATAAGGCGGAACGCCAAGCGCGGCAGGGTCGTCGATATACCCGTCGACAATGACAACTGAAATATCTGACATCTTTCGAATTGGTAATGTTTGATTACTTATAAATATGAATACTTTGTTCTACGTGTTTGTATTTCGAAGATATACTACGAATTTCGTAGAAATCAGGAGATGATTCAAATGGTTAAGGACAACATGACGGTAGAAGAGCGTCTCGCGAAGGCGAAGCAGCCTGGAATAGACGCGATGATAATGCACAAATTCTATGGCGGGAAGATCGAGGTGGTTCCGAAAGCGCCCGTACGTAATTTCAATGATTTTGCGATATGGTATTCCCCCGGCGTAGCTGAACCGTGCAAAGCGATCAACAAGGATGTTGAAGAATCGTATGTACACACGTGGAGATGGAACACTGTCGCCGTGATCTCGGACGGAACCCGCGTTTTGGGGCTCGGGGACATCGGACCGGAAGCGGCAATGCCCGTAATGGAAGGGAAATCCATGCTGTACAAGTACCTCGGTGGTGTGGATTCCGTTCCGATATGCTTGGACACCAAGGACCCGGACAAGATCATTGAGACCGTACGTTTATTGGCACCGTCATTCGGCGGAATAAACTTGGAAGACATTTCAATGCCGAAATGTTTCGATATACTTGATGAACTTAGAAAGGACTGCAAGATCCCGGTGTGGCACGACGATCAGCAGGGTACTGCAACAGTAGAAGTGGCCGGAGCAATAAACGCAATGAAGTTCGTCGGCAAGAAGATGGAACAAGCGAACATATGCATGGTCGGTGCAGGCGCAGCGAACATAGCCATCGCAAGGCTCCTGCTTGCAACCGGTTTCTCACCAAAGAATCTGTGTATGGTCGACTCAAAAGGTATCCTGAACAGCGAAAGGACCGACGTTCAGCAAGATTTCAAACAGAAATGGGAGATATGCCTGAAAACCGACGGAGCTGGAAAGAGGGGCGGAATGAAAGAAGCAATGAAGGATGCCGACATCGTGATAGCAGCATCAAAGCCCGGACCCGGAACGATCCCGGCAGAATACATCAAACTGATGGCCAACGACCCTGTGGTGTTCGCAACAGCCAATCCCGTACCGGAGATATGGCCGTGGGAAGCGCAGGAGGCAGGAGCGAAGATCGTTGCAACAGGAAGATCAGATTTCCCGAACCAGGTCAACAATTCAATGGGATTCCCTGCAATATTCAGAGGAACATTGGATGTCCGTGCTAAAACGATCACAGATGAGATGTGCATCGCAGCAGCTAAGGAGATGGCCAAATGCGCAGAAGAAAAGGGACTCACGGAAGATTACATCATACCGTCCATGAGCGAATGGGAGGTCTTCCCGAGGGAAGCAGTAGCAGTTGCATTGAAGGCCCAGGAACAAGGCGTCGCAAGATTGAAACTCTCCCGCCAAGAGATATACGACCGTGCGGAATACATGATCAAGAGATCACGCGACCTCACAAACAGCATGATGAAATCCGGATATATCGCAGACGCGAAGAACGCATACAACTGATCAAACCTTTCCGTCTCCCGGGGGATCCGGGAGACGGCTTCTTTTCGAACAATATACAAAACTATATCTTCGATATGAGGATTCCAGTCTGATGCATTCTATCGTTGTGATAAGACGGTTCCCGGAAGCATCCGATCGTAAGACGGGGCTGGGCGTATACGCTGACAAGATAGAGAAGATCATCACAGACCGTGGCTGCGAGCTGAATACGGTGCACATGTCCGTGAGCAAAAGAAACGGATTCCTAATGGCCATCGTCAACGGAATGATACGGCCGTTCTTCGCAATTGCGAATCTGAATGATAAGAACAAGATATATCACGCAGCCGATGAACTTTGTTCAATGATGTTCCCTTTCATCAGTGGCAAGAAGGTCATGACCGTACATCATGTTCTCAGAAAAGATGACAATTCAACGTTCCTGTACTCCAAACTCTGGCGTTTCGTTACTAAAGTGGGGTTGAAGAGAGCGGACAAGATCATAGCAGCATCCCCTCAGACAAAAGAGGAGATGATGAGGGAATTCGGGATCAAAGAGGAAAAGATAGTCGTAGCTATGTCCCATCTTGGCGAACAGTACAAAACGATAACGCCTGACAGCGAAAGAGAGAAACTGATAGGCTGCATGGGAGAATTCATACCCAGAAAGAACACAGATTCTGCGATAAGGACATTCAGGAAGCTGCTGGATATGCCGGGAATGTCTGAGTTCAAGATGAAGATATGCGGCAAGGGCAGAGGGTACGGAGATATGGTCCAAATGACAAAAGACCTCGGAATAGAGGACAAAGTGATCTTCACACGTGACCTGTCCGAAGACGATATCGTCAGATTCTACAACTCATTATCACTTTTCTCGAACCCATCCAGACACGAAGGGTTGGGACTGCCGACACTCGAAGCCCAGGCGTGTTCTTCCCCTGTAGTCTATTTCAAAGGCGCTAACATACCGGAGGAAGTGATCCGGGCTGCAGTATCGTCCTCAGATGAAGATGATTATGTGAACAATATGTATAGACTCCTCACCGACGAGGAATTCCGCGCAAAGACGATAAAGGAAGGAAGAGAATATGCAGAAAGGTTCGGGAAAGATTTCCCGGATAAATTAATGAAAGTTTATGATGAGGTTTCAGAGTACCGTGCTTGACGTGCACTCTGCATTCTCGATACCGTCGATAGATACCAGCGCGTTCTCGAGGTTGCCACCAATGCCATCGATGGAATCATCGATCTCGATGTGGATGACAACTTTCATCAATCCGAATGCAACGGGCTCGATCTTCGTTTCGCGAAGGTCCACTCCCTCAGGAAGTGAGGTCTTGAGAACACCTATGACGCCATCCAGATCGACATCTGTGCTTTCCGGCATGAGTTCATAGACTGCGAATATCCTTCCCATCTATTCACGGTCCTTTGAATCCGCATTTATCGCATTCGTATGAGATCCCCTGATCACGGCACTGAGCACATCTTCCTATTTCGGATGCGCCACACTCGGGGCATTTGAAGAATGTGTTACCATGCCCGAGGAGCCTCATACCGCAAGAGGAACAAACCTTATCGGCTACCATAACCCTGCGATAACCCATTCCTATATTTAAATGGAAGGGTATGGCAAAGGTAAACAGTATATCCCAGACGTTGTATCCCTTAGTTATGGAGATACAGCCGGAGTGCGCCCCGTGCCTGATGAAAAGGATGCTGTTCCAAGCGAAACTCGCCAACAACGGAACGGAGTTCAAAGCGCTGTCCGCAACACTTAGAACGTTTGCGGACGAATTCGGAAAGGGAAAGAACTCTGCTGTCGTTGCCACCGATGTACATAGGACATCATATGCAGCAATGGGCGTGAAAGATCCGTATCTGGCACTTAAGATGAGGTCCGATGAGGTAGCCGCAGAACACACAGATGCGGCAGAAGGATTCGTGAACAATTCAAAGGATAGATTCAGGGCAGCGGTCCTCATGTCCGTTGTCGGAAACGTAATGGATTTCGGATCAGGTATTGCCATAGATCACCCTGACGATTTCAGGAAGGAATTCAAGAAGCTTGTGGATCAGGGTATCGGCAGTGATGACACGGACAGGATGCTCGAGATGCTCAGGAAAACAAAGAATGTGATATACGTTTTTGACAACTGCGGCGAATCGCAGTTCGATAAGATCCTCATAAAAGAGATCCAAAGTATGGGAATACGTGTGGTGGGCGTGGTCAGAGGAGAACCGATCCTGAATGATGTGACGATGGACGATGCGGAACGCATCGGTCTTACGAAGATCCTCGACAGAACACTGACGACATCGCAGTTCGCGATAGGAATGGATCTTGAGAAGATAAGCGATGAACTGAAGGAAGAGATATCCGGAGCGGGACTGATGATCGCCAAAGGAATGGCGAATTATGAATCTCTGTCAGATCAGGACACAGGAGTCCCAGTGGTACACATACTCCGTTCCAAATGTACCCCAGTGGCCAGGTCCCTGGGCGTGGATACCGGCATCAACGTAGTTCGTCTAATCGAGCATTAATATACAAAAAGTAATACACATGTGATGAAGGTCCGTCAGGCAGTGATAATGGTGGGCGGGAAGGGAACGCGCCTCAGGCCGCTGACAGACACATGTCCGAAACCGGTGCTTCCCGTACTCGACAGACCGTGTTTGGATTATCTGATCGATTCTATGGCAAGGGGTGGCGTAGAACACATCATACTCGCGTGCGGCTACCGATCTGAACAGGTCACCAATGCGATCGGTGACGGTTCTTCACGCAATATCAAGATCGAATATTCATACGAGGACGGACCGATGGGTACTGCCGGTGCGATAAAGCTCATCGAGAACAAGCTGGACGATGTGTTCATTGCCGCTAATGGTGATGTTTTCGCAGATATCGACATAGCAGCGGAGATCAACGATCATTTCAATTCCGGTGCTTGTGTCACAATATCACTGACCCATGTTCCTAATCCATGCGAGTTCGGGATAGCACGTGTGGACAACTCCGGAAGGATAACTGAATTCAAGGAGAAACCGAAGCAGGAAGAAGTATTCTCAGATCTGATCAATGCCGGCGTATACGTAGTGAACAAAGACGTTCTGAAACTCGTGCCCAAAGGAGAGATGTACGATTTCTCCAAAGAGCTCCTGATGGATCTCATGAGAAGAGGAGAGAGGATCCAAGGACATACGATCAGCGGAGTATGGAAGGATGTCGGAAGGCCGATCGATCTGATAAACTCCAATCTGGTAATGGCCGGAAGGAACAAGAGCATAGGGAAAACATCCGAGTCCGATCTAGAATCTCCGTATTTCGTGGGAAAGGAAGCAACCGTAAAGAGATCAAGTCTGAGATCGTCCGTTGTGTCCCGCAGATCTTCGGTCACGGATTCCGTCATATCAGGATCATTGGTAATGGAAAACTGTATCATCTCAGGATCTGAGATGACCAACACTATAATCGGAAAGGGATGCAGGATAACAAACTCTAAACTGTCTGACATGGTTGTAGGGGATGGGACAGTGTTAGAAGGCAAAACAATGAAAGGGGATCAGAATGTCTGAAGAACTCATAAGGGCAAGGGCTCCTCTACGCATAGGCATCGCAGGAGGCGGAACGGACGTTGAACCCTATGCTTCCGAGAAGGGCGGACGTGTACTGAATGCTACTATAGACAGGTACGCATATTGTACGATCAAGCCAAACAACACAAAGAAAATGTCAATTCACTCGCTGGATTACGGTACGTATATGGCGCCGCTGGACGGAGGTCCGTTACCATACGATGGGAACATGGATCTAATAAAAGCGGTGACCAATCACTTCAAGATAAAGGAAGGGTTCGATATGTTCATCCATTCCGATGCCCCGCCGGGATCGGGACTGGGAGGCTCGTCCACGGTAATGGTGTCCATGATCGGCGCCGTGACGGAATGGGTCGGTCAAAAGATGTCCAAACATGAGATGGCTGACCTTGCATTTACGTTGGAAAGAGTTGATATTGGATTGAAAGGCGGTAAACAGGACCAATATGCCGCAGTGTTCGGCGGCGTAAACCTTATGGAATTCGGTAAAGACTCGGTGAACGTAGGCAGACTAGAGGTCAAAGACCACGTTCTGGATGAACTGCAGTACTGTTCGCTGCTCTGCTATACCGGAAACTCAAGGAGTTCCGCGGACATCATCGAATCGCAGGTCAAGAAATTCAAAGAACGTTCCAATGAAGACGCTTTAGATGCATCCAAAGAGCTGGCGTCAGTGACCGCAGACGCGCTCAGAAAAGGAAAGATCCGTAAGATGGGAGAGCTCCTGGACGAAGGGTGGGAGCACAAGAAGAAATTCTCTCCTGCAGTTAGTAACAATGATCTTAACGAACTGTACACGATCGCCATGGAAAGCGGAGCGATAGGCGGCAAGGTGTCAGGAGCAGGCGGAGGAGGATTCATGTTCTTTATTTGCGAGTACGACAGAAAACATAACGTAGCAAAGGAGCTTCAGAAGAAGGGCGTGGTCGTATCGGACTTCATGTTCGAGAACTCCGGTATGAAGACGTGGAGGCATGAGGAATGAACGATCTGATCGATCACGAGATCAATGAATGTGTGAAAACGCTCAAGGCAATTGATACGAACGTCGTAGTGAAGATAGCCGACGCACTTACGGAAGTGGTCAGGAATGGTAATAAGATAATATTCATGGGGAACGGCGGATCGTCCGCGGATGCACAGCATCTTGCCGCGGAATTCACTGGAAAATATCTTTTCGACAGACCTCCGATGTCCGCGATCGCGCTTGCCGAGATCGCCCCGATGTCCGCGATCGGTAATGATTATTCTTTTGATCTGGTATTCAAAAGACAGGTACTGGCACATGCAAGGAAAGGTGATGCTGTTGTCGGTATTTCAACATCAGGCAACTCCAAGAATGTGATAGAAGCAATAAAAGCAGCAAAGGAGATCGGTACACTTGTCATAACATTCACAGGTCCGAAAGGTGTGATGAAGGATATGGCAGACATACCGCTGATGATACCTTCCGAAGCCACTCCGCACATCCAAGAAGGGTATTTTGTGGCAGGCCACACGATATGTGGATTGGTTGAAAGGAATCTCTTCGGTAAGAAAGCAGTGTTCATCGATCGTGACGATACTATTGTCAAAGATGTTCCGTACTGCGATCATCCGGACAAGTTAAAGATATTCGACGGAGTTCCAGAAGCAATAAAGGAACTGAACGATTCCGGATATCTGGTGATAATGATAACCAACCAGTCCGGCATCTCAAGAGGGAAATTCACATTGGATGTGCTGGAAAGTGTCAACAAAAGGCTGATCGATGATATCGCAAAGAAAGGCGGCAGAATAGATGATGTGTTCTTCTGCCCTCATCACCCTGACGATAAGTGCGAATGCAGAAAGCCGGAAACGGGGATGGGCGTTCAAGCGGTAACGAAGTACAACATCAATACGAAAGTTTCTTACATGATAGGCAACAGCGACGCTGACGTCGAATTCGGAAAAAGGATCGGCTGCACTTCTTTCAAAGTGACTGATAAATTATCGTTCAAAGACGCGGTCAAAAGGATCATAACTTCTTAGTGGAGCCGACCTGTTCCCATATGTTGCGGTCGGTTCCTCCGCTTGTTACGTAACGTTTCGCGGACATTCTTGCCATGCCTTCCATGGCGACCGCTAAAAGCATTTTGATCGGATGCAGTCCCATATCCCTGACGGCATCAAGCAGAGCGTTAAATATCAGTCTCTTATCCCATGTCGGTACGTCATATTCAAAATTCCTGCGCATGTGCATCTCGCCGATGTTCACCCTTGTGCGCTGTTTCATGAAATCTGATACCGTTTCAGGACCGTGGTTCAGCACCACCGCAGACGGAACGTAAACACTTCTGAATCCGTTCTTCTCTAACTCCATTTTCAAAATGTCCTCATCAGACTGCATGTCCGTCGGAAGTCTCGTTCCGATGTCACGGAATGCTATCAGTTCACCGATTTTCGGTCGGATCAAAGAGATGTGATGGTGCATATTCCATAACAGCGCAGAAGCGAATCCTGCAGTGTTCTTCGTGCTGTTCGTAGGAACAGGTCTTCCGCCTGCGATCCCTACGGTCTCGTCGGAGAACGGTTCAAGGAGATTGGAAAGGACATCCGGCGATGAGAATACGTTGTCCGCATTCAGTAAGACCATGATGTCACATTTTGCAGTATCCAAGAGAAGATTGATCGCTGAATTCTTCCCTTCCCTTCCCTTCTGCGGTATCAATGTCAGAGAAGAGAATTCTTTCATAAGTTCAGTGACGATCTCATCGGTGCCGTCGGTACTTCCGCTGGAAACCACCCATACCTTGTCTGCGGCCATGTTCTGAGAATACACTGAACGGACTGCCCGTTCAATGTTCCCGGCCTCGTTGTATGCGCAGATGCCTACGGCGATCATCAGATTCGCAATGATTCGGTCACTAATAAATCAACCGCTGAATTTCCCGTTATTTTCTGATCATATGCAGGAATTCGCTGGCCTTATTGGCAATATACGTAAGGAAGTTCTCCGGAGTCAGCACAGCAGAAGTATAACGTTTATGGTCGGCCCCGCTTGCCCATTGTATCTTCATTATGTGTTTCCGATCATTTCCGGTGCAGAATCTGATATATGAGTTCATCCACCTGCAAATGGTGCGGTGTGACACTTTCGGTCTCAGATCCCCGAATATGGAAATGAGATCCTTGGCATAATCCTCGCATCCCTTTGTGATGTCCTTAGCGATCCCGGCGCGGTATACTTCACACTCGGGATTATCTGTTTGATGGATCGGCTCTCCTTTATCAGACAGCCCGATCACAGGGAACTCCGAAGAGCTCATCAGAAACTCAGAAAGATTGACGTTGGTCCAGTTGTGGAACATGGGTTCGTTGAAGTGTTTACATTTGAATCCTTCGTATTTTGGTAATTTGGTGTAATACAATCCCATGACATACTTTTTGATGGTCCTTTGGATCAGGCGTTGAGATGAGAATCTTATTGTCGTCACGTCAGCAATGCACACATCACGGGAGCCGACGATCCCGTTAATGTATCTGCTGAACGTTTCCGCTGCTTCTTTCTTCAAACGCTCAAAAAGTTCTCTGTTCTTCTCGATGATCGCGACAGCGTTCTTCTTTGTCACTTCTCCGCTGATGAGCGCTTTCACTTCAGGGACATGAGAAAAATAATTCACTAAGTGTATCTCATATTTCCTGTCCTCATCGCCGTCCCCGAAAGCTATGTTGTAAAGTCTCGGTGCATAAACGTAAACGTTATCGGAATCAGGGAACATTATATCGTACACCTTCTTCAGATTGTAACCGTCCCTAGCGATGAACAATAGTAATTCGTTGTCAACATTGGATGCAACGAAGTCTGCGAACATCGAAGCGATCGGACCGCCGAAACGGTATGCGAATCGGTACCAATATTCGTTCTCAACTCCGTCGACGTGATCGTTGATCCATTTTATCGCATCCATCGATACGAGGACGGATCTCTCAAAGTCCTTCTTTGAGGAATAGAATGTCTTTGCTTTGCGATTGTTTCTGAAGTAACGGTAAATGATCTTTTCGTAAAGCACAGAATGTATTCCGAGACCTTCTGGAACGTTGTGGTCGGAATGTTTGTTGTCGCCGATGTGGAGCATCCTTTCAGGCTTCACGTCAAGGGCCGTCAGTACATGGTGATATAGATCACCCGAATGCTTGTTCTTCCTGTGTTCGCATGACACGAACAATTCGGGATCGCCGGTGTATCCCTTCGTTCTCAGAACATCCTTCAGGAATGCGGACGGGAGGTACATGTCCGATATCAGAATGATCTTTTTTCTCAGTTCCGCTGCGTGATCGTACAGTCGTTTAGCGTCAGGGTTGCATGTGAGCACCGTACGCTCATATTCCATTTCGGTCTCTTTGAGATGACGGTATTCCTCAGTGATCTCGTCATAGATCTCGTCGAGTGTTATTTCCTCGCAGACCTTATGTCTGGCTCTTCTTTCTGCGCTTGTTCTTTCAGCTGCAAAACCACGGATCTCAAGAGCAGATTCCATGTGTTTGAAAAGGTCGTCCGGTCTTACATAAGGGCGTATGAGCAAAGTATCGAAGATATCAAAGGATATTATGTCATATCCGTTCATCACATCCTTTATCGCATTCGTATCCATCGATCAGTTCCCTTCGTGCTGACATATGTACCGTGTATATTTCAACCATCCGTTCGGATATGCAACAACTATTTACTATACCGTGATATGTCTAACGTGGGAGAGGGAAGTGCATAAGGTAAGCGTTATTATCCCGGTGTACAACGGTGCACGGCATATACCGAATACTTTCAGATTCCTCTCTGAACAGACGTTCAAAGATTATGAAGTGATTTTTATCGTCGATGTGAAGACAACGGACGGAACACTGGATGCGATAAGGGAGAACACTCCTGAAAGGTGGGATGTCAAAGTTCTGAACCAAGACGGGGACGGAAAGCTCGGAGAAGCCCGTAACATAGGATTGGAACAGGCATCCGGCGATGTGATATGGTTCTTTGATGTCGATGACCGTCCGTTACCTGAATTCCTGAGTACACTGCTGAACATCATGGATACGCACAATGCTGATACCGTGATGTGCAATTTCGTCAGATCCGATGATCTGAACATTAGGCCGAGAGAAAGAGAAGAACGTAAGGTCTGGGTGATGAACAGCCGTGAGGCCATGCAAGCAAGACTTAACGAGAAGATCCCGGTGACCGCATGGTCTCGGATAACGACAAAGAAACTGCTTATTGATAACGGAATACGTTTCAATCATGAGTTCTCCGAAGATATAGAGCATACGTTCAGTATTCTGAACGCATCGGATGTGATATGTTACTGCCATGAACCGTTGTACATTTATTTCCAGAATCCCGAATCCATTTGCGGTGACAGAGGTCACGATAATATCCGCGGCCGGGCGGAGATAGATGCTTATGCCAGACTAGAGGGTCTGCTGGAAGGTACCGGAACAAAGAGGTTCAGGAGAAAAGCAGCGCTCACAAGCATAAGGTCCGCGGTGCATATGGATCGCAGAAGTTTCGTGGAATTCGCCAAGAGCAGCGAGTTCAGGGAATTGATGAAAAGGAATCTTTCCGATCCTCCGTCCTTCGAAGCGTATGTTGTCCGTGCGGTACCCAGTCTTTACCACGCGTGCGTGAAGGCATTCTTGGACATCATATACTACCGCAACGGCAAATCGTTCTCATGAGGATGAGATACTTATACACCATCACCTTTGTATGTGAACAATGAGGGTATTGATCACCGGTGCTGCCGGATTCATCGGCAGTCATTTGACGGACGAGCTTTTGAGCCGAGGATGGAACGTTCTCGCGACGGACATCCTTGATCAGCCGGATGCAAAGAACCTTGCCCATATTGACAACGAGCGTTACGAATACCGAGTGTTGGATGTGAACGATGTCAATAAAACAGCAGATGCGATGAAAGGATGCGACGTAATATTCCATCTGGCAGCGAATTCTGATATTCGTGCAGGCAGTTCCGATCCGAAACTGGATATGGACAGCACTTTGTTAACGACCATATCAGTGCTGGAAGCAATGCGCTCATCCGGCGTGAAGAATATGCTGTTCGCATCTTCGTCCACCGTATACGGAGATACGAACGGAAAGAAAGTGAAGGAAGATTCGCAATGTTTTCCGATATCTTACTACGGAGCAGCAAAACTGGCGTCCGAGACGCTTATTTCAACGTATTCTTACATGAACTCATTCAATTCACTCATTCTGAGATTACCGAATGTGGTCGGACCGCGTTTGACACATGGTGCAATATATGATCTCCTGAACAAACTGCGGAATGATCCGAAAGAGCTTGAGATATTGGGTGACGGGAAGCAGAGGAAGCAGTACGTTCACGTTTCGGATGTTGTGAAGGTGATCGCAGACATGTCCTCAGACGTCAGCGGAACGGAGATCTATAACATATCCCCCGATTCTTCAACGACCGTGAAGGAAATAGCAGATATGATATGTGCCAGGCTGGGTCTGAAAGGTGTTAAGTACAGATACACCGAAGGGAAATGCGGATGGAAAGGAGATATCCATTCATTCTCATTGGATTCCTCAAAGGCCGCAGCAAAAGGGTGGAAACCGAGTTACGGATCTAACGAGGCGGTTCAAAAGGCATTAGAGCTCATTTGAGGCTCTTCAAAGCTTTGTCACCGAGGTTTGCAACGAACTTTCCGAGTCTTCCGCATTGTCTCAATACTGAGAGAATGATCTTCGAACTCAGTTTTGATTCTCCCGCTTGTCTTTCTCCGAATATGAATGATATCTCTGAGATTGTGATATCATCAGGCGAATACTTCATGAGATCGAGAAGCGCTTTGAATCCTTTCCTTTCAAAATCGTTTTCGTTTTCGTTGATCACATCTTTGAAAAGCTCTGTGCGTCCGCCGAACAATCCGCTCATGACATCGTGACTGATCTGTTTCCCTCTGAACTTCAGAACGAAACACGTCATGGCGTGAGCAGCCCAGGAAAATATCCATCTCATGAACGGTAATGCGGTGCGGTCATCACGTATGCCGATACAAAGATCCGTGTCTTTCAGACTGTTGTAAATGTCACCGACCGCTGACGGAGGATGCTGAAAATCTGAATCCATGTTGACAAAGAACGGTGTCTCGCACTCCATGATCCCCTGGAATATACTTGCCGACAATCCTTTGTCATCACGGTCGCGGACAACGAAACGTATCCCTTGGAATCTTTCTTGAAGGGCTTCCACGGATTCCTTGCTGCCGTCATCGGAATTGTCGTCCATGATCAGTATCCTAAAGTTAGGATACAGCTCTTTCAAGGCAGTTACCATGTTCCCGATATTGGAAACTTCCTTGTATGTCGGCAGTATCACCGTGCAGTCATTCGCAAGTGCATCCATAGCGTCCACCAATACCTGAAGCACCGCAAGATGCTATATCAATAAATATGTATTCGAAGATTTGAGGTAAGGTATTCAAATGCATGTCATTTCCTTGGTGGTCAAGAACGAGTTCGGTGTGATGCAGCGCATCATGGGCGAATTCACTCGGAACAAGATAAACGTCGAGACCATCGTGGTCGGAAAGTGCGAACTTCCGGGAAAGGCGAGGATGGTGCTCTCCGTGATCGGTAAAGAAGCCGTAGAAACAGCAATAAGCAGGCTCAACAGACTGCAGGATGTCTACTGCGCTCAGATCGTCGAAGAGGACGGTCAGTCCGCATATGCGTTGATAACCACTACGAACGGCTTGGTCGGCCTTATCGGGAAGTCGGCCGATGTCGAGGAAATAATAGAAAGAACAAAACCCGAAAGATATGTGAAGACGCTCAGCGCGCTTTGAAGGAGTTGAAAAAATGGAGAAAACAGAGAAGATATGGATGGATGGAAAGCTTGTTAACTGGAATGAAGCAAAGGTCCACGTATTAGCTCACGCGCTGAATTACGGTACTGGTGTGTTCGAAGGCATACGTGTTTACGAAACAGACAAAGGAAAAGCGATCTTCCGTGCGAAAGAGCACGTCAGAAGACTCATCGACGGATGCAAAGTGATGTGCTTTGACCTTCCGTACACCGCGGATGAGATACTGAAGGCGATGTCAGACGTCATAAAGGCGAATAAGAAAGTGGATTACATCAAACCGTGTGTCTTCCTTGCAGGAGAAGAGGTCGGACTGAACCCGATAGGCGTTCCCGTTTCCTTTTCGATCACGTCAGTTTACTTAGGCTCATACCTAGGAAAGGATGCTCAGGAGAAAGGAGCGTCGCTTGCAACATCTTCATGGCTGAGGCCGTGGAACATGGGTGCCCCGGCAGGCGCAAAGGTGAACGGCGTTTACGTTACATCAACCCTAGCGAAAAGGGAAGCGAAGATGAAAGGTGCTGACGAAGCGGTCATGCTGAACGCTCAGGGTAACGTCGCAGAATGCAGCGGAGAGAACATCTTCATATTTAAACGCGGTAAACTGTACACGCCGACAGCAGCAAGCAGCATCCTCGAAGGAATAACTAGGAACTCAATAATTGAAGTTGCCCGCGATCTCGGTTATGAAGTGATCGAAACGGACATATCAAGGGTTGAGATGCTCACTGCGGACGAAGTGTTCATGACAGGTACCGCAGCCGAAGTGTCAGTCGTTACAAAGATCGACGACCGCCTGATAGGTGACGGAAAGCCTGGATCTGTTGCTAAACAATTGGGAGCAAAGTTCAGGGAAATAGTCACAGGAAAGGATCCGAAGTATGACCGCTGGTTGTACAGGATCTAAACTTCTTATTCTTCCTTTTCTTCTTCACAGCCGCAGCGCCTGTCCCATTTCTTTCCGATGACGGCCATTTTCTCTTCGATCCCGGACTTGGCAACAATGTCACCCATGCCGCGTTTACGAGTAAGCAATGCTCCTATCAGGACCATTACGCCCGCACCCAGGAAGTCCATTCTGAGGTCACCCATCGTATCGATTATTGGACCCTGCATGTAGGCTTTTGGTGAAAATGCATCAACGAGACCTTCTGCTATCTCCCATATGTTACCGAAGGAGAAGCCGATCATGAACACCAGCAGCAGGAAAACGGGTTTAGGAAGCAGCGATATGCATTTGGTGCTGTGCTCTACAACAGCAAGAGCAATGAAGACAACCATCGAAACGAGCAATGAAGAATACCAGTGCGAGAACTTATCCCACCACCATATATTGTCGTAGAATCCGCAGAATAACATCACCGAATACATATACACATTCGTCGTCATAAGTATGAGAAACCAGTATGGTGCCTTGAACAGGTTCTTGAGTCTCATTATGGGAAGGATCATTGTCACGACCGCTGAAACAAGCTGGGTCACTGCGATATATTCGGGATCCTTGCCTACGTTGTAACCTCCGATGGTCAGGAAGAACACTATTACCAGACCGAGCGGGAATAGGATCAGACATGCGAGATCGATCTTTCGGGATTGTTCTTCGCTTACCATTAAACAACCCTCCTGAGCGTCTTTGCGGTCACTAGTTTGATACCCTTTTTCTTCATGTACGGTATGATCATCAAGAATGTAGTGATCAGCGTCACGATGAACACTGTTATGAAACTCCTGACCAGGAACACATTACTGACAGAACCTGCCATTATCTCATCATACATCATGTAATACAGAACGATGCCACTTCCGGATGCTATTGCCCCTCCGAAGAACACGAAGAACGTACAGAATAATACGATATCCACCCTGGTGCCGAAGAATGTGATCAGAGAGGACAGTAAAGCGAATGAAAGAACAGCGTAAGACGTTCCTGTCAGTATGTATGAACCGGGTATGTTCATCCACGAAACGCCGTACAGGATGGCGTTCAAACTTAATGATATCACCATGGCCGCAGGGATCCAAAGGTGCATCTCGATCCCTTTGTGCGCCTGTATCGCGAACAGTACGAACAACAGCACAGACATGAACCCGGACATGGCCAGGAACGGTTCTACCGTTACGAGCGCGTACACAGTGCACAATACCGAATAGGCTGCTAACACCACATATATGGCCGCTCTGGCTGGAGGCATTCTTACAGCTAACGCATTCCTGTTCTTATATTTTATCGGTCGCTTTCTTTCCCTGCAGCCTGTCCCTCTTAGCGACGATGACATCTCCGTACAGTTTCTCAAGTGCTGCTGCGGAGGACTGTATAGAATATTTTTTTGCAGTTAATCTGGCGTATGTGTTCAATCTCTCTTTGTGTTCGAAACATCTCTTCACAGCGGATGCACAACTTTCCTCCGTACTGTCGAAAAAGTACCCGTTCTCCCCGTCGACGATGATGTCAGAGAACGCCCTAGCATTCATGCATGCAACAGGAAGGCCGCAGGACATCGCCTCCAGCACAGAAAGACCTTGTGTTTCGAACGCAGATGCGGACACACAGATGTCACCCGCACGGTAATGATCCACAAGTTCATCATCAGCAACGAATCCGGTGAAGATCATCTTGTTCTCAATGCCCAGTTCCCTGGCCAAGGCCTTTAAACTATCGCCAGCTGGTCCCTTTCCGACAATCATGAGATGTCCGTCAATATGCTCCATAGATCGCATCAGAAGTTCGATGTTCTTTTCGAACGAAAGCCTGCCGATGCATACGGCAACGTTCGAATCACCGAGGGAATATCTTTCACGTATCTTACCTCCGTTCCCGGGGGTGAAGATATTCGTGTCAATTCCGGTCGGAATGACAACTGTTCTCCTTGCGTCAACGCCGGCGTTGCTGAGCTCACGCAGTATCGACGGCGTAGGGCAGATGACCGCATCCGCTCTGCCGATGAGCCTCCGTACGTATATCCACGAGAGTCTTTTCAACATGTCCCCGGGAAGTTTGATCGGAGAATAGAATTCCAAAGTATCACTGACCATTGTGTGGAAAGTGATCACAGCAGGCAGTTTCAGCGCGCGGGCGGCAATCATTCCTTTCAATGCATTCACTGCGATACCGTGTATGTGTATCACGTCAGCATCGATCTCACGCAAGATCTCGATCTTATTCGAGGGGAATATCGGAAGATAATATCCCGGATACTGTTTGAAAGCCCTCGCCTTGAAATAACGGACACCCTCGATCCTTTGCTTCTCTCCGGGGTCGGGAGCGACCACAACGACCTCATGACCCAGATCCTCCAACCCTTTCTTGGTTATGTCAACGGATGTGACAACACCGTCCCGGGTCGGGTGGTAACTGTCTGTGATCATTGCGATCCTCATGATGACGCAGGATGCCATCAGAAAGAATAAGCTTTTCCGTATACGGGATAGATGGTCCCGGCATAAACGTACACCACATAGTCTGTATATGCGGAAAAGGTCCATTCCGCAGTTCCTTTGACGTTCTCCCTCTTATGCTGGAATGCTCCTCCGTCCCACAGATATGCTGACGAAGCGAGCGTCTGGGGGATCGCATACTGAAGGTCGGTCGTGCCTCCGAACACCAGGATGCCGCCTGTGCCTATGTCGATGAAGGACATACTGCTGAACCCGTCGGATGACGTATATCCGAGGATCTTGCCGTTGTTCTTCACGTATTCTTCATCCATACCATACGTGATCTCAGTGAATGTGAATGATAACGAATCGCAGAATTCTGATCGTATGTCGCCGTGTGCCCTGTCTCCCGCTCGTACGACCTGATCTCCGAAGATACCTATTTCGCCTGATACGCCGGGCTGCGACGGATCGGTGAGCCAATCATTGTACCCGGGATCGGCGGGTGCGCTGTAATGTCCAATTTGAGAACCAGTCCACATGATGATGCCGCCGCCGGACACCCATCCCGATACCAGATCTATGCTTGAGGAATGAACGTTATCAGGGAATGCGCCAGACGTCATGATGACCACGGTCTTCATATCATCTGCATCAGTACTTTCCATGATATCCTTCAAACTGTCAGCGTCTACCACAACGACTCCGTTCTGGAAATTCCTGAGTCCAAGCTCACGTTCTATGCCGTCCAGCAGCCACCTCTGATAGGAATGGCCGGTGATGCTGGCGTATCTTTCGTCGTAATAGAACGCTATCGGACGGGCGGTGTCGCCAGTCACGGAGAATACCGATGCTGAGAACTGGACAGCAGAATTGGAACTGACGGAAACGAGAACATCGCTTCCGTTCTCCTCCGCGGACGAGTCGAACTCATACGGATTGACGAAATAGATCAGCGCAGCGCCTGTGATGAACATCGCAAACACGGCTATGACGATAACGGTCGGAAGATCGAATTCAAACTTCTTCATTTGCTCCCCTCCTGAACACGAATGAATTTCTGGCGATAGCAATGAACACGCCGACGCCTTGGATGAACGCTCCGAGGCCTACAAAGAACATTTGCAGATAGGAATACTGACCCGATCTGGGAGTATCCACGTATGCCAATATGCTGTTGATGACAGAATCGAGATCCACGATACCCGTATGTACGCCAAGGGAAAGGAACAATGCAGAAGGACCTTCCACCATCAGGATCATGACGACTCCGCCGATGCTCATCAGTATGACCGAGGTGATGAGACGTCTGTCGTACATCACTGCGGCAATGATAACGAACGGAACGAGCAGAACTAGATACTGAGGCATCGGGACCCAAAGGAAGGAGATGCCGATGACAACGACCGCCATCGAAAGGAACAGTCTTTCCCTGTCCTCGGATTGATTCTTACAGTAAAGATGTGAAAGGTAAATGCTGATGAGACATGCCACAGCCAATGCGATGAACCCTGCCATGTTACCGAGGTCCCTGATCGAATCGACCACGGCCTTCCCTCCGGAAGACAGAGAACCTACACCGGATGCGCGGTTGGTCATGAAGCCCCATGATTCAATGAATGAACCGTCCATGAATATGGGAATGTAGATGATGATGAATGCGAGGATCGCACCAATTGCAGCGACCATTATGTTCTTGAAGGCCGCCATCCGATCGCCACGGCATTTGTGGATGATGTACACAACAGCCAAAGGCAGCAGTACTGCAGGAAACATCTTGACGAAGAAGGCGCCACCAAGTGCCAGTCCCGCAAAGAAGTACCTGTCTTTGAACAGGAATGCGACGCAGAGAAGTGACAGCAATGCACTGTAAACGTCGACCATTCCATGAATGCTCGATTCGAATATCACCAACGGGGAAAGGAACCACAATGCGAACGCCAAGACAGCTTTGGTCTTATCCCCGGTCATTCTCATGATGAACCAGTACAGTAACGCAGAAACAAGCACATCACCGATGATCAGCGGGATCTTGTACATCGCGTTGTATCCGATGGATGTTATCACGGTAGTGAAAGGATAGAATTGAGTGAGTCCGATCATCGGATCGGAGAAAGAGGCGAACACGGGAATGGACAACAGGACGTTGCCGAGAACGGTGACGATACCGAATATATATCCGAAGGGCGGAGAGTAATAGAAACCGGTCCTTCCGTAAAGTCCGAATCCGGATGCGATGTTCTCCGATGTCTTGAACCAGAACTGTGAGTCGCTGACGCTCAATGGTATGAAAAGCAACCTCACAATGAGACCGATGAGAAGCATGATGAGGACAGGATGTTTGAGCCTGCCGATGATGCGGTCGAATGAGTCGTAGGTACGTTCGAAGAACTTCATCACACAAACCCCGCAGTGCATTGAGGATTGGGACTGCCGTATATATTATGTGTGTAGAGAGAAAGGCTAACTAATAAATACCACCACGGTTTACGCGAATTGCTCTTCTGAGCCGATGAATGATGAAGATGTTTAACATTGGAAAGAGGTAATGAGAATGTCAGTATTTGTAAAGTTTGAAACCCCGAAGGACCTGTCTGATAAAGCGTACTCCCTGGCGGAAGCCGCAAGGGATGGCGGAAAGATCAAGAAAGGAACGAACGAGGTCACTAAAGCCGTGGAGAGAGGGGACGCAGCCATAGTCATTATGGCAACAGATGTGGATCCTCCGGAAATTCTCGCACACATGCCTATGCTCTGCGAAGAACGCAACGTCCCGTACGTCTACGTTCCCAGCAAGACCGAACTCGGTAACGCAATAGGACTCGAGAAACCGACAGCATCCATCGCTATCGTTGATGTCGGAAAGGGAAAAGCACTGCTGGAAGAGATCGCACAGGCCGTAAGCGCACTGAAGAACTAAAGGTGATCTGAATGGCAGACACAGACAGCATCCCGTCCGAAG
>JGI994J12354_10000787_pt1 | contig 31955 bp, 33 predicted proteins | sample IntmicLarv3ML3BL_FD_12354 | JGI IMG/M metagenome (IMG submission 12354) | reverse complement strand
CGTTGCAGCTCGCCGCCGGACAGACGGCCTATCGGCTTGTCCAACAGGTCGGATGACTGAAAACGGTCAAGGTGTTTTTGCAGCTTTTCGGCGATCTTTTTTCGCCGCGGCAAAAATGCCGGCCATGACGAGGTCAGCGAAACAAGCAGGTCATATACCGTTGCCGGTGACCCCTCATCAAGACTTATTGACTGCGGAACATACCCGATGCGCGGGCGCATTGGCCCCTGTTTGTCGCCATGACCGCTGAACTCGATTGTGCCGCTGTGCGGAATATCGTCCAACAACGCTTTCAGCAGGGTTGATTTTCCCGCTCCGTTGCGACCGATAACGGCGGTAAGTTCCCCGCAATGGGCGTGCAAAGACACATCCCTAAGGAGTTCTGCACCTCCCACGGTTACCGATATATTATTAAGCTTCAAACAATGCAGAGAACAATCCGACACGTGATTTATCCATCCTTTTATTTCTTTTTCTTAGTCTTTTTTATGAATACCTGTATCAAAATCAGCACTAAAATAATCCCGACAAATATGGCTCCGATTTTTATTAATACCGGCATAAGTTGGCTCCAATCACGCGCGCCCGCATATGAATATTTCGCACCGAATACCCATGGCTCCATCCCACCCAGGTCGGCAAGTTCGTCACCCGACGAAAACGCGCCTTGTATCGAAATGGAATATTCCCGTGATTCGCCCGCTGGAAGCTTGTCAATCTTAATCTTTAATCCATTGTCATCATTAATACGCGCATATGCGCCGTCATAAAGCACCGTGTCGCCCTCTTTTATTATTGTGCGGAGCGACATCAGGTAAAGCATCGCCGTTTCGTCATCATACGGCAACAAAACCGGTTGCATCTCTACCTCTAAACCAACCTCGCAGGTGTTGTGTATTCTCAGCCGCCCGTCTTTCCTTTGTCCGGGAAGTAGGCTTGGCAGTTCCCAAAATACGCCCTCGTCCGGCTGCTGTTCAATCGGATTCAACTCGCCGTCGGTCATGGATATTTTATACTCTTTTATTTCAGGTAAAATAAATTCGTCCGCTTGCACGGATAACGGCAACAAAACAAGCACTGCAACAACAATTATTGCGGCGAGTCTTGCCGATAGGTGGATGTGTTTCATCGTTATGACCACGCCCTTTCTTTGATGCTTATTTGCCCGGTTTTTTTGAACCGGGCAGATTGAGAAGAACTGTAACAATCACAAACAGCCCTACCACCGCTATTATGGCTATTATCATCCATGACCCGCCGGCAAGTCCCTTCGGTTCGACCGCCGTTGTTTCGGTTGGCGGGTCGGTGAATATAGGAACGGTGGGCAACACGATGTCTGTCGGCGGTGGTGTGCCCGGGTCGGATAACGCAGGGTCTCCTCCGGCGTACAGTACCTTTATCTGCTCGTCTGTCAGGGCAAAATTGAACAGTGACATATCATCTACCAATGCGTTTAACGTCGGGCCGTTCCAGCTCGTCCGTCCATTGCCTAATATGAAATAATTGTTGTACATTTCCTCAACGCCCAGCATCAAATCGTCTGTAAACCACAACCGCCCGTCAATATACAGCTTGATTGTAAAATAATCCATGACCAGCGCTACATGATGCCACTCGTTTTGCGGCAATGCGTAACAGTCGGTACGGTCGGGCGAGGACGGATGCCACCGTTCCATTATACGATTGTTGTTATTGCTCGTCTCCATATGAAATGAGGCAAAAATCCCGTTCAGAATACTCCCGTCATCCAGCTCCTTTTCACGGTCAAACACGTGCGGCATTATCGAAAACCATGTGTTATCATTGCGGTATGCCGTAAAGAGCCGCTGCTGATGCGCGGTTTCCGGCTCTGCGCCTTCCGCCGCGCCGCGCCAGTTAAACCATCCCTCAAAGGTCATGGTTCTGTGCCGCATTTGCAAATACTCCACCGACAACGTTTCGCCATTGCCGCTAAGCGACAGCGCTTTCCCGTTGCGGCCGCCATCCACCCACACCATCGACTCGCGCGGTGATGCCTCGCCGCCAATGTTGTAGGTTACCAAATCATTCATGTTGTCCGGCTCGGATACCAGCACCAGCCGGCGGGACGAGCTGTTTGCCGCCAGGACAGGTGCACTGCCCACGGTTAGCATCAGCATTGCCGCCGATATGAGCGCAAACGCAATCAACGCCGAGCGTATTACCGTTCGCGTTAGTTTATTCATTTTCAAGTGTCTTGTCACCTCTATGGAATTATTTGTTTTTCTTGTTCTTGCCAAGAATCGAAATAAGCGCAAGCCCGATTACCAACACTACCGCAACGCCCAGCAATATAAACGGCAATGGTTCAAGTGTTTGTCCCGTTGCGGGAGAGTATGACGCCAACACGGCGGATGCAAAATTCGATAACATTATGCATTCATCCCTTTCAAATTTTAAGAATGGCTAAAGCGAATTGGTATACATTAAGAACGCTTTGCGTTCTCATTTGTCGCGAATGACGTATATCTTTTTGATAAGCGCTAAAGCGACAGAGCTTGTTTGAAAACTTCACGTGTGCAGATTTTGAGCGAAGTTTTTCGTCTGGCAAGGCGAATTTTCGCATAAAAGATGCGCGCATAGGGGTTTTTAAAACAAGTCCTACGTACAGTATACGATTTTTTCGCGGTAAATTCAATGCTTATTTGCAAACTTAACCATAAAAATATTAAAAACAGGCACACAACCTAAATTGTACACCTGTTTCAAGTCAAAACAAACAGTTACCTATTAATAAAAACCGCCCCATCCGTCATTGTTATCCCTTATAGGTATAACCAATTCACGAATACCAAGCACATGGTCGCGTATCATCAATAAATCAATCAAATTCACCTTATCATTGGCATCAACATCGGCTGACGCAAACGCATTGTCGGTCAACGCGACCCCGACCTGCAAAATATGGTCACGCACCTTTAAAACATCGTTCACACCAACAGAACCGCTGTTATCAACATCACCAATTGCGGATGCGGAAACCGAAAACGTAACAAAAACACAAGCCGCCATGAATATAACGGTCACCACAAACAGAGAGTGCACAACACGCAGACGTTTTTTCACGAGCATACATCCCTTTCTATTCAGAACACTTATACAATCCGCTCTTCTTTGAAAACAAAATATTATATTTATTGTATCATACCATTTATTGATTGTCATTATAACTATATGCCAAAAATATTTTCATATTTTTGTATCTTTTGCGGTTTTTGCCCTCAATGACGGATTTTAGGAGCACATTTCGTCCACTCCCGCATTAATTTAACTCTTGCATTTTTTCACAAATCTGTTTATACTATTTTTGTAAACACTAAGTAAACGATGAATAAACCGCTTACTTAAAAGATAAAATCGGAAGGAAATGATTTTGATATGAAAAAAGTAACCAGGGGTTTGGCTCTTTTTATCGCGGTAATGCTCCTTTTGCTGACGGCCACTGCCTGCGGCAATAAAAGAGCCAACAGCTCGTCCACTGATACAACCACTTCAACTGCTGCGGCCACAATTACAACGCAAACCGATACCACCAGCACCACCGATACACCATCTCCGCTTGATGATTTGCCGGTCGGCACAGGTGGCAACGAAATCCCGGCGTTTTAGTCACCGCCGCCAAATTCCCTGTTCAGCAATTCTTTTTCTTTGTCACTCAGCCCTGACATGTCAAGCATGTCGGGGCGGTTTTTATATGTACGTATAAGAGACTGCTCGTGCCGCCATGTTTCAATATTTTTGTGGTGGCCTGACACCAACACTGCCGGAACCTCACGGCCTTCCCACACTGCCGGCCGCGTATAATGCGGGTACTCCAGCAGTGTTCCGTCCCCCTCCGGATTCGGAAAATGGCTCTCGTCGGTGAAACATACATCATCCGACAGAACTCCCGGCACCAGCCGCGCCACGCAATCCAGCGTCACAAGCGCCGGTAACTCGCCACCCGTCAGCACATAGTCGCCAATGGATATCTGTTCGTCCACTATTGATTCCAGCACCCGCTCGTCCACGCCCTCGTAATGACCGCACAGCACGCAAATATTTGACATCCGCGACAGCTCTACAGCCCGGCTTTGGGTCAGAACATTACCCTGCGGCGACATGTAAATGCAATGCGGACGTGTGCCCGATTGCTCACAAACGGCGCGGAAGCAGTCGGCAATCGGTTGGGCGTACATCACCATGCCCATGCCGCCGCCATATGGGTAATCATCCACCTGCTTCTGACGGTTGTCGGTATAATCCCGAATCTGATGTGTATGCACATTCAGCGCGCCTTTTGCCTGTGCACGGCCGATAATACTCTCCTGCATTACAGCCTCGCACATCTCGGGAAACAACGTCATTATGTCAATCCTCATCATGAAACAATCCTTTAATTATATCGGTTCTGACCTTCAATATTCCGGCCTCAATATCGGTTTCGGCGATTACATCCGGAACCGCCGGAATGAGCCGTTCGGCGGCAGTACCGCCAGCGGCGGTGCGAATATGGTAAACGTCATTTGCTCCAGTAGCGCTTATATCCGACAATGTGCCGTATTCCTCACCGCTTACCGAATCAATAACACGCAGCCCTATTAAATCCTGTACAAAATACTGACCGTCATCCAGCTTCAAATCATCGCGGTTCAACCACAGCAACCGACCGCGCAAAGCATCCGCTGCTTGTACGGAATCTACGCCTTCCATTACTGCTATCACAATGTTTTTGTGGGCACGGCAGGTGACCTTCACAGCCTTTTTGCCTTCGTCAAAATACAGCGTTCCAACCGTGGTCAGCGTTGCCGGAGAATCACACCACGGCTGTATACGAAGCTCGCCATGAATGCCGTGTGTTCCGACAATTTCACCCGCTTCAAGATATTGTTTTTTTGGCATGTGCAGTTTCCCCTTTCTTGCCGGCGATGCTCGCCATCTTATCCAGTCGCCGGTTGCGGAAATATACCGCAAGGTCAACTGATACCATTATAAAGTTGATAACATAAAATATAAATACATATGTAATCCTGCCCGCCGCCAGCTTTGATGCGATGCCGCATGCGTATCCAAAGAGTATCAGCAATAAAAAAAAGATACTCTTGCCCGCGGCGGTGCGGGCGCGGATGGATTTAAGAATGGAAACAGGCCACGAAACGCCGAAACTGATTACCATCAGCGCTTCCAAAATTGACGCCATATATTTCAAACTCCTTCTTTTAGATAAGCGATGAATAAACCGCGCCGCACATCTTCACGGTCAAATTTGCTTCGCAAATCTGTATGACAGATTTAATCATTGCTTACCTATGAATATTTCAGCGCGTGACGGAAATCAAACTGCGCGCCGTGAACTCCGCCATTAAATGGGCGAAGCAGGATGTTTTCCGCATCCTTTGTCACGACAAAATAATCACATGGGAAGGTAATCGGAACCGCGGGGCAAAGCTCCCACAACCGCGACTCCAACGCGGCAATTTCCGACCGCGCTCCCCCATTAGCGGCGTGGCAGGCGGCGGTATATCCGGCATCCGACAGTTTGGAAAAATTGCCGGCCACTCCATCAGAAAACCGTGACAGCGCATCAATCGCGCCGCTTCCCGAAGCGGACGAGGTGTACAGTGCTATTTGATAATTGCCGGAACGCACACGTGCTTCGAGTGCGGATGTGGTGAGATGTTCTATGGAAAAATACAATTGCAGATTCTTCTGCCACGACTGTACAAGCATACGCGCGACCGCACGGTCATAGTCATTGTCCGCGCAGAGCAGTGTTAATTTTTCTAATTTATCCACGCCTTCTTCGTCCAAGCCCTCCCGCAGCAGCTCTGCCGCTTGCGACACACCCATGCCGCCGGGAACAAACGTCGAAGCTGTTTCGCGATAATGCTGTCCATCCGCCAAAACAGCGGCGGGTGATACGAAGCCGGTTGCCGGAAGCGACAGTTTTTCATCCAATTCCGCCGTTATCGCGTTCCATTCCAGCGTATCCCGCAACGCGGTGCGAGCTTTTGCGGTGTGCAAACCATCGAAAGTCGTATTAAACCACAGCATTTGCACTGTATCCTGCTGGAGCACGGTTTTCAGCCCCAAGCGTGTCGCTTCGTCATATTTTTCGCCCGCCACACGCGCAGCATCCAAGTCGCCCGATGCTATGACCGCAAGCGGATTTTCTTCCGGTTTTATCATGTATCGCACTGCCGACGGCGTGATATCCGCCGCGCCGTGATAGCCATCATTGCGGTAAAGCAACAATGATTCGCCGTGTTGCCAGCGTTCGACATAAAACGGTCCGTTCGACAGCGTGAATTCATCCTCCAACCCATATTTTCCGCCGGATTGCTCGAAAAATTCGCGGTTGCACGGATAATACGGCACTGTTGCTGTCATAATCGGGAAATTATCGTTCGGTTCGGTCAAGGTTATTTCCAGTACCCGCTCGGACACTGCCCGCACGCCCAGCGTGTCAAGCGACGCGCCTTCTTTGGCTATTTCCCGCGCACCGACAATAAAAAACATACGGTCGGCTATTTGAGATTTTGTCGCGGGGTCAACTGTTCGCCGGATAGCGTACACAAAATCATCGGCGGTAACCGGTGTGTCGTTATTCCATTTCGAGTCCCGTAATGTGAATGTATACAGCTTGCCGTCAGGGGATTTTACCCACTCTGCCGCCCCGGGGATGGCGTTGCCGTCCTCATCAAGCGCGGCGAGTCCTTCAAAAATTGAAGCCATAACAGTTACCGATGCATCATCAATGGAAACCTGCGGGTCAAGCTGGCGCGGCTCGCCAGACAACGGAAAACGAAACCGTCCGTCTGTCCCGTCTTTTGTACAGCTTGCCAGCATGCCCAATGTCATAACCGTCAAAAACAGCAATACCGCGGCGCGGTTTAATTTCTTCATCTTCCGCCACCATGACAGCATCCGCCGCATTTTTGCGCGTTTGGGCACGCCGCGCCGCCGGCGGTATGTACCGCGGCACTGCCTCCGGAATAGTCCGGGTCGTGCTCCGTTCCCCCGCAAGCCGTGCATGCTATTTCCTTAGCGGCCCGTTCGGTAACTGATGCTTGTTTTTCGAAGCTGTTGCCGCATTTACGGCATATTAATTTGTAAAACGGCATTTCTGTGAACCATGCCTTTCTTTCAATCTTATGACTTTGCTATGGCCTTGATGATGGCGGAAACTTTGGTGCGACTTCTATGCAATCAAAATGTAAGTTGTTCATCCTTGCGAGCACCAAATTTCAGAGTATGGAAGATTTATCTTTCATACTATTTTTTATTGCGCGGTGTCTTTTCCCGCCGGAGAAATTTCGGTTCGTGCGTATAATCGGAAATCTTATTGCGGATTGCCACCATTCCTATTATACCAAAAATAATGCCGATTCCGGCGTTGCCCAAATATTGAAAAATCCTGCCGTCTGCAAACATGTCAATCAGCCACGATACCGCTTGGAACAGGTTTTCGGCTTCGTAATACATCATGAATTCCACCACTGTCCGCACAAGCGTGGCTATGACCATCGCAGCAATTGATGAAATTATGACCGTTGATGCGGCAAATTTGGTGTGATGAGCACCTTTGCAAATTCTATATCCATAAAACGACGCGATTCCAACAGCCGCGCCAAGCCAAATCCCAAACCAACCGCCGCCTACTATTCCCCAAGGAATAACACCAACCAACGCGCCGATAAACGCACCGGCTATGCCGCGAAGGTAGGTATAGAACGGTTCGGTGTATTTCATGTAAGAATTGTCATGCGATACGCTTATGCTCTTCACCGTTCCCTCTACCGAGGTTTTCACAAACGCAAACAGCTGCTCACAGCCCCAAAGGTTCGCCGGTGCGGTGATTATTATGCCATAACCGTGATATTCCGCAGTCGCGCCGGGATATTCCGCCGCAATGCCCACACCCAGCTTTTTTAAGTTTTTTTCAGTGATATTAGCCGACAACTCCAGCTTTACATCGGCGCCGACGGTCAACCGAAACGCGACTTTTTCGCTTTCACCTGATATAGTGCCGGCTTCGGTGTTTGTGCGCCAGCCGCGCTCTGCCGCCGCTGTCGAAAGTTCATTGCTAAATGTCATAGAATCAGTCCCTTTCGTTACTGTTGTTCGTTTTCCACAACCTCGCCAAGCAATACAGCGCATACTGTTGCAAGGCTTTTTGCTTCCAAAAAATCAGGCGTGACGGCATATCCGCCTTCACGAAGTTCTTTCATCATTTCCGTGCTTCGCGCAAGTCCTTTTTTTACTGCATCAAAGTCCGGAGTCACAAACCACGCATGTTGGAGTATGTCCCGAATTTCGGCACGGTGACCTGGTTCCAACGCACGCTGTCCCGACGGAGCAGATGGCGGCGGAGTGTCTATTCCGCTCTCCTCCTGACGCATACGCCGGCTGATGTCATAGGTACACCGCCGCGCAAAAACCAGCGCTTCCAGCAGTGAGTTACTGGCAAGCCGATTGCGGCCGTGAACACCGGTATGGGAGCATTCTCCCGCCGCGTACAGCCGTTCCACAACCGTTTCACCATACACACCGACATCAATTCCTCCCATGAGGTAGTGCTGGCATGGAAATACGGGAATATGTTCTTTTGCAATGTCAACGCCCTCTTCAAGACAGCGGGCATGAATCATCGGGAAATGCCCGCGGATAAATTCCTCGCCGCGGAAGGTTATATCAAGATAGAAATTATCGCTGCCGGTGATGGCCGCTTCCTTGATAATACAACGCGACACAACGTCACGCGGCGCAAGCTCGCCCCGCTCGTCATACCGGTGCATAAACCGTTCGCGGTTACAATTGAGCAGCAACGCGCCCTCGCCCCTCACCGCTTCGGAGATTAGAAAGCGTTCGCGACCGCTGGCGGCGGCAAAGGCTGTGGGGTGAAACTGTACCAATGACAGATTGCGGATGCGTGCGCCCATTTCATATGCCAAAGTTATACCGTCGCCTGTAGCTATTGCGGAATTGGTGGTATAACGGTAGGCTCGGCCTATTCCGCCGCTGCACAAAACACAATATGAGCAGGATACCTCACGCCATCCGCCGTCGTTCAACAAGCCTGCCCAAAATCCGCCTTCGCATGGCGTGAGCCGCGCAAGGCGGGTGTTTTCCATCATTGTTACGTTGGGCAATCTGCACACCGCCGCAAGCAGTTGTTCGGTGATTTCGCGGCCGGTCGAATCCTTGTGGTGTAATATTCGGCGGCGGGAATGCCCACCCTCCAATGTCATGGATACCTTTTGGTTTTCGTCCAAATCAAACCGGACGCCAAGGTGTTTTGCAAGCCGCAAAACATCCTCCGGTCCTTCTTCGACTAATATTTCCAATGAACGCAGGTCATTTTTATATCCGCCGGCAATCAGTGTATCGGCAATGTGCAACCGGTAATCATCATTTTCACGATCCACCACGGCGGCGACTCCGCCCTGTGCGAGCGCGCTGTTGCACAGCATTGCGTCCCGTTTCGTGATAATCAGTACCCGCGTTTGCGGCGGGAAATTTATCGCCGCGTATAGTCCTGCTATGCCTGTACCGACTATAACAACATCATATTCGTTTGACATAAAAACCATCTTGTCCTTTCGACGACATTATCAGGGGGTATTATTAAAAGCAAGCAGTGATTTTAGTGTCATCCTGAGCAACGCGAAGGAGCTTAAACGTCATTGCGAAAAAGATTCTTCGCTCTGCTCTGAATGACGGGTTATGGGAATCAGAATGGCAAGCTTTACCTTTATCAATGCTATTTTACCCACTCCCGCATTCCTTTAACCTAATTCTATCATGCGAACCAAGCTGTTTCGTGCTGCATCGGCACGCGCGGGTTCAAGTATTATCTCCTCACCGCCGTGTCCCTCCATTGCCGCGAGCAAGCTGTCAGCAGTGGTGCGTTTCATGTCGGGGCAGGTGAGAATATCGGCATCCAGCTGGTGCAATAATCCGGGATAATCCGGCGAATAACGGTCAACCACTCCACGTTCGGTGGCGACAATAACCTCGCCGCCTGCCGCGCAGGTTTCCTTGATATATTCGATAATAGCCGCTGTGGAGCCGGTCATATCCGCCAGCGCTACAGCCTCCGGCGGGCATTCGGGATGAATCACCACCTTGGCGGCGGGGTATTCGGATTTTGCCGCGATTACTGCGGCGGCGGTGACCCCATGGTGTACCGGACAATAGCCTTCCCACGTCAATATACGCTTTTCCGGCACCTGCCTGCTCACGTAATCGCCAAGGTTTTTGTCGGGAATAAATAAAATATCCCGTTCCGGCAGGGAGCGAACTATTTTCACCGCTGATGATGAGGTTACGCACACGTCGGCAACGGCTTTCAGCTCAGCAGTGGTGTTGATATACGCTACAACCGCATATTCCGGATGTTTCTTGCGGAATTCCACAACACTTTCGGGACTTATTTGCCGCGCCATGGGGCAATCTGCCGAAGGCTCCACCAAAATTACCCGCTTTTGCGGCGCGAGAATTTTGACACCCTCCGCCATAAAACGTACACCGCACATATACACGGTCTCCGCGTCGGTCTCCGCCGCTTTTTGCGCCAGCGCAAAGGAATCTCCCAAAATATCAGCCATAAACTGTATATCGGGAGACTGGTAGGTATGCGCGGCCACTACGGCGTTTTGCGCGGCTTTCAGCATGGCAACTTTTTCAACGTTCATATTCATCGGTATAACCATCCCTTTCTTTGCTAATGGCGGAAATTTTGGGGTCGATTTCACCACAGTGAAATTCAGGTTTTTCAAACCCGAAAAGCGCCCAGGTACAGAAGATTTATCTTCTGTACTTATTACTCCTTATTTTGAACGATATCTCGCCAGCAGCTTTTCAATTCTCTCGTGAGGGTCGATAATACGGCTGACGGACACATCATGATTAAGCGCGGAAATAAAATATGCTATATACTTTGATACATCAACTTCGTGAAACCATGGACGGGTTTTCAGCGCTTCGGTAAGATAGGTCAAATTCGTGCCGAGAACGCCGGAAATTATTCCTTCCTCCACCGCTTTATCAAATACCGCCAAACCGTTTGTGAAAATAGCGTATGTGGCATAACAATAAATACGTCCCGCATTGCGCTTTTTCAGCTCGTATGCCATGTCCAGCACCGATTCGCCCGACGAAATAATATCGTCCGCGATAAATATATCTTTTCCCTTGACATCGTTGCCGAGGTATTCGTGCGCAACAATGGGGTTTCGCCCGTTAACTATACGGGAATAATCACGGCGCTTATAAAACATTCCGAGATCAACGCCCAGCAACGACGCGTAAAACATGTTCCGGTTAATTGCGCCTTCGTCGGGGCTGACTATCATGAGGTGGTCTCGGTCCGGAATAATATCGTTCACATTTTTGAACAGTGATTTCAGCACTTGATAAGACGGAATAACGCTGTCAAATCCCATCAGCGGGACAGCGTTGCACACGCGCGGGTCGTGCGCGTCAAAGCATACGAGGTTTGATACTCCCATTTGCTCCAGCTCTTGAAGCATGACTGCACAATCCAGTGATTCTCTGTGATTGCGGCGATGTTGCCGTCCGCCGTACAGCATCGGCATAATTACATTTATGCGGTGCGCTTTTCCGCCCGCCGCTTGAATTATACGCTTGAGGTCTTGATAGTGGTCATCGGGTGACATGTTGTTCTCCCGACCGAACATCCGATAGGTACAGCTATAATTCCCTACATCAACAAGTATAAACAAATCATCTCCGCGTATACTTGATTTAATCAATCCTTTTCCGTCTCCGTTTGAAAAACGCGGACAGTCCGATTTGATTAAAAATGAATTTGCTTCTTCCCCTGCTTGTGTAGCCCACCTCATCAGATGCTCGTTGATTTTGTCGCCCAGCTCATTCGCGCCCTGCATCGCAACAACGCTAAGCGGTGCAACCCGCTCGTCTTGATTGAAAATTACATCCCCGCTAATGTTTTGTGTCAATTAAAACGACCCCTTTATTCAATTAAACTTCTTGCCTCGATAATTTTGGTGAACGGGCAGTGGACAAGAGCGCAGACTACAGGAACTCCTGTCATTCTGAGCGAAGCGAAGAATCTTATGGGTGTATTAACCCTTCTCGAATTTGAAACAGGATTAGCACCCACATAAAAACGTTTCGACGTTTTTCTAAAGCATGATAAGTCTTTAAGATTCTTCGCGCTGCTCAGAATGACAGACCTTCACATTATCAACGCTGCTTATCCACTCCCAGTCAACGTTATGCTTTTTTCTAATTATAACATAAGAAATTGCATTGTGCTACAATATTTTTCATTCATCGACAGAGTTTGGCGACAAATTTTGCGGCATTTATTCGCATGTTACTATAGACAATGCATAATTTGAGTTGTATACTGGTCATTATCAGACATAATTGCGGGGAAATTCGGTTTCCGCAAATAAGAAAGGAATGTTGTTTCTTTGACAGAATTTTTTGATAATCCAGAAATCGTATTGTATGAACCGGAAATTGAAGCCGTCAAGCTATCTGAACCCGTCGAACGTATGCACCAAACCGAATTTGTTCCCGAATCGGCTTTTCTGGTGGCGGTTGATTGCGGAGAATTCGATGCTGATGCTTCTCTTGACGAGCTTGCCGAGCTTGCTCTCACCGCCGGTGCTGAGGTTCGCGGGCGCATGTGCCAACGCCGCGATTCCCCAAAAAAGGCTACCTGCATCGGAAGCGGGAGGCTTGAGGAGCTGCGGGTTTTGTGCGAAAGCGACAACATCACGCTTGTTATTTTTGACCGTGAGCTGTCCGGAACTCAACTGCGCAACATTGAAACGGCTGTCGGATGCCGCGTAATTGACCGTACCATGCTTATTCTCGATATTTTCGCCACCCGCGCACATTCTGCCGAAGGGCGGTTGCAGGTCGAGCTGGCTCAGCTTAAATACCGGCTTCCGCGGTTGACTGGTCAGGGATTGGCTTTGTCGCGGCTTGGCGGCGGTATCGGTACTCGCGGGCCGGGTGAAACCAAGCTTGAATCCGACCGCCGTCATATTCGCCGGCGCATTCAAGCTTTGCGCGACCATTTGGACGAGGTTGACCGCAGGCGCGCGCTTCGTCACGAGCGGCGCAGAAAAGATGGTGTTACATCGGTGGCGTTGGTTGGTTATACAAATGTCGGCAAGTCTACGCTTATGAATACTTTGACCGATGCCGGAGTGTTGGCGGAAAACAAGCTGTTTGCTACACTTGACCCTACCTCCCGCCAGCTTCGTTTGCCGGACGGGCGGGCAGTGCTTCTTATTGATACTGTCGGGCTCATCCGCCGGCTGCCTCATGAACTGGTCAACGCTTTCCGCTCCACTCTTGAAGAAGCTGCCGAGGCTGATGTAATTCTGAATCTGTGCGACGCATCGGCTATCGATTCTGCCGAGCAGCTGGAGGTTACGGAAAAGCTGTTGGCGGAGTTGGGGGTTGGCGACCGTCCGGTTATTCATGTATTTAACAAGTGTGATTTGGCGCCGGTTGAGCTTTTGACCGGCTATAAAAACAGCGTTTGCCGTATCAGCGCAAAAACCGGGATGGGAATTCCCGCTTTGTTGGATGCTGTTGCCGCCGCTTTGCCGCCGGATAGACGGCGGGTGGAGCTTCTTTTGCCGTTTGACCAGGGTGCGCTTGCCGGTCAATGCCGCCGCGATGGGTTTGTGGAGTTGGAGGAATACACAGAAAACGGTATTCGTATGACGGTAGTATTGGATGCACGGCTGTTGCATTATACAGAAAAGTATATTATTGAGTAATGTGTCCATACTAATGGTAAGCGATGATTACCTTGAAGGGTTGTGTAGATTATGTCAAAACGGAAAGATAAGAAAAAGAATTCCACGGCTGTGGACATTGCTCCGGAAATCCACTCCAAAAAACGCGGCGGTGTTGTGTCGGATATTTTGGGAAGCTACACCGGCACTTCGCAGGATGGCGGCGCGCCGGAACAGGATGCGGATGATTTGTAGGTGGTGTTATACCTCTAACGAACAGTTGGAGTGCTATTTTTAATGGTACTTCACAGCGACTTGTGGTGTATTCTTTCCCGGTAGAATGAGATTACGCATTTTTCCTCCCGGAAAATGCGGGTGGACGTTCCATCTGTTGGTGTGGCGGATTGCTGGTAGGGGCAGACCTTGTGTCTGCCCACATTCGCAACCATTGAGCTGTTGGGGAATAACACCGAGCCCTACAAACCGGCATATATAAATTGGTCTCGCTGTCATTCTGAGCAGAGCGAAGAATCTTAATAATTCATCCCGCTTTCGAAAAACGGGGGCACGCTTTTGTGTGGTTGGGAAAAAGATTCTTCGCTTCGCTCAGAATGACATGTTACGAAAAACGCGAACGCGTTTTTTCGGCGATAATCAAGTCACAAAAAAGCTGTAACACTAATTCGTGTTACAGCTTTTTTTAAAATAACGGAATAAAATTGCGGAAAACCACGTATGCGCCGAATAATGTCACGGCCGCAATAAGCATCGTGCGATTCCGCGGAAACATGCGAAAGTTTTTCCTGCTCTCACTCTCGCCCGCCCATTCGCGCACCGCACATTCGATATAAAACATCACCAACAGCAATATCGCACATATCGGCAAAATGTTATATCTCAATGATGCCGGCACATTGCCCTTCAGCAACACAAGCATGCTCCGCGTGCATCCGCAGCCGGGACAAAGAATACCGGTCATTTCATAAAATATACATGGCGGGAAAAAGCGGCTCACCGCGGCGGCTGCACCAGCGGCAACCATATGGAACAACCATAACAAAGCGATGGCGACAGGCATTCCATACACAAACAATCTTCTGCGCAGGATAGAGTTCATTATCGGCCAATCATTTGGAGAATAGCGCTTCCATAGGAATTATATCCCTGATTGTAGCCTTCCCAAAACGCTTCAGTCATTGTTTCCCAAACTGTCGGGTCGAGCATAATTATGACAAAATAGAATGCGGAAATCGCAAGACCTATGGCACTCATAATCAAGCCGGCAATAGCCATGCCCTTATTGCTGGGGCATTTCTTGATTCCGAGCACGCCGAAAATAACGCCCAAAATCGGACAAATACCGAAACCAAAGCAACATACTATTGACAAAATACCCATAACCAATGATGCAACTGCCATGCCCTTGGGTTCCTGCTGTGCCAAATGGAATGCCATGGGGGGAGGGGGCGGATACATGCCCTGTGGCGGCGGATACATACCTTGAGGAGCCTGCGGCGGCGGATATGCACCGGGCTGTGCCTGATACGGCTGCGGAGGCTGGGGGGCAACCGGTGGTTGGGGTGCATATTGGGGTTGCGTTACAGGCGGCTGGGCAACTGGTGGTTGGGCATCAACGGGTGGCTGTGCCGCTGCCTCGGGTTGTTGAGCAGCACCCTCCGGCTGGTTGTTAGGCTGGTTGTCATCGAAATTCATAATGATATTTACCTCCAAAAAATTATTTTTCATCCTTCATACGCGTCTCGGCATTTTTCAACAGGTTAAACAGCGATGCGGCAAAAAGCGGATATTCCTCCGCCAACGATTCGGTCGCAAGTGACGGCATCGAATCGGCGGCAAGCGGAACATGCTCTCCTACCTTGTGCCCGCCCGCAAGATGACCAAGCACGGCGGCTGTCTCCCCCATTTCACCGCTTACTTTCGCGGCGAACCGGTATGCAGGAATAGAAAACATTGCTTCGGTTTTTTGCGGATTGCCGGAATACATTAACCGAAATACCGTATATACTGCCACACTTAAATATCCGGAAACCTCCATAGTCATCGACTTGTTGCCGCATTTTTGCAGTAAATCAAACACAATATTAAGCGAATTTATTACCAGCTTTTTGTTAAGTACCGGAAGCACGCTTCCCTTCATCAGGTTATCCTTTACGCCCGGGTCCTCGTCCGGAATTTCGTCCACCGCAATCGTGGCTCCGTTACGGTCGGCGGTGCGACCCAAAAGATAATCACATGATACATGATAATAATCAGCGGCTCGCACAAGAAAATCAAGACCACATTCCCGTATTCCTTTTTCATAATGAGATAACAGCGCCGAAGAAACCGCAAGTTCCCCGGCGACCCGTCTTTGACTAAATCCCAATTCCTTGCGGAGCAAAGTCAAAATCCTTGGGAAAGATGGATTCATATTATGTGCACACCCCTAACATCATATTAACACCGGCAGTGTCCGGCTGGGAGACGCGGCAGCGTATTGCTTTTGCCGCTGTTCACTCCCGACTGTCTCACGCCGGGATAACATGCTTAGCTTTACTATTATACACGACTTTTGCGCGGTTGTAAATCGGCGAATTATGGAGAATATTCGAAGTTTTTTGTATAACATTACTCAATTATCACAAAACATCCGGTTTCAAGCCAACTATGCCGGTTTTTCAATTACTGGTTACTCAACATCTCTCCCGCGGCTTTTGTGAGCAGCCCGGTCATTGCCTCGGCTTGGGCATTGTCCCCGCCGGTCGCTGTGATATATGCTTTTATTTTCGGCTCTGTGCCCGACGGACGGACAATAACCTTTGCGCCGCCTTCAAGCCCGAACGAAAGGACGTTGGATTTCGGGAGGTTTATGACGGTATTTTCTCCGGTTTTAAAATCCATCATCACCGACTCGCCGTAATCGCAGAAGCGTTCAACCTTAATGCCGGCAACGCTGTCCGGCCGTTTTTCGCGCAATGCTGCCATAATGTTATTCATAGCTTCCATTCCCTGCTCACCCTCAAATTCGGCGTTCAGCAAAACATTACGATACACACCGTGTTCAGCATACAGCTCTTCCATTATCTCCAGCAGGCTTTTTCCTTGAGCTTTGTAATACGCCGCCATTTCACAAATGAGCATTGAAGCAACCACACCATCTTTATCGCGCACATAATCGCCGGACAAATATCCATAGCTTTCTTCAAATCCAAAGACAAAACGGTCGGATTCGCCCTTTTCTTCAAGAATTTTTATCTGTTCTCCGATGTACTTGAAGCCGGTCAACACATCCAAAATTTCGCAATTGTATTTTTCGGCGATTCGGGCGGCCAAATCCGATGTAACCACCGTTTTTACCGCCACGGGGCGTTCCGGCAATGTCCCCTGCTTCGCTTTGCAGGACAGTATATAGTCCAACAGCATGCATCCCACGTCGTTACCCGACATCAGCGTGTAATCGCCGCCACTTTCTACCGCAATTCCCACACGGTCACAGTCCGGATCGGTAGCAAGAAGCAGGTCAGGTTTGACGGTTTCCGCCATTTTCATCGCGCATTCAAACGCTTGACGAATTTCGGGGTTTGGATACGGCGCGGTCGGGAATCTGCCGTCTGGCGATTCCTGCTCCGGCACAACGCTAACCCGTGTGACACCGCTGCGCTTTAATATTTCACGAACCGGCACGTTTCCTGTGCCGTTAAGCGGGGTATATACCACGCTGAGCGGCGAGGATTCGAAAACGCCGGGGTTGACACGGCGGCTCATTACCTGTTCATAGTACCTTTCAAGCAGCTCGTCGGGAATCTCGCGAATCGTTCCCTCGGCAACCGCGAGGTCATAGTCAGCAACCTTTACGTCACGGAATATATCAACACTGCGGATACATTTTGTAACCTCGTCTGCATCAAAATCGGTCATCTGGCATCCGTCGGGTCCATAGCATTTATATCCGTTATATTTGGACGGATTGTGGCTGGCGGTAATCATGATACCCGATTGACAACTAAGCTCCCGCACGGCATAGGACAGCACCGGCGTGGGTTCCAGCCTTGGGTAAATATGCACCGTAATGCCATTACCCGCGAGCACTCTCGCCGCTTCCACGGCAAAAAGGTCGGATTTGATACGCGAGTCAAACGATACCGCTACCGCGGCCGTGCCGTACCGCGAAACGAGGTAATTCGCCAGCCCCTGCGTTGCGCGGCGAATGTTGTATATATTCATACGGTTGTCGCCCGCGCCCAAAACTCCGCGCAATCCGCCGGTTCCAAACTCAATCTCACGGTAGAACCGGTCCGAAATCTGCGCTTCGTCTCCGCTAATGCTCTTTAGCTCCTCTATTAAATCGGCGTCTTCGTCGGCGTTGTGTAACCAAAGGTTGTATTTTCTCATTATGTTGTTTTCCATAAATCTAATCTACCTTTCAATAATCAAAAACAAACTGAATGTTATCGACAATTAGTCTTTTTCTCGAAATCAAGCGGGGCTGTCAAACCTCCCTCGTGGTATTATTACATTCGCTTTTGGCGCCAATTAATAAACTGTCTGTATAATTTTAGCATATCGGCGGAATATTTGCAAGTAAGAATTGCATTAATTTTGTACCTTTTTATTTGTTGTCCACAATATTACGATATGTTCGCGCGAACGATACTATGATGAGGAAATATTATGGAAGTAATTTGCAGGGGTTTGTCCTAAGCAAGCACTTTTTTCATCGTTTTAAAGAAATTTGAAAAAATCTTAAGAAAATGCTTGACATTCCGAATAGATTTGTTATAATATCTTGGTCGTGCTACACAAAAGCAAACGTCTCCGTGTGTTGCAGACACTAAAACTATGATCCATTAGCTCAGTTGGCAGAGCACCTGACTTTTAATCAGGGTGTCCCGCGTTCGAGTCGCGGATGGATCACCAAGAAATGTGCGTCCCCATTGGGGGCGTGCATTTTTTCGTGGGCTATACGTGATTCATATAAGGAACACACCCAAAATGCCAAAGCTATTGTGTTCACATATGCTGTCAACAGGCATTTTGTAACGCCTTGCACAGCAAGACGAAGTCCCGCGTTCGAGTCGCGGATGGATCACCAAAAAACATAGTATTGATGCGGATTTGTGGTTTTAAACCTCGAATCCGCATCATCTTTTCTTGCTAACATTGTTTCGTTTTTTTGTTAGCAAACAGCTATTTAGGAATTTTGCCATTTTACTATTCTTGTGGCTTTAAGATTGGGGATTTCGTGTTTGCTCACGAGAATGCTCACATCCCATGTGTGTCCCACTACTTTGCCAAAACGTAACGCTCCGACAAATGCGATATCAGTGATGCACTTTCGTGGCACTACTTTGACATCCACCTGCACATGTTGGCCGGGATATTGCATCTGCTCATATGGTTTTGGTGTGTATGCCTTCTTTTGTTTCGGCTCCGAAAACACCCCCAATCGCCGCATCACGCGAAACAGACTCTCCGGACAGCGGGTGTACCCTCGTTTCCTCAGCCGGTGGCACAGCTCAATCATACCCAGCTCCGGATTCCGCCTCCACATATCCTTAATCCTTTTGATTTCTTCCTCTGTGTGCTGATTCGGATGGCTGTGTGGCCGACGGCTCTGACAGGCCGGCAACTCCGGTGTTCCGTCATATCGTGCTTTCCAAAAGTAGATATACGACCTCCCTTTGTTGTATTTTCGCGAAGTTTTGCTCACTCCATATTTTATGGCATAGTTGATTTACTATAGCTTTAACAATACAAGATGCGTCCTCTGTTTGCTCCTTTTTTATTTTATACTGTCCAATATCTATTGTACTCCAACTAGCGCAGAATTCAATGTCATCCTGACTGGCGCGAATACTCTTAAACGCTATTGCAAAAAGATTCTTCGCTTCGCTCAGAATGACAATCTTTTATATTATCAGCGCGTTTGTCCACTCCCCTGATTATTTTTTTGTTGACACACAGCCCGAAACAGGATATAATGTTGGTGTCCGGAAACGGATAATAAATTAATAAACGTAAACGCTTGCGGTGTTCGGGATTTTGGTTTTACCTGGATCTCGGCTGAAAAGGGAATGTGGTGTAATTCCACAGCAGCCCCCGCTACTGTAAGGTGCCGCGTATTATCGCGGTTTGCTGCATTATATGCCACTGGATTCATCCGGGAAGGCGCAGTGTTACCGAGTCAGGAGACCTGCCGTAAGCGGATGTGTTGGTCGTTTCGGCGGGAAACCGACAGCTTTTTTTGGGTGAAGTTTGTATGTTTTCCGGGTGGCCTGCGCATCAACGCGGAGGGAGTATACCATGAAAACAAGCAGACTTTTTTCCTTTTGCGGCAAGGTTGCCGCGGTGACAGCAGCAGTAATTGTTATGATTGCCGCCATGTCCGTGACGGTGTTTGCGGAAACGCATACTGTCAATTCCTTGTCAGATACCGCGGCAAAAACCGCCGGATATCTTATGGAGCAATATTCGGATGCTGAACTTGGCTCGGAATGGGCAATAATCGGCATGGCACGTGCCGAAGTTCCGGGATGCGATGATTTTTTCGCAAAATATTTGGACAACCTTACCGCCGTGCTGAATGAAACCGGCGGCGTACTTGGTGAAGAGGTGGTTGACGGCGAAACCGTCTACACATACACCGATTACGCACGGGTAGTGCTGGCACTCACCGCGCTGGGACTTGACCCCACCGATTTCGCCGGGTATAATTTGGTCGCGCCGCTGACATCGCTTGACAAAATCACTGCACAGGGAACAAACGCCGCGATTTTTGCGTTGATTGCGCTTGATTGCGGAGATTACGACGCGGATATTCGCGCAGAATACCTTGATTATTTAAAGGATAACGAGCTGGAGGACGGCGGTTTTGAGTTCAGCCCGGGATGGGATTTGGACATTGACACCACCGCGATGGCTGTCACCGCACTTCTCCCCTATGCTGATGCTGATGGGGTGCAGGAGGTTATTGACCGCGCGATTGCGGTGCTGAACACCAGCCGATTCGATACCGGACTTTTCGGCGGAATGTGGGGCGAAAGCTCTGATACTACCGGACAGATTATTATGACGCTGTGCGATTTGGGGATTAACCCTATGACGGCAAATGTCGAGTGGTTCGGCGATGGAATTGACCCCGTTACCGCGCTGATGGAAATATCTTTTGATGCGGAAAGCGGCGGATTTTCCATGAGCTATGTTGACTGGACAACCGGTGAACTGGTTGTCAGTGTCAATGCCATGACCTCCGGGCAGGTACTTCGCGCGCTTGCCGCTTGCATTCGATTCAGCGAGGGAAAAACCGGCGTTTATGATATGACGGATGTTGCCGGTTCCAATGTTACGACCACTACCACTACTGCGGCCACTTCGACCACCGTTACCGCGGCGGTCACCTCTTCAACAACGGATGCGGCGGCTGTAGCCACTACAACCACGGCGGCTAATGCGGATACCGGAGTTGACGGCAGTGTGGGCGTAATGTTAATGCTGTGCGGAGCCGCGCTGGTTTGTCTTGCGGTGTGTGTGCAAAGGGTTAAAAGCCGGGTATGAAAAAGTTAGTCACTTTGGCACTTATATGCACCATACTTCTGTGCGGGTGCACTATCGAAACAGCGGAGCAATACCGCGAACGAATAGGCGAAGCATCTTATGAAACGATAGAATCGCCCGCAAATTCACCGACCCAAAGTGCGGACTCACACTCCCCGGATTCACAATCTGATGATTCGCAAGCTACACCTTCAACTATAATCGGTGATGGTACAACCGGCGCACCGGCCACGACAACGACCGGCAGCAACAAGCCTTCCGCTGCATCCCCGAATGGGCAATCCGAAGATTCACAGTCCAAGGATTCGACTGCTGCTGTGCCGCCGGCTACTTCGCCGCCTGTTATAGAGGTTTGCGTTCTGTCGGTTGATTGTTCCACCATTTTGGACAACATGTCAAGCTTGAAAAAGGGCAAGGAAGAGCTTGTCGGCGACGGAACATTGTTCCCCGCCGCGTCCATCCCATATGTCGAGGGTGATACAGTTTTTGACCTGACACTGCGTGCGCTCGGCAGTCAATTGGATTATACATCACTCAAATATGTTCGCGGTATCAAACAGATTTACGAAAAAAATTGCGGCAGTCAAAGCGGCTGGATTTATTTTGTGAACGGCCAAAAGCTCGGTGTCAGCAGCGCGGCGTGCGTTCTGAAGCCCGGTGATATCGTGGAATGGAAGTTCACCTGCAACGGTGGAAACGATTTGAATTAAAGAAAGGGTGGTCGTCGGCATGAAAAACGGGTTTTCCGCGCTTCATCCGGCGACCACTTTTTTCTTTTTCCTGGTAGTATTGTTGATTACAATGGTGTTTTTGCATCCTGTAACACTCGTGCTTTCGTTCCTTGCGGCGATTACATTTTCCATTCGGCTGGACGCCAAAAAGGCAATAAAGCTTATATTCGGAATGTGTTTGCCCATCGCGGTTATATGGACGGTGGTGAATCCGCTTATTAATAACGAGGGCTTAACACCGCTGCTTTATATCAATGGGATGGCGTATACCCAGGAGGCTTTGGTTTACGGCGCAGTTACCGGAATCATGTTTTCGGCGGTGTTGTTGTGGTTTTCCTGCTTCAACCATGTAATGACCACCGACAAGCTGTTATTTCTTTTCAGCAGGTTTTTCCCAGCCATTTCTTTGATGTTATCCATGATTTTACGATTTATTCCCCGCTACACCGCTCAAGCGGAACAAATCGCCGATGCCCGCAGGGGAATTGGACGGAGTGTGGATGAGGGGAATGTTATCCGGCGGGCTAAAAACGGCGGTGGGTTAATGCTGATACTTACACAGTGGTCAATGGAAAACGCCATTGACACCGCTGATTCCATGAACGCGCGGGGATACGGAGCGGCGCGGAGAACGCGGTTTCAATCGTATCGCTTCACACGCCACAACTGCCGCGCCATAATTTTACCGGCACTTCTGCTGATCGGCACTGTTGCCGGATTGGCGGCGGGTTATGGCGGAATGGTGTATTTTCCGCTCTTTAAGTTTGATTTTTCTCCATTTTCGCCGTTGTCGATTTGTTTTTTTGCAGTGTATGCGGTTTTTCTTTTTTTTCCTGTATTGTATGACACTTTGGAGGCACTTAAATGGCAGTATTATCTCTCAAAAATCTAACATTTACATATCCTTCGTCACTTACACCTGCACTTGACAACGTAAATCTCACGGTAAATCCGGGGGATTTTATTGTCATGTGCGGACGGTCAGGGTGTGGAAAAACCACGCTTTTACGACACCTGAAAACGGTGTTGACTCCGCACGGGGAGCGACATGGGGATATTCTTTTTTGCGGCGATAGGCTGTGTGATGTGCCGCAAGGCTTACAGGCAGAAAGAATCGGGTTTGTGCTGCAATCGGCGGAAAATCAGATTGTTACCGACAAGGTGTGGCACGAGCTGGCTTTCGGGATGGAAAGCTTGGGATATGACCGGCAGGTAATGCGGTTGCGAGTTGGCGAAATTGCAGGTTTTTTTGGGATTGATTCGTGGTTTGACCGCGAAACCCGCGAGCTGTCCGGCGGTCAAAAACAACTGCTTAATCTTGCGGCGGTAATGGCTATGCAGCCGTCACTGCTTGTGTTGGACGAACCCACGTCACAGCTTGACCCGATTGCGGCATCGGAATTTTTGAGCGCGGTTTACAAAATCAACCGCGAGCTTGGAACCACTGTTATTTTGTCGGAGCATCGGCTGGAGGAAGCTTTTCCCATGGCTGACCGCGCCGTTATTATGGAGGGCGGGCGGATTGTCGCCGATGCGCCGCCGCAGGAGGTCGGCAAACATCTTCGCGATATGCCGGGAGATATATTCAGATCCGCGCCCGCGCCTATGCGAATTTGCTCGATGGCAGGCGAATATAACGGGGATTATCCTCTCACTGTACGCGACGGACGGCAATGGCTGGATTCGGTTGTCAAGTCGCCTATAACACCACCTGCCAGGCTTGTTAAGGTTGCCGAAGTGCGCGATTCCATATGGGCAGCGATTGAGCTTCGGGAGTGCTTTTTCAAATACGAACGCAATTCTCCTGATGTTATCAAGGATTTATCGCTGGCTGTTAAAGGCGGAGAGCTTCTCGCCATTGTCGGCGGAAATGGCGCGGGCAAGTCCACTGTTTTGGGGATGCTTGCGGGGTTGCGCCGTCCGTATCGCGGGCAGGTGTTGTCCAACGGCAAGTCTGCCGGAAAATCCGGACGAATCAGCCGTGATGTATTTTTGCTGCCGCAGAACCCGCAGACACTGTTCATGCACCGAACCGTGGCGGAGGAGCTGAATTCAATGGAGTCTCCGGATATGGTGGAGGAAATTTCACAGTTGTTGGAATTGGACAGATTTATGGACCGCCATCCTTACGATTTAAGCGGCGGGGAACAACAACGGCTGGCGATTGCCATGGTTTTGTTGAACAAACCTAAAATCCTGTTGTTGGATGAGCCTACCAAGGGAATTGACCCCGCTTTCAAGGAAAAGCTCGCCGATATTTTCAAAAATATCACCGCACGGGGAGCGGCTATTGTAATGGTGTCGCATGATGTGGAATTTTGTGCGCGGCACGCCGACCGATGTGCCATGCTCTTTAATGGCGCTATAATGACCGAAAATTCCGCCCGTGCCTTTTTTGCGGGAAACAACTTTTATACCACCGCCGCTAACCGTATGGCGCGGCATTTGTTCCCCGACGCTGTCACCGATGAGGATGTTGTGCGGGCAATCAAGGGGGTGCATGATGGGAAATAATTATTATTTGATTTTTGTCGTTGCTATTGTCGGGTTTTTGGCGATATGTTTTTGGATGTTCGAACGCCGCTCGCCACAGGCGCGAGAGCTTGTTTTGCTGTCGGTGATATGCGCGGTGGCAGTGGTAGGGCGAATGGTTTTCTTTATGCTGCCGAATTTCAAGCCGGTTATCGCCATTACCATCATCGCCGGTGTAGGGCTGGGCTCACAAGCGGGTTTTCTTGTTGGAGCAATTTCCATGCTGGTCTCCAATTTCAGTTTCGGAATGGGACCTTTAACACCTTTTCAGATGTTCGCCACCGGAATAATCGGATTTTTGGCAGGAATAATTTTTTATCGGCGAAATATCAAAAAAATCTATATCCCGCTTTGTATTTACGGCGGAGTCGCCACCTTCGTTATCTATGGCGGGATTATGAACCCGGCGGGGCTTATGCTCTTGTCATCGGGGCAGGAATTTACATGGCCGTTGCTGATTGCATCATATGTGCAGGGGCTGCGGTTTGATACTGTTCATGCCGCTTCAAGCATTGTGTTTTTGGCAGTGTTATCACCGCTGATACTGTATATTTTGAATCGCATGAGGGTTAAATACGGGCTTGGAGAGGCTCCGCGCAATAATAAATTGTAAAATATTTTCCCGAGCTATTGAATTCACGGGAAAAATGTGGTAAACTGTAAAAAAACGAATACCGCTTATCAAGAGTGACGATCCTCTCGTTATCGGGAGGGCGGGAACAGGCCCGCTAAGTCCGGCAACCTGCCCGATGGGTAAGGTGCTAATTCCTGCGGCTGGTGCCGACAGATGAGTTTTGTCCTCTGCCGTGGCTATTAGCCACGGTTTTTTTATTTTATTTTGAAGGGAATGGTTTTTTATGTCAAAACGTTTATTCACATCCGAATCGGTCACCGAGGGACATCCCGACAAGCTTTGTGACCAGATTTCTGATGCAATTCTTGATGCTATTATCGAGCAGGATGCTAATGCTCATGTCGCGTGCGAGGTTGTGACCACTACCGGTTTGGTTATGGTTATGGGAGAAATTACCACTGAATGTTATGTTGATATCCAAAAAACTGCCCGGCAGGTTATTTTGGATATCGGATATGACGATGCTTCCCAAAAGTTCGACGGCAACGCTTGCGCGGTGCTCACCGCTATTGATGAGCAGTCGCCCGACATTGCTATGGGCGTCAACGAGGCTTTGGAAATTCGCGGGCGCGGCGGTGATTCTTATGACACTATTGGTGCGGGCGACCAGGGGTTGATGTTCGGATATGCGTGCAATGAAACTCCCGAGCTTATGCCGCTGCCTATTTCACTGGCGCATAAGCTGGCAAAACAGTTGGCTGATGTTCGCAAAAACGGAGATCTTACTTATCTCCGACCAGACGGAAAAACTCAGGTAACGGTGGAGTATGACGGCGATGTTCCGGTAAGGGTTGATGCTGTTGTTGTCTCAACCCAGCACAGCGAAGAGGTCGAGCTGGACACCATTCGCGCCGATATGATTGAGCATGTAATAAAACCGATTGTTCCCGCGAAGTTAATTGACGACAACACCAAAATTTTCGTCAACCCGACCGGCCGTTTCGTTGTCGGCGGCCCACAAGGCGACAGCGGATTGACCGGACGTAAAATTATTGTGGATACATACGGCGGTTATGCGCGGCATGGCGGCGGCGCTTTTTCCGGCAAAGACCCCACAAAGGTTGACCGTTCAGCTTCCTACATGGCCCGATACGCCGCCAAAAATGTTGTCGCAGCAGGACTTGCCGGGCGTTGTGAGGTACAACTCGCCTATGCCATCGGCGTTGCACATCCCGTATCGGTAATGGTAGATACATTTGGCACCGGAGCTGCTTCTGATGATGCTCTGTCATCGGCAGTTTCGAAGGTTTTTGATTTCCGGCCGGCCGCTATTATTGACAATCTCCAGCTGCGCCGTCCAATCTATCGGCAGTTGGCGGCTTATGGGCACATCGGGCGCGAGGAATTAGGCGTTGCATGGGAGCTTACCGATAAGGTTGATGCTTTGAAGGCGGCGATAGCGGAGCTGGCATAATGGTTAAAAAAGGGATTTATCGGCATTATAAAGGGAACTTTTACAAGGTTGTCGGCACGGCAGTGCACAGTGAGAGCCTTGAGGACATGGTGATTTACCGCGCCCTTTACGGCGAACGGGGAATGTGGGTTCGTCCCGCATCAATGTGGAACGAATTAGTCCATGTGGATGGAAAGACGGTTCACCGGTTCGCACGGGTTGAAAATGTTATAATGTCAGCAAAGTGAGGGATTTTATGCATAATATTTTTCCAAAGCGCAAAGAAAATCGTTTGCAAGGGTATGATTATAGCCAAAACGGCGCGTATTTCATCACAATATGTATTAAAGGCAGACAATCCCTGCTATGGGAGGTCGTAGGGGCGCGCATTGCGCGTCCGTCTCTTTCCAAAATCGGACAGATTGTCGAAAAAGCCATATGTCAAATTTCATCGCATTATCCGCATATACAAGTTGGAAAATATGTCGTGATGCCAAATCATGTTCACCTGCTTTTACAGATAAACAAAGGCAATAGCGGACGCGCAATGCGCGCCCCTACGATATCAAAGATTGTCAACCAAATGAAGGGATATGTCACAAAGAAAGTGGGCTATTCTATTTGGCAGAAACTATTCCACGACCGAATCATCCGCAATGAGGCAGAATATCTGAAAATCTGGCAATACATCGACGAAAATCCTGCACGATGGGCGGAAGATATGTATTTCGCAACTCAGTGAAATAGTATATAATTCTTTTATGCGGTATGGTCAATTCGTGGGCGAAGGTGTTTTTCACACAAGAAGGGAGTCTGCAAATCATGGATGAAAATACGTTAAGGGCAAGAAGATTTGTTATCGAAGTTCAAACCCTTGCAACAAAATACAATTTACCATTTTTTATTGTCACACAAGGTGCAAGTGCGATAAGCAATAATAATTGTGATGCAGTTGAGCATGCAAGAAAGTCTCATATTGAATGGGAACTCAAAAATGGGATTGATCCATATCATGATTGGGCTGAAGATGGTACAAAATAAGCGTTTCCACCATACCAATTCCACACAACTTTCGCAAAAAGCATAGTATATTATACCAACCCCAACCTCTTGCAATGCTCTTCGTGTTCCTCAAACGTGACGGAATAAAAATATTCGCCGGTCACAGGGTCGGAAACAAAGTAGTAATAGTCTGTTTGCGGGGGATTTACCGCCGCGCGCAGCGAATTAGCATTGGGGCTTCCGATTGGCCCGGCAGGTAACGCCGCGCATTTATACGTGTTATATTTTCCACGATAGGGGTCTATGTCTAAAATCGGATTGATATGAATTTCCAAATAATTTATAGTGGCATCGGATTGAAGCTTCATACCGCTCTTCAAACGGTTGTGAAACACCGATGAAATTTTCCCCATTTCACTGGCTTTGCCGGCTTCCTTTTCAATAATCGACGCCAACGTCACAATCTCATCCAACGTCATGCCCGGATAACTATACTTGCCGACAATATTATTCTGTGCGCCGCGAAGCAGCTTGCCCACCACGTCTACCGCATCCATTCCCGTGTAATATTCGTATGTATCGGGAAAAAGATATCCCTCCAACGCATAGCAACGGTCAGCACTTTTAGGGATTTGGGAAACAAAAGCGTAATATTGGCTGAAATCGTGGGTTGATGCGGCAGATACGAAATCAGCTTTACTGCAAATTCCCTTTGATTCAAAAAGTTCACCGATTTGCCCGATTGTATACCCCGGCGGGACGGTAACGGTGACAGTTTTGTTCCCCTCCGCTTTAGTTATGGTAGTTGGCGGCACAGTTGAAGCCGGCGGCGTGGTTATATTATCATTATCCCACTTGGTGGATACGGTTTCTGTTTGTGACGGGTCGGCATCTGTGCACTCCGTGTGCGATGAATCGGAATTATCCGGCGGCAGAGTCGCCATGGTAGTCATAACCGGAGCATCTGTGGCTATATCATCCGGTGCCTTTCTCCCGCATGAGCAAAAGAGCAGTGCACAAACCAGCAAAATAGCACTAACCGATTTGATTCTCATCCTTATGACAATTCCTTTCTTTGATGCCGGCGAAAACTTTGAAGGTGCTTTGACCACAGTCAAATTTCAATCGCAAGATTGAAAAGACTTCAAATTTCCAAATATGGAAAACTCTGTTTTCCATACTTACAGTCCCTTTCTGAACAAAGGTACAAACCACACATCCTCAAGCGCGTATTCGCGCCCGTTTAAGTAGTTCAGCAGATTCATTTCCGAATCGGAGTCATCCTCCTGCGGAAAATCAAAAATCAGTTTATACGAGCACAGCGCCTGTTTTGTGAAACCGGTATTTTTGTCGAGATCTCCCCTGCCGTATTTTCCATCACCAAGCAGCGGCAATCCCACCGAGGACAAATGGGCGCGAATTTGGTGGGTGCGGCCGGTCAACAGCTCGATTTCCAGCAATGAAAGCTGTTCGCGCGTTTCCAGCAAGCGATATTTTGTTGTGATACTGCGCGTTCCGGCGGCAGAACGGCGGTGGATTTTCACGCGATTGTGTTCCTCGTCCTTTTCCAAAAAAGCTTCGAGAGTTTCCTCTTCTTTTTTGGGTTTGCCATGAACTATACACATGTAAAATTTGCGAATTTGACGGCGGCGAAGCCGTTCGTTCAATACCCGGAGGGCGGACGCGTTTTTTGCCGCTATAACTATACCGCAGGTGTTGCGGTCGATACGGTTCACAAGCGCGGGCGCAAATCCATTTTCTTCATCGGGATTATATTCGCCTTTGTCATACAGATAATGCTGGACACGCGAAATCAACGTGTCCCGGTATTCCTTATCATCGGGATGCACAAGCAACCCGACTTTTTTGTTAAGCAACATCATGTTTTCGTCCTCGTATAACACGTCCAACGAAGCGGGCGCGGACAAAAAATCATATACTGTGGGAGTTTCGGTGAGCAGATTATCTTTCAGATATAGTGAAACTATGTCACCTTTTTCCAGCTTGTCACCAATGGCGCATCGCTTTCCGTTGAGCTTGATATTTTTGGTGCGAATACCCTTGTACATCATGGAGGCCGGCAATGAACCAAAGGTTTTCATCAAAAATTTATCAAGCCGCTTACCTGCGTCATTTACACCGACTGTAACGGTTTTCAATTGGATTTTTCATCCTTTCTTTATGGAAGAAGCTGTGCTTCCGGAGTTGGCGCCTGTCCGCTTTGGCGGGAGGCAAAATATGCATCCAGCATGGTGCGCGCAACAATAGTACTGACCGCACCACCGCTTGCGCTTGGTCTTGAACCTTGTTCGAAAAACACCGCAATAGCTACTTCGGGATTTTCCGCCGGAGCATATGCCATGAAGGAGGTATGGTCATTAAGATTGCCGCCCGCCTGTACTGTTCCGGTTTTGCCCGCCGCCTGGTATGATGCGGATGCAAAGGTTCTCGCTGTCCCATTTGGACCGCACACGGCTATCATTCCCTGTTTCACGGTATCAATGGCAATCTGTGACATACCAACGTCGGCTTCCACCACCGGTTGGTACGGCGTTTCCACTCCGTCATAGGTACGGACACTTTTGACGAGGTGAGTTTTGTACCGTACACCGTCATTCGCCAATGTCATCGCATAGGTCGCGAGCTGAATCGGTGTGAACTGATTGGTAGATTGACCAATTGCGGCCTGCGATGTATCTGCCGGATACCATTCAAGCCCTCTGTCTTTATTATTTGAAGGAGTCGCCAGCATTCCCTCGGATTCGCCGACCTCTATGCCGGTTTTTTGTCCCAGCCCGAAAGCAGTGGAATAATATGACATTTTGTCAATGCCAAGCTGTCTGCCCACCTCATAAAAGTAGGCGTTGCAAGAGCTTTGTATGGCATAAGCACAGTTTGCATCCCTATGGTGTCCCATGCATTTCAGCGCGGGATTAAAAAAATTGTAAAGTCCGTTGCAATAATACGGCGTCGTAGTGGGGGTTATAACCCCTTCCGACAACGCGGCAAACGCCACACCCGGTTTCATTACCGAGCCGCAGGGGAACGCGCCGTTCAAGGCGCGATTTACCATTGGTTTGTCGGGGTCGTTCAAAAGATTTGCATAATCGGCGCTGAATGTTGCCAAATTATAGTTAGGCCACGTCGCGCACACAAGCACCCCGCCGGTCATATCCAGCATTACAACTGAGCCGCTTTTCACCGGAGTACCGGCGGCACGAAGTGACTGGATAGTTTTATCAAGCTCTTCCTGGGCTTTGAGCTGGAGAACCGAATCGAGGGTGGTTATTACGGTATCCCCCGCCGTTGCGGGAATCGTCACAATGCTGCTTACTACCGCACCGGCAGGTGTACGTTTCAGCACGGTTTCGCCGCTTTTGCCACGCAGCACGGATTCAAGCGCCGATTCAAGCCCGGACCGCCCAATTAAATCGTTAAGCCGGTAGCCGGAGTTTTTCAAGTCCTCATACTGACCTGCTTGAATCGGGCCGACATTTCCCAGCAGATGTGACGCAATTTCGCCGCCGACGTATTCGCGCACCGGGGTTGGCATTATGGTAACACCGGGATATTCCATATTTTTTTCAAGAATAATGTTGCGCACCTGTTCCGAAATGTCGCCGGAAAATGTGAACGGACTGCTCGCATTAAATCCACGCAGCTTCATCTCATAAAGAATGCCTCCCACCGTGCGCTGTTGCTGCGGAGTGCAATCCTCCAACCCATATGTTTTTGTCAATTCCGCGATGCATTGCTCCGCTGTGGCATAATCTCCAAGGCGCAAATCGGTTTTCAACGCGGCAACAGATTTATCGCTTTCGGGCAGAAACACAAACGGCTCGGTCGTGGTTACCGGCAACGTATCGTTCCAAGTCAGCGAATGTGATGAAAGCAGCGCAGTCAGCGATATCAGCATGGTGTTCACTTTTTCGCGATTGGCTGTACCGCGCGGGAAAAACGAATAGTCAAACACAACCGAAAAGCTGGTACGGTTTACGTTCAACGGGCGCATATACCGGTCATAAATTTCGCCGCGCGGCGCATCAACAGTGAGCTTGAGTTCACGCTCTCCGCTCACCATTTGTGCATAATCTTCACCGTTTACAATCTGAACATAAAACAGCCGCACAAAAAACGCAGAAAGAAATACCATCATTGCAATTACAATAATGAATGCTCTCCGTTTAGTTATTGCGTAATTTATACGTTCCATAACTATAACCATGCCTTTCTTTTATGTCGGCGGATTTCGGATATTTTCGCGTGTGTGCAACGCTCGTTTCGAATTCGAGAAGGGTCAATGCACACAATTTGGTACACGTTTGGGAAAACGCGAACGCGTTTTCGCGTGTGTGCAACGC
>JGI994J12354_10000786_pt1 | contig 31972 bp, 31 predicted proteins | sample IntmicLarv3ML3BL_FD_12354 | JGI IMG/M metagenome (IMG submission 12354) | reverse complement strand
GGTGTTGCCTTGTGGAGAAAAATAATTTGAAATCCAAAAACGTTAAAAAGAACCGAAGAAAACGAAAATTTTCTGTTACCGAAAAATTGCCGATTTTGCTTTTGCTGTTTTTTATAGCAGTGTGTGCGGCGGCGGTTCATTCGCAAAAAAATGATATCAGAGAATTGGAAGATGCGAAAGCGCATTTGGTGAGCGAAATAGAAAAAGAAGATAAGAAAATCGAGGAATTGAAAAAAGAACTTGAATATCAAGACAGCGACGCATATATAACGGAAATCGCGCAGAAAGAATTAAATATGCTGAAACCGAATGAAATGAAAATCATTGTTGAGAATGATTAAGGAATGACCTGAATCAGGAGAATCAAGAGGAATCAAAAAATCTCTTTTAAGTTTTAATTTAAAAGGGATTTTTTTGAGGGAATGTCAAGACTCTTCCCTATGTATCGGCTACCGCGAATTAAATTACAATTTTTAAAAGTCGGAGAGGTAAATTTATTTATTATTATGGGGAATATATTCAATAATATCGCGGAAGAGTGGACAAAAAAAGATGCAAAAACAAAGTTTATCGCAGGTATAGTTTTTACATTAGTTTCGTTTTCCGTTTTATATCCCTGTTTTGAATATTTGTTAAATTATAATATGCGCGGAAAGATGTTTGATATCAAGCATCTTTTTTATTTTAGATTATGAAAAAACTCATATAAATACATTTATTCGTTTGAAAAAGTGTGCCAAAACTCCGCTTTTTCATTGTAAAAAATGTTGTGATGGTTTATGATATGTGAAGAGGCGATGCTCTATGTATCATAACGCAACGGAACAGCTTTATAAACAGAAAAATTAAAAAACGCTTATCATAAAACATGGCTGATGTGTAAGTTTGGGAAATCCGCCGATGAAAAATTTACATATATTAATTTTGATAATAATGCGCAAATGAAATAACTTTTTTCGGAAGATATGCGCATCGAGCAGATTGTATCGGATATAAAATCGATGCGGAAAAAACTTTATATTTCGATGAAGTCAGCTTATTAAATTTGCCTTTGCGGGCGATAGAAACGATTACAGAAATTATAAAATTTTAGTGGAGGTTAATATTGAATAATAAGGACAATAAATTTTATTCGGGATTTGTTTCAATAATCGGCAGACCAAACGTTGGGAAATCGACGTTAATGAACTGTTTGATTGGCGAAAAAATCGCGATAACATCACGCAAAGCACAAACTACAAGAAATAAAATAACTACAATTTTAACAAGAGATAATTTTCAAATAATTTTTTTGGACACACCGGGAATTTTCAAACCGAAATCCAAACTTGACAGATACATGGAAAAAAGCGTTAAAAGTTCAATCGCAAACGTGGATATAATTTTATATTTGGTTGAACCGCGCGAAAAAATTTCTCCGATGGATTTAGAAATTATAGAAAAGCTTCAAAGTCTGTCATCGAAAGTTTTTTTGATTATAAATAAAGTTGATTTGATTGAAAAGGATTATTTATTACAAGTCATCGATAATTACAGTAAACTTTATGAATTTGATGAAGTGATTCCCGTTTCCGCGATAAAGGGAGAAAATGTTTTGAGTTTAACCGATTTGATGGTTAAAAACTTACCGGAAGGACCGAAGTTTTTTCCCGACGATATGATTACAGACCAACCGGAAAAACAAATTGTTGCGGAAATTATAAGAGAGAAAATTTTAATTTTGACGCATGAAGAAATTCCGCACGGCGTCGCAGTCGAAATAATGTCGATGAAACAACGCAAAGATAAGGAAATTATGGATATCGAAGCGACGATTTATTGTGAAAGAGAATCTCATAAAGGAATGTTGATTGGGAAGAAAGGCGCAAAATTAAAAGACATCGGAACACGGGCGCGCCTTGATATGGAAAGATTTTTAGATTTTCCGGTCAATTTAAAATTGTGGGTAAAAGTAAAAAAAGATTGGCGCGATAATGAATTTTATTTAAAAAACTTTGGGTATGATAAAAAAAATGTTTAAATGTTTTTTTAACATGACACATGATGTCAAGTTAATAATGCTAATATTAATTATGAATTAATATTATGAAAGCAGGTATAAAACTTATGTCAAATGTAGTTTTCTTCAATTCCTACAAACTAAAAAAAGATGTGTCGGTTGCTGATTTTTTGATTGTGACGGAAAATTTAAATAACGAATATATTTCTAAATTCAAAGGTTATATTTCGTTCAAAGTAGCAATTGACGGTGAAACTTGGGCAGATTCCACAACTTTTGAAACGATGGACGATGCAAAAAATTGCGCTGAAGCATGTGAGCCAAACGAATGGGTTGAAAAATTTTGTTCTTTCCTTGAGCCTGAAAGTTGCACATCTCATTTCTTCGTTATTGAAAAAAGTTTCACTAAATAATTTTTCCGCGAAATAAAAAACAAAACGCGTCCTCAATCGTTAAACTGAAAGGGCGCGTTTTTTATTATACCCATACAGGTGAATTTTCCTCGTATCGGCGTAAAGTTTTCTCTTTTCTTTATACGTTAAATCTAAACAAAATCACATCGCTGTCTTTAACAACATACTCTTTCCCTTCGGAGCGCACAAGTCCTTTTTCTTTGCACGCGTTATAATTACCGTAATTATCCAAATCTTCAAAGCTCACGATTTCCGCTCTGATAAATCCTCTTTCAAAATCGGTATGAATTTTTCCCGCCGCGCCCGGGGCTTTCGTGCCTTTTGTGATTGTCCACGCTCTAACTTCTTTAGGTCCTGCCGTGAGATAACTTATCAGTCCCAAAAGTTCGTAACTCGCTTTGATTAATTTGTTTAAACTGCTTTCGCTTATGCCCAAATCTTCCAAGAAAGATTGCATATCCTCCGCGTCAAGCTCTGCCATTTCCGCCTCAATCTCCGCGCAAATAACGAAAACTCCCGCGCCGATTTCATTTGCGAGTTCTTTAACTTTTTGCACATGCGGATTATTTTCGCCCTCGTTTTGTAAATCTTCTTCGTTGGCATTCGCGGCGAATAAAACTTTTTTATATGTTAACAAATTTAACTCTTTGGCTATTAAATGCTCGTCGTCCGTTAATTCAACGGTTCTTGCGCAAAGTCCTTCGTCCAGTGCGTTTTTGATTTTTGTGATGACTTCAAGTTCGGCTTTTAAAGATTTATCTTTAGAAACTTTCGCGTAGCGTTTTGTAACGACGTCCAAATCGGATAAAATTAATTCCAAATCTATAATATCAATATCGCGCAATGGGTCAACCGAATTTTCAACGTGTCTGATATTTGTATCTTCAAAGCATCTTACAACATGAACAATCGCATCAACTTCGCGGATATGAGATAAAAACTGATTTCCCAATCCTTCGCCCTTGCTCGCGCCGCGCACAAGCCCCGCGATATCCACAAATTCGATAACTGCGGGAACAACTTTTTCCGCGGTATATATTTTTTCCAAAACGGCTAAACGGCTGTCGGGCACTTCAACAACTCCGACGTTTGGGTCTATCGTACAAAATTCATAATTTGCGGTTTTCGCGCCTGCTTTTGTTAATGAATTAAAAAGTGTACTTTTCCCGACGTTTGGTAAACCAACGATTCCTAGTTTCATTATTAATTACATTCCTTTCGATTTTCAAAAATTATTTCTCTGATTTCAAAATTATTTCTTTGATTTCAAAATTATTTTTTCTTGAATAAATTAAAAATTTATATTCAATGTTTGTTTTTTCGTCTGTGATTATTTCGGATTCGGATTCGATTTCAAAATCCGAATAATCCAAATCCAAAGAAGTATCGCCTAAAAAATCCCGCAATATTTCCGTTATATACATCTTATCGCAATAAGGCAAAGCTTTTTTATAAATTTCCGCACCGCCGATTATAAAAACTTCATCTTCGGAAATTTCATATTTTTTTAATAAGTCATCAAAATCATAACACATTGTAACATCATTTCCGTCAATCTTGAAATCTTTATTTTTTGTGCAGATTATGTGATGCCTGTTTGGCAGGAGTTTCGGCAGACTTAAAAAAGTTTTTCGCCCCATAATTATTTTTTTGCCCGATGTTATTTCTTTGAATCTTTTTAAATCTCCCGATATGTGCCACGGAAGTTTGTTGTCTTTTCCGATGATATTATTTTGCGCGATTGCAAAAATCAAAGATATCATAAATTTCTCCTTTTGAATTTCACGAAAATATTAATTTTCAAATCTGACATCTATGCATGAATCATAAAGCGGTATACCGTATTTGCCTAAGATATCAATTATTTTATTAATATTTCCCGCCGTCATTTCAGAACAATCCGCTCTGACAAATTGATTCGTAATCATAAGCTGAAACGCTTCAAAACCTTTTTCATAATTATTTTTATGATTTTCCCAATCATTAAACGCGATATTAAAATCCTTTAATATTTCGTTTAGTGGGATTTCATCAATATAAAATAAATATTCGCCCGATGATAACGCACTATAAATTTCCGAATTTGGAATATTAATTTTTTCTTTAACTTTCCAAAAACTCAAATCCCCCGCCATAATCTTAAACGCTTACGTCCATGCTTATTTTTGCCAAATGTTTATAATCGATAAGTTTTATATCATCAATCGTAAAATCATAAAAATCTTTAATATTTTCGTTAATCCGAAGTTTTGGCGCGTCAAGCTGTTCATCGATTCTTGAAAGTTGAGTTTTCAAGCCCTCAATGTGATTTTCATAAATATGCGCGTTATTAATCACATGCGTAAACAATCCGACTTTTAAACCGCACGCCTGCGCGATTAANTGCGTTAAAACGGCGTATTGCGTTGTATTAAAAGGAACGCCCAAACCCATGTCGCCGCTTCTTTGAACCAACATGCAATTTAATTTTCCGTCCGTCACGTCCCACATTGTCAAAAAACAGCATGGGTACAGCGCGCCCGTATCCAAATAAGGAATTTGCCATAAATTAATCATCATTCTTCTGTCTTGCGGATTATTTTTTAAGCTGTCTATTAATTTATCAACCTGCTCATATTTTTTAACTATGTAACCGTAAGACGTGCCGATTGTGCCGTCGTCCATAATCCACTCGTCCCAGATTTTAACGTTTTGCTCTTGAAGTTTTTTAACGTCATTCGTTTGGTCTTTAAAAATCCAAAGAAGTTCTTTTACAGCCGTTTTGAAAGCAACAAACTTTGTTGTTAAAATAGGAAATTCTTTTGCTAAATCAAACTGCATTATTTGATGCGGTAATTTATATGTATTCATTCCCGTGCGATTTTCGCCATAGTAGCCGTTTTCTATAATGTTCCGTACTATTTCCAAATATTTTTTATCGTATAAACTCATAATTACATTCCTTTCCGATTCAAATTTTCAAAGTCGGTTTATTATACATCAAAATCGAAAATTTATATATAAAAAAAATTTGTGTTCACTCGTTTAAACTGTTTTTTATGTTAAAATAAAATTCAAGATATATAATTTAAAAAAGGAGTGTGTTGGTTATGTCTTTAAAAGGTGATTACAACAGGATAAAAGCCGAGAGAATTATTTCAAACATAGAAAAAAGAAATATGCTCGGTTACTATGCGGAAACCGTAGCGGACGCAAAAGAAAAATTATTTTCTTTATTGCGAGAAAACGCGTCCGTCAGTTGGGGCGGCACTGAAACTTTGCGAGAATTGGACATCAGAGAAAAATTAGAATCCATGAATATGACTATCTTTGACCGAGATGTTATTCCGCAGGAAGAGCAAAGCGAATTTTTTGCGAAAGTAATAAATGCGGATTATTATTTGATGAGTTGCAATGCGATAACGGAAAAAGGCGAGATGGTTAATATTGACGGGCGAAGCAATCGGGTTGCGTCTTTAGTTTTCGGACCTAAAAACGTTATTGTTTTGGCGTCTATGAATAAAGTTTGTGCGGACATCGACAGCGCAATGCATAGAGCGAGAAATTATGCCGCACCTTTGAATGTTGCAAGATTAAATAAAGATACGCCTTGCAGAAAAGTTTCAAAGTGTACCGACTGCGTACCGAAAGCGATTGCATTTGCGCAAACATAGTTATTACAAGATTCTCCGTAATAAAAGATAGGATAAAAATAATTTTGATTAACGATGAAAACAGCGGATTAGGATTTTAAATATATTAATTTCATAAAAAAAATGTTCGCCTTAAAGTAAATTTGATTCTTATATATTGAACAAGGCGAACATTTTTATTTTTTTCATTTAAAATTTCAAATCGCAGGTTCAAATTCATTTCCCAATCGGCTCAGAAATCCCGAAAAGCATAAATCGAGCCCCTGCATTTTTGTGAAATCGTCCGGCAAATATAAAGACGAGTGCTTTGTCAGCGGAACGGCTTTTATTTTTTCTAATATTTCACATACAAACTGCGAACAGAAATATCTGTTTTTTATAGGGAAAACGATTCTTAACAAACATAACATCAAACCGCAAAAATTATATTTAAAATTGTGCGCCTGTTTTATGTGATTATCCAATGCGATTTTTGTGGCGTCATAAGTTTCGTCCGGCACTTCGATTTTATACAGTTTACAAGGCACTTCTTGATTTTTAAAAGTTGGATATTTTATCGGTGTTTCTTTTCTGAAACCTTTGGTGACATAACTGTAAAAAGTTCCGTCTGAGTCGCCGAGCCCGATAGATGCGTGATTATATTCGCATCTTGAAATCGCACAAAATATTTTTGAAAATTTATCGGGATAGCATAATAAGAGAATATAAATATATCGTTTATTTTGCTCTTTTCCTTGCAAATCCGCGCTTTTGATTATATCAGAATAATTGTAAATCATATTATTTAAACCTCCGATAATAGATTGAATACTTATTAAAACTATATTAATAAATTTTTATTTATGAAATGTCTGAGAAATGTTTGCAAAGTGTTAAAAGATTTATTGCTTTTTAAATTTGGATTTCAAATTTTAAATTTAATTTTTGTATTTTTGCGATAAATTTTTTAGGCAAATAAAAGCGTATTTTTGCGATAAATTTTTTAGGCAAATAAAAGTGAGTTGATTATATTCGATTTATTCAGAATACAAAACAACTCGCTTATCATTGATGCCGTTTTTTTATTTGGCACAATTTTTATTTTTTAGGAAAATAAATAACTCTTTTACATATCCCGAGGTCGCAAACCGTTTGAATTTTCCGCTTCTTCCGAATCATCGCCGACTTCCTCAAGAAATGCGTCCACAAATTTATTTTCAATTTTTTTATACGTGCCGACAACGCCCTCCTCAATCGACTTATAGTTATTTACAATGTTTTCTCCGATTTTACCGCTTTTCAATGTATATCCGTTTTCGGTTTCATCGGATTTCTCTAAAAAAGAATCTACAAAACTATCTTCAATTTTTTTATATGCTCCGATAACTTTTTCGCCGACTTTTCCCGCTTTCAATTTATGCTTAACCATATTCAAACCCTCCGTTAATTTTATTTTTTGGTTCTCACAAGTGCATGTTTATTAACCTAAACGTAACTATTTTTTATTTTTCAAAAATAACGCAATCGCGGCGATAACCACAATTATAACAACTATTACAGGATTCATTTTTTCATCTCCTTTGCTTCATATTTTTTATTTAAACTCAATCAAAAACTAAATAGAAATCACTCTAAGCCTTAATGCCTTTAATAAGCGGAATGAGCGATAAAAGCAACACGATTCCGACCAACCCGAGCACAATACCGAGAATCAAATTTTGAAAAACCATTACTAAACTCATTCCCACACCCAGAAGAATTGAGCCTGCAAGTCCGACGAAAATTGTTAAAAATGTTTTTTTGTCTAAACGAACAGGAGTTTTGTTTTCCATCTTGCGCCAAACGCCCAGTGTTACGAGAAGAATTACAATCCCGATACAGCCCATAACCACACCGGGTTTAAATGCGTTCCATTCGGGAATCAGACACATACACATTCCGATTGCGCCGAACACACTTCCGATAGTTCCTAAAATCAATGCTACAAAATTACTTTTTTTCATTTCCACAACCTCTTTCTTTTATTATTTTATGTTCCTAATATTAACGCCCTATTGTTTAAGAACTGTCTTTAAAGTGTTTACGAATTATTAATTCGTTAAAATATTTTTAATTCGGAAGATGAGCGATTTATTTTTTATAAAAATAAAAAAAGAACCCTTTTTCAAGAGTTCTCAAAATCTATAAAATACTAAATAATAAAATTATTTTTCTTTTATATTTTATTCCGTTTATTTGAGTCCGTTTATTGAGTTTTATCAAATATAAATTTTACATATATCTGCATCAAAAAATTTTAGTTTGACAGCGTCGGCATCGGAATTGATGGCAGACTGCTCAAATTATTATTCATATCGTTGTCCGGCAGAGATTTTAAATACTCCGTGCCTTGATTTTCTGAAATCCCGATATTTTTTAATTCACCGTTTCGCGCCATTTTAAGCGCCTCATCTTTAAAAACGATTTTACCGTCGGATAATTTATAACCCACGATATCGCCCGAATCTTTAACTACCGCAACAATTTCCGTCGCGACCTGTGTTCCTGCCGGAACTACTTTCATTGCAGATACCGGTAATTGATTATTCATATTGTTAGCGTCCATTCAAAAAACCTCCATAAATTAATTTATTTTAGTATTTGAATTTTTTCGGAAAATATACGCAATAAAAAAAATTTTCAGATTTCGTTATTAAATTTCGGTTCTATAATATTTAACCCCCCCCCCAATTTCACATTTGCACCCAAACTTTTCAGTTTTTTATCGATATCGCAGTAACCTCTTTTTATATGCTCGATATCCGAAATCTCCGTAACTTCGTCGGAAACCAACGCGGCTAAAATCAAAGTCGCTCCCGCGCGTAAATCCGTCGCTTTTACTTTCGTACCCATTAAATTTTTAACGCCGTCGATGATTGCGCTTCGGCTTTCGATTTTTATATTTGCGCCCATTCTCTTTAATTCGCCGACATGCATAAATCGGTTTTCAAAAACGGTTTCCGTTACAACGCTGTTTCCCTCGATTGTGGATAATAAACCCATAAATTGCGCCTGCATATCCGTCGGAAAACCCGGATAAGGCAAAGTTTTTATGTCAACGCCGTTCAGTTTTTTGCCTTTTTCATAAAAAACTCTTATTCCTTTTTCAGTTTCCGAAACCGAAAAATTCATTTCTTTTAATTTTGCGATAATCGGTTTTAAGTGGTCAACGACAACATTTTCGATATTCACATCTCCGCGTGTGATTGCGGCGGCAATCATAAAAGTTCCTGCTTCAATTCTATCCGGTATGACGGTGTGGTCAACATCGGTTAAATTTTTTACGCCGTTAATTTTTATCGTGTCTGTCCCCGCGCCGCGTATATCCGCGCCCATTCCGTTTAAAAAATTAGACAAATCAACGATTTCGGGTTCTATCGCGCAGTTTTCGATTATCGTTTGCCCCTCCGCCAAAACGCCCGCCATAATAATATTTTCTGTTGCGCCGACGCTCGGAAAATCTAAATAAATATTCGAGCCGATTAATTTTTTTGTGCTCGTTTCAACGAATCCGTGCTCTTGATTTATTTTTGCACCCATGGCTTGAAANCCTTTTAAGTGCAAATCCACNGGGCGCGAGCCGATTTGACAGCCGCCCGGAAGCGGAATTGCAACTTTTTTAAAACGNGATAATAACGGTCCCATAATTAAAAAAGATGCGCGCATTTTGCTGACTTGCTCGTATGGTATTTCTTTCGATTTCACTTTTTGAGAGTCCACACAGATTATTTTTTTCTCTTTGTCCCATGCGATTTTTGCGCCGCAACTTTCTAAAAGTTCTATCATAACGACAACATCGCTCAAATCGGGAACTTCTCTTATTACAGATTGATTTTTGGAAATTAAAGTTGATGCCAAAATCGGCAAAACGGAATTTTTCGCGCCGTCTATTTTTACCGTGCCTTTTAAAGGCGGACTTTTTTCAATAATAAATTTGCCCATGGTTATAAATCCCCTTGTTTGTATTTTCTGAAACTAAAAAAGTGATTCTTTTGTGTTTTAGGTATGCGTCTTTCGTAGGTCATTATTGAAAGACTTTTTTAGTTTTATATAATTTTAGTATTTACTTTTAAGGGATAAAATAACCATGCAATTTTGATTTTAAATATAAAAAATAAACGCGATTTTATATTTCATAAAATGATTATAAAATTTCTCAAAACTGCAAGTGTAATCGGGACAACTGTCGCAAATATTCAATATACGATATTCATTATCCCGAACATTGTTAAACGCAACATAATGAAAACCCAAACCCACGCAATATAAAATGATTCCTTTTTTTACATTCCGATTGAGAAACTTCTTATTAAAAAGTCTGACTTTAAGTTCGGGGTTATATTTTTTTAAAAATTTTCTTACTCTAAAAGGATTCGTCCCCAAAGCACCCGCGAAATCAAGCCGTTTATTAAAAGTTTTATAAGTGTCCTCATAAGTCAAATTATCATCGTCGAATTTTAAAAAATTAAAACTTGCAATCCAACCGCAACCCTTTTTATCGGAAAAAAACTTGCCGTACGGAATTTTTGAAGTAAGACTTTGAAAAATAATAAAACCGTCTTTTGAAAACATAACATTCCCCCGAAAATTTGAAATTTCTGCCTATAAAAATATCTATCCTAAATTTTAACATGTTCAAAAGACATACGCAAAGGAAAATATGAACATATTAAATATCTTTATAAACTCCCGAGAACTTTTGCTCTGCCGATTCTAAATCATCATGATATTTCGCATAACTTTTGCTTAAACGTTTCATCGCGGGAATGAATGTTTCATAGTACCCCGAAGATTCGTTAAAATTTTTTAAAACATTTTGCAACTCGAAAATCGGTGAGTTTTTAAACTCTTCGGAATTTTTAAATTCTAAATATTTGTGAATCGATTTTTTATTTTCTTCCATATAATTATCAATATTTCCGAGTGCGCTTTCGGTATTTTTAATAATATCAACAATTGAATCGTTATTCATATTAAAATCTTCATTTTGAAGAAGTTCTTTCAACCCGTCCGAAAATTCCATATCGGGAGCGTTATCCAAAAAATCAATAATCGTATCATAAGCGTCCTTTTGCTCTTTGTTTTCCGCTATTTCAATTTCACAATCCAAAAATCTTGAAAAATGCAGGCAAATATATCTCCCGTAATAATTCGGAAACGCGTCCGTTAATTTATTTAAAATCGTATTATTTTTTTCGAGTTTATCGATTTCATTTGAAATACTTTCCCAATTTTTACCGTCAATTAAATTGTTTAATAAACTTTGTTTTTTATTTTCATTTTCAATTTCAAATTTTTGTTTCAGCGCGATTTTTTGCAAACTTTCAAAATTATTATTTTCTAAAAATTTTTTTATTTCCGAAATCGGAATATTTAATTTTCGCAGAACAGAAATTTTTTTCAGTGTTTCAATATCGCCGTCGTTGAAGTTTTTATATCCGTTTTCTAAAATTTCGGGATTAATTAAATCTTGCTCGATATAATACAAAATCGCTTTTTTAGTCAGATTGGTTTTTTTGCAAACGTCACTTATAAGCATTGAAAGTCATCTCCTTTATTTGAAAATTCAAAAATTTAAAAGTTGCCGTGTGACTGTCTATACTATAAAACTGAAACGCGGGGGATTGTCAAGGGTTCTTTCTTCCTTATTTTAATATTTGTTCGGGAATTTTAAAACCGTCGTCCCGATTATAATTTCACCGAGTCGCTCTTTAATTTTAAAATTTATTTTTTACAGCCTCATCTCCGTAATATAATTTTGTATTTTTTGAGTTAAGCCCATATATATACATAAAAAATAAAATCGGTGAATAAAGCGTAAAAGCATAATACGGAAAGGGCATTCTTTCGTCCATAAACCCAAACGTCATAAGAATAAACCCCACAAAAATTATTAACGGCGAAATAAAAAACTGTTTTTTATAATCTTTAGGCGTTCTTTTAAGGGATATTCTAAATGCCGCAACAAACGGAATCATTAAAAAAACGTTAAAATATATACCTGACGGGTCTGTAGAGGAAAAGAGAAGATTTACTGAATCAGCAACAAATATTAGTATCCCGATAATATATACCACCATAAGAAAAATAACCGATATCGGTCTGACACTTCCCAAAATATAATTTTTTTCATCGACCGAATATAGATTTTTAATACTTTTTAAATAGAATGAAAGCAAAAACAAAAAACAAAGTATCAGATGGACAGTGAAGAAAATCTCAACCTTAGAATGAATCTTATAAGCGGAAAGTAACAAGGCGTATAAAAGCAGAAATACGGATAAAAATAATCGATATACATAAGATGAATGATTTTTTATAAAATATAAAAAAATTAAAGCCGTTTGAAGAATCACAGCAAATATATTTATAAAAATAAGTTTGTTATCCTTAATCGGAATCGCCAAAATAAAAATGTAAATATAAAATAAAATTTGATAAGCTGAATGTAAAAGGAAAGAAAGTTTTAAGAAATGAGCCATAGCAAAATTCTCCTTGATAAATTTTTCGGGAACTGCCGAATTGATATGCAATTGAAAATTATTATACCATATGTAAAAACTATCGGTATATGAGTTTTCTAAAATTTTGTCTGTTGAATATAAAATAAGCCCATAGCCGCAACTCTGTTTGTTTACGGCATTTGGGATTACTCGATAAATATCTTCCTCTTCCAAATATAATTTTAGGCGGAATATTATAAATTCGGTACATCAATAATCCTGCCCGATATACCCTCAATAAAAAAATCGGGAATATCGGGATTTGATTTTCTAATTTTAAATTTGTGTATTTTGGATAAGTCGGGATAATATCCTATAGCCGATTTTATAAAATTTTTATTAATAAAGCTGTTCGGAAACCAGAACAGGTCTAATCAAATTTTCATATAAATTTAATAGAAAGTTTTTCCAATCAATTAAATCGGAATTTAAAAAACTTTCTTTCTCCGACAGCATCTGAAACCCGTCTGCCCCGTAAAATATTAAAAGTGCGGTTGAAAAATCGCATTGTTTATTTTTTAATATTTGTTCGGGAATTTTAAAACCGTCGTCCCAATTATAATTCTGAGCATAAGCAAATAAAATTTCGGTGTCATTGATTTTAGATATATTATGTAATGTAACAGCTTCATTTTCTTCTTGAAAAATTCTTTTTATAAATTCAATTTTATCGTTTTCCATATTCTCACCCACCTCTGAATTATCATAAAGTTTAATTTGTAATCAATAAAAAAATAAGGCGATGAAAATCTCACCGCCCCAATCTTTATTTAAAAATCTCTCTCTTTTTTAAATAATTTATTAAGAAAATAAAACGTTATTTACAACGCTTTCCAAATGTTCTTGACTGCCCGAAATCGGCAATGCGGGCGCTTTCATTTCAGCCGCATAAGTTGCCAATTCTTCCAAGCTTGTTTCGCCGTTTCTGATTTTTGCGCCGATACCGCTGTTAAAGCTTTCGTAACGTTTTGCGATAAAATCATCAACGCGTTTATCTGCGATTAATTTATCGGCTTTAATAAGTCCTAAAGCGAATGTGTCCATACCGAGGATAAATCCTAAAAACATATCTTCAACCGTATAGCTTGAGCGACGATTTTTCGCGTCGAAATTCAAACCACCGTTTTCTAATCCGCCCGCTTTAAGAATTTCATACATACACATTGTTGTGTCATACACATTGTATGGAAATTCGTCGGTATCCCAACCTAATGTGGAATCGCCCGTATTCGCGTCAACACTTCCGAGCATTCCGTTTATCGCGGATATTCTTAAATCGTGTTGGAAAGTGTGTCCCGCCAAAGTAGCGTGGTTAGCTTCAATATTCATTTTGAAATCTTTATCCAAACCGTATTGACGTACAAATCCGATAGCTGTCGCCGCATCAAAATCGTATTGATGTTTCATCGGCTCTTTTGGTTTCGGCTCGATGAAGAAATCGCCTTTAAAACCGATTTTGCGTCCATATTCCACAGCCATTTTCATTAACGCCGCGATATTTTCCTGCTCAAATTTAACATCTGTATTTAAAAGAGTTTCGTAACCCTCGCGTCCGCCCCAAAATACATAGCCTTGACCGCCGAGTTTAACGGTTAACTCTAAAGCTTTTTTAACTTGCGCCGCCGCGAATGCAAAAACATCGGCGGAATTAGAACTTCCCGCGCCGCTCATAAAACGTGGGTTACTGAACATATTTGCCGTTCCCCAAAGACATTTAATATTTGTGCCTTCCATTCTTTTTAAAATGTGGTCCGTAACTTCATCAAGTCGTCTGTTTGTTTCGTTGATGTCGTCCGCTTCGGGAACTAAATCAACATCATGGAAACAAAAATATTCGATACCGAGTTTTTGCATAAATTCAAAACCTGCGTCAACTTTAGCTTTTGCGTGCTCCATTGTTCCGACTTCCGCGCCGAAAGATTTATCAGCCGTGCCAGGTCCAAACATATCTGTACCCGTCGCACAAAGATTATGCCACCAAGCCATCGCGAATTTTAAATGTTCTTTCATAGGTTTTCCCGCAACAACTTTTTCGGCATCATAATATTTGAAAGCTAACGGATTTTTGCTGTCCACACCTTCAAATTGAATTTTTTTAATATTAGGAAACATTTCTGACATAATAAAATTCCTCCTTGATTTTATTTAATTTTATTTTTTAATATTTATTTATTTTATAATGATGCGAGAGTATCAAAATCATCTTTTAAAGATGTGTATACTTTCTTATAGAGTTTATAATATTTTTCATATTTTTCGGTATTTTCAAATTGCGGATTTTGCGGAGCGTTTTTTGTTATGATGCCGTCGCAAGCTTTCGCAACATCGGAATATACGCCTGCGCCGACGCCCGCCAAAATCGCAACGCCCAAAGCAGGACCTTCAACATTTGTAGCCGTAACAACAGGGCAATTATAAACATCAGCCATCATTTGACGCCAAATAGAACTTCTTGCGCCGCCGCCCGTTGCGAGCATTTCGTTAAAAGGTATTCCCATTTCTTTAAAGACGTCCAAACAATCTTTGAGAGAATAAACAACGCCCTCCATAACCGACCTAATCATATCGCTTTTTGTGTGAATCCCCGAAAGACCGAAGAAAACACCGCGTGAATTAGGATTTAAAATCGGGCTTCTTTCGCCCATTAAATAAGGCAAGAACAAAAGATTATTTGCGCCTATCGGCATTTTTTCCGCTTGCAAGCCCATTAAATAATATGGGTCAACGCCCATTCCTTTTGCGGTTTCCGTTTCGGATGTGCAAAATTGATTTCTGAACCATTGCAAACTGCCGCCCGCCGATAATGTACAACTCATAACAGTCCATGCGCCGGGCACGGCACTGCAAAATGAATGTACGCGCCCCTGGGAATCTATTTTTACCGTATCTGAATGAGCGAAAATTACGCCAGATGTCCCGATTGTAGTAAAAGCTTTTCCCTCTGAAACCACTCCCGTTCCGATTGCCGCCGCCGCGTTATCTCCCGCGCCTCCGACAACAGGTGTGCCGACTGCCAATCCCGTAAGTTTCGCCGCATCTTCCGTAACAGTTCCCGTGACTTCACAAGATTCATACATTTTGCCCATCATCGATTCGTCGATATTTAATTTTTCCAAAACTTCTTTGCTCCAACAACGATTCGGCACATCTAAAAGATTCATGCCGGACGCGTCGCTGACTTCCGTCGCGAAAACATTACATAATTTATAACGGATATAATCTTTGGGCAATAAAATATGGCGGCACTTTTCATAAATTTTCGGTTCGTTTTTGCGAACCCACAAAATTTTTCCTGCCGTAAAACCCGTCAAAGCCGGATTCGCGGTTATTTCGATTAATCTTTTCGCGCCGATTATTTGTGTAACTTCCGCGCATTCTTCCGTTGTACGTCCGTCGCACCAAAGAATACTTTTTCTTAACACATCACCATTGCCGTCCAACATAACTAAACCATGCATTTGCCCCGAAATTCCGATTCCCGCGATATCTTTGGAAGATATTTTGGATTTTCCCAAAACTTCATTGATAGAAACAACACAGCCGTTCCACCAATCAGAAGGGTCTTGCTCTGCCCAACCGTTTTGCGGTTGATATAAAGGATATTCGACTGTCGCGCTCGCCACACTTTTTCCGTCTTCGCTGAACAAAACAGTTTTCACACCCGAAGTTCCCAAGTCAATTCCAAGTAAATACTTCAACAAAACTCCCTACTTTCTATGCAGATTGTTTACGTCTTTTACTAAACGTCTTTGTAATCATCAAACATGCATATAACTTTGATAATTACGGGCAATTTGAACACATGAAATAAAAATGTGTTCGTACACATTACTTATCCGAATGTTATCATTAATTATTTCAATTGTCAATTAAAATCAGCTTTATTTTAGCGCTTTATACTATATATATAATTTTTCATATACTTCTTTGTGCATTTTCTATAGAACTTTCAAAAATTATTTTTTTGTGTGTTTGAACAGAATTTTATTTTTAATTATCAATCATTTTAAAATTTTCAAACTCGAACAAATTAAAAAGATAAAATTTTTTCTGTGCTAAATACCTGGAAAGAAATATTGAAAACATGTTATAATTATTACAATACACAAATCTAATTATTTAAAAATTTTCGTGAAAGGATAAACAAAATTATGAAAAGAGTTATTTTAATCGTTTTAGACAGTGTCGGTATCGGCGAACTTCCCGATGCGGAAAAATATTTCGATGTCGGCAGTAATACTTTAATAAATATAAAAAAAGCAGTACCGTCAATGAATTTAAAAAATCTTAATGAAATGGGATTGTCGAATATAGACGGCGGCAAACTTTTATCAGATGAAAAAATTTTAAATCCGACGGGCGCTTTCGGAAAATGCGCGGAAGCATCGCAGGGAAAAGATACGACAGTCGGACATTGGGAAATGTCGGGGATTATTTTAGAAAAACCTTTCCCGACTTATCCAAACGGATTTCCGCAGGACGTTCTCGACGAATTTACAAAACTGACGGGGCGCGGAGTTTTGGGAAATATAGCCGCATCGGGCACGGAAATTATAAAAAATCTCGGCGAAGAGCATATGAAAACGGGAAAAGTTATTGTTTATACTTCCGCAGACAGCGTTTTTCAGATTGCCGCGAATGAAGAAATCGTGCCGATTGAAGAACTTTACGATATGTGCGGAAAATCCAGAGAAATGTTACAGGGTGAGCACGCGGTATCGCGCGTTATCGCAAGACCTTTTATAGGAACAAACGCGGAAAATTTCACAAGAACAAAAAACAGGCACGACTTTTCTTTAGAGCCGCTCGGCAAAACAATGTTGGACTACATTAAAGAAAACGGGCAAAGCGTCGCAGGTGTCGGAAAAATAAACGACATTTTTACGGGAGTGGGAATCACAGAATACGTATACACGGAGGATAATATGGATTCGGTTGACAAAACTTTGGACTATATGAAAAAAATCGAAAACGGTTTAATTTTTTCAAATTTGGTTGACTTCGATATGAAATTCGGTCACAGAAATGATTCTGAGGGTTACGCAAACGCGTTGATTGAATTTGATAACAGAATACCGGAAATAATCGGGAATTTACGCTCCGACGACATTTTGATTATAACGGCAGACCACGGCTGTGACCCGACAACACAAAGCACAGACCACTCACGCGAATATATTCCTCTNCTTGTTTACGGCAAAAATGTCAAATCCGGTGTCGATTTAAAAATCAGAAATACATTTGCCGACATCGGTGCGACTATTCTTGATTATTTAAATGTCGATGGGAATATTTCCGGAGAAAGTTTCTTAGGATTGGTTTCTAAATAGTTTAGATTGTGTTATACTGATTTTGTGCTTTAAATGCGCAATTTCATATGCATTATATATAATCCGTTACATCTATATCACATAAGGAGGACTATTTTTTATGACACCGCATATTGAGGCTAAAAAAGGCGAAGTTGCCGAAACGGTTTTGATGCCGGGCGACCCTTTGAGAGCAAAATTTATTGCTGAAAATTTTTTGACCGATGTAAAACAATATAACGCCGTCAGAGGTATGTTGGGTTTTACGGGTGAATATAAGGGTAAAAGAGTTTCTGTACAAGGCTCGGGAATGGGTATGCCTTCTATCGGAATTTATTCTTATGAACTTTTTAAATTTTATGACGTGCAAAATATTATTCGCGTGGGCACAGCCGGCGGATTCAGCGATAAACTGAAAGTTCGTGATGTCGTTATCGGCATGGGCGCTTGTTCAAATTCAAATTATTCGGTTCAATATAATCTGCAAGGAAGTTTTGCGCCGATTGCAAGTTACAATTTAGTTGAAGCCGCCGTAAAATCTTCAAGAGAAAAAAACATTGAGCCGATTGTCGGTAATGTTTTGTCTTCTGATATTTTTTATAATGCGGATTTAAACGCCGCAACACAATGGAAAAACCTCGACGTTCTTTGCGTTGAGATGGAAGCGGCGGCACTTTATATGAATGCGTTGGCTTTAGGCAAAAATGCATTAGCTATTTTAACTATTTCGGATATGGTTTTCACAGGTGAAGCGACATCGCCGGAAGAAAGGCAAACGTCGTTTACGGATATGATGGAAATCGCACTTGAAACGGTTTTAAAAATATAGATAATTAAAGGTCACGGACGCGTCCGCACCCGTGAACTTTCCAAAAAGTGAGTGGGTGTGGACAGTGCCCACGGTTTTAAAAACACTGACAAAATTTAAAAATGAAAGAGAGTCAAAAATGAGTTTTGAAACAATACGTCAAATTCCTTCTCCGGCTGAGATTGCTCAAATAGTTCCTATTCCGGAATCTCTAAAGTCGCTTAAAGCACAGAGGGATTCTGAAATAAGAGATATTTTAACAGGCAAAGTGTCCAAGTTTTTAGCTATTATCGGACCTTGCTCCGCCGACGACGAAAACGCGGTTTGCGAATATACAAAGCGTCTTGCGAAAGTTCAAGAAGAAATTAAAGACAAAGTTTATATCATACCGAGAATTTATACCAATAAACCAAGAACAACCGGCGAGGGTTACAAAGGAATGTTGCATCAGCCCAACCCCGTTGAAGAACCGAATATGTTAGACGGAATTTTATCCATCAGAAGATTGCATGTCAGAATCATGGAAGAAGCAGGCTTTACTTCCGCTGATGAAATGCTTTATCCCGATAACTTAATTTATGTGGAAGATTTGCTGAGTTACATCGCAATCGGCGCGCGCTCTTCCGAAAATCAACAGCACAGGCTGACATCAAGCGGAATCGATGTTCCCGTCGGAATGAAAAATCCGATGAGCGGCGATTTAAGCGTAATGTATAATTCTATATATGCGGCGCAACATCCGCACACATTTATATACCAAAGAGAAGAAGTCCAAACATCGGGAAATCCTTTGGCGCACGGAATTTTAAGAGGTTCTGTAAATCGTCACGGTGAAAATATTCCGAATTATCATTATGAGGATTTACTTCTCGCCACACAATTATATAGAGAAAAAAATTTAGAAAATCCTTTTATAGTCGTGGATACAAACCACTCCAATTCTAAAAAACAGCATTTGGAGCAATCCAGAATTGTTAAGGATATTCTATACAGCAGAAATCACAATAAAGAAATTTTTGATACAGTCAAAGGTTTGCTTATCGAAAGCTACCTTGTTGACGGTGCGCAGGGCATTAATGACGGTATTTACGGAAAATCCATAACTGACCCGTGTATCGGCATAGAAAAAACAGAAGAATTACTTTATTATCTGGCTGAAAATGTGTAATAAAATATTTAATAAGTAACCTCGGTGATGTTTTCCCATTCATGAAAACATTACCGAGATAAGTAAAAAATTATCATACCGAAACACCTCACACCAATCGGATTTCAAATCGGACAGAGTTTTTTTGAATCCTCCCCCATCTGTTTTTGCAAAGTAAAAATACTTTGTAAATTAATTTTAAAAAAACTTTATATTCATGAGAAAATATCCGATATCAATTTAGAGCTTTAAGATTCACATTTCTTGACGGCTTGCGGATTTTGTTCCGTATGTCATAGTTCTCTGTGTTTATCTCACAAAAGAATTATTTTCAAATGACTTGAACCCATCGATACAGAGTAACTGAATTTCTTTAGAATTATTTATTCACCGATATGTATGAAAACTTAATTTCGGACGTTTGAAAACTTAATTACGCGGTTTTCATATACGACCCAATGATGATTATGAGAATAAATATCTATCTCGTTTCGCAATATTTTTCGATTAACAGGATTTTGTTCCGTCAGACCTGTTCGGAAACCTGAACAGTTTTGTTGTAAATTTATAAAAAAAATTCACTTGAGGTCGGTCGTAAATGCTCACGCTTTTACCGCTCGCCAAGCAACTTTAGGTTAAGCTTTTTATTTTGATGTAATGTTTTCCGAAATTCAAAATAATCACTTACTCTGATAATAAAATAAAATCAACGGTTTAGTTTAAAAGGGAGAGTAATATGGACAATATTATTATAAAAGATGGTTATAGTTTTAAACTAAAAAAACCAGACGTTTTAAATGATTTCTTCATACTCGAATCTGATGTAAAAATTGACGATTTCGCGCGGAAGGAATATATGATTAAAAGTTTTGAACAAATGATAAACAGAGGATTTATTGAAAAATACAGTATAAGCGGTACGAATCATTTTTTCGCTATCAAAAATTCTTTCGGGGCGGAGGACAGCGTTTATGATTTGTTGGAAGAAGTCAGGGAAATTTTTCTGTACGTATCCGCAAAACCGCTGTGTTCACATTGCAATACTGCAACAAAAGAAGTTATGTACGGCATAACGGATGTATCTCAAGTTTTATGTGAATCGTGCATAAAAGGCGGAAAAAACAACATTTTGGACGGAGTAAGCGGACACACTGTGCTCGCGATGGAAGATTCTTTGAGGGCTCACAGCGAATACGCGAGGATTGACAGACAACATTTTGAATCGAATAGTCCGCAAGAGGAATTTAAAGTTAATGAAATGCGACTTGCCATGTCCGGCGACAGACCCGAATCGCCCGGTATAATTAAAAAAATCGGAGTCTTTTTGAGTTTGTTGATTCCGTTTATTGTTGCGATTTTTATAAAACAACCTTATCTCATAATACCTCTGGCACTGGGGGTAATCGTATATCTTAAATTTCACAATGAAGCAGGACCATCATTATACCTGTTGATTTTATTTGCATCTGTGTTGGTTTTGGTTTTTGCAAATGCATTTTTATATTTTCAAGTCGAATCGCAGGCAACCGGAATGGGCATCGCGGAAGTTTTTAAAAGTTTAACTTCTTCCGAAGAAGCTAAAATGAGCGAGTTTGTTAAACGCTTGTTCAGCAGTGCTTGGGTAATGCTTTTAGGTGCGTTGGTTTCTTTGTATCCCAGCGATTTGTTGGGTTAATAATTTATTTTCTATGTTTTTTTATCATCAAGAACTTTCTATTTTTTTTATTGTTTTAAAAGTTTTTTGAATATATAATGGAAGATGTGGAAAAAAGACTGGGAGGTATTCATGAGTAAAAAAATACATATAAGTTATCTTGGCAAGTTTGAAAAGTTCAAGATTTTAAAAGGTTTTCTAAAAGATTATATCAACATAGGAGCGATTTTTTCCGACGAAACGGAAAACTTTGTTAATCCCGCAGAGCCTAAAAGCGAGGATAACATAACTATTAAATTCAGAACGGGAAAAAGCAATATCGATAAAGTATTTATAAATTTCGGAAACGAAACTTTACCTCTTGAGTTTGATTATTCCGATGATGTTTTCGATTTTTATAAAATAACGTTGAGCCCGATAAAAAGCCCTCTGCGATATTATTTCTCTTTAGCGAAAGATAACAAAGTTTACTATTATAATAAAAAAGGACTTTATGAAAATGTTGATATAAATTATAACTTCACGATAATTCCGGATTTTGAAGTTCCCGCATGGAGCAAAGGCTCTGTTATGTATCAAATTTATGTTGACAGATTTTACAACGGCGACTTGACGAACGACGTTTGTGATAAAGAATATCTTTATATGGGAAGAATCTCAAAAAAAATGAAAGACTGGAATGTGCCTGTTGAAGCCGATGATATTTGCAATTTTTACGGCGGTGACTTGCAGGGTGTTATTGATAAAATGGGATATTTAAAAGATTTGGGAATCGACGCGATTTATTTTAATCCGATTTTTGTTTCTCCGTCCAATCATAAATATGATACGCAGGATTATGATTATGTTGACCCGCATATCGGCGTTATTATAAAAGACAATGAAGCACCGCTGACCGACGACAAACTTATAAATCGCCACGCAAATATGTATATTGAGCGGACTACGAGCACGGAAAACCTTGAAGCGTCCAATCAATTGATGCAAAAAGTAATTGAAATAGCCCATGCGCATAACATAAAAATTATTTTGGACGGCGTTTTTAATCATTGCGGCGCTTTTAATAAATGGCTCGATAAAGAGGGATTTTATTTTAATTCCGGTTATCCGGCGGGTGCGTACCGCGCAGAGAACAGCATTTATCACGATTATTTTAAATGGTATGAGCACGCATGGCCTAACAATGATTGTTACGATTCTTGGTGGGGACACGATAACCACCCGAAATTATATTTTGAAAACTCAAAAGCTTTGCGCGATTACATTATAAATATCGGTGTGAAATGGGTTTCGCCGCCTTATAACGCGGACGGCTGGAGATTGGACGTCGCGGCGGATTTGGGAGATACGGAAGAGTTTAATCATAAATTTTGGAAAGAATTTCGTGAAGCGGTAAAAAAAGCAAATCCGCAGGCGATTATATTAGCCGAACATTACGGCGACCCGCGCGCGTGGTTAAGCGGAAGCGAATGGGATACCGTCATGAATTACGATGCTTTTATGGAGCCGATAACTTGGTTTTTGACAGGTATGCAAAAACATTCCGAAAGTTACAAAGAGGATATGTTTTGCAACGCGATGGCTTTTGAGCAGTCGATGCGATATTATCAATCGAAGTTTTCGTATCAATCGTTGTATTCTTCAATGAACCAACTTTCCAATCACGACCATTCGAGATTTTTAACGAGAACAAATAAAACCGCAGGCAGACTTCACACGTTGGGTAGTATCGAAGCGGACAGAAATATAAATTTATCAATAATGATGGAAGCGGTGACTTTTCAAATGACATGGGCAGGCGCGCCGACTATTTATTACGGCGACGAAGTCGGTTTGACAGGTTGGACTGACCCCGATAACAGAAGAACTTTCCCGTGGGGAAAAGAAAATACGACGCTGTTGGAGTTTCATAAAAAAGCGATTGACACCAGAAAAAAAAGCAATGCGCTTTTGAAAGGCTCGACGGTGTTTATATATTCGAGTTACGGTGTTTTGTGTTACGGCAGATGGTTTGAAGATGAAGCCGTGATTGTTATTTTAAACAACAGAAGCGAGATTATAACGTTATCTTTGCCTGTTTGGAAAGCGCACGTAAAACCCGTTTCGATTTTACATCAGCAATATTCCACGGTCGATGAAAGATTTTCGGATAAAAATGATAAATATTATGTAAAGGACGGTTTGCTTTTAATAAATTTACCGCCGACAAGCAGTATTGTTTTATCAAATAAAGAATATAATTAATTTTTGCGGAATAAGAAATTAAGAAAGGTTATCTTATTTCGATTTTAGAAAATGCTTTTTATATAAAAATCGGCGTTTCGCATAAAAACATCGAAACGCCTTTTTTAATTTTCATAAAATGATTCCCAAAATTAAACTTATTCTATAAATTATTAAGTGTCGCAAGATAAAAAGAAAATAATAACGGAAGCCAAACTAAAAAAGTAATAACGATACATAATATTATTTTGACTGCGGTCGGTTTATCTTTTTTCGATACATTCACACACATTGAAGCTCCGCCGAATCCTAATAATGCAGGCAATGCGCCGCCCAAGCTTACAATCGGAATCAGCACGCAGATGATAACAAATATCATTGACCACCCCGGACGTTCCACATAATGTTTACCGCTTTGTAAAAATGTATTATTGATTACAACATCAGGTATCTTTTTTTCGATTACAAGCCGTGCATCCACACCATCAAAGGTGAACTTTTCATCAAAACCAATCATCGTGCTGATAAATCCTGCTTTGATAACGTGAGGAACGTCATTAATTGTAAGTGTGTGCTTACCTTTTTTCTTTTCGTAAACAAAATTATAATTCGTGTTGTTGATTACACTATGCCATTGAGTTATTTTTGATGTTTTTCCCATTTTACCCTCCATATGTTAGTCATTTTAGTTTTAAAATACATATTTGTTTTGATACATTTCTTTCCGTTTGGATTTTTAGAAGAACTTTATTATACATCAAAACAGAAAATTTATATACAAAAAAGCGTTTCGCATAAAACCAGCGAAACGCCCGTGTAAAAAAGAGAGAGATTACTAAAGTATGATTTATTTGGCAGTCTTTCAAGCCATGCCAAACAGCATTACATTTTCACAAAAAGTGCAATGCCTGCTTCAAACTTTAAGCCAAGGCAGAAATTAATTTCTTTAAGCGTTATAATCGCGAAACTGCGGAATCAACGGGAAAAACTCGCCTTGAACTATGAAAAATGATACTTAGCAATACCATCTATTTATACGAAGAAAAAATATTAAAAGTTCCCTTATAAAAAAAATTTTTTAATTTTTAATTTTCAAAATAACTCAAAGCCATTTTTGCGGTATTCGGATAGCCTGCATAAATCACTTTATTCCACATCGCATAAAAATTATCATAAGTTAAATATGCATTTTTTTGCCCTGTCCACGGGTCATTATAAAAAAATCCCGTTTCGTTATAGCCGCTCAAACACAAAGCGTGAACGTTAAATCCCAAACCTTTTACCCACACGACAACGGGAATATTTTTATTTAATTTATTTTTCAAATCGTCCACCGTGCCGCCGCTCATATTATCCGAACTTCCCGCGTATTTTTCAACCAAACCTGTGAGAGCGGTCGGAAATACGGAAAATCCCGATTTGCTTTTCGGGTCGCCCCAAAATCCTAAAAACGGATTTGAAGAGCGCGGCATTTCCTCAACCAACGCATGAACGTCAACTTCATTTTCATAATTTAACATCATGCCGACGGAAATAATTTCACAACCTGTGGGATATCCCAATTCTTGCTGATTGTACGACGGAACATCTAACGTAACATTTTTTCTCGGCAACGCGGGATTAATCCATTTATTTCCGAAATCCGTAACGATACAAAGCCAATCGCCGTCTTGTGCGATTATTTCAACTTCTCGCGGGTTCAGCGTGCCTATTATGATTTCACCGTTTTTATCATCATAAATATCGCAAATTTTATTTATGTATTTTATATTTTTATTTAAGCATACCCATTGCGCACCTTTATATGTATTGATTAACGCCCAATCGCCGTTTGTTTCTATTATGCTGACGGTTTGCGGATTAAAAGTTTCGCCGATTTGCGCTGTAAATGACGGCTCGTTATACGTGGTAAATTTCCAATCGATAAGATACGCACCCGTTAATTTTTTCGCGCTTGCATTAACGACCGCTTCGGTTTCAATAATATTTTCGATAGTCTTTTCCACGGTTTCCGCTTCTTTAACGACATTCACGACTTTAGGAATAATAATTTTAATTTTTTCCCGTGCTTCATAAACATCATCGGCGTACACCGTTTTTAAATTCGTAAAACAAAGCAAAAAAATAAGTACGGCAAAATATTTTTTTGCGCCATTGAGTTTTTTCATATACAACCTCCGTTTTACCTTAATCGTTTTAGCTTGATTTCAATGACAAAAAACTATTTTATAATAAAATTCTTTAAAATTAAAGTTTATTTTGTGAACATTAAATCAGTTAACAATATCGCGGTCGCCCGAATAAATTTGAAATCGTTGCATAACGGTATAGCGAGGAGTTCGGAAAAAAAATTATACATAAAATTTATTTTGAATAATAAAATGTACAGTTAATCAAAACCGAATAAGGAGAAAAAAATTAAATGTTAAAAAATAAAATTACCGAAAATTTAAATCATCTCAAGAGAAATTATCTCGAGAGAAATCATCTTAAAAATAATCAATCTAAAATAATGTTAATAAAGCTGTTCGGAAAGCACCTTAAAGCTTCAGGTTTCCGAGCAACTCCGATAATTTTAACTTTAATCGCGATTTTGGCAACGAACTTTTCAAAACCCGTTTTTGTTGCAGTTTCGGGATTTGTAAAAGAGCGAAAACTGCCGATATACTGCGTCGGAACAGACGAGAAAAAAGTTGCGATTTCGTTTGATGCGGCATGGGGCGCGGACGACACGGACGAACTTTTAAAAATTTTAAGAGAGAACGATGTTAAAACAACTTTTTTTGTTTGCGGATATTGGGTGGAAAAATACGCCGACGAAGTTAAAAAAATGTACGCCGAGGGGCACGAAATCGCGAATCATTCGGACACGCACGCGCGTGTTACTCAATTAAATTCGGAGCAAAACAAAAAGGAAATCGAGGGCGCGCATCAAAAAGTAAAAGATTTATTGGGCATCGAGATGAATTTATATCGTCCGCCATACGGCGAATATAACGATACGGTTTTAGATGCGGCGGAGCAAATGGGATATTACACGATTCAATGGGACGTTGACAGTCACGACTGGATGAAAAAAGGCGTAGAATACGAAATTAATCAAGTTTTAAATCATAAACATTTGGGAAACGGTTCGATTTTATTATTTCACAACGACACGGAAGATACGCCGAAAGCACTCGACACAATTATAAAAGGCATTAAAGCGAAAGGCTTTGAGATTGTGAAAGTTTCGGAATTAATACACAAAGAAAATTATTATTTAGACCACGAGGGAAGACAAATTTTGAAATAAGTTGGGATTGAGTTTATGAAAAAAAGAAAGGAAACCAATCAAAAATTGAAAGGACAAAAATTTAAACAAGGATTTACGAATATATTCGAGTTACCGAAAGAAATAACCTTAAATCTTCCGCTTGTCACGATTATCGGGAATGACGAACTGAATATCGAAAATTATAAGGGAATTATTGAATATACGGACGATATCATCAGAATTAACACAACTTGCGGAGTTATAAAAATCATCGGGCGCAAATTAGAAATTAAACAAATTACAGCGGAAAGCATGAAAATTTCAGGCGTGATTAATAATTTTGAATATTTGCTTTAGACTTTAAACAGGGGGATTTGTTATGCTTTTAGATATTCTGAATACGCTTAAAGGTTTCGTGGAAATAGAAGTCACGGGTTTTTCTGTGGCGCGCTTTGTGAATATGGCGGTGCACAGGGAAATTTATATTTGGGACGTCGTTTATTATCCCGACGGCGTGCGAATGAAAGTATCCGTAAAAGGTTTTAAAATGTTGCGCGAATGTGGCAAAAAAACGAAATGCAAAATAAAAATTATAAAAAAACACGGTTTGCCTTTTGCGGCTTTCAGATACAGAAAAAGAAAATTTCTCGCTTTCGGAATTATATTTTTTGTTTGTACGTTATATTTTTTATCTTCGTTTTTGTGGGTTATAAATATCTCGGGAAACGAAACAATAACTTCGGACGAACTTTTAAACGCGGTGAAAGAATCGGGCGTGGAAGTCGGAAAACTAAAATATTTTATTAATCAAGAAAACGCAAAAACAAGCATTAAAGACAGTTTTGAAAATATTTCTTGGGTTACCGTTTCCGTTAAAGGGACTCAAGCTTACATAGAAATTATAGAATCTTTGGAAAAAGTTGTGTTGACGGATAAAGAGTCGCCGTGTGATATCGTCGCGAAAAAAGACGCGGTCATAACGAATATCATAACAACATCGGGCACGCCGATTGTTAAACAAAAAGATGTGGTCAGAAAGGGCGACATTTTGGTGTCAAACGAATTGCTTATAAAAGAGGACGAATTTGGTGTGCATAAAAGCAACGTTCATTCGGACGCGGAAGTTTACGGTAAACTTTATTATGAAATAAATTTTTCTTTGTCGTCCGCCTACAGCGAAAAAAAGTATACGGATAATATTCGCAAAAAATATATTTTTAAAATTTTCGGTAAGGAATTTAAAATCCCATCAAAAAAAATAAACTATGTAAACTTTGATAAAACAACGAATTATACGCAATTAAAATTAAGCGAGGATTATCCTCTTCCGATTTTTATTTTAAAAGAAAATTATAAGGAATTTGAACTTTCGGAAAAGGAGCGAGATTTTGAACAACTAAAAATGCAAGCCGCAAAAATCGTAAACCGCAGAATTATTGAGGAGTTTAATATTGAAGTGGACGTGACGGACAAAAACATTGAATATGAAAAAACATCTGGGGGAATAGATGTCAAGAGTATTATAACGACAATCGAAAGAATAGACGAAAAAATCGCGGTTAAAATTGAAAATGAAGATGAAGATATTAAGGAAAAAATTTTAAATGAAAATGAATAACCAAACATTGCTCTTGCTTTTATAAGTGAGAGCATTTTTTTATATCAAAATTAGGTATAAAAATAATTTAATCGGACAAAATAAATTTTATGCGTCTTTAAATAAAAGCAGCATATTTTTTTATTTTTATAAGTAAGTTTTTTACTGCAAAAACTTGCTTTGTATAAGAAATTTCATTAAGGGAAAATTAAATAGTACGGCATGTTCGGAAACTGTGTTAGCCCGTCGCGATTTTCGGCGGCGGAAAGGCGGTTTTCAAACATGTTCAATAACCCATAAATAAATTCCGTGATTCAAAATTTAAAAAAATAGGAAGTGAAAAAATGCAAACTAATAAGGGCAAACTAATTTTAGAATTTTTATACAAATCAGTTTTGTTATTAGTATGCTTTTTATCTGCATATTTTATTACATCAATAGTAGTTTTTCCGAAGAATCTTCAGTTTATTGAGGGGGAAAAACAATATCTAAATTTTAAATTGCCGATAAAAGCTATTATTGAGGCGGAGAGCATTACAACTCTGAAAATAAATGATAAAGAAATAAGTACAAATGCAGAATTTAATCTTTATAAAAGTACGGAAGTGGTATCGAATGAGGCAGGTAGCGCGAGCATGACGCTAAACGCTTTCGGAATCGACGTGAAAGAAATTTCGCTTGATTTTCTGCCCAGTTCTTCCATCATACCGAGCGGAAGTACAATCGGTGTAAAAATTAACACTGACGGCGTTATGGTGTTGGGAACAGGTTATGTAAACTCTGTGAACGGCGTATCAAAAAAACCTGCCGAGGGAATTTTAAAAGCAGGCGATACCATTCTTAAAATAAACAATGCGGAAGTAAAATCCAAAGAAGATTTTCAAAATATTATTGAATCGAGCGAGGGTGATATTTTATTGACCTACAAAAGAGATGATGATATTTTTGAAAATGAAATCACTCCTATAGTATGCAAAGAAGATTACGTCAGAAAAATCGGCATTTGGGTTCGCGACAGCACGAGAGGAATCGGCACAATGACTTATTACGACCCTGTTACGCATGAGTTTGGCGCGTTGGGACACGGAATTGTTGATGTTGATACAAAACAATTGATGAATATAAAAGAAGGAAGTGTTTATAAAACGATTGTAACGGGCGTTAAAAGAGGCGAAAACGGAATCCCCGGCGAATTGGAAGGTCAATTTCAAGGGAATGAAATAATCGGCGAGATTAACAAAAACAGTTACATGGGAATTTACGGAACACTAAACGAAGAGGATAGCTATCTTTTGCCGCAGGAAACGATGAAAGTCGCGTTACAAAGCGAAATCGTCGAAGGTCCGGCAACAATTTACGCAAATGTTTCGGGCGAGCGGATAGAAGAGTTTGATATTTATATCGAAGTCGTTAATAGATTTTCCAAGGACGACACAAAAGGAATGGTTATTAAAATTACAGACCCGAGATTATTAAATATAACGGGCGGAATCGTTCAAGGCATGAGCGGCAGCCCGATAATACAAAACAATAAAATTGCGGGTGCCGTAACGCACGTTTTTGTTCAAGACCCGACTAAGGGATACGGCATTTTTATTGAAAATATGCTAAAGCAATAAAAGAAAAATGTCGATTTCATAATTGAAAAGAATTAGAGTTTAAAGTTCTTTTGAAACCGGAAGTGTATCTGAAAACATAATTAGTTTTCATATATGCCTTATGTTTTTGAAAGAACTTTATTTTTTAAACAAGGGCTTCATGAAAATTAATATTTTTAGGTGATAAAAGTTTTAAGATTCATAAAATGAAAGACTGATTCAAATCTTTACCCGTGAAAATCGGTTAGATATGGACGGGAGTCCGCGATTTTATAAAACGCCCTTAAAAAAATCTCCCCAATTTTTCTACGAATGATAAATTTGCGATATCGGTTTAATATCCGTGAATTTCGCCAATCAAGAACGATTTTGAAAAAAGCGAAAGTAATATAATAAATATTCGTCCGTCAGTTTGTAAAAAAAATTGACTAATTATAAGTTGATTTTATTGTAAAATTTATGAAAAAAATATATAATGTGTCTGTGGTACATCTAAAGAATTTCGGATTTAGATTTATCCGGTAGCATTTCTGTTAGACCTATTCGGAAACCGACACAAGCTGATTTCCGAACAGCTTTATTGTCTTATACCATAATTTTGTATCGATTGAAATAAGCGAAACATTTCACTTTTTTAAAAGTTACCGGCTACCGGAATTTAAATTTCTTTATGGTGTTGATAAAAATGAAATTTTCATAATTATGGGCGATGATTAAAAAATATTTTATAAGTGATTATTAATAGGAGGAGGGGTTACTATTTCTGATGATAGAGGAATTAAGGTAATCGTTATTGATGACAATACTAAGTTAGCCGAGTCTGTCGAAAAATATTTAATGGACTGTGGAGTTTTTGACGTTATTGGTAGATATGCTGATGGAGAATCTGGTTTAAATGCAATTAAAGAATTTTCTCCTCAAGTCGTTATTTTGGACATCATCTTGCCCGAGCGGGACGGTATCAGCGTTTTGGAAGAATACAAAAGACTTGATGTCAATCCCGATACAATTTTTATTATTTTAACCGCGGTTGCCCAAGAAAATATTTTGAGACGAACTCTCGAAGCGGGCGCGGATTACGTTATTTTAAAACCATTCAGTCTGGAAATCTTATCGAAAAGAATTTTAGAACAACTCGAATCAAAACAAAATTTTCAGCCGTCCGAAATTCAGTTTATTCCGTCTTTGAAAAAAAGTAAAGACGGCTACATTACCGATGTTTTGACCAAAACGGGGATTCCTGTGAATCTTAAAGGATACAATTATATTAAAACCGCAATTCTTCTTTGCTTGGAAGACGCTTCATTATTGGAAAGTATCACCAAATTGCTATATCCAACAGTAGCAAAAAAATGTGGTACCACACCTTCAAGAATCGAGAGAGATATAAGACATTGCTTGGAGGTTGCGTGGAGTCGCGGCAACGGAGAGTTTTATTATGATTTTATAGGGTTCGATACAACCAGAAAAAATAAACCGACAAACGGAGCTTATATTTCGTCTGTTGTGGAAAAAGCCAGGGTTTATTTTTCTTAAATCATTTATTATGAAAATTTTATTTTTGGATTACATAAAACCACGAGTTTAAAAACTTGTGGTTTTTGTTTTGGTTCTTCCTTAAATTTTAGACGTATGTAAAAATCTTTTCATGTGGCTGTGTAAATATCGGGTAGGAAACTGACCATTAATTGATTAGCCGACCTCCCACAACACCGTACGTACCGTTCGGTATACGGCGCTTCCTTGGTTTTTGCAAATTTTCAGATAATAGTCAGTCACGGACATGTATCCGAGATTGGCTGTTTCTTTATTTGT
>JGI994J12354_10000785_pt1 | contig 31977 bp, 32 predicted proteins | sample IntmicLarv3ML3BL_FD_12354 | JGI IMG/M metagenome (IMG submission 12354) | reverse complement strand
AAGGCTGGTATAAAAGCAATTATTCAGCCGGGTGGATCAGTAAAAGATCAAGATTCAATAGATAAATGTAATGAATATCAAATTGCGATGGTATTTACAGGGATGAGACATTTTAAGCATTAGTATAAAGAGTAATAAATTAAGAGGGAAGTGAAAACTTCCCTCTTATTATTATTCTAAATTCAATTTTTTCGTAATACAATAATGCGAAATGAAATAACAGATACAACATTGTAAAAGTGAAACACCAATTTGAATTAACATTGTTATGATATTGGCATTATCATTTGCGAATCCAAGCAAAAAGGAGTTGAGGAAAATATAGGTAAAGGCTGAAGAAGATTCACGCATGAAGACCACGGCATTTAGTAGCGAAGAAATCCAATTAATTAAAAGGTTCACTCCGATATAAAATAGTATTGACATAGCAAGTTTTCGTTTTGTTAAGGTATAGCCAAGTGAAAAGCAGGTATATAACAAAAGAATGTACCCCAAAGAGGACAGGAATAAAGAAACGAGTAAAATAAGTCCCAAAACAAAGGGGTGTATATTAACATAAGTAGCGAATGACTCAAATACTACAATGAATGATTTCCAAATATTATCGAGTGTAACCTGATTAAGAATGAGAATAATCACGGAAGTTACGGCACAAACGGAATAAAGAGTGAACCATATAAAGGTGTTTATTATTTTAGTTAAAAACAAAGTAGAGGCTTTTACAGGAAGAGTAAAGGTTAAATATCCTTCGTCTGTAAAAAAGTTTTTATAAAATCTTCGCACCAAGCTGAAAACGGTAACAATTCCAACAAGCACCACCGCTAAAATATAGGTGAGAAAAATGAAATATAAAGTCAGTCTCTGTATTGATGATATTGTGTCAATCTGACTGCTTGTAACATATATATTGGAACCATTAATAGTACCGGTTAGGGAAGACACGGCATTGTTTAAGGAAAAACTAGCGAGGAAGCCTAGTAAAATCAAAACTAGATTAAGTGGGAGTAAAAGCTTCATCGAATACTTAACTTCATATTTTAATAACTTTCCTAACATCTGAACACCTCCCTAAATAAGGAATCCACAGATTTTCCTTGGTTGAAACGCACATCATCAACAGTGGAATGCAATGTTAATTGTCCGTCTTTAATGAAAATAAATTCATCTAATACATTTTCAATATCTGATATTAGATGAGTGGAAATGAGAACCGTAGCATTTTCATTGTAATTATTGATAATGGTATTTAATATGTAATCTCTGGCCGCTGGATCAACACCGGCGATTGGTTCATCGAGACAGTATAGCTGTGCTTGACGGCTCATGACCAAGATGAGCTGTACTTTTTCAATGGTTCCTTTTGATAGGGTTTTTAATCTATCATTTGGATTGATTAGAAGTTTTTGTAACATATCATAGGCTTTGTTTCGATCGAAATCAATATAAAAATCGTTAAAAAAATCAATTAGTTGGCTCACTTTTGACCATCTAGCTAAATAGGTTCTTTCTGGGAGATAGGAAATGATTTTTTTAGTTTCTACCCCCGGTGTCATACCATTGATGAGAAGGCTTCCTTCTGATGGTACGAGCAGACCGTTTATTATTTTCAGAAATGTGGTTTTTCCACTTCCGTTTGGACCAAGTAAACCGATAATACGTCCACGTTCTAAATTAAGATTCAAATTAGAAAGTGCAGTTTTATTAGAAAAACGTTTTGTAAGTCCTTGACTTTGCACAATATAATTCATGATACCTCCCTCTTTTGGTGAAAATATAATTTGTTGAGTATATTAATTACTGGATATTTTATTGATGTTGGTTGTTACTAAATTTATAATGTCCTCATTGCTGTAACCCAATCCACGCATTTTTTCAAGGAATACGTTGATTTGTTGCAGTGCTAGATTAACCTTTAAGTCTTCAATCATCTGAATATCAGCCGTAATATACCGGCCACTGGTTCGATGGGAATGTAGTAACCCTTTTCGTTCCAACTCCGATAATGCTTTTTGCATTGTATTCGGATTCACGGCGGCTAAAATGGCTAATTCTCTAACTGGAGGGATTTTATCACCAGGTTTATAAAGACTGGAAATAATGTCCATTTCAATTTTTTCCATTAGTTGCGCATAAATAGGTCGATCAGCATTTAAATCCCACGCCATAGATATCACCTCTTTTCTTAAAAATGTATCATTTAATTAATACAATTATATAACTTTGAGGCGGATATGTCAAGAATTTTTCTGAATTGAGAGCAAATAAAGAGATCAAAGAAAGAGGGAAAATAAATTGCTTAGGAAAAAAATATATAGTATAATTGAGAGAAAAGCGATTGTAGTTGAGGTGATATAAGGAGGGACTTAAAGTGAGTTATGCGGATCAGTTATTTATAAATATGTGTAGAGATATTATTGAAAATGGAGTTAGTACAGAGGGTGAAAAAGTTAGACCGAAGTGGGAAGATGGAACATTTGCGTATACGCTTAAAAAATTTGGTGTAGTAAATCGTTATGATTTATCAAAAGAGTTTCCTGCGATTACCTTAAGAAAAACAGCAATTAAAAGTTGTTTTGATGAGTTGCTTTGGATTTGGCAGAAAAAATCGAATAATGTAAAAGAATTAAGCACCCGTATATGGGATAGTTGGGCTGATGAAGAGGGTTCGATTGGAAAAGCCTATGGTTATCAATTAGGAGTGAAACATATATATAAAGAAGGAATGATGGATCAGGTTGATAGGGTTATATTTGATTTGAAGAATAATCCATACAGCAGAAGAATTATGACGAACATCTATGTTCATGAGGAACTGCACGAGATGAATTTATATCCCTGTGCCTATAGCATGACCTTTAATACGACAAAGGATAAGGGCAGCGATAAATTAGTGTTGAATGCTATTTTAAATCAGCGTTCACAGGATATTTTAGCGGCGAATAATTGGAATGTGTGTCAATACGCTCTGTTGGTTCATATGATGGCTCAAGTATGTGATATGAAAGTCGGTGAACTTGTACACGTGATTGCCGATGCTCATATTTATGATAGACATATTTCGTTGATTAAGGAATTAATCGAAAGACCGACTTATGAGGCACCTAAAGTTTGGTTAAATCCAGAAGTTAAGGATTTTTATAAATTTACCAGAGAAGATTTATTTATAGAGGATTACAAAGCGGGTCCGCAGATTAAACATTTCGGTGGCGGTATAGGACAGAAAGGGGTTTTGAAGATGAATTTTATTGTAGCAGTAGATGAAAACTGGGCGATTGGAAAAGAGAACAAACTCCTTGTGAGAATTCCAAGTGATATGAAACAATTTCGTGAAGAAACCACTGGTAAAGTAGTTGTGATGGGAAGAAAAACACTAGAGAGTTTTCCAAATGGTTTGCCTTTAAAGAACAGAGTGAATATCGTTTTAACAAGGGATAAGAATTATAAGGTAAAGGATACGATTATCGTTCATTCCTTGGAAGAGGCTTTAGAACAATTAAAACAATATGCAAAGGAAGAGATTTATATCATTGGCGGAGAGCAAATCTACAAAGCCTTTTTACCATATTGTGATGTAGCACATGTTACTCAAATTGAACATACATATGAGGCCGATGCATATTTTCCCAATTTGGATAAAATGAAAGAATGGAAAGTGACAGCTAGAAGTGAAGAGCAAACGTACTTTGATTTGACTTATTATTTTTGTAAATATGAAAAGAAATAAAGCAGGAGGTCTGGAGATGTAGAGAAGTCTATATTTGCAGACCTTTTTTGTAAAACAAATCAGGGGAAAATAAAAAACATAAAATAAACATTGAAAATAAAATGAAAACGTTGTATAATGGTTGAAAGTTGAAAAAATAAAAGAAATTCTATATTCGTTATGACCTAGCACATTCGTGCAAAATTTTCCATATCGTATGTTTTATGTAATTCAGATTTAAAAAAATAATAAAAGGAGTGATTTATTGAAATATCAAAAGTTTTTACATGTTGTAAAAGCAGAAATAACACAAATCTTAGGAGATAATGCAGATATCATTCTTCATAAGGTGAGTAAGAACAATGGGGTTTATTTAGACAGCATTACAATAATGTTTCCCAAGGAACAAGTGGCACCATCCGTTTATATGGAGCAATTTTATGAGGAGTATAAACAAGGAAAACAGATAACTCAGATTGTGAAAGAGGTTATTTTAGAGGGAACGAAAAGAGAAAATAATATTGATTTTGAACCAGATTTTTTAAGCGATTTTCAGCAAATGAAGGATAGGATAGCATATAAATTTATTCACTATGAAAAGAATATAAAGTTATTAAATGAAGTTCCGCATTTGAAAATATTAGATCTTGCAGTTGTGTTTTTTTGTGTATTACGTGATGAAAAGATAGAGTTTGCAACCATTGATATATGTAACTATCATATGTGGTTATGGAATACTAATAAAGAAGAGTTATATGAATTAGCGATAAAGAACACCCCTTTGTTGTTGCCGACTATTTTTCAAAATATGGAAACCGTTATGGATGAACTTTGGCAATTAGAAAAGGAGTCATTAGGAAGAATAGTGGAAGAAAATAAATTAGAAACTAATATTTTCGAGCAGATCAAGCAGGAATTATCGGGGGCTGATGAATTTATGCAAATGTATGTAATCACCAATAGAGAGAGAACCTTTGGGGCAATTAGTATTCTATACGAGCATATATTAGAAGAGATTTCTTCATATTTTCAGAGTGATATTTATATTTTGCCAAGCAGCATTCATGAATGTATTATTGTTCCCTATTCGGAGGAATATACAAAAGAAGAATTGGAACTTATGGTGAAAGAAATCAATGAAACTCAAGTTGCGAAAGAAGAAGTGTTATCCGATCAAGTATACATATATAGCAGGCGAAATAAGACCATTCATTAAGAGTGAAGAGAAAGAGAATAGGAGAGTGAAAAAAGAATGAAAGACATAAGTTATGAAAGCAATACCAAAGAGACCATTTGGAGAGAGAGTATTGTCGATTTAATGAATCAAAAGCTGACCGCAATACAGACGGGGATTTCATCATTAGAAAGCACTGCATTAGCACTAGAGAGTCAATTATCAGGAACGAAAACAAGTGTGGATAAAGTGGAGAATAAGCTAAATCTATTAGAGATTAGAATGGCTATGATAGAAAAACAGATGGTAAATATAGACTATTTAGAATATAAATTAGATGAAATAAATGAATATATGGAAGATGAGTATAGTTTGTTATATGAGGATGTACAAATTATTAAAGAAACAATGGATTCATTTTCTTATATGGAAAAGAAGAATAACAGGGAGATAAAAAAACTAAAAGGTCTATTAAGGAAGGTGCCATTAAAATGATAAAATGAGGAATGATGAGGCATAGAAAAACTTTCTATGCCTCATTATAATCAGGGGATATTCAATAGCAACGTTTCATGAGGCTTTACTTTAACCGACTTTTATGTTATTATAACACACGGATATATTATCTGTTTTGTGGGTGATATAAGAATTAGGGGGCAGCCCCAAAAGAAGTTTGCATCTATAGCTCAGGGGATAGAGCAATGGTTTCCGGTGCCATGTGTCAGGGGTTCGAATCCCTTTAGATGCGCTCTCTCAAAAAAGAGAAAAAAGATAAAAGATAAAAACGGAGAAGTTTGCTTTTGGACTTCGAAAACAATAAAATGGAGGTTATTATGTTTGATGATTTTAGAGAATGGTTATCTGATAATCTTAGATATATATTTCTAGGATTGGCTGTTATTTTAGTCATTGTGTTAGGTGCCATTGCGATTAGTATCATAAGAGGAGCAGGGCAAGAAAAGTCAAGACCTGAGACAGAGATACAAACGAACAGTGAATCAGAACTTATAACAGAAACTGAAAGCACGGAAGTGGAGACACAAGCAGAGACAAAGACGGAGACAGATTCATTAGAAAAAGATAAGTATCCACTAGTGAATGAAGTTGTGACAGCATATTTGAATGCCCAAAAAGACGGTGATGAGGAAACATATAAGAGAGTGGTGGCAAATGCAAATGCTGACCATCTGACCAAGCTTCAGTTAATGAAATTGAGTGCAGCAAATAATGTTGAGGGATATTATAACATATCCTGTTATACCAAGGAAGGATTAGAAGAGGGTTCTTATTTTACTTATATTTATTATGAGACAAAGTTTGTAGATGCAGAGGAAATGCTGCCGGGACTTACGTTGGTATATATTCGTACAAACGAAATGGGAGAGTTGCATATATATGATATGGATACGGAAGCAGAAGTGTTAAGTCGTTCGGAGGAATTGAAGTTAGCTCCCGAAATAGTAGCATTGGTAAATCAAGTAAATAAACAATTTTCTGAGATTTATGAAAGGGATTTGGCAGTGCAAGAGGCTTTTAATAAATATAGAGATGCACTTACAAATGTTGGTGCGGCAGCAGACACTCCGGATACAACGACTACAACAGATACATCGGGCGATGGTATGCAAACAAATAAAGTCATTACAGTTCTTAGCGAATGCAGTATTCGGCAAGATTCCAGACCGGATGCAGAGTTACTAGGCATTGCACAGGAAGGTGATAAAGTTACTAGAGTAAGAGTTCTTGATAATGGATGGACCGAAATAAAATATGGAGATGGTCTTGGCTATATTTTTAGCGAATATCTTTCAGAATAAGAAATAGAGAAGAACTGATTATATCAAAATATAGTCAGTTTTTTTGTATAATTTTTTTATATATTCATATTCTATTATTGTATTTATAGAAACGATCCAACAAGTGGAGTATAAACAAAGGAGAGTGATAGAGGTGGATATCTGGGAGACAGAAGTGTTAAACACAATATATAGAGAAAGTAAATTGGGATTACAGGCAATTCATAATGTGATTGGAAAAGTATATGATGAAAAGCTGGCACTGGACTTAAATAAACAAGCGGCGAAATATTCAAAATTAGAAGAAAAGGCAGCTACAAGGTTAATAGAAAATGGAAAGGTTCCAAGAAGTATTAGACCAATGGAAAAAGCGAGAATGTGGACGAGCATGCAGGCGAATATGGTGTTGAATACAAGCACAGGACATGTTGCAGAGATGATAATAAAAGAAAATGCGACCGAGATAACGGATGTTTTAAAGGCGGTCAAAAGACATAAAAATATTTCGACAGAAAGTATGGAAATGGCAGATGAGTTGATGGATTTTAGTGAAAAGAACATTCAAATCTTGAAATCTTATCGAAAATCTTAAAAAACATCTTGAAATTTATAACAATAACGGATTAATGTATTAAAATAAAAAAGTTACTTGAATTATTTGAAAAAAGGTTATATAATTAAAAAAGACGATGGTGTCAAGAATTGGAACAACCTAAAAGAAGGGGTTTCTTATTTTTGATGCCTTTTTGCTTATACAATTTAAGGAGGATCAGATAATGTCATATGTAGATGAAGTAATTGAACGAGTAGTAGAAAAGAACCCAGCACAACTAGAGTTTCATCAGGCAGTAAAGGAAGTGTTAGAATCTCTTAGGGTGGTGGTAGAGAAAAATGAGGAAGAGTTTAGAAAAGATGGTTTGTTAGAAAGACTTGTGGAGCCAGAAAGACAGATTATGTTTCGTGTGCCTTGGGTAGATGATAAAGGGCAGGTTCAGGTAAATACAGGTTTCCGTGTACAATTCAACAGTGCGATTGGGCCTTATAAAGGTGGCCTTCGTTTACATCCATCAGTTAATCTTGGAATTATTAAATTTCTTGGGTTCGAGCAAGTGTTTAAAAATTCTTTAACCGGTCTACCGATTGGTGGCGGTAAAGGTGGGTCGGATTTTGATCCAAAAGGAAAATCTGATAGAGAAGTAATGGCATTTTGTCAAAGTTTTATGATGGAGTTATCAAAATATATCGGTGCGGATACTGATGTTCCAGCAGGAGATATTGGAACTGGTGCAAGAGAAATTGGATATATGTACGGCCAATATAAAAGAATTAAAGGGGTGTATGAGGGCGTATTAACTGGCAAAGGATTAAGTTATGGCGGCTCTTTAGCGAGAACAGAAGCAACTGGATATGGACTGTTATATTTAATGGAAGAGTTGTTAAAGATTAATGGGAAAGATATTGCCGGCAAAACAGTAGCCGTTTCAGGTTCTGGAAATGTTGCGATTTATGCGATTGAAAAGGCGACACAGCTTGGAGCGAAAGTCGTGACCGCAAGTGATTCGAATGGTTGGATTTATGATGATGCGGGAATTGATTTAGCGGTTTTAAAAGAATTAAAAGAAGTGAAAAGAGAAAGATTATCCGAATATACTACCTATAGACCAAATGCTAAATATCATGCGGGTAAAGGTGTTTGGAGTGTGAAAGTGGATATTGCACTTCCTTGTGCGACACAAAATGAGTTGGATTTAGATGATGCAAAAGCGTTAGTTGCTAACGGTTGCCTTGCAGTAGGAGAAGGGGCGAATATGCCAACTACTTTAGAAGCGACAGAATATTTCTTGGAAAACAATGTTTTGTTTGCACCAGGTAAGGCGGCAAATGCTGGTGGTGTGGCGACGAGTGCACTTGAAATGTCACAGAATAGTGCGAGATTAAGCTGGACGTTTGAAGAAGTAGATACAAAATTAAAGGATATTATGGTAAGTATTTGTCATAACATGTCAGATGCAGCAGAGCGTTATGGGGCAAAGGGAAATTATGTTGTCGGAGCGAATATTGCCGGATTTGAAAAAGTGGTAACAGCGATGAATGCACAAGGTATTGTATAATAATCAAGTGTAATGAGATAGAGAAAGGCTTTCGATGACAGAGTTAAAATCATCGAAAGCCTTTTATATACTCGTCAGCGTTCAGCAATGAATACAGGATCAGCAGGATATCCGCCAGCTAATTTTTGCATCGCACGGGGAACGGCATCTTTGGAATTTTTCCAATCCTTATCAGCATTGCGATAATCATACTTTTCGATAAACCAAGAGATATCTTCATATATTCGCTCCATATTTGAGAGCATCACCTCATTTAAAATAGGATAGAATTCAGTTTGCTCACGTTCACTTAATTTTTGAACAGCCCCCTCCATAATGTGGCCAAAATGAGGGATGCAAAAGCCTTTGCTGTCTTTTACTATCTGCACAAATTCTTTATTGGTTCTGAGCATTTCAAAAAAAGTATCCAAATAATTTTCATAGGTATTTTTAAAGTGGTTGCAAATATAACACTTATCATCATTTGTAATGGCCCATTTGGCAATAGCGGTCTTTGGAGCTTCAGCAGATAATGATAATTTTTTGAATTTATTGAGAAACGGTGTTTTTTGTGCAGCAGTATTTGATAATTGGGTTTTTAAATTGGCATTTATCTTTTTGATATGAGAACAAAGCATCAGTGCATTTCCTAATTGATTTCCATAGTCATACATCTTTTTATAATGATGGTTGCAAAAGCCAATTTCATCCGTTTGCTCGCGAATATCATCCTCCATATAGGCGGAGCCGAGTATAAAGGAAATAGCTCCTTGTTCTAGCTTGCGGGTGATAAAGCAAAAGGGACATTCATCTTGCTCCATAAAAGCGTCCATCAACGGTATGGTATAAATTTTTTCTTTCATAATTATTTTGTTATCTCCTTATGTTGGTTAGGGGGAACTAGGACATCAGTGTACTGATATTCCATTTTTACTATAGTATATAAGATATTAGGAACACTTAGCAAGAAAAAAGTGATTATTTAAGGAAAAAGTCTTTAAAATTTGCCCATTTTAAAGATTTTAGAAAATCATGTATAGGGGTTAAATTATAGTGGCAAAATCAGAAGAAAACCTATATAATAAGGAAAAGTAGTTGATTAAAATTCATATAGGGGGCAAAATGAAAAAAATTTTAATGAGATGTATTTTATTATTATTATTTGTAAATGTGCTGCTAATGGGCTGTGGTAAGGAAAATAATCCCACAATAAATAGGGAAGAAGATAATAAGATTACCCCAACAATTACATCAGAAGAACTCAAGCGTTCATATGAAGCGAATCCAAGAATGATTATTATTGATTTGCGGACGAAGCAAGAGTATCAAGATGGACATATTCAAGGAGCAGTGCAGGTTGATATGGAAGATTTAAGTGCTTTGGCAATTCAGGGTCTGCAAGATAAAGGGGTAAAAATCGTGATTTATTCTGAAAGTCGTAAGAAAAGCCAAGAGGGCATGGAAATATTGGAGTCTTTGAAGTATGAGAACGTGGACAGTTTAGGTTCAGTACATGACTGGAAGTATGATTTTATAAAAGATAAGAAATAATGAGGGAAATAGGGGGAAGTGTATGGGATATATAATTAGAATGGCCAAAGAAAAAGATGCATCAAAGATATTAAGTATATATGAGCCATATATTTTACATACAACAATAACATTTGAATATATCATTCCGACTAAAGAGGAATTTGTACAAAGATTAAAAAAGATACAAGTTCAATATCCGTGGCTGGTGTGTGAGATGGATGGGGAAATTGTAGGATATGCTTATGCCAGCTCTTTTAGAGAACGAATGGCGTTTTCATGGGGAGCAGAATTATCGGTGTACATTGATGAAAGATATCAGGGACTTCATCTTGGAAAAATTTTATATGAAAAATTAATTCAATTATTAAAGATACAAGGGTATTATAATGTGTACGCGCTTATTAACATTCCAAATGAGAAAAGTCTTTGCCTGCATAAGAAGCTTGGCTTTCGGGAAGAGGGAATTCAAAGAAAAGTGGGCTTTAAATTGGGACAATGGTGTGATTTGATGTATCTTGTTAAAAATTTACATAAATATGAGGAGTTGCCTCAAGCAGTGCCAAAATCCATTCACCAAATAGATAAGAAAATAATAGATGAGATATTAAAAATATAAAAAAGAATGATAGGGAAAATAGGAAAAGGTTGATGAAATATAAAAAAAATCAGGATTTTAAAACGGAAGACGGGAATAATATGCCCATGCGGCTTAATAAATATTTAAGTGATGCCGGTGTTTGTTCGAGAAGAGAAGCAGATCGACTGATTGAAGCGGGCAAGGTGATGATTGACGGACAAATAGCACAGATGGGAATGAAGGTAAATCCATACCAAAAGGTGTTGGTGAATAGAAAGCCGGTGAAAAAAGAGGTTGGCATGATTTTACTGGCAGTGAATAAGCCAGTTGGGGTGGTCTGTACCGCAGAAAAAAAAGAGAAAAAAAACATAATCAATTTCATGAAATACCCTCACCGGATATATCCTATAGGCCGACTGGATAAGGATTCAGAGGGTTTATTATTAATGACGAATAATGGGGATATTGTAAATAAAATTATGCGGGCAGGCAACTATCATGAAAAAGAATATATAGTAACTGTAAATAGACCGATTACCGATGTTTTTTTGAAAAAAATGTCAGAGGGTGTTCCCATTTTAGATACGATTACTCGGGCATGTAAAGTGGAAAGTGTCGGTAAGTATAAGTTTAAAATCATATTGACGCAAGGGTTAAACAGACAGATACGCAGAATGTGCGAATATTTTGATTATAAAGTTGTGGCATTAAAAAGAATAAGAATTATGAACATAGAATTAGGGAAGTTAAAAGTTGGTGCCTATAGAGAGGTCACAGAACAAGAAAAAAATCGACTATATGCGATGATTCAAGAATCGGCAAATACCATTAGTTATGATAATAAAGGTTGGGAGCAAAATGAAGAATAAATTAGATGAGCAAATGAGTTCCAAAATATTGAGGATGAAAGAGTTAATTCCGATTCTCAACGAAGCAGGAAAGGCTTATTATCAAGAAGACCGTGAGCTGATGAGTAATTTGGAATATGATAAGTTATATGATGAACTATGTTTGTTAGAAAAAGAAACAAATACTATTTTAGCTGGCAGTCCGACTGTAAGTGTTGGTTATGAGGCGGTCAATGAGCTGCCAAAGGAGACACATCAAATCCCCATGCTATCATTGGATAAAACAAAAGAAATTAGTACATTAAAGGAATTTGTTGGAGCACAAAAATCCTTAGTATCTTGGAAATTAGATGGGCTTACGATTGTTTTAACCTATGAAAACGGGAAACTAGAAAAGGCGGTAACAAGAGGTAATGGAGAGGTTGGCGAAGTCATTACAAATAATGCTCAGGTGTTTAAAAACATTCCCTTGTCAATAGCTCATAAAGAGAGTGTGATTTTAAGAGGTGAGGCGATTATCTCTTATAAGGATTTTGAAAAGATAAATGAAGAAATTGAGGATATTGAGGCGAAGTATAAGAATCCGCGAAATCTTTGCAGCGGTTCTGTTCGTCAGCTCAATAATGAAGTGACAGCTAAGCGTCATGTAAGATTTTATGCGTTTTCCTTAGTAAAAGCGGAGGGCGTGGAGTTTCAAGACAGTAGACAAAAACAGATGGAGTGGATGGAAAGTCAGGGCTTTGATGTGGTTGATTATAAAATAGTGACAGAAGAAAATCTGGAAACAGTAATAGAAGAATTTTCGCATACTGTAATGAACCATGATACGCCAACAGATGGTTTGGTAATTATCTATGATGATATTGCATACGGTACTTCTTTAGGAAATACCTCAAAGTTTCCAAGAGATGCAATGGCCTTTAAATGGGCAGATGAAGTAAAAGAAACACATTTATTAGAAATTGAATGGAGTCCATCAAGAACAGGATTGATTAATCCCGTAGCGATATTTGAACCGGTGGAACTGGAAGGAACTACAGTGAGTCGAGCCAGCGTTCATAATCTTAGCATTATGCGGGCTTTAGAATTGGGGACAGGCGATAGCATTACAGTTTATAAGGCGAATATGATTATTCCCCAAATCGCTGAGAACTTCACCAGGAGCGGGACGATAACCGTGCCAGAAAAATGTCCGGTATGCGGTGAAAACACGCAGATAAAGGCATTAAAGGATATAGAAACCTTATATTGTATCAATAAAGATTGCCAGGCGAAAAAAATAAAAAGTTTCACCCTTTTTGTGAGCAGAAATGCCTTAAATATTGATGGACTTTCAGAAGCTACCTTAGAAAAATTCATAACAAAAGGATATATAAAGGATTTTACCGATATTTTTAAAATAGAGAACCATAAGGAAGCAATTATTTTAATGGAGGGCTTTGGTGAAAAATCATATCAAAACTTGATTGCTAGTATTGAAAAAGCGCGTGATACGATTTTGTATCGGGTTATTTATGGCTTGGGAATTGCGAATATTGGATTGGCGAATGCCAAAATGATTTGCCGAGAGCTTGAATACAATATTGAGAAAATGTGTCAATCAGAGGTAGAAGAGTTAAGCGCGATTGATGGTGTCGGCGAAAAAATTGCTGAAAATTTTGTTCAATATTTTTCAAATGAAGAAAACAAGCAGCAGTTAGAAAGTCTATTAAAGGAGCTTCGACTAGAAGTGCCAGAAATAAAAAAGGAACAATTATTTTTAAAAAATGTAAATTTTGTAATTACCGGAAGCATCAATCATTTTTCAAATCGTGAGGAAATGAAGGCGCTTATTGAAAGCAAGGGAGGAAAAGTGACCGGAGGAGTGACTTCTAAGACAAATTATTTAATCAATAATGATGTGCTTTCCAATTCATCTAAAAATAAAAAAGCAAAAGAATTGAACATACCGATTATTTCCGAAGAGGATTTTTTACAGTTGTTAAAGGCAGAAAATTCATAAAAGGACAAAGGAGTGGCCGATAGAAAAATTTCTATCGACCGAAGTATGAAAAAGTTTTTAAAGTGTACAACACTTGTATTTATCTAATATAATCATTTGTAACATCTTCTATAAACTAATAATACAGGGTAAATATGAAAGCGGAATGTATAAAATTTGAATAATTTATGAAATTAAAATTAATAAATTGGAAATATCTCTGTTAATAAAAGGAATAAAAGCAAGAAATGTTGACAAAAATGAAGAAAAAAGGGTAAACTCTATATAGAGGGCAAAAAGAGGAAACGAGTTTAGGAAAGATATAAATGGGGAAATGCGTGTGGAAAATGGAAAAGCACATATTCAAAAAGGGAAAAAAGAAATATTGCGTGTTGTATTTAGCAGAACGGGGATAATTCTTGTTTTATTAATGCTGCAATTTGCAATGTTATTGTTGCCGGCTGTTTATATCAATAATTATTCGACTTATTACTATGTAAGTTATATTATTTTGGCGGCTATCCTAGGTATTTATATTATTAAGGGGGGGGGGTAAATTAGCATGGATGCTTCCTTTTATTGTGTTGCCTGTGTTTGGCATTTTTTTATATCTATTTGTAAAATTGCAATTTAAGCCTCGTTGGATGAATAATAGATTAAAGCAGCTCACTCAGAGTACCTTACAATTTTCAACCCAAAAGCCAGAGGTTATGGGAGAGTTGGCGCAGGAGGATCCTTATGTAGCTAGATTGGCGGAATATGTGGGGACACATGCGAATTATCCGGTATATAAAAATTCAGAGGTAAAATATTTTCCTTTAGGGGAAGACAAGTTTGCGGAGATGAAGCGCCAGTTAGAAAAAGCACGTTATTTTATTTTTTTAGAATACTTCATTGTCGAAGAGGGCGAGATGTGGGGGGCAATCCTTGAGATTTTAAAACGAAAGGTAAAAGAGGGTGTTGAAGTCAGATTTATGTATGATGGTATGTGCTCATTATCACTTTTGCCGTATAGATATCCCAAAAAAATGATTGCTGAGGGCATTCAATGCAAAATGTTTGCGCCAATTAGGCCGATGTTATCGACGCAGCAAAACAACCGTGATCATAGAAAGATACTGGTAATAGATGGTCAGGTTGCTTTCACAGGCGGAATTAATTTGGCTGATGAATATATCAATAAAAGGGTTCGTTTTGGTCATTGGAAAGATACTGCCATTATGATAAAAGGAGAGGCGGTAAAAAGTTTCACCTTAATGTTTTTGAAAATGTGGAATGTTGAAAAAAGAGTAGCATTAAGCAATAAGGAAGATTATGAAAAGTACTTGAATATACAGATTGAGAAAACGCCGGTTTTGGGGGCGGGCTATATAATCCCCTACGCAGATAACCCATTAGATGAAGAAAATGTGGGCGAAAATGTGTATTTAGATATGTTATATACGGCAAAAAAATATGTTCACATTATGACACCATATTTGATTTTAGATTATCAATTTATTGTTGCGTTGACCTATGCGGCAAAGCGTGGCATAGATGTATCCATTATTATGCCGGGGATTCCAGATAAACAATATGCGTTTGCGGTGGCGAAAACATATTACAAAGAATTAATTGAAGCAGGAGTGAAGATTTACGAATATATACCCGGTTTTATGCATGCCAAGTCCTTTGTCTCAGATGATGACAAGGCGGTGGTAGGGACTATAAATCTTGATTATCGCAGCTTTTATCATCATTTTGAATGTGCAGCATATATATATAAGAATAAAGAAATTGAGAAGATAGAAGCAGATTTCCAAAATTGTTTAAGAAAATGTAGAAGAATAGAAGCGAGTGAATATCGAGAGCAAAATATTCTCTTTAGAATCATGGGGAGAGTTTTAAGAATATTTGCACCTTTAATGTAAAGAGAACATAAAGAAAGGTTTGGGAGCGGTTATGCCAATTAAAATACAAGGAGATTTACCAGCAAAAGAAATATTAGAGAAAGAAAATATTTTTGTGATGGACGAAAATCGTGCGACGCACCAAGATATACGTCCCTTGCACATCGCAATACTAAATTTAATGCCTTTAAAAGAAGAGACGGAGTTACAGTTGCTTAGAGCGTTATCAAACACCCCTTTGCAGGTGGAAATCACTTTTTTGACCGTTTCTAGCCATGAGTCAAAGAATACCTCAACCAGCCATTTGAATAAGTTTTATATAACATTTGAAGATGTTAAGGATAAAAGATTTGACGGTTTAATTATTACAGGGGCGCCGATAGAACAGATGGATTTTGAACAAGTGGACTATTGGGAAGAGTTAAAGGCAATTATGGAGTGGAGTAAGGAAAGTGTATCTTCGACCTTACATATTTGTTGGGGAGCGCAGGCGGGATTATATTATCATTATGGAATTCAAAAAGAGCCTTTAAAGGAAAAGATATTTGGCTTGTTTTGGCATCGGGTGAATGATCGTAAAGTACCGTTGGTTAGAGGCTTTGATGATTATTTTATAGCGCCTCATTCAAGGCATACACAAGTGAAAAAAGAAGAGATTGAAAAGTGTAAGGAATTAATTATTTTGGCGGAGTCTGAGGAAGCAGGTGTGTTTCTAGTGGATACTCAAGATGGCAAGCAAGTATTTGTGATGGGACATCCGGAATATGATCGGGTTACTTTAGATAGAGAATACAAGCGAGATAAGGAAAAGGGGCTAAAAATCGAGGCACCTAAAAATTATTATAAAAATGAAGACGAGAATACAAGACCAGAACTGATGTGGCGTTCTCATGCGAATAATCTATATACGAATTGGTTAAACTACTGTGTGTATCAGATGACACCGTATGAATTAAAATAAATGAGGTGAGAAGATGATGTGTGAACAATGGATATACGAAGCGCCTAAATTGGATTTGCATTGTCATTTAGATGGTTCACTGCCTTTTCATGTGGTGCGTAAATTAGCCAGTAAGCGTGGAATTTCCTTACCCAAATCAGAAGAGGAATTAAAAAGAATATTACAAGTGAGTGAAAATTGTCAAAGTTTAGTGGAGTATTTAGAAAAGTTTTCGCTCCCCTTAAAATGTCTGCAAACAGGAGAAGAACTAGAAGAGGCGGCATTTGAATTAGTAAAAGAAGCGGCAGTGGAAAATATAATATATATAGAAGTTCGTTTCGCTCCCTTTTTGCATACCGAAGAGGGACTTAAAGTGAGTGAGGTAGTAAATCATATATTAATAGGGTTAAAGAGAGGAAAAGAGGAATTTGGAGTATATGCGGGTGCTATACTCTGTGGAATGCGTCATCAAGAGCAAGAGAAAAATAAGGAATTAATATCGGTTGCAAAAGCGAATTTAGATAAAGGGGTCTGTGCGATGGATATCGCTGGAAATGAGGTGGATTTTCCACCGAGAACCCAAGAAAATTTTTTACGTTCAGCACTTGAACAAGGCATACCAATTACAGTACATGCGGGAGAGTGTGGCAGCGCTAAGAACATCAGGGAAGCGATGGCATTAGGGGCGGTACGAATTGGACATGGTATTGCGATGAAAGATGACATCGAATTAATGAATATAGTGAAAGAAAAAGCGATAGGAATTGAAATGTGTCCAACTAGCAATTTTCAAACAAAAGCGGTGGATAGGGCAGCGGATTATCCGTTTTTGACATTTTATAATGCGGGGATAAATATATCTATTAATACAGATAATCGCACTGTTTCAGGAACAACCGTAACACAGGAATTTTTATGGCTGATGAAAGAATATGCGATTGGATCAAAGACGGTCAAGGATTTGACTATCAATGCACTAAATATGGCATTTACAACAGCCAAAATCAAGCGAGAATTGACAGCGAAGATAGAAAGGTTTTATAATTAAGAACGATGAGAAGCTAAAAAACAAAAGGAGTATAACATATATGAAGAATAGAATACTGCTAATAATTTTAGATAGTGTCGGAATTGGTGCATTGCCTGATGCGGCACAATATGGAGATGAGGGCAGTAATACATTAAAGACTTGTTATGATTCAGGTCTATTAAGAATTTCCAATATGGAATCACTTGGTTTATTGGGAATAGACGGAATGGATTATGTGATGGGTAATGGCTCATATAAGGGTGTTTATGGCAGAATGGCAGAAAAGTCGAGCGGAAAGGATACAACAATAGGACACTGGGAGATTGCAGGGATAATTTCCCCAAAAGCAATGCCAGTGTATCCAAAGGGGTTTCCGGCTTCAATAATAGAAGAATTTGAAAGAAAGACAGGTAAAAAAGCCCTTTGCAATAAGCCGTATTCAGGAACTGAAGTGATTTTAGATTATGGCCGGGAGCAGGAAGAAACAGGGGGTTTAATTGTCTATACCTCCGCTGATAGTGTATTTCAAATAGCGGCAAATGAGCGAGATGTTCCAGTCGCAAAATTATATGAATACTGTGAAATGGCCAGAGAAATGCTCCAAGGAGAGCATGGAGTAGGGCGGGTGATTGCGAGACCTTATGTGGGAAGCTATCCAAATTATGAAAGAACTGCAAACCGTCATGATTATTCATTGCTGCCCCCAAGAAAAACTATGTGCAATTATATTGAGGAGGCAGGGCTTGCCTGTATCGGGATTGGAAAAATTTACGATATTTTTGCGGGAAGCGGTATTACAAAAAGTATTAAAACCAAACATAATGCAGAGGGTATGGAAGTATTAAGGCAATTAGTAAAAGAAAAAGGTGACGGACTTATTTTTGCAAATCTAGTCGATTTTGATATGAAATATGGTCATAGAAATGATATTTTGGGTTATGTAAAGGCCTTGAATGAATTTGATGTACAATTAGGAAGTCTTATGAGCGAGCTGCAAGAAAATGATATTTTACTAATCGCCGCTGATCATGGCTGCGATCCGGGGACGGACGGTACGGATCATACCAGAGAATATATTCCCTTATTGGCTTATGGCAAGCAGATACAGGAAAGCAAAAATTTAGGAACAAGAGAAACCTTTGCCGATATAGCGGCAACAATTTTAGAAATGTTAGAGGTATCAGGTCAAACAGATGGCAAGAGCTTTGCAGATGATATTTTTTTGAATATCTTTAAAACATAATTTTGACAACAGAAGAAGAGGGGCTGGAATAATTTTGAATGCTTATTTATATTTTTTATTTACTATAATTGGTTTTTTAACTTCAATAATAGGAAGTGTATGTGGAATTGGCGGCGGTGTTTTTGTAAAGCCGATATTAGATGCGTTTGGGGTATTGAGTGTATCGGCGGTCAGTTTTTTATCTAGTTGTACCGTATTGGCGATGTCTTATTATTCTGTAATTATGACAATCAAAAAGAAAGAGTCTGTAATTCAGGCGAAAACTAGCACGCCTCTGGCGATAGGAGCGGCGATAGGGGGAGTAGTAGGAAAGGGTATTTTTGAGGTTTTGGCCGATTCCTTTTCAGATAAAAACCGAGTGGGATTATATCAAACGATATGTCTGTTCATTGTCTTGTTAGGGGCGACTATTTACATAATAAAAATAGAGAAGATTAAAACATACCGTGTAAATAATTTTTCCATGTGTGTATCAGCAGGTCTTAGCTTAGGTGTTCTGGCCTCTTTTATCGGAATTGGTGGTGGTCCAATTAATATGGTGATCCTATACTTCTTGTTTTCAATGGACACAAAGACAGCGGCGGGAAATTCACTCTATATTATTGTTTTCTCACAAAGTGCGAGTTTGTTATATACAATTTTCACAGGACAGATACCAGAAGTGAATAAAATACTTCTGATGCTGATGATTGGTGCTGGAATTGGTGGCGGCATCTTAGGTAGAGTAATTAGTAAGAAAGTGAATACTTCCGTTCTGAATAAAACATTTTTAGTGTCGATGATTGCACTTTTATTAATATGTGCTTATAATATAAAGCAGTTTTTATAAAAAATAAAAGGTATTATTTGTTTGGAGTAAATAAGCAGCCAAATAAATAATACCTTTTTCATATTTTAATTTTCTTCAGTGATAGAATAAACTTGACGTTTTCTAGCCATTTCATCGCTTTCAAGATATTCATCATAGGTTGTAATTTTATCAATCAACTGTCCGTTTGGAAGAATTTCCATAATACGGTTTGCAGTTGTCTGAACAAATTGATGATCATGAGAAGCAAATAGGATTACGCCTGGAAATTTTATTAATCCGTTGTTTAAAGCAGTAATGGATTCCATATCCAAATGGTTTGTCGGTTCATCTAAAACCAGTACATTTGACCCAGAAATCATCATCTTAGAAAGAAGACAACGAACTTTTTCACCACCAGAAAGAACTTTTACTTTTTTAACACCATCATCTCCAGAGAAGAGCATACGTCCAAGGAAACCACGCACATAAGTTACATCTTTAATTTCAGAGTATTGTGTCAACCAATCCACGATAATATCCTCATTATCAAATTCAGCAGTGCTATCTTTAGGGAAATAGGCTTGAGTGGTAGTGATTCCCCATTTATAAGAGCCTTCATCTGGCTCTAATTCACCGGTTAATATTTTAAATAATGTTGTTTTAGCGAGTTCATTTCCACCGACAAAAGCAACTTTTTCATCACGATTTAGGGTAAAGGAGAGGTTATCTAATATTTTAACCCCATCAATGGTCTTTGAAATATTTTCAACAGTGATTATCTCGTTGCCAATTTCACGAGCGGGTCTAAAATCAATATATGGATATTTTCGGCTGGAGGGACGAATATCATCCAATTCAATTTTATCTAAGGCTTTTTTTCTGGAAGTAGCTTGTTTTGATTTTGAAGCATTTGCACTAAAACGAGAGATGAAGTCTTGTAGTTCTTTAATTTTTTCTTCTTTCTTTTTATTTGCATCTTTCATTTGTTTTACCAGTAATTGACTGGATTCATACCAGAAGTCGTAGTTACCAGCATAAAGTTGAATTTTACCATAATCAATATCAGCGGTATGGGTACATACTTTATTTAAAAAGTAACGGTCATGAGAAACAACAATAACTGTATTTTCAAAGTTAATCAAAAATTCTTCTAACCAAGCAATCGCATCTAAATCCAAATGGTTTGTAGGCTCATCCAAAAGCAGAATATCAGGATTGCCAAATAAGGCTTGTGCCAATAACACTTTTACCTTTTCACTACCGTTTAAGTCTTTCATAATGGAGTAGTGTAAGGCAGTGTCAATACCAAGACCATTTAATAAAGAAGAGGCATCAGATTCAGCTTCCCAACCGTTCATATCAGCAAATTCACCCTCTAATTCACTGGCACGAATTCCATCTTCATCGGTAAAATCTTCTTTGGCATAGATTTCATCTTTTTCTTTCATAATTTCATAAAGTCTTTTATTTCCCATAATAACAGTATCAAGTACGGTATATTCATCGTATTTAAAGTGATCCTGCTGTAAAAAGGAAAGGCGTTGTCCGGTGGTGATAACAATATCACCAGAAGAAGTGTCTAATTGACCAGAAAGGATTTTAAGGAAAGTGGATTTTCCCGCACCATTTGCCCCAATTAAACCATAGCAGTTACCCTCTGTAAATTTGATGTTTACATCTTCAAAGAGCGCTTTTTTCCCAATTCTAAGAGTTACATTATTTGCACTAATCATTTTTTAACCTCACATATTCTTTTATCTTAATTTTTATTTTTTAAACATAAAAAACAGTTCTTTACTATTTTACCATAAAGGTTAAATTGGCAAAGACCTCGTTAAGTATTATATTATACCGTATAATAGAGATTTTGCAAGTATTTTATGAAATAAAAAGCCAGTGAAAGATGTGTCCTTTTAAGGATAGATTTTTCATTGGCTTTAATATGTCGCTGTATGATGTTATTGACGAATGAATACCTTTTCGACTTCTACGATATATAAGGTATGGAAATCTTTATCGGGGTACATTTTAGGTATGATATCATTTTCAATAAAACAGGCTGGCTCAAAGGGTTGATTGAATAATTTTTTACATATCAAAACGGTATTAGCTTCCTTGAAGTAAGGTGTTTCTCCATCATGTTCAATGGAAAACTCGGCATTGGCTATTTTATCCTCATCTCTTCCGGAAACACGTCCTAAGTAGGCGAGTTCCTCGCGGTATTTTTCATCAAAGAAAGTGAGGGATAGAGTGGTGGAAGCATCTAAAAATTCTTTGGTAAAACGTTGTGGTCGAACAACAATATAAGCGACCGGTTTATTCCACATAATTCCAAATCCTCCCCATGAGGCGGTCATCGTATTACAGAACCCATCTTTTTGGGCGGTAATTAACATCCATTCTTTGCCAATCATTTCAAAAGGATTTTTAGTCAATTCATTTGGTTTGATTTCAATAAAATTTGTCATAATATCATTTCTCCTTGTATTTGTTATAATTAATGAGATTTTACTCTGTTCCACAGTTGATGATATAGTTGGTCAACTTCTTCACCGAGATAGTGGAAAGTTTCTAAATTTGCCACGTCTTCGGCAGTTGGAAAGGCAATTCTGCTATTGCGAATGTCTTCATCTTCAATCAATTCCTGAGCCGCAAGATTTGGCGTGGAATATGTGATATATTCAAAGTTCATCAGTGCAATATCAGGGCGACATAGGAAATTTAAAAATTCTTCCGCATTTTCTTTGTTGGGAGCATCTTTTACAATAACCCAAGCGTCGATGAAAATGTTGCTGCCCTCTTCGGGAATCACGTAGGCGAGGTCGGGATTTTCACGTTGTGTATAAATTGCTTCGCCGGAATAAATAACGCCTAAAGCAGCCTCATTACCAATCATTTTATCTCTTACTTGATCCACGACATACGCCTGTACTAAAGGTTTTTGAGCGATAAGAGCCTCTGTTGCTAAATTCAACTCATCAGTATCCGTAGAATTTAAGGAAAAGCCTAGTTTTTTCAAAGCGACAGCATAAGCGTCACGAACACTGTCTTGCATGAGGATACTATCTTGGTATTTTTCATTCCATAGAATATCCCAACTGGTTATCGGTTCATCTACCATTGTAGTGTTGTATAAAATCCCTACAGTTCCAAAGGTATAGGGAATCGAGTACTTATTTTCGGGGTCAAATTGCGTAGATTGTTCCATATAAAGGGGATCAATATATTCAATATTAGGAATATTATCCCAATTAATTTCCGCCAGCAAATCATTGAGAAGCATTTTTTCAATCATATAGTCTGAGGGACATACGAGGTCATAGGTAACAGCACCGCTTTCAACTTTAGGGTACATGATTTCATTGGTTTCATATTCTTCATAGATGATTTTAATACCAGTTTCCTCTTCAAATAAGGTGAGGACATCGGGGTCAATGTATTCTCCCCAGTTATATATCACGAGTTCTTCCAAAGAAGATTTTAAATTTGTATCATTGTAGTAAAGTCCTCCAGCAAATATGACAAGCATCAAACTGAGGGGAATTACTTTTTTCAGAATAAAAGTCTTTTTTTGAAATACTTTCGTTTCTTTTGGTTTAGGTGTGGAATTGACTAAAAGAAGAAGTATTAAAACGGTCAAAAAAAGTAACGTGGAAAGAGCGTACATTTCAGGTTTAATGCCTTTTCTTACCTCTGTATATATCTTTGTGGAGAGAGTATCTACTCCAGGACCTTTGGTGAAATGAGTGATAACAAAATCATCTAAGGACATTGTAAAGGACAATAAAAAGCCGGAAAAAATTCCTGGTAATATTTCAGGAAATATTACTTTATAAAAAGCATATATTGGTGAAGCACCTAGGTCAAGAGCGGCATCATAAGTGTTTTTATTCATTTGTTTTAATTTGGGCATAACACTCAATATTACATAGGGAATATTAAACGTAATATGTGCCATCAGTACAGTCGAAAATCCAAAACGAGTGCGAAAAATAATAAACAAAAGCATTAAGGAAATACCCGTTACAATATCCGCATTGAGCATTGGAATATTTGTGATTCCAAGCAAAACAGTTCGCGATTTTCGCTTCATCGAATGAATGCCAAGCGAAGCGGCGGTTCCAATGATTGTAGCGATGAAAGCGGAAAGCATTGCAATCATTAAAGTAGTATAAAGGGCATTCATGATTGATTTGTTTTGAAATAGTTCCACATACCACTGTATCGAGAAACCGCCCCAGCGGGAACGTGATTTTGATTTATTGAAAGAGAGAACCATTAATGTAATAATTGGAGCGTAAAGCAGTATCAATATCAGAGTTAAATAAATCTTGCGAGCGGAGCGTTTTATCATAATATACTACCTCCATCTTTATCATATTTTGACATGATAGCCATGCTTATTAAAATGAATATCATTAAAACAAGAGAAAGACCGGAACCAACATTCCAGTTATCGCCTTGTTTGAATTTTTGTTCAATCACATTTCCAATTAAGAGAATCTTACTGCCGCCGAGTAAATCAGAGATGACAAAGGTGGTGAGTGCAGGAACGAATACCATTGTAATTCCGCTTACGACGCCCGGAATACTCAAAGGGACAATGATTTTTCTAAAGGTTTGAGTGCCTGCATCTATAATATTTTTATCAATTTTAAGCAAGACATTATAAATGGGCAAAACCATAAAAGGCAAAAAGTTATAAACCATACCAAGGACAATGGCAGATGGTGTGTTAATAATATTTAAAGATGGTAAATGTAGAAAATTCAGGATATTATTTATCACTCCATTTTTCTCCAATAAAGTTTGCCAAGCTAATGTTCGTAGCAGGAAATTCATCCACATCGGAAGAATAAAGATTAATACGACAAAATTTGTTTGGTTAATGGACATATTGGCTAAAATCATCGCCAATGGATAAGCTAAAATCAGACAGATAACGGTGCTGATTAAGGAAAGCAGCAGTGAAAGTCCTAGAGCTTTTAAATTTTCTTTTGTTCCAATCTCTAATATATTATGAAAGGTGAAACTGCCTGATGAATTGGTAAAACCATAGTACAAAACCATGCCGAGAGGAATTAATATAAAGGCAGCCATCCAAAAAAGATAAGGCCCCGCTAATAATTTACTTCCAGTTAAGTGTTTCTTTTTATTCTTCATCAGTGGATACTGCCTCCTCATCTTCAGATTCTGGTTTATTCATGATTTGAATATCAAAAGGTTCCACATAAATGCCGACTTCAGTTCCAACTGCCGCTAAATCGGTACTGTGAACCAACCATTCATAGCCATTTGCCTCAACTTCCATTTCATAGTGAACACCTTTGAAAATCAAATGTTTGACAACGCCGGTGATAATGCCATCTTCTGGTTTTACCAAATCAATATCTTCGGGACGAATTACGACATCAACAGGTTTTCTTTTGCCAAAGCCAGTATCCACACACGGGAATTTAGTGCCAAGAATTTCAACTAATTTATCTTCAATCATCATTGAGGGGATAATATTACTTTCACCAATGAAATCGGCAACAAAGGCATTTTGCGGTTCATTATAAATATCTTCTGGTGTTCCGATTTGTTGAATATATCCTTGGTTCATCACCACAATGGTGTCAGACATCGTCAAGGCTTCTTCTTGATCATGAGTAACATAGATAAAAGTGATTCCCAATTCATTTTTTAAACGGATTAATTCATATTGCATATCTTGTCGCAGTTTTAAATCCAATGCTCCCAGAGGTTCATCCAGTAAAAGAACCTTAGGTTCGTTTACAATCGCTCTAGCAATGGCGATACGTTGTTGCTGACCACCGCTTAAGGATTCGGGAGAACGCTTTTCATATCCATCTAAGTTTACTAATTTTAAAGCATATTTAATCTTATCTTGAATATAGGTTTTACTTTTGTTTTTTATTTTTAATCCAAAAGCGATATTATCTTCGATGGACATATGACTGAACAAAGCATACTTTTGAAAGACCGTATTTAAGTTTCTTTTATTGGGCGACAAGTCCGTAATATCTTTTCCGTCAAAGACAATACTTCCTTTTTCAGGGGTTTCAAATCCGCCGAGAATTTTTAAGGTAGTAGTTTTTCCGCAGCCGCTAGGGCCAAGCAGGGTGAGAAATTCATTTTCACGGACATATAAGTTTAAATCATCCAAAATCACTTGATCACCATAGGTTTTGGAAATGTGAATTAAATCAATTAATTTATTGCTCATGGCAGTGTGTTCCTCCTTAATTTCAACTTAAAAACTAGGTGGTGAGCTTACCCAGATAAGAGTGGCTCCCGTTTTGACACTCGCTGTTATGTAATGTTTTTTATTGGCGGTAAAATAAAATGCTTCCCCCTTTTTGGCTTTGTAGGAAATATTGCCAAGATGTACGGTGATGCTGCCTTGGAGAATGTATCCAAATTCCTCCCCCTCATGAGGATTATCGGGATAAGTAGAACCGCCAGGTTCTAAGGTTATGCGGATTGGTTCCATAATGTTTTTTTGGGCATTGGGAATAATCCACTCAATTTTATTTTTTAAATCGGAGTCAATTTTTTTGAAATAATCAATATCTTTAAAGACGATTTGGGTATCAGAGCTGTCATTGAAGAAATCTTTTAGATCGGTTCCCAAACATTGCAAAATATCAACTAAGGTGGCGATTGAGGGAGAAGTTAGGTCGCGTTCCATTTGCGAAATAAATCCTTTTGATAATTCTGCTCTATCAGCGAGTTCTTCTTGAGTCAGCCCTTTTGTGACTCGAAGTTCTTTTAATTTTCTTCCAATATTCATAAAAATCCTCCTCAGAATTTACGGATAGTAACAATAAACAAAAAGTTTACTATAATTAAACAAGTTAAAGTTTATTATACTGAAAAAAAGCATACTGTCAACAAGTAAATGAAAAACTATTGGCATTTGACAAAATGCTTGAATGAAATTAGAATAGAGTAAGGATATTAAGGAGGTTAGCGAGATGCAAAAAGATAAATATATAGCTTATGTGGGTACATATACTCATGGAAGCAGTAAGGGAATCCATATTTTTGATCTTGATGTTGAGGCAGGAAAGATGATAGAAAGAAAAGTTGTGACAGTGAAGAATCCGTCTTATGTTTGTAGATCTATTGATGGTAAACATTTATATTCTATTTCAGATGAGGGGGTAGAGGCCTTTAAAATAGAAGCGGACGGAGATTTGACATCTATCAATAAGAAAGGAATAGATGGCATGAGAGGGTGTTATCTTTCTGTTGATAAATCAGGAAAATTTCTTTATGTAGGTGGATATCATGATGGAAGAGTGACGGTTTTAGGATTGAACGAGGATGGAAGTCTGGGGGAAATAAAAGACGGAATCTTTCATAAAGGCTTGGGACGTGTGGTTGAAAGGAATTTTCGCCCTCATGTTACCTGTGTGGTTCCAACACCAGATGGTAAGTATTTATGTGGAGTGGACAATGGAATAGATCAAGTGAAGATATATGAAGTGAATAGTGAAAATGGGAAGTTACGGTTGATAGATATCTTAAGATGTGAATTAGGTTCGGGGCCAAAACGCATGAAATTTAGCAAAGATGGAAAATTTGCTTATTTAACCTGTGAGATTAAGAATGTGATTAATGTATATAGCTATGATGGAACTGGTGCGGCTCCACAATTTGAGTTGTTACAATCAATAGAAACCTTTATGCCAAGTAATGCGGACGGTGGGTGTTTAGCAGCGGCATTAAAGCTGACAAACGATGGAAAATATTTGTTAGGTTCTTCGGCGGGCGATAATAGTGCGTCAATCTATGAGGTGGATACAAAAAGTGGATTGTTAGAGAAAATATGCGTGTTGCCAATTAGCGGTATTTATCCAAAAGATTTAGATGTTTTTCCAGATAATAGACATATGATAAGTTTAAATCATGGTTCAGATGAAATACGAATTTTTGCGATAGATTACAAAAATAAAATTTTCACTTTGAAAGGAAAGCCCTTAGCAATAGAAACACCAAATTGTATTTTGGTTACGAAATTATAGGAAATGGGCATGCGAAGTGTGTCTTAGCAGATAATCGAGTAGGAGGATAATCAACTAATGGTTATCCTCCTACTCGATTATTCTTTTTGATTTGCTTTAGAGAAGCTATCTGCGAACGCCACAGCTAGAACATTCTTCTCCGATCTGTGTTTTTACACTTACCCAATTCGGTACCCACCGTGTCTCAGTGATGGCTGGGTGGAAGATAGTTCCCACAGGATTATAGACAACGCCATAATTGCTTGGATGAGAAAAGTCTCCAGCATTCAAAAAACTGTGTTGATGATCATTTAATGCGATTAGACTTGAGAACACAGCACCACAACCACATGTAATAGTTGGGATATCGGAAAATATGACCTCGGTCCATTCATCGGCAATGGTTACAATTTCCTCAGTGCCATGATCCTCAAGATTATGGTTATATATGGGTATCCAATTATGTACATGAGCCGAAGTGGTTGGTTGAGTGGGTGGCTGAGTAGGAGCCTCAGTAGGTACTTCAGTAGGGGCTTCGGTTTCAGCATTAACAACATCTGTTTCTGTTTCGGTGGTTTCATTCGGCTTTTGGGCATTCGTTTGCATTTGCGCTGTACTCAACAAACGCAATAATTCGTCGCGAGCCTGTGTATTTGCAATTCCATCAGCAAGTACTTTTGCAGCATCAATTTCTTTTTGGGTGAGGTCTTTTTTTATTGTAGTATGTTCTTTATTTCCAAAAAGAGCGTGTATAGCTTTCTGAGCGATTTCAATCGTATCAAATTGTGCTGTTGCTTTTTGTATAGTTTCTTCAAACTCAGCTACGAATTCAGGTTTGAGTGGTTTTATATCTTCTAATAGTGCGATAATTGTTTCAAATGTTTCTTTTGCATCATTTACAATAATATCGTTTTTAATTAAACTGGAAACTTTCTTTTGAAAGGTAAACATTTTATCAATAAGTGTAATTTCTTCTTTTACGCGGGCAAGTAAATCACTTTCTTTTTTGCTCAAGTCTTTAAAAGCATCAATTTTCGCTTTCGCCACATCAATCTGTTCTTGATAAATTGTACTTACTAAAAATTTCTTGTCTTGCGTAAGCAGAGCGGACACTTCTTTTTGTAATGCTTCTATTTTAGATAGAACGGAGGCTTCACTTTCAGTTTCTGTCATTAGTGAGTCTGTTTCGGTTGCGATATCCTTACTACAGCCAATAAGTCCGATGATGAACAGAACGCCCAGACTAATTAGTATTTTTTTGCTCATAAGTATTGTTCTCCTTTTTCTATGAGTTCATTAATCCAAGTTATATTTTGAAAAAATCAATTACAGCATCTAATTGCGATGTCATATTTGCAAAAAGCATATCCACTAAAGCGATTGCGGTCATCGTTTCGACAACGACAACAGCACGGGGGACGATAATAGGGTCATGACGTCCTTTAATATTTACTTGAATATTATTCCCATTCTTATCCACTGTTTGCTGTAAGGCTCCAATAGATGGGGTGGGTTTCACCGTGACTTGAAAAGTTAGGGGATCGCCATCGCTAATTCCCCCTAAAATGCCGCCCGCATGATTAGTTTTTTTGATAATTGTTCCATTTTCATCATATTCGTAAGAATCATTATTTTCAAGACCAGTAGTAGAGGCACATTTAGAACCAATTCCAAAAGAAATACTTTTGATAGCCCCAATAGATAGCATCGCATGAGAGATAACAGCGTCTAATTTATCAAATACAGGTTCACCAAGACCAGCCGGAAGATTTAAAACCCTACATTCAATCGTGCCGCCCGCAGAATTTTGATTAGCAATACAAGTTTCCACATATTCCGCAGCCTGTTTGGCGGCATTGGAATCTGGCATGGAAAAGGGATTTTGAGCGATAGTTGCTGAATCAAAATTTGCAGTGTCAATGGAAACTGATCCGATAGATGTTGTATAGGCCAGTATTTCAATTCCAAGTGTCGCCAAAATTTTGAAAGCGATAGCACCAGCAGCAACTCTTCCAGCGGTTTCACGACCAGAGGAACGACCACCACCGCGATAATCACGAAAACCATATTTTATATCATAAGTGTAGTCAGCATGCCCAGGGCGATAATAATTTGCGATTTCACTATAATCTTTAGATGCTTGATTAGTGTTAGGAATTAATAGCGATATGGGGGTTCCAGTAGTTTTTCCCTCAAATACCCCAGATAAAATTTGTACAGCATCACTTTCTTTTCTAGGGGTAGTGAATTTATTTTGTCCTGGTTTTCGGCGGTCTAAAAAGACTTGAATGTCTTCTTCACAAAGTGCTAGACCAGCCGGACAGCCGTCAACGACAGCACCGAGTGCTTTACCGTGAGATTCGCCCCAGGTTGTAACTCTAAAAAGATTTCCAAAAGTTGAGTTTGACATGATGATATACTCCTTATCCAATTTGTTTTATCACGTTGTCTACATTATAACTATCTTGTTTTCGTTTGTAAATGGAAAAAATAAGGAAAAGGGAAAGACACATATTTTTATGAGATGAATAAAATATAGAAATTACTATATTTAGGAGATATTATGCAAGGAGAGAATTTAGGACAGCATAATGAAGAGGCCGCTCAGGAATGTATGGGGATTTTACATGTCGTTAAAAGAGGAGATACACTATATAGTATAGGAAAACAACATGGTGTAACAATATCAGCTTTGATGATGGCGAACCCATATATAAATGTATATAATTTACAAAGTGGAGATGAAATTTGTGTTCCAAGAGAAAGAGTTTCGATGCCAATAGCAAGACCGGAGCCAAGACCGCAGCCAGTGCCGGTGCCGGAAGCAAGACAGGAAGTAATGCCAAGACCAGAGCCTATGCCAAGACCAGAACCGATGCCGGAAGCAAGACCAGAACCAAGGGTATTCGTTACAGATAGAGTGCCGCATAGTACGATGGATAGAAGCATGCAGGAACCTTGTGATATGGAAGATGAATTATCAGATAGCACAAATTGTAATGGTTGTGAAATTGGAGAGGGCTATTGCGGAGAAGAAATTGCGAATAATAGAAGAATGATGAATTCAGAATTGTTTCAGAATAATTGTAGAGTACAGGACATCGGTGAAAACCAATATATTCCGATGGGAGATGAAGAGTTTCAAAGATATATAGGGCGAATAGCCGGTAAGTTATAAGAAAAAAGTGATTGCTGATGATTTAAGAGAGTGACTAAATCATCAGCGATTTTTAGAACAAGATAAATGCATGAGTAAATAAATTGTGAACAAAGCCCCAAAATGATTAAAGGGGTTAATAAAAATGAAAACTATTTGCGACAGGTACGAAATCTAGAGAGGTATTTAATCTCAATCTTCAAGTTATAATACTAAAAAACAGTAATTATAGGTGTATTGAAGAAACATATTCATGTGTTTGTTGCCTAATATGATTCTAATGCGATTGCAAAGTTAATGTATGTATGATATAATTCATGAAAGAAAGTAATTTGTGTGAAGTGTAATTTTTTTAAGTGCTATTTTTATGAAATATGATAAAATGAAGAAGCAAACAATGGAATACATAGGTGGAAAAAATGCTTGAAAACAAAAAACTTGAGATGATTTTTCAATGAAAGGAGGAAGAGAGCAATATGATATACACATATACCACACAAATAAATAATTATCAGTTGTATATACAGGAACTTGTAACCTTTAGCACTACATTAAGAACGAGTAGAGAAGCAATGCGATTACATATGCTTAGTTTATTAAGTCATGATTACAATGATGCGGTATTTGTAGGTAATAAGGCTAATGAATTTGTGAATAATGTAAATTCATATATTGCTGAAATAGAGCGTAGAATTGACCGAGTACATGAAGATAATCTGTCACAAATCGCTTCCACGATTACTTATTTTCAAAATGAAATAGGCTATTTAACGAATTTAAAAGAAGCATTATTGGCAGAGGAGGGACGTTACACATGAGTGATTTGAACATTGATATGCAGGAAATAGAGGATATGATAACGAGCTTAAAAGATATTTATCAGAAAAATATTGACAAGGAGTGTCCCCAATTACATTTCAAAGGTAATTTCACCTTTACTGAGGCATATGAAGAATTTAGAACTTTGATGGAATGTACGCATCTTCTTTGGGCGAATTTAGCCGCGAATGAAGCATCGTTATTAAGAGGGATGCAACAAAATATTAAGCAGCAGGATGAAGCGATAGCGATTCAGCTAGTTCTTGAGTAGGGGGAACATATGAAATATGAAATATATCGTTATATAGATTTAGAAGAAGTGAGTGGTCTGAGAGAAATTAGTGAAATGCCAGAAGCAACAGCAAAAGAGATTTGTGAAGTATATAATTTATGTA
>JGI994J12354_10000784_pt1 | contig 31986 bp, 30 predicted proteins | sample IntmicLarv3ML3BL_FD_12354 | JGI IMG/M metagenome (IMG submission 12354) | reverse complement strand
ATAACAGTTACGGCTAACCGTTATGAAACGCCTATTGATGAAATTGGCAGTTCGATCACGGTAATCAGCGCGAAGGAAATTGAGCAGCGCGGCAAAACAACCGTGTTGGAACTGCTGCGCGCTGTGCCAGGGCTTGACGTTATACAGAACGGTGGCGCGGGGAGATTAACGACCGTTTCTACGCGCGGCTCCGAAGCGCGCTATACTATGGTGTTGCTGGATGGATTGGAATTGAATGATCCCTCGACGACCGGAGGCGAGCTTGATTTTGCCCATCTGACCACAGATAACGTGGAACGCATTGAAATTCTTCGCGGCCCCCAAAGTACTTTGTATGGTTCCAGCGCCATGGGTGGCGTCGTAAACATCATCACTAAACGGGGCAAAGGCAAACCCAGAGGGTTTATCTCGGCGGAAGGCGGTTCTTACTACACGTCTCGTGAAAAAGCCGGAATTAGTGGAGCTACGGATCTTTTTAATTATTCGTTGGGCGTTTCCAGATTCGATACGAGCGGATTTTCCGCCGCAGACCGCAGTTATGGTAACAGAGAAAATGACGGTTACGGGAAAACATCCCTTAATACGCGTTTTGGTTTAACCCCGCTTCAAAATCTGAACATTGATCTGATGCTGAATTATCTGCAAAGCAGGTCGTCTCTGGATAATGACGGCGGCCCAAATCAAGACGACCCGAATAATCGTGCGACAAGCGAGCAGATTTCATTCAGGGCTCAAGCTGATCTTTCATTATTAGATGATTTCTGGATTCAGAAGCTGGGAGTATCGTTCAACAATATTGAACGAAAAGGTAAAAACCCTTTCGACGCCGCTCATCCTACAGATATGTTTAAAGACAGTTATCATGGGCAGACGGTCAAGATAGACTGGCAGCACATTTTAAATCTGCACAAAACCAATACCCTTACCTTGGGACTAGAAAGAAAAGACGAATACGCCAGCTCCGATTATTATTCCGAGTCGAGCTTTGGGCCGCCCTACTCCAGCGTATTTCGAGATAAACACGCAAGCATCACCGGAGGATATATCCAGGATCGTATCAGTCTCTGGGATCGCTGGTTCACCACGCTGGGAGTCCGGGTTGATTCCCACAGCCAGTTCGGCAAAAAGGCCACGTATCGCTTTACATCCGCATATATTGTCAAGGAAACCGGCACGACCTTCAAGGGAAGCTATGGAACCGGGTTCAAAGCGCCGTCCCTCTATCAGCTATATTCTCCCCAATATGGCGAAAAAAATCTGAAACCGGAGAAAAGCGTTGGCTGGGACGTTGGGTTTGAACAAAACATCCCGGCGCTCAACGCCACTGTCGGTGCGACATATTTCGACAATGATTTCGATGATATGGTTACAACGAATGCTCTATGGAAATATGAAAACATTTCAAAGGCCAAAACCCAGGGAGTCGAGGCGTTTTTTACCCTTAAACCTCTGCCAATTCTCACTTTGAAGACTTCGTACACCTATACAAAAACCAAAGATAGATCAACCGGCCTGGAGATGTTGCGCAGACCCGGAAACAAGGTTGGATTAAACGCCGACTACGCCTTTTTGCCGGGCGGCAATTTTAACCTGAATCTCACCTATATAGGTTCCAGATTTGACAACTCCTACGTTGGCTGGGTGGGGACGAGGATTAAAATGCCGAGTTATGTGTTGGTAAATTTGGCCGCTTCATACGACATCAACAAGCATGTTCAGGTTTTTTGCAGGATCGACAATCTGCTGGACAAATATTATGAAGATGTTTGGGGGTATGGCACATCCAGATTTGCGGGATACGGCGGCGTGAAGCTGTCATTCTAAACGAACGGAATGCTCGCTAAAATCAATTTATTGAAAAGTAGCGCGTTTCTTCGCCATTAAGAGCGCGCGACAACAAATGTTGCTAAAAAACGGTCGTTATCATAATATCTCACCTTCTTAAAAAAGAATTTGGGAGGCGCTGGTATGAGCGATATCGTTAGATTTGGAATTTCCATTGATGACAAACTGCTGGATAGTTTCGATAAGCTTATTGAGGAGAAGGGTTATCCGAACCGCTCCGAGGCTTTGCGGGATCTTATCCGCGCCGCGCTGATCGAAGTTAAATGGGATGAAGGCGAGGAAGAAATGATTGGCACCGTAACGCTGGTGTACAATCATCATGTGCGCGATCTTTCTGATAAACTAACAGAACATCAACACGTACACCATCACCAGATTATTTCTACTTTGCATGTGCATCTGGACGCGCATAATTGCCTTGAAGTTTTGGTGATACGAGGTCTCGCCCGAGACATCAAAAAAATTGCCGATGAACTTATCGGCGTCAAGGGCGTCAAACATGGCAAATTGGTTATGACGGCAACGGGTCAGGGGTTGCATTAATCAGCGCCCAGAATTGTCCTCAGGTTACATTTTTTTCATGAAGAATGTTAAACCTCTGAAAACAAAAAACAGCGAGAATGAACAAGCCCTGTTTCCGACTAGCGAAACAGGGCTTGTTTTTATTTCAGGAACTTCCATGATCATGCTTAGAATGCGGCCGCGTGTTCTGCGATAAGCGTCAACGCAGAGCCAGTTCCATCTCTTCCAGATTCTTGATTTTATCGCGCAGCTCGGCGGCTTTTTCGAAATCCAGTTGTTTTGCCGCGGCCAACATCTCTTTGCGAAGTCTTTTGACCGTTTTGGGGATGTCTTTTGGCGTTGGAATATATTCTTCAGAAGATTCCGCAGTTGCGAGCGGCGGAGTATAATAATCCTGTTCCTCAATGGAGNCCAGGATGGTGCGCATACTCTTTTTGACAGTTTCCGGAGTAATGCCGTATTCTTGGTTCCAGGCCATCTGCTTTTCCCGACGCCGTCTGGTCTCGTCGATACAGGCTCGCATGGAGCCGGTGATGGTATCGGCGTACATCAACACCCGGCCGTTGACGTTGCGGGCGGCTCTACCGCAGGTCTGAATCAGTGAGCGCTCGGATCTGAGAAAGCCTTCCTTGTCCGCGTCCAGAATTGCCACCAGAGAAACTTCGGGCAGATCCAGGCCTTCCCTCAGCAGATTGATTCCAACCAGCGCGTCAAATTCGCCCAGTCGTAGATCATGCAAAATCTGCATGCGTTCAATTGTATCGATGTCCGAATGCAGATATCTGATCCCTACTCCCAATTCTCGATAATAGTTGGTCAATTCTTCGGCCATACGCTTGGTCAGGGTAGTGATCAGTATTCTCTCGCCTTTTGCCGCAGTCTCTCGCGTCTCATGCAACAGATCGTCCACCTGCCCGGAAATCTCTTTCGTCGCCGTCACCGGTCGCACCTCGATTACCGGGTCAAGCAGCCCGGTGGGGCGAATGACCTGCTCCACAAATACGCCGCCGCTTTTACTCAATTCATAATCAGCCGGAGTGGCCGACACATATACCGCTTGACCTATGCGGGCCTCAAATTCGCCGAAGTTGAGCGGCCGGTTGTCCAGAGCAGCAGGGAGACGGAAACCGTAGTTAACCAGAGTTTCTTTACGGCTGCGGTCACCGCGATACATCCCACCGACCTGGGGTATGCTGATGTGCGACTCGTCCACGTACAATACGAAATCATCTGGAAAATAATCAATCAGCGTATATGGCGGTTCTCCTTCGCTACGACCGTCAAAATAACGGGAATAATTCTCAATGCCCTGGCAAAAGCCCATTTCTTCCATCATTTCAATGTCAAAAAAAGTGCGTTGTTCAATTCGCTGAGCTTCCAGCAACATATTGTTACTCTTGAAAAAACGGATGCGCTCTTCCAGGTCAAGCCGAATCTGCTCCACCGCGCGATCCAGTGTCTCTCGCGTGGAGACATAATGCGAGGCCGGATAAATAGCGCATTTAGACAGGCGATGCAGTACGGTTCCCCGTAACGGGTCTATTTCGGAGATATTTTCCACCTCATCGCCGAAGAACTCAATACGCAGCGCCTTGTCGCTATCGTAAGCCGGAAACACCTCTACCACGTCGCCGCGCACCCGAAATGTTCCGCGGTGAAAATCGGTGTCATTGCGCTCATACTGGATATCCACAAGCTTGCGCAGCAATGCGTCGCGCCCATATTCGTCGCCTTGATGGAAGAAGATATGTAATGCGGCGTACGCTTCAGGCGAACCAATGCCATAGATGCACGAAACCGACGCCACAATGATCACATCGCGCCGGGTCAGAAGGCTGCGGGTGGCGGAGTGACGCATTTTATCGATCTCGTCGTTGATGGAGGAATCTTTTTCGATAAACGTATCAGTTGATGGAACGTAAGCTTCCGGTTGATAGTAATCGTAATAGGAAACAAAAAACTCAACCGCGTTGTCCGGAAAAAGTTCTTTTATTTCTCCATACAGTTGGGCCGCCAGCGTTTTATTGGGTGCTAGCACCAAAGCCGGTCTTCCCGTGGAGGCGATGACGTTGGCCATGGTAAATGTCTTGCCCGATCCGGTCACTCCCAAAAGTACCTGATGACGATCGCCTCGCTCAATGGCGGCTGATAGTTCGGCTATGGCCGCAGGTTGATCGCCTCGGGGGCTATAGTCGGTTTTGATGGTGAAAATTGACATGGGTTATAGAAGAGGTTTTGAATATTGAGTTCGGGTTGAGCGTATATTAAGCATGCGCAGCTGTGCCATATTTCTGTATTTGCAACGCCTGTTTTTCCCCTCTTTTTCAGCGTTTGAGGAGCAAAGATACATCCGGACATTCAGACGGCGAACCGCCAGAGTCAATATTTCGACGTTACAAATGTGTCCCCCGATGTTTTTAAAAATTACTAGCCCTATGTTCCTGGCGCTGGGACTATCTGATCGTAAGCTCCTTCCGAGGGATTATTGGAGTCAGGCGTTGAGACGTATGGCTCTTCTTGTGGCATAGGGGATGGAATTGGTTCTGGCTCTGCAAAGCTCGGCGACCCCACGTTTTCGGGAGAAGTTGCCGTGGGATAAGGCTCATTATTAGGGGAGTTTTCTTGAGCGGGGCTTGCTAAAGTAGCGTTATCCTTTGGCAGGGTAAATTTCAAAAGTGAGATCATTGTGTCGAATTGTTCGGCGTATACTTTGCTGTCTTGTGTTTTACGCCGCAGCATGTCTTTGTCATTCTCCTCAAGCGCCCGCTTAATCCCCTCGAGAGTTCTGAACTTTATCATGACTTGGTCAGACATGTTGGCCTCAGCCTCGTTGAAGTCGGGATATTGCAGGGCAACCATGGGGCTGTATTTTGGCGAGCGTCCTCGGAAGTTCGGATATTCCCAAAGAACGGCGCCGTTTTTGTCCAAAATATAGGCCGTCATGATCAAATAATTATAGTCGCTGGTCAGGTATGATAACCAAGCGTCGGAGTAGATTTTGTCAGACTTGGTCAGTCCGCTTACAACAATCAGCATGACTGCGTCCAAGTTGTTTTTTCTGATGTATTCGCTAAGATTGTCTATATTCCAGAAATATTTGTTGTATTGCGTGGAGGAGTCGTCGCGTTTTTCCCGGCGAGCCATCAGGGAGCTGAATACTGACTGGGGGTCGCCGTCCAGCAGCGATACGCCGTAATAGTTACCGGTTTCTCGTAGTTTATGTACAAACCGATATTCGTTGGCGCGATTGGCCCGCTCTACTAGCGAGATCAGTTCTTCTCTTTGGGGATATAGTATATCGGAACTCTCGTCGATCATGATCGGGGCTACGCCAAGCACGCGGACTCTTTCGGCGTAATTTTCCACAGGGACATTGAAATGATTCTGTGCGCATCCGAAAATCAGTAGAAAAAACGGAGCTAGTAGTAGATGTCTCATGGCTATCTCCTTTCAACGAAGGTGACGTTGAAATATTTTGTGTGAAAAAATAATGGACAAAATGAACGCATACAAAAAGGCGCCCGAAGAAAGAGTTTTGGAGCATAAGCTCAAAAAGCAATAATCACAAAATCAGGTTATTCCTCGTTTGGAATAAGGATCCAGCATACGAGATACGCCAAAAGCCCCGTTCCTCCCAAAAGAACAACAAGTAACCAAACAATGCGGATAAGCGTAGCATCCAAATCGAAAAAATTCGCAAACGCCGCGCAGACTCCGGCAATCTTTTTATCAGTTTTTGATAACCTGAGAGTTTTCATTCTTTGTTTTTCTCTCATTTTCCATTCTTGCCAAACAAAAATACCGCGGTATCATATTTATTTTGCAACTTATGAATAAATGGAATTTATCTGCCAATGCCGGGTACTATATCAGATGAAATTCCCCTTTTCCAGTTTTTCAAAATCACCCTGTGGCTGCGCGCGATATATCATTGTTGACAAAATATGCCCGCTCTCGTATTGTTTGCCCATATAACCTGCTTATCCAGAGTGGTGGAGGGAAAGGCCCTGTGAAACCACAGCAACCGGCCAGATGGCGTCAGGTGCTAATTCCTGCCGTGAGGCAAAGATGAGAGGGATACGCTGTATTTATGTTTTTCAGCCCCTTCTGATTGCTTGCGCGCGCGAAGGGGTTTTTTAATGTCCGTAGGCATAGTCGCTGAAAAATCCATAACCTTCCCTGAAGGTGTCAGGCTTGACAGCGGCCGTATTTTGGCTCCGGTCACCCTTACTTATGAAACCTACGGAACTCTGAACGCATCCGCTTCCAACGCTATTCTTGTGGAACACGCCTGGACGGGAAACGCTCATCTGGCTGGAAAGCGCGGCGAGAACGACACAAAACCGGGCTGGTGGGACGCCATAGTAGGGCCGGGACGTTTGTTAGATACTAATCGCTATTTTGTCATATGCTCCAACGTCATTGGATCCTGTTACGGTTCAACCGGTCCATCCTCCGTCAATCCCAAAACTGGCAAACGTTATAATCTGACATTCCCGGTTATCACCATCAGAGATATGGTTCGAGCCCAAAAGCGCTTGATTGAAGCTCTTGGCATCGCGCGCCTGCTCTCCGTTATAGGGGGCAGCATGGGGGGAATGCAGGCCATAGAATGGGCGACCCAATATCCGGATTCCATCGCGTCGGCCATCGTTCTAGCGGCAACGCCGCGTCCTTCGCCAATGGCGATTTCGCTTAATTTTATCGCCCGCTGGGCCATATTCAACGATCCGGCATGGCGCAAAGGAGAATACAAGCAAAATCCCAAAGACGGCCTGGCGTTGGCGCGCGCGATTGGCCACATCACCTTTTTGTCCAACGAATCCATGACCTCCAAATTTGGCCGCAAATTTTCATCCAGCGATGGCCAGTTCGATTTTTTCGGTCGGTTTGAGGTGGAACGCTATCTCAATTACAATGGCTACAATTTTGTCAAACGGTTTGACTCCAACTCGTTTCTCTATTTGGCAAAAGCTCTGGATTTGTATGATGTGGCTTGGGGCTACGAATCCACAGCCGAAGCGTTTAACCAGGTGACGGCTCCGATACAGTTTTTTGCTTTTTCTTCGGATTGGCTTTATCCGCCAGCCCAGACAGAGGAAATGGTGAATTGTCTGACAGAACAAGGCAAACGGGCGGAATATCACCTTATTACCTCAGCGCATGGTCATGACGCATTTTTGCTGGAGCATGAAGCCTTTGCCCCCATGGCGGGTAAATTTCTCCATGAAATAGCGGCGGATTGCGCGGGGAAATGATATTGGAGCTTCGGGATATACGGGAGTTGCCGCTGTTCAGAAAATTGCGAGGTTGCGTTGGCAAGGCTGTGGCCGATTTCGGAATGATTCAAGAGGGCGATCGCATTGCTGTCGCGGTATCTGGCGGAAAAGACTCGTACACCATGCTGATCATGTTGGACGAGTTGCGTAAGAGGGCTCCCATCTCATTTGAGATCGTGGCGGTTACCATTGATTCTGGTTATAAAGATTATCGTCGAGATATAATCGAAAAATTTGTTGAAGATCTTGGTGTCTGCGGGCACATGGAAGTTACAAACCATTATGAAATCATCTCGCAGAAACGGCGTCCCGGTTCGTCATACTGTTCCATCTGCGCGCGTCTCAAGCGGGGGGCTTTGTATGGGCTGGCCGAAAATTTGGGGTGTAACAAGCTGGCTTTGGGGCATCATAGCGATGATTTCATAGAAACATTGCTTCTCAATCAGTTTTTTGTCGGATCGCTGAAAGCCATGTCTGCCTGTATGTTAGCGGATAATGGTAAGGTGACCGTTATCCGACCGTTGGTTTATGCGACTGAAGAGGAGATCAGCAGTTTTTCCAGGGAATGCAATCTCCCCGTCGCCTGTTGCCAGTGTCCAGCATACGGGACGGCAGATATGCAGAGACGACGCATGAAGGAGCTGCTCAAAGAGCTTGAGCGGGAAATTCCACATATCAAGAGCAGTATGCTGACGGCGCTTTCAAACGTGCACCCTCGCCATTTACTCGACCAAAAGCTGTATGATCCGAATCTATCCGCAACGGCACGGCTGCCTGAAGTTTAATAGCCGCTGACGTAACTGCGAAAAAACCCGCAACCGCAATATACTTGCCATACGCAATGCCGCAACTGCCAACAACGCGAATCGATCTCGTATTCAATTTTTATTTTTAAAAAGAAGAAATCTATGCGGAGAGCAGAGTTGTTTTTCTAGGGCTCTTCGGAAGAGGAAATAGCGTTGGGTTCGCCGCGTTCGCCATCTTCGGACAGCATGACCAAATCAACGCGACGGTTTTTTGACCGCCCTTCTACCGTGGAGTTATCTGCTATCGGTCGAAATTCTGCGTACCCTGCGGCGGAGATTCTATCAGAATCCACTGCGGAATTTTTTACCAGGTATTTCAGAGTGTTTATGGCCCGCGCGGTGGAAAGCTCCCAGTTTGATGGGAAATATGGCGTATTTATTGGGACGTTATCGGTATGACCCTCAAAACGCAGCGGATTTCTGTATGGAGTTATGGCTTCGGAAATCGTGTTGATTAGTTCGTAGGAACTGGGCTTGATAGTGGCTTGGCCGGAGTCAAAAAAGCCCGCTTCTCTAAGACTGACAATCAGACCTCGGCGCGTGATGGTCAGCGCAACCTTGTTTTGAGCGCCCTGTTTAACGAGATATGCTTCAATAGAGGATTTTATCCGTCTGAAATCTTTATCGGTGGCCCATGTTTTACCTTGGCCCTGCGAACCGCCTGGAGCCAAAGAAATCTCTGGTTTAATACTGGGCGCAATATTCATTTGGGTTGACGGGAGAACATTTATCTTGGGCGAAGGCGCGCCTGCCTGAGACATGCCGAACGATTGCTGAATGGACTGCATTACCTCTTCAGCCTTTTTTTTATCGCTCTGAGACATGGCGTAAAGAGTGACGAACACCGCAAATAAAAGCGTAATGAAGTCACCGTAGGAAACGAGCCAACGCTCGTGATTCGCATGTTTTTCTGGTTCTTTTTTCAGCGCCATATCGGAATCAATGTTCGCCGCCCGCGAACGCTTTCAATTTTTGTTCGATGAAATGGGGGTTTTCTCCATTCTGAATTGCGATCAGCCCCTCCAGGATCATAACGCGGCGTACTACCTCCTCCTTTATCCTCAGTTTGAGTTTGCTGCCTATGGGAAGACAGATAATATTGGCAATCATAAGACCGTAAATTGTGGCGACAAAGGCCACGGCGATACCGGCCCCAAGCTTTGACGTGTCGGAGAGGTTGCTCATAACATGTATCAGGCCAAGAACCGCGCCGATGATACCAATTGTGGGAGAATAACCGCCTGCCGCCTCGAAAAATTCAACGCTGTGCTTGGAGTGATCCTCGTATGCCATGATGTCGGCTTCCAGGGTTTCGCGTAATTTTTGGGGATCAATGCCGTCCACAACAAGAGAAATTCCTTTTTTAACGAAAGGGTCTCTGACGGATTGGGCTTCTTGCTCTAAAGAAATGAGTCCGTTGCGGCGCGCCTTGGTCGCGTAGTTGATGAGATCTTTGGCAAGCGCGTCATGATCAACCTTGCTTGGCAAAAAAGCGATTTTGACGTCTTTAAAAGCCTTGATGATGACTGGAAGCGGAAAAGATACGAAACAGGCGCCAAAGGTGCCGCCAAGGAGAATCAAGGCGGCTGTGGGCTGAATTAGGGCGCCCATATGCAGCCCTTCGAGGACAGCGCCGCCGAATACGGCGCCAAACCCCATAATCAATCCGATAATGGTTGCTAAATCCATGGTCTAGAAATCCCGGGAGTGAAGTGGTAATCTTTTGTGGTTATCTTGATAAAAACCGTCTCGGTTCAATGTGGCGGAACGAAAAAACTCTCGTTTTCTGGAAGAGCGAAGGGTTTTGCCAGTCACAGATCTAGCCCGACGTATAATACGGGAGCGGAAGGCGACGATCTTGTCAATGATGATTCGCGCCGACTCCCTGACAATAAAATGATGCCCATTAAACAGGGTAATAACGGTATCGGGAGTCTCTTCAAGACTGACAATATGGTCAGGATTGACAAAAAAAGTTTGTTTGTCCAAACGGGTAAGAACTATCATGCCACCGCCAGTGTCGTTTCCAATTGAATCGTGGAAGCAGAATTATTCGTAGATTAATATCAAAACATTCAAATCAGACCTGTTTCTGGCCTGATAGCAAAGGTCATTCGGACATATATTGTTTATGGAGCTGCGTCACAAAATCGTCGAAAATGCTCCTCTCCTTGAGTGAACTGCAAAATGCGTGCCCCCATGCCAGCTTTTTTTGCAAGACGGAAAAGATTTTGCGGAACTTTTTTTGCCCACATAACGCGAGCCTCCAAAATCACGGTGTATTTTTCTTCCAATAGTAATTCAACCATGATTTTTGTGTTAGGCGGGTAGACGTTGAATGATTTAATAAATATGCCCGATGGGGAAATATCTTCGGTAAAGGCAACCTGTTTTGCTTCTCCGATGCCAAAGCGGACAGAAATTCGTTTTTTTTGACGAACCGGGCCTCGTTTATCTGCCACGTCTAACCCCCTTCTTTTCGTTTAATCTGCCGATAATCTGTAGCAATAACAAACGCAACCTTGGAATTATATCATAATATTTTTTTTACTATGCAAATTTTATTGATGCTGTTCATGTGCGTTAAACACCTCTTGGTAATTGGACAAATTCCATTGACAGCGCCAGGCTAATCATCTAGTTTTATTTCGTTTCGTCTATAGAAGCTTTAGCTGAGAGCGTCGTACAAACTGCTGAAATCCTTGGCTCATGATCCGGGTAATGCCGGCCTAAAGAAGTCTTCTCAGTATATATCCCGGCAAGCCGCATCAAGCGGTTTTTTGCGTTTTTGGAGGAGATCATGCTCATAACGGTTAATGGCAAACCCAGCGAAATAGAAGAGGGAATTTCGCTAGGAGAATTATTGCTTGGTCTGCAAATAAAGCGCGAACGGGTGGCCGTAGAAGTGAATCTGAATATTGTCCCGAAAGCGGCATACGATTCGCGGATCCTGACGGATGGCGATGTTATAGAAATTGTACAGTTTGTGGGCGGGGGTTAATTTTTTATGCGACCCAATTTTTTTGGAGGATTTTATCATCTTGCAAAGGAGGCCATTTTATGGCTGAAGATAAACTTGTCATAGCGGGGCGGGAATTCAGATCGCGGCTTATGGCGGGCACCGGCAAATACGCTGATTTTCAGCAAATGTCAAAAGCTCTGGAGATTTCCGGCGCGGAAATTGTTACCGTTGCCGTGCGCAGGGTCAACATTTCTGACCGTAATCAGGAATCCCTTCTGGACTACATTGATCTCAAAAAATATACTCTGCTGCCCAATACCGCCGGCTGTTACACGGCCGACGAGGCTGTCCGTACTTGCCGTCTTGCGCGCGAGGCGGGTCTTTCCGACTTTGTTAAGTTGGAAGTGCTGGGGGATGAGAAAACTCTGTTTCCCGACAACGAAGAACTGCTCAAAGCGGCAAAAATTCTGATCAAAGAGGGTTTCACAGTGCTGCCGTATTGCAGCGACGACGTTATCTTGTGCCGTAAATTAGAAGATCTTGGCTGCGCGGCGGTCATGCCTTTGGGGGCTCCCATCGGCAGCGGTTTGGGTATTCGTAATCCTTACAATATTAGGATCATTTTGGAAAACATCAAGGTTCCGGTCATTGTCGACGCTGGCGTTGGAGCGGCTTCTGACGCTGCCATTGCTATGGAGCTTGGATGTGCCGGCGTATTAATGAACACAGCAATCGCCGGGGCCGGGGATCCCATTGCCATGGCCGAAGCCATGAAATTGGCGGTTATTGCGGGTCGTCTTTCTTTTAAAGCCGGACGCATTCCCAGAAAGTTATATGCAAACGCTTCCAGCCCGCTGGAAGGTATGATCGGATAATGTCAGTTGTTTCGGCTAAATACTTAAATTAGATGTCAAAAATTGATTTCAATCTTTATTTGATCACAGACCGCTCTCAATCGACTGGCCGGCCATTAAAGGAAACCGTCAGAGAGGCGTTGGAAGGCGGGGTACGGGCAATTCAGTTGAGGGAAAAGGACTTGCCGGACGAGGAACTCTTCCGCGTTGCCCTGGATCTCCGGACATTAACCCGAGAGTTCGGTTCTCATTTCCTGATCAATAGTAGAACCGATGTCTGCAGGGAAGTTGGCGCCGACGGGGTGCATCTGGGAAGATTTGGAATATCAATTGCTCAGGCGCGTCATGAATTGGGATCGTCTTGTCTTATAGGATATTCAGCGCACTCCGTATCCGAAGCCTTGATAGCGGAAAAAGCCGGCGCCGATTTTGTCACGTTTGGCCCGGTGTTTCATACTCCTTCCAAGGCGGACTATGGCGATCCCGCGGGCCTTGTCGCGTTGGAAGAAGCATGCTCAACTCTTGATATTCCTGTTTTTGCCCTTGGCGGTGTTAAACAGGGTAATATTCCCGACGTCATGGCTGCCGGAGCAAAGGGGATAGCTCTGATTTCGGCGATCATTGCCGCACAGGATCCTAGGGCCGAAGCATTCTCTCTGCTGAAAACGATTGATTCTCATGACGCTCTTCTCTGATCCGCAGATTTTCTTGCCTCCGCGCATATATTTCTATGCTCACAATTTGCGCCGCCGCGTAAGTGGGGTAAATTCAAGTTTGAGAGTAAAGAAGAGTCAAATATTGACATCTTCTTGTCAATAAATTGACAAAACGAGATGTTTGCTGCTGATGAGCTGTGAGCTGAATTTCAATCTTATTTAGTTCAAACGCCGAAAAGATCATTTATGGAAAAAGTGTTTTGAATAATCGTCATACAATAATATAGTTGACGGCTGTTGGTTAACGCAGAATTTTTTTATTGTTTTTCAAAGGAGAATAAATATGACGGATATCCGCGTACGCTTTGCTCCCAGTCCAACCGGCTACCTTCATGTGGGAGGCGCCCGCACTGCTTTGTTCAACTGGTTGCTTGCCAGAAGACAGGGCGGAACATTCATATTGCGTATCGAGGATACCGATCTGGAACGTTCCACGCAAGAGTCGGTTGACGCTATTCTACAGGGAATGGAATGGCTGGGACTGAACTGGGACGAGGGCCCGTTTTATCAGACAGACAATTTTTCGCTTTACAGGGAATACACTAAGAAACTTCTGGACGAGGGGAAGGCGTATCGTTGCTATTGTTCGGTGGAAGAGTTGGAAGAAAAACGCGAACGGCCGATCAAGATTCCAACCGGCCGCATGTAATACGTTTCAAGGCTCCCAAAGGCGGAGTAACCTTTTTTAATGACTTGATCAAGGGCGTCATTACTTTTCCGAATGACGAACTGGATGATCTGATTATCCAGCGTAGCGACGGAGCTCCGACTTACAACTTCTGCGTGGTGGTAGACGACGCCGCTATGAATATCACTACAGTTATTCGAGGCGATGACCATGTAAACAATACGCCGCGCCAGATACAGCTTTACGAAGCGCTTGGTTTTAATATACCGCAGTTCGCCCATGTGCCCATGATTCTGGGAAGCGACAAAACCCGCCTTTCCAAGCGTCATGGCGCTACCAGCGTAATCGCCTACCGCGATATGGGTTATCTACCCGAAGCTCTGACAAATTATCTGGTCCGTCTTGGATGGAGCCACGGAGACGACGAAATTTTTAGCCGAGAAGAAATGATCGCCGGATTCGATATCTCCAATGTCGGGCGTTCTCCCAGCGTGTTTAATCCAGACAAACTGCTGTGGCTGAACGCTCACTACATTAAAACTGGCGATCCGGAGCGTCTGGCCGAACTACTCACGCCGTTTTTGTTCAAAATCGGAGTAGATCCATCTGTCGGCAGTCCCTGTCTGCTTGAAGTTGTCAAAACCTTAAAGGAACGGGCTCGAACTATGCTTGAGATGGCGGATTTGGCATTGTTTTATTATCGCGCGCCAGACTCCTACGATGAAACCGCCCTTGCTAAATTCGACATGGAACATCTGGCGGCGGTTTATGCGGCTGTCATTGATAAATTATCCGTTTTTTCAGCTTCCACAGCAGGGGAATACGACGCGCTTTTCAAGGAGTTGTGCGCGGAGCGGGGATGGAAAATGCCTCAGGTCGGACAGCCGGTGCGTATTGCGCTTTCAGGCGGTCCCCAGGCTCCGGGCATCGGCGAAATCATTGTTACTTTGGGAAAAGAAGAAACCCTCCGGCGTCTTGAAAGAGCCCGAGATGTTTTGGGAACGAATTAAACCAAGAGCGGCGTTAATAACGCCGCTCTTTTTCTTTGTATGCAATTAAACAGTTCGTTTGGGTAAAAATGATATGTAGGATAGCCATGCCACGGGCGTTCCGAGGTTAGGCGGAGTCGGTAGCCTTACAGGCCTTTATCCTGCATCAGGCGTATAAGGTCACAAACGCGGCAAGAATAGCCCCATTCATTGTCGTACCATAGCACCGCCTTGACCATGCGACCGTCCTGCACGGTTGTGTAGGACGCCTCCAATATGGATGAAGCGGGGTTACCCTTGAAATCCATGGAAACCAGCGGTTTGTCATTGTATTCCAAAATTCCTTTGAGATAACTTTCGGAGGCGGTCTTTAGCTTGCCCAGCAGCGTTTCTGTGTCGGTTTGTTTTTCCAAAATACCGGAAAAATCCACTACGGAAACCGTGGGCGCCGGTACGCGCAACGAATAACCGCTAAATTTGCCCTTAAGTTCGGGTATCACTTTGGCTACTGCCTGGGCCGCGCCGGTTGAAGTGGGAATGATGTTACAGGCGGCCGCGCGCGCACGGCGCAGATCTTTGTGCGGCATATCCAGAATACGTTGGTCGTTTGTGTATGAATGGACAGTCACCATATTGCCGATTTGGATGCCGAATTCCCGCTGTAACACCAGAACCGCAGGAGCCAGGCAGTTGGTGGTACAGGAAGCGTTGGAAACAATGTGGTGCCGCGACGGATCGTAGTCGGCGTGGTTTACTCCTATGACTATGGTGATGTCTTCTTCGTTGGCCGGGGCGGTTATTATAACCTTTTTGGCTCCGTTTTCCAGATGCGTAGCGGCTTGTCTGGCGCTACGAAAGATGCCGGTGCTTTCCACCACAATATCTACGTCGTAGTCGCGCCAGATAAGTTTGGCCGGATCGCGTTCGGCAAAGCAATGGATATTCCAGTCGCCTACGCTCACTTCAGTTCCGTTGACCTTTGCGTCCAGATAGCCGCGTCCGTATACTGAGTCGTATTCAGCCAGATGAAAGTTGGTCCCGGCGTCAAAAAGGTCGTTTATGGCCGTAACTTGGACATGATCGCCATAGCTTTTGCGCAGAGCGCGGAAAACCTGGCGACCGATACGGCCGAAGCCGTTAATGCCCACATTGATTTTTTTCATATCAAACTCCTTGCTAGTCTTCGTATACTGGATAGGCGTGTTTTGCCATTAGTTCGTAGTTATTGCGCAGCGCTTCGTGTAGTCGAGAGTTTTCAATAGCCAAGGCCGAAACTGCGGCTACCGCTTCCATGAATATCTGTTCGTCTGGGGAAAATTCACGTTCCACATCCGAATATACGCGAATCAACCCGATGGTTTTATTGTCGGCCATGAGAGGGGCGGACAGAACGGAAACCAAGCCTTCGCTTCTGGCGGCTTCGGGATACTGAAAGCGTCCGTCAGCCGCAGCGTCTTTTAAGTGGATGATCTTGCCGGACAAAACCTCGCTGTCCATGCCGCTGCGTTTGATTTCCACAGGCCCCTTGCGCATATATTTTTCTGAAAGGCCATAAGCCGCGCTAGGTAGCAGAAAACGTCCCGTGCTGTCGAGCAGACGTATTGTACTGGCTTTGCAACCCATGGTTACGGCGGTTTGTTCCGTTATCTTGTATAGAACATGTTTGGGTTCAAGACTGGAGTTGATGACGAGCGCCACATCTCTTAGAGCGCGAAAAAAATCTTGTGCCATAGTTGTCTCCTTTGATCAGACCGTGATCCATCACGTTTTTAAGTAATAAACGCAATGTTGTACAATATGCCCGAATTTATAATGGAATGCAAATACGTCATTTTGAACGCCAGCTTGCGCGAAAATAGTCTTTGTCTGGTTGCTAGGTTTGTTGCACGCGATCGCCGTATTTTAACAGCGGCGCCGCTGGCCTTAATTAGTTTGCCTGTGTTTTATCTGTTTCACCCAGCTGGACGGTGAAAATGAATTTTAGGGAAAACGTCTCTTTCTCAACACATCAAGTAAAATCGCTTGTATCCAGTCAGTAAACTCCAGAAAAGCCATTGACGAGGTCCAGTTTCCGGTGGCATAGTTACCCGGCGATACGCATATCTCCGTTGTTTTTAAAAGCCATGGAAAGCCAAGGAGGCGCGTTATGAATACTGGTCTCTGCAAAAATGCGGGTTGGTTCATAGCTCTTGTCGCTGTCTGCGCAATGCCGCTTCTTCTGTCGGCGTGCGCAACCTCGAAGTCTGTCTCTGGATCATATGATTTTGGAGCGGTAAAAAATAAGGTCTGGAAACTTGCGGAAGTGAAAGATTCCTCTGGGGAATTGATATTTCGAAGCGAAAAGCTTGATAAAAAACAATTTGGCGATGTTTATACGATGCAATTTGACGACACCTTTGCTTCTGGCAAAGCCGCTCCCAACAGATATAACGCGGCGTACGCACTGGGAACCGGCAACGCCATATCTTTCAAGCCCGCGGCTTCCACGCGCATGCTTGCCTTCGAAGAGCCCGAGGGTTTGAGGGAGCATGAGTTTTACGATCTGTTGCAAAAAGCGGTCGGCTGGAATTTGACTGAAAATAGATTATTCATTTATACCGGAATCGCCGAAAGCCCGAATTTGATAATGGTATTCGACGAATTTGACCACAGATGAGTTTATTTTTACCCGTCGCTGAATAAGGAGCCTCAAGTTGAACGAACCTCTGATCCCTCGCACTCCGTCTGCATATAATTATCAGTTGCTTGTGAAGCACCTGCTGTTACGCCCAGTGGAATTAAGCGCAGAAAAAGAGATTGTCTATCGGGATCTGTACCGCGGGACTTACCGCGATCTCCGGGAACGAGTGGCTCGTCTTGCCGGTCTTTTAACGCGAATGGGAGTGCGGCGGGGCGAGACGGTTGCGGTGATGGATTGGGACAGTCATCGCTATCTGGAGCTTTTTTTCGCGGTTCCGATGATTGGGGCGGTTCTTCACACTATTAATGTCAGGCTCTCTCCCGAACAGATTCTCTACACCATTGACCACGCCGAGGACGACCTGTTGTTTGTCAACGCTGATTTTTTGCCGATTTTAGAGCAGATTCGCGGTCGAATTGACGCTGTGCGCGGCTATGTTTTGATGTCCGATACCAGTCCTTCCCGGGAAACTACCGTACCGTTTACCGGAGAATACGAAGAACTACTCGCGGAGTTCCCACCGGAGTTCGATTTTCCCGATTTCGATGAAAACACCCGCGCTACGACCTTCTATACCACAGGCACAACCGGTATGCCCAAGGGGGTTTATTTCAGCCACCGTCAGTTGACGCTGCATACTCTGGGAGTAATGACCTCTCTCGCTACGGCCACTACCCACGGAAGCTTAAACCGGGACGATGTGTATATGCCCATGACCCCTCTGTTCCATGTCCATGCTTGGGGTTTTCCATATGTTGCCACTATGCTAGGGCTCAAACAGGTGTATCCTGGTCGCTATGTTCCCGAAGTACTTCTGGATTTGAGAGAGCGGGAAAGCGTGACATTTTCCCATTGCGTCCCCACCATTTTACACATGCTGTTCAGTCATCCCAACTCCAACGCCGTTGATCTATCAGGGTGGAAGCTGATCCTCGGTGGCGCTTCCATGACCCGTTCTTTGTGTATGGAAGGGCTAAACCGCGGTATGGACCTCTTCACCGGCTATGGCATGTCCGAAACCTGCCCAGTCCTTACCATTTCTCATTTGACCCGCGATATGCTGCAATTGCCACTTGAAGATCAGGCCGAGGTTCGGTGTCGCACCGGTTTGCCAATACCGTTGGTTGATCTGCGGGTTGTTGCTCCGGATATGGCGGAGCTGCCGTGGGACGGAAAAAGCGCAGGAGAAATAACTGTGCGCGCGCCTTGGCTTACCCAGGGATATCTCAAGGACTACCGAGCCTCGGAGCGGCTTTGGGAAGGAGGGTATCTTCATACTGGCGACGTGGCTGTCCGAGATTCTCTCGGCTATGTGAAAATTACCGACCGAACCAAGGATGTGATCAAGGTGGCGGGAGAATGGATATCTTCTCTGGAGTTGGAAGATATTATTCTTCAGCAACAAGATGTGGCCGAAGTCGCAGTTATTGGATTGCCCGACAAAAAATGGGGAGAACGCCCACTGGCGTTGGTAGTGCCGAAGGCAGGGGGACAGAGGAAGTCTCTGGAGAAAGAGATTGTGCGTTTTGTTAAAGAATACGCCGAAAAGGGAATGATTTCCAAACAGGTGGTTCTTGCCAAAGTGCGGCTGGTTGGCGAGATTGATAAGACGAGCGTTGGTAAAATCAATAAAGTGGTGCTACGTGAAAAATACGCCCCGGGAATTGGCCTGACCTTAGAATAGACAATTCCCGGAGCTTTTGCCCGTTTGGGCTACGATTGTTATCTGCGATGTTCCCATCCCGGTCTTTCTCGTTCCATATGACCGCGTTCGTTGTGGTCGCGCATCCGGTGTTCTCGCTCGTCGCCATGGCGTTGGTATACCCCGTCCGGATGTCCGTGACGTCTGCCGTCGTGATCCGAAAATATGAGACAGCCGCCGGAACAAAGTGTAAATATTCCAAGCAATGCAAATGCGGCGAATTTGTGAGAGACGATAGAGTCAAATCTTTTTTTCATGGGCGCTCTCCCGTAACTTAATAAACATCCCGCTTGGTTTGGTTGCATTCCCAGCGCTTTTTCAACGGGTTCGGCAATTCTCGCCAACGGGATATTTTTCCAATTACGTAGATAGACGCCGCAAAGCGCATTTTGGTTACAGATTCCTCGCGTATTCTGACTGAACTTTGTCTCAAAAGCCGCTTAAGCAAGCGCCTTCTATTTTACTCGTCGCTTTCAAATTCCGCAGTTTCAAGCAGCTTCATATTGTTTGTTTCGCCGAGTTCTTGAACGTTTTTCAATGCTTTGTTGATAGCCCGAGTACGCCTCCCCACGATTTCATTCAGTGTGTTATCAGCAGTCTGGATCTGCTTGTGCGCCTTGTCCAGAAGCGCTTCAAAATCTCCGAATGACTTCTTGACTGTTCGAAGAGTATCCCATACCTCCTGCGAACGCTGCTCTATGGCGAGCGTCTTGAATCCCATTTGGAGCGAACTCAGGAACGCCGACAGCGTTGTAGCTCCTACAGCCGTGACTTTATATTTGTCGCGGAGCTCTTCAAATAACGCGGCGTTCTGCACGACCTCGGCGTACAAGCCTTCGGTTGGCAGAAACATCAGCGCGAAGTCCGTGGTTTTGGGCGGCGCAATGTATTTGTCATGGATGTCCTTGGCGAACGCGCGAGTCTTTTGCGCCAGAGACTTTCGCGCGTCGTCGATCGCCGCTTTATCCTCTGCGTCAAGCAAGCGGTTGTAATCTTCAATCGGGAATTTAGAGTCAATCGGCAGGAGTAGCGGCGTGTCGTCGTTGCCGGGAAGTTTGATTGCGAATTCAACCCTCTTGTTATCATTGATTTCCGCGTTCACTTCATACTGCGTTGGCGCGAGAATGTCGGAGAGCAGCTTTTCAAGCCGAACTTCGCCGTATGTGCCGCGCTCTTTGACGTTTGTGAGCGCGTTTTTAAGGCTCTTTGCGTCAGCGGCAAGGTTTCTCATCTCGCCCAAGCCCTGCTGAACGCTGTCAAGCTGTTTGCCAACCAATTCAAAAGATTGCGCAAGCCGCGTTTCAAGGGTTTTCTGGAGTTTTTCGTCCACGACGCCTTGCATCTGTTCAAGTCGCTTTTCGTTGCTTTCCTGAAGCGACTTCATCTTGCTTTCAAGCGTTGAGTTCAGCTTTTCGATGTTTTCTGTATTGGCGCGCTGAGCTGAGGAAAGACGGGTGTCAAGTTGCTCTTGGAATTCGCGAAGCTGCCTGTTCGTTTCCTCACGATTCGCCTGAAGCGTATCCTGCGTCTGTTTTTGGATTGACGACAAGCGCGTGTCAAGTTGTACGGAGAACTTGCCAAGCTGTTCGTTCATATCTCGCAATGTTTTGGTTACGTTTGCGTTAATCCTGTCGTTGCTCTCCGTGCCGCTCTGTTGAATAGAGGAAAGCTGGGTATCAATCTGTGTTTGGAATTCTCGGAGTTGTTTGTTGACCTCTTCGCGGTTGCCTTGCAGGGTAGATTGTACGCTCTCGTGAATTACTCCAAATCGTTGAAACTGTTCTGTAGCTCCGCTCGCAATTTGTTTTGCCACGCTGTCTCGCTGCTCGTCGGCGCTGCGTTTTAGTAAAGCGATAACGGACTCGACGCCTGACTTGTTTTTGCCAATGAACAACATTGCGGCTATTGTCGCCAGTAGCGCGACAATAACAATATTGAAAATAAGTTGCGGATCCATCTGTTAGTTCCCTCTTTTTCCTCAATATATATTCAGACAATGGGTTTTAGAAAACTTGCGCATATTCGGGCGTCACGTTTTTGTTCGGATCAGCTCCGACAAATATTCGGCCTTGAGCGCTTCGATGGTATAATAATCCGCTTCAAGCATTCGGGCAAGCTCCACGCTGAAAGTTGGCTCTAGAACGAGTTCAGCTTGATTCTAGCGTAAAACGATCATGGCTACGCGCCTCAGTTTCCTATGGCAATTCAGAAGGTGGGAGTGAATTGCTATCTTGGCATGTTCGCCCCCGGGCTATCAGGTCGTTGAAATCGGTTCTACCGTCAGTCTTAGTCCCATGCTATCCAGTATGGCTGCAAGTTGTTTGAAGTCCGGATTGCCGCGCCTGGAAAGAGTTCTGTAGATGGTTGTTTTACTTATATTTGACAAATCGGCGAGGACAGACAAGCTTCCCCATGCTTTGGCCACATTTTTTAGAGCGGGGATGAAAAACTCGCCGCCTTCGCTGTCTTCAAGCGCCGCATTCAGAAATGCGGCGGCATTTTCCGGACTCCTGAGCCATTCTTTAAGATAGTTGTCAAAGTTTTCCATGTTTGTCATGTGTTGTCACCCCCGTAAAATCTTGGATCGATTTTTTTTGGGTTTGAAGCGCTGTTAATGACCAATTGAGTTTGCTTTCGCGAAGTGGATGGCGCGGTCGCTTTGAAAAAAGCGACCAAATAGTTTGGCCTGCATACACGTTGCTTCGCAGAAAGGGCTATGGCACGGCAGTAGCACGATTTTTTTATAGTTGCAATAAATTTCTGGCACGGAGTCGGGCTTAGGGCCAAGCTTGTGTCTAATCGGTTGCAATTGTTTGAAATATTATAAACGCCCCCTGCTCTTTTAAGAAAAAAAGGAAGCGTGGGCGTGTTTGGCTGGAAAATGAATAAAAACAGAAAAAATAGAATTCCCAATTTTTATCAAATTGTAGATTGGAGATTAAAAAAGAGAGTTGACTGAGCGAGATTAAAGAGAACCATGATTTTGAATTCTCTATCGTGAATCCCTAAATCTTGACCACGCGAATTATTCCTGCTATTCGTATAAATCTTTTCTGTTACGCGATATTTTGCCATGTTGTTTCCCCGTCGGAGGTGTCTTCGTGACGTTTCAGGATCTCATTCTTTCTCTGCAAGGGTATTGGGCCGGACAGGGTTGTGTCATCCAGCAGCCCTATGATACGGAAAAAGGCGCCGGAACCTTTAACCCTGCAACATTCCTACGTGTTTTGGGGCCAGAACCCTGGAACGTGGCATATGTGGAACCTTCCCGCCGCCCTACCGACGGACGTTACGGAGAAAATCCAAACCGCTTGCAGCATTACTACCAGTTTCAGGTCATTATGAAGCCCTCTCCTCTGGACATCATTGACCGTTATCTGGATTCGCTGCGCTCGTTCGGTCTTGATCCGAACAAACACGATATCCGTTTTGTGGAGGATGACTGGGAATCGCCAACGCTTGGAGCTTGGGGGCTTGGCTGGGAAGTTTGGCTGGACGGCATGGAAATTACGCAGTTCACCTACTTCCAACAAGCGGGCGGCGTTGATTTGAGGCCGGTATCTGCCGAAATAACCTATGGCTGCGAGCGTATCGCCATGTATCTGCAAGGCGTGGACAATGTTTACGATTTGGAATGGACGCGAGGAATCAAATACGGCGACATTCATCATGAAAGCGAAGTGGAGTTTTCCACCTACAATTTTGAGGAAGCCGATGTGGATATGCTGCTCCAGCTTTTCGCTATGTACGAAAAAGAGTGCCTGCGCCTGGCCGAAAAAGATCTGCCGTTGCCGGCGTACGATTATGTCATGAAATGTTCCCACGCCTTCAATCTGCTGGACGCCCGCGGGGCTATTTCGGTCACCGAACGCGCTTCTTACATCGGACGGGTTAGAAACGTGGCCCGTATCTGCGCGGAGGGTTATCTGCGCATGCGCGATCGCTTGGGTTATCCGCTGTTGAAAGGAGACGTTGCCCGATGAGTGCCAGGGAACTGTTTCTGGAAATAGGAACCGAGGAAATTCCCGCCGGGTTCATTCCTCGCGCCATGGCTGATATGGAGTCTTTGATACGTAAAGCTCTGACTGAAGCCCGGTTAAGCTTTGGAGCCGTTCGTACGATGGGTACGCCGCGGCGTCTGGTCCTTGCGGTGGAAGATATCCCCGTTGTTCAGCCGGATGCGGAGATTACGGCCACCGGTCCCTCCAAAAAGGCGGCTTTCGACGCCGATGGAAAACCGACAAAAGCGGCGGAAGGATTTGCCCGAGGTCAGGGAGTCGATGTTTCCGACCTGAGCGTCATTGCGACCGAAAAGGGAGAATACCTGGCGGTTACAAAGCGAGAAAATGGCCGTCCCTCTCATGAATTGCTGGCGGAAATTTTGCCGGAATTGCTGGCGTCCATTCCTTTCAAAAAGTCCATGCGCTGGGGAAACCTTGACGCGCGTTTTGCGCGGCCGGTTCATTGGATCGTGGCTTTGTTCGGCGGAGCTGTTGTGCCGTTTGTCTTTGGTAATGTGGTGAGCGGAGCTATGTCGCGCGGCCATCGTTTTATGGCCAATACATCGTTTCTTGTGCGGGATTTTCACCAGTATCTGGAAGAATGCGCGCGGCATTTTGTTGTTGTTGATCCAGAACGCCGCAAGGAAATCATCCGTAGCGAAAGTCATCGCGTGGCTCATGAGGCCGGCGGGCGTCTGTTGTCCGANGAGGAGTTACTGGAGCAGGTCGCTTATCTGGCGGAGTATCCAAGCGTTGTTCACGGGACATTTTCTGCCGAATTTCTCAGGGTGCCGCGAGAGGTGTTGATCACCTCAATGCGCGCCCATCAGCGCTATTTTTCAATTGTTGATGAAAAAGGCAGGCTTTTACCTGCTTTCATCACGGTCAATAATACCTTGACCGAAGATCCAAGCGTTGTTGTTCGCGGCAACGAACGGGTCTTACGTGCGCGTTTGTCCGACGCCAGTTTCTTTTTTGACGAAGACCGGAAGATCAGTCTGGATAGTCGGGTTGAGGAACTTAGAAAAGTAGTTTATCAGCAAAAGCTGGGAGCTTCTTTTGAGAAAATGGAGCGTTTTAAAGCGCTGGCGGAAGATCTGGCAGAGCGTTTCAGTCCGTCGCTCAAATCCCAGACTTCCCGAGCCGCTTGGCTTTGCAAGGCGGATCTGGTTTCGGGTATGGTCGGAGAGTTTCCCGAAGTTCAAGGCATCATGGGACGGGAATACGCTTTACTGGAAGGGGAGGACGAAATTGTAGCCAACGCCATCGCCGAACATTATCTGCCGGTTCAGGCNGGCGGCGAGCTTCCAACCGGAGACGTCGGAGCTTTTATATCCATAGCAGATAAGTTGGATACAGTTTGCGGATGCTTCGGCGTTGCTCTGATTCCCACCGGGGCCGCTGATCCCTATGCATTGCGTCGCGCAACCATTGGTATTATCAGTATTATTCTTGATAGAGGATATCGGTTGAGTCTGCCGGAACTTATCAATCGTTCGCTATATCTTCTGGAGAGCAAACTTAATCGTCCAAAAGAACAGGTTGCAAGCGATGTGGTTGAGTTTTTCCGCAATCGCTTCGTGAATCTTATGGGTAACAACTTCGCGCCTGATGTTGTGGATGCGGTTGTGTCGGCTGATTTTACCGATCTGACGGACGTTAGGGATCGCGTTGTAGCCTTGTCCGAGTTTAGAGCGCACGCCGACTTCGAGCCTTTGGCCATCGCTTTCAAACGTATTGGCAATATTATAAAGGGGGGCGTTGACGAATCTCCGAACCCGAAACTTTTTCAGGAAGACGAGGAGAGAGCGTTGTATCAGGCTTTCCAGGATATAAAGAATCAAGCCGAAGCGGAGATTGAAAAAGGTTCCTGGCTGGATGCGTTGATCCGTATTGCCAGTCTGAGGCCTTGTGTGGACGCTTTTTTTGATAAAGTCATGGTCATGGCCGAGGATCCTGGCGTGCGTTCCAATCGCTTGGCTCTTTTGACGATGATTGACCGTATGCTGAGCCGCATAGCGGTTTTTTCCAAGATAGCGTAACGCTTCCGAGATATCGAAACTCAGTCGAACCGCGTTCATAACCGGGACGTTGATATAACGGGCGTCTCATACCCAGAAAAGAACGGTGTAACGTGATAGCTATTGTTGATTATGGCATGGGGAATTTACGCTCTGTGCAAAAAGGATTTGAAAAGGTCGGAGCCGAAGCGGTTATTACCACAAATCCGGCGGTTATATTTGAGTCCGAAAAAATTGTGCTCCCCGGCGTGGGAGCTTTTCGCGATTGTATGCACAGCTTGGAACAAGCCGGTTTTGTGGAGCCTATTTTGAAGGTTATCGCCGAGGGCAGACCGTTTTTGGGAATTTGCGTGGGCATGCAACTGCTTTTCAGCGATAGCGTGGAGTTTGGTTTGTACCGAGGGTTGGACGTAATACCCGGTCATGTTCTTCGTTTTCCGGATGACATGAAGGAAAACGGCGAGTCCCTTAAGGTGCCCCATATGGGCTGGAATCAGCTCAGTTTTAAACGTAAGCCATCCGTTTTTAACAATGTTGACGAAGGAACCAACGTATATTTTGTTCATTCTTATTATGTTAAACCGGATGATGAATCGGTAATCGCTACTACCACAGGTTATGGTGTTGAGTTCTGTTCTTCCGTATGGAGAGATAATGTTGTTGGCATGCAGTTCCACCCGGAAAAATCCCAGCAGGCTGGCCTGCTAATGCTTGAAAATTTTGCCTCACTGACCTAATTTTGTAGGAGACGATATGCTTGTAATACCGGCGATTGATTTGAAAAATGGCGTTTGTGTTCGTCTGGAGCAAGGGCTTATGGACAAAGAAACAGTTTTTAACCATAACCCGGCCGAACAGGCTCTGGAATGGCAATCTCAGGGCGCGGAGCTGTTGCATGTCGTTGACCTTGACGGAGCCTTTGCCGGAAAGCCCCAAAATAGACCGGCTATCGAAGCCATTGTTAAAGCAATTGATATACCGGTTCAGCTTGGCGGAGGCGTGCGGGACATTGCTATTATTGAAGCTTATCTTTCTTTGGGTGTGTCGCGCGTCATAATCGGCACAGCCGCCCAGCGCAATCCAGGGCTTGTCCGAGAGGCTTGTTTGAAATTCCCCGGAAAGATTGTGGTTGGTATTGACGCCAAAAATGGCATGGCGGCGGTTCAGGGATGGGCCGAGGTTACCAATATAACCGCCATTGAATTGGCGCGGAAGTTTGAAGATTGCGAAGTAACGGCCATAATTTATACTGATATCAGTCGCGATGGCATGCTGATAGGGCCAAATTTGGAGGCAACCCGACTTCTGGCCGAATCAATCTCCATTCCGGTGATCGCTTCCGGAGGCGTTTCCAACCTTAAGGATATCGAACAACTTATGACAATCGAACAAAGCGGCGTTACGGGCGTAATCACCGGCAGAGCTATCTATACCGGAGCTTTCAAGCTGAGCGAGGCCATTGCCCTTACCGAAAAAAGCAAACAGGAATAACTTTATGCTTACTAAGAGGATAATTCCCTGTCTGGATGTCAAGGGAGGCCGGGTTGTCAAAGGAGTGCAGTTTGTTGATCTGCGCGACGCTGGCGATCCGGTTGAAATCGCTGAGATCTATGACAATCAAGGCGCTGATGAATTGACGTTTCTCGACATAACCGCTTCTAGCGACCAGCGCGACATTATCATTGATGTTGTGCGGCGCACTGCGGAGAGGGTTTTTATGCCTCTGACAGTTGGGGGCGGCATTCGCAGCGTGGATGACATAAGAAGGCTCCTTAATGCGGGAGCCGATAAAATATCTATCAACACAGCGGCCGTGCGCCATCCTGATTTTGTCCGCGAAGCCGCCGAACGTTTTGGCTCGCAGTGCACCGTTGTGGCAATTGACGCCAGGCGAGTTCTTGGCGAGAATCGCTGGGAAGTGTATACTCACGGCGGCCGCAACCCTACTGGTATTGACGCTGTGGAATGGGCTGTCAGGATGGAAAAATGTGGTTCCGGCGAGATATTGTTGACTAGTATGGATCGCGATGGAACCAAAGATGGCTATGATCTTGAGTTGACGAAAGCCATAGTGGACGCTGTCGCCATACCGGTAATCGCATCGGGCGGAGTTGGTAATTTGGAGCATTTATATGATGGTTTTGCGAAAGCCGGCGCGAGCGCTTGTTTGGCGGCCTCTATTTTTCATTACCGAGAATATTCCATCGGAGAAGCAAAGCGCTATCTCCGAGAACGAGGAGTGCCTGTTCGTCTATGATCGCTAAAGACCGAGCATGGTCATCTCAAAACTAAAAGCCTTGAGTTTGTATGCGTCTGGATGCCGCGGACAACTATATTTCGGTAAGCCCCATAATTTTAAGTTGACACGAACAATGTCTTTAGTATCTAATTAAATCCTTTTATGAACTTTTAATCAAGAACGCACAATTATTTTACAATGAGGGGAGGGATGTAAATGCCGGGAGTTAGAGTTAAAGAAAGCGAGCCGTTTGAACTCGCCCTGAAAAAATTCAAAAAACAATGCGAGAAAGCCGGAATCCTCTCAGAAGTGCGAAAAAGGGAACATTTTGAGAAACCAAGTATCAAACGTAAGAAAAAAGCCATCGCCGCGCGTAAACGAGCTCTGAAAAAGCAGCGTAAAATGATGGATTAATTTGTAATAACGTTTGTTTGTAATGACAGCCGACGGTGTTCTGGCAAAAAGCTCGTCCCGCTAGGGCATAATGGATATATAAGCCTGTGAAACCTCAGCTGACCGGTTTTTTAAGTGTTCCGTTTAACAATATCACCAAAGATTCGAAAATGACGAGGGAGCGTTCTATTCGTAATTGAATAGCTCCTTCTTTTTTCGACGTAACAAGGCTCTGTGATGAACCTTTTTGATATCTTCATCCTGATAGTCTTGGCGTTTTTTGCGCTCAAAGGTCTGCTGCGCGGGCTTGTAAACGAAGCGTCTTCTCTTGTCGGCCTTGTTTTGGGGGTGTGGATTGCTTACCGTTACTACCCAATCATCTCAGTCCCGATTAAAAAAAGCCTCCATATTCCCGAACATTTTGCAGCTTTTCTAGCGTTTATGATGCTTCTGGCGCTGGCCGGAGTGCTTGCGCATCTTTTCGGCAATTTTGTTACCAAGGCGTTGAGTTTGGTTATGCTTGGCGGCCTGAACCGTATTGGAGGAATTCTTTTTGGCGTAGCCGAGGGCGTTTTGTTGTTGAGCGTTTTTTTCTCCATATGCACTGCTGATTTTATGTCGCAACAGTTTTCAGAAAAGATACGCAGCTCGGTGGCAGCGGATATGTTTGCGCATATGGGAGATGGGATTTTGTCAATGTGGCGCGAAGGAGCCAGTAAGCGGCCATGATTCCCGAACAGAAAGTTCGAGAGGTTTTAGAGAGCGCCTCGATCGTTGATGTGGTGTCGGAATATGTTCAGTTGCGGCGTTCCGGTAATAATTTTATGGGTCTTTGCCCATTTCATTCCGAAAAAACGCCTTCTTTCACTGTTAGCCCGGCTCGGGAGATATTTCATTGCTTTGGTTGCGGCGTTGGTGGGAATGTTTTTTCATTTGTTATGAAGATAGAAGGGCTTAGTTTTCCAGAAGCTGTAAAAACACTTGCCCGTAAAGCTGGTATTGAAATTGAAGAACGTCAGCTTACCCCGGCGGAAAAACGGACCCAGGACGAACGGCAGGAGTTTTTGCGAATAAGCGCTCGTATTTCCGAATATTATCGGACAACGTTGGAACAATCGCCCGAAGCCAAAGCGGCTAGGGAATATTTAGAAAAACGAAATGTCAAGGGCGAGATAGTCGGCCTTTATGCTCTGGGTTACGCTTCTACGCGAAGAGACGGCTTGGTTAGTTTTCTCAGAAATCAGGGCGTTGACTTGGATGTTGCCCAAAAATTGGGTGTCATTCGCAAAAATGATGGCGGTTGGTATGATCTCTTCCGAAGCCGATTGATTTTTCCCATACGTTCTCCTAAAGGGGAAATAATTGCTTTTGCCGGGCGTGTCCTGGATGGGGCGTTGCCAAAGTATATAAATTCCCCGGAATCTTCACTGTATCACAAAAGCTCAGTTTTGTTTGGTTTTGATCTGGCCCTGCCGACGATCCGGACAGAGAAGAGTGTTATTATTGTTGAAGGATATTTTGATCATCTGGCGTTGTATCGCGCCGGAGTTCGCAATGTGGCAGCCACATGTGGTACAGCTTTGACGGCGGATCATGCGGCGCTCATAAAACGTCATGCAAACAAAGTTTTTTTGTTATTTGACAGCGATGCGGCGGGTCGGAAAGCTACCATGCGTTCCATGGAACTATTTCTGGAGCACAAACTGCCGACATATGTGATTTCGTTGCCCCAGGGCGACGATCCTGACAGCTTTCTTGAAAAAAATCCCCCTGACACTTTTTATAAGCGTCAGGGAAAAGCCAAGCCCGCATTTGAGTTTTTTGTGCGAACATTGTTGTCGGAAACTCCGGTGGATACAGTGGACAGTAAAGTCCGGATTGTTGACGAGTTGATTCCACGTTTCCGCAAAATTGCCGATCCGTTGGAGCGCGATCTGTACGAAAAGGAAATATGCCGTCTTTTGGGAATAACCAGCTACGCATTCCGCAAGCGCTTGGGCGGTTTCAAAGTTGTGGAGCGTGATTTGCCGCCTGTATCCGGATCTTCTCTGGTTAATCCAAAAGATGTGCGTCAGGAGACGTTATTGGCCTTGCTTTGGAGGTATGCGGAAGCGCGCTCTGAAATGTCGGGAGTTGGAATTGAAAATTTGTTTGAGGGAGATTATTTGGCGTTGGCGCGCCTTATGCTAGAAAGATATCTGGCCGATAAAGAAGCGGTGACTTTGGGACATCTTTTGGAAGTGATCGAGTCTTCTGAGCAGAAAAATATTGTTTCTCGTCTTTTTGTTTCCGACAGCCATCTAGAGAATGTGGACTGGCGGGATGTTTTTAACAGTTGTTTGCGGGCAAGGGAGGAGCGGAAGCTTCGTTTTAATAATAAGGATATTGCCGCTCGTTTGGCCGTACTTGACCCTGAAAGCGAAGAATACGCGGAGCTTTTGCAAAGAGCGGATTTTCTGCGTACCCGAAAAGCTAAATTGTAGTCGATGACTACGTTGAGGTGACTTAATGGTGAAGAAAAGTATAGATGGAGTTAAGCAACTTATTGGTTTGGGTAAGGAAAAAGGTTTTCTTACTTTCGAGGAGGTGAACGATATTCTGCCTCCTGATATTGCCACCGAACAAATTGACGATGTGATGGGTATGTTCGGCGATATGGATATTGAAATAGTTGATTCCGCGCAAAAGGTTAAAATTCCCAAGTTGAAGATAGAAATGGGCGAAGAGGAAGCTCCGGAGGGAGAAGCGGAGGAAGTGGAGTTTGAGCCTGGCTCCATTGGTCGCACAAGCGATCCAGTCAGAATGTATCTGCGCGAAATGGGTTCAGTTTCTCTTTTAACCCGAGAAGGCGAAGTGGAAATCGCAAAACGCATTGAAGATGGCGAACGGGAAGTAACCCGCGTCATTCTGAATACGCCTATTACGATCAAAGAGGTTATGCTTTTGGGGGAAAAACTGCGCAAACTCCAGATCAGCGTTTCCGAAATCAGCAAGGAAGCGGAAGAAGAAATTCTGGACGAAGACGAAGAAGATTTGCCGAAAGTGCGGATACTGGAGATTATTGACGCCATAACCGCTTCAAATCAAGAGCTTGGAAGGCTCGTTGATGAAATAGAAAAAAGCGGCTCCGCCGCGGAGAGAAAGAGTCTTGAGAAAAGAATTCGCGAGGTAAAGGAAGAACAGGCGGCTCAGCTCATTTCCCTCCGTTTGAAAGACAGGCACATAGAAAGAATTGCCGAGCGGTTAAAAAGGCTTTCTCTTAAAGTTGAAAAACTCATGAAAGATCCGTCGGATTTTGACGATCTGATCCCTCCGGATAAATTTAGGGCGTTAATAGACGGATACCAAAAAGATAAAGACGGGATGGGTCCCGATCTGAAGAAGTTGAAGCTTGACGCGGACAACATGGAAAAACTGAATAAACGTTTGTTCGCGATAACCCGTTCGCTTTGGAAGATTGAGAGTGAATCGGGATTTAAGGCTTGCGAATTATCGAAAGCCGTTAAGGCGATTGAAGAGGGCGAGTATAAGGCTCGTATTGCAAAATCAGAACTTATTGAGGCAAACCTGCGGCTGGTTGTGTCCATTGCCAAAAAGTACACCAACCGAGGGTTGCAGTTTCTTGATCTAATACAAGAAGGAAACATAGGCCTTATGAAAGCCGTTGATAAATTTGAATATCAACGCGGTTATAAGTTTTCAACCTATGCCACTTGGTGGATACGTCAGGCAATTACTCGCGCCATTGCGGATCAGGCCCGAACAATTCGTATTCCGGTCCATATGATTGAGACAATTAATAAACTTATCCGAACCAGCAGGCAGTTGGTGCAGGAAAATGGCCGTGAGCCCTCTCCGGAAGAGATTGCGGAACGTATGCAGCTGCCGTTGGACAAGGTGAGAAAGGTTTTAAAAATAGCCAAGGAACCAATTTCGCTGGAAACACCCATAGGCGAAGAGGAAGATTCGCATCTTGGTGATTTTATAGAGGATAAGGCGGTGATTTCTCCCATTGAGGCGGTAATCAAGGCAAATCTTTCGGAACAGACGTCGAGAGTATTGTCAACATTGACGCCGCGCGAGGAAAAAGTGCTGCGCATGAGATTTGGCATCGGCGAAAAAAGCGATCACACGCTGGAAGAGGTCGGCCAGGATTTTGCCGTTACCCGTGAGCGTATTCGTCAGATAGAAGCCAAGGCGCTGCGCAAATTGCGTCATCCAAGCCGCAGCAAAAAACTCAAGAGTTTTGTCGAGTAGTTAATATTTTTAGGTTGACATTGGCATTATATATTTGTTAGTTTGCGTGTCTCATTTGTTTCTGGTCTTTGAAAACCGAATAGCACACTACA
>JGI994J12354_10000783_pt1 | contig 32028 bp, 31 predicted proteins | sample IntmicLarv3ML3BL_FD_12354 | JGI IMG/M metagenome (IMG submission 12354) | reverse complement strand
AACCTCGCTCCTTCCCGCGTTAGCCGGAGCCAACACGATCTACGGATCCGGTATGCTTGAGCTGGGTGTAACGTTCTCGATGGAACAGCTGGTAATAGACAACGACATAATCGCCATGGAAAAGAAAGCCATGGAGGGTGTAGAGATAACAGAGGAAACCCTCGCCGTCGATGCGATCAAAGCGATAGGTGTTGGAAATGATTTCCTCGGTCACATAAGCACAATGGAGAACATTGAACTGGCATCCGACCCGTTGATCTTCGACAGATACATGATCGGAGATTGGAGAACAGCAGGATGCAAGAGCGCAGTAGATGTGGCACACGAAATTGTTGTGGATGTTATGAAAAACCACGTAGTCGCACCCATACCCGAGAAGGAGTTGAAGGCAATGGAAGCCATCGTAGCGAAGGCAGACAAAGCTTTCCTCAAGAGCAAGGAGTGATTGGATGTCAATAGAAACACTTATCGAAGAAGCGAAAAAATCAGTAATGGCGTACAGCGCCAAAGATGCACAGGCAGTGGCCAACAAGGTCATTGCTGAGAAAGTAGACATTGTGAAGGTCATCGAGGAAGGATTCACAAAGGGAATGACAGAAGTGGGCGCACTGTACGAGGCAAAGAAACTTTTCTTGCCTCACATCATGGCGGCCGCAGCGGCAATGACCGCTGCAACGGACATTCTCGCACCCGAACTCGAGAAGCAGGGAGCGAAGACCGGAGATGGACTTGGAAAATTCCTGATCTGTTCTATCGAAGGAGATATCCACTCCATTGGAAAAGACATCGTTGCGATCATGCTCAAAGTGGCAGGATTCAGCGTCGTCAACCTTGGAAGGGATGTTGCGCTCAAAGAGATCGTGGCTTCCTGTAAGGACCAGAAACCGATCGGTGTCGGAACATCAGCACTTATGACATCAACAATGGTCAATCAAAAGACCCTTGAAGAGATGCTCAAAAAGGCAGGTGTCAGAGACAAACTGATGACAAATGTCGGCGGAGCTCCCGTTACACAACAGTGGGCGGATGAGATCGGCGCAGACGTTTACACAGAAAATGCCTCTGACGCAGTTGCAAAACTGACCGCAGCCGTAAAGGCCAAGTAAAACAGATTCTCCGGACGCCTAACGGCGTTCGGGGATCATTAGAAGGAGGAGGAAATTAATGGATGTAGTTGAAAAAAGAAAAATGGACCACAAGAAGAGGGTCAAACTTGGCTATTTAATGGCCATTTTCTGTGCAATCTTCTGGGCGATATGGTATATCCCTGGGAACCTTGCATGGGAATTAGACCCATTTGTGGGAATGCTCGACGCAATTGAGTCTGGCGGGCATTCAAGCAATGCCGCTATGCTTGTGGTCGCGGTGTTGATAACAGGACTCAATGCACTGACAGTGGTTTTGGCATTGAGTATCTGGAACCTTTATCTCGGAAAATTCAAAGAGATGAAGAGAACGATTATAGAATTGAAAGGTTGCACGAAGTACTATTTCCTTGGAGCAATCTGCGGCGGACCAATCGCTATATTGGGTTCATTCATCGCAATGGGATTCATAGGGGGAGCGTTTGCCGCGGTAGCGGCCTTGGCATATCCTGTTATCGGGACATTAGTGTCATCTTCATGGCTTGGACAGAAAATATCCAGGCGTGCCCTGTCGGGAATATTCATAATCATAATCGGAAGTATCACCATTTACGTTATACCGATGATAAGTGAGATTACCAGCGGTGACGCCCAGATGATGGGATACATCGGTGGACTCATGGCATTATGCGGATGGGGTATCGAAGGTGCCGTAGCCGCAAAAGGTCTCGATGTTTCGGAACCGGATGTGGGTATCCAGATCAGATTCATGCTCGAGGCCGTCATATGGTGGGTAATTGCAATACCTGCGCTGTTCCTCATCGGATTCCCGATGTATGAATATGCTGCACAGATATTCGAGCCCATCGTGTTCCTTGTGTTGATAATGATGGGTATAACTTTCGGGTTCTGTTATGTTGCATGGTACAAATCGTTCCCGCTGATAGGCGTGGGGCGAGGCCAAGGGATAGGGAGTCTGTATGGTATTTTTGCCGTCATATTCATATTCCTGTTCACCGGAGGAACACCGGATTGGTGGGTATTGGCCGGAGGTATACTATGTATTGCAGGAACCTTGATAATGTTCACCGAGAACGCTGAGGACCTCAATTGTCTCAGAGGTGAAGAGGAGGAAGTAACATGATGGAAGGACGCCCTATAAAATTCAGGGTCCTGGAAGTCCTCTGCAACGCCGATGAGATATGGAGTAATGATATCGTTACCCAGCTTCAGGACGAGTACGGTATGAATAGCAACTATGGACGCGACTGTCTTAACTTCGATCTCATCGAGATGGAGGCATCAGGTATGATCCGCGAGATCGATGCAATGATAGATGAGGAAGGCGTGTTCAGAAAGGGAGCGCTTCTCCACAAATACAGGATAACCAAACTGGGGAGAGATCTCAATGCCGATCTCCAGACAAAGGTCAAAGGAGGTAAGGCTACATGATAGACAACTGGGACGCCACAATGGAATATTTCTCAGATGGGGTAATCCCCTATTCACAGTATATTTGGATAGTGGCCATTGTCGCTCTGGGAATATTTGCTCTCTGGAAATCGAGAAGGATGGTTTCTGAACTCTAAAGCTTTTCAAAACAATAGGTATGGAGGATACCCATCCTTCTACCTATTTTAACTTACTTACATTGCCACCCGTTAATGTAGTACATTTTTAATCAGTTAGAACGGTGGGTTGAGGATAAATAGTAATACTTAAATATAATAACAAGAGTTTTAGAAAAACCAATCATTAATATTATATATTATAACCTTAATATTTAATGTGAAGTCGGATCATGACTCTCAGTAGTTGCCTTCTGGGCTATGATTTCTGAAAGATATTGTTTCGACGGCACCAGGAGGAAGAATATGGGTAAAGATGAGATAATCGCTGATCTTAAGACTGCGGTTGAGACCTGGAACATTAAATTGGCACAGGACGCAACAAAAGCAGCTATAAATGAGAAAATAGGCGTAAAAGAGATAATCGAGATGGGGCTGGGAAAGGGTATGGATACCATCGGCCGCAGATTCGATGCAGCAGAGATTTATCTGCCACAGGTGGTTGCGGCATCCAAAACAATGGAAGCGGCAATAAAGATACTCGAGCCCCTGATGACTGCCGGTGATGGATCGCTTCGCGGGACCGTGGTAATGGGAACCGTTGAAGGAGATATCCACGAGATCGGAAAGAATGTCTGTTGTGCAATGCTTCGCGGTGCGGGATTCAATGTAATAGACCTTGGACCCGACACATCCTCACAGGCATTCCTCGATGCAGGGGAAGAACATGACGCGGTCATTCTCGGAGGCTCCGCACTTATGACCACAACACTCGAAGCTCAGAGAGAGTTGGTTTTGGCAGTTAAGGAGGTCGAGGGACCTTACAAGTGCATCTTTGGAGGTGCACCCTGCAGTAAAGCATGGTGTGACGAGATCGGTGCCGACGGATATTCTGCAACAGGGGCCGAAATAATCGACCTTGTAAAATCTTTGACGGGGTGATAACCATGGCAGCAATAAGGCCACTTACAATATGCGACGTATACGACAGGTTTGTAAAAGGTAAGAAGGTCGCAGAGAGCGACTGGGATTATACGATCCTTCCTACGAAACTTACCGAGCTCAAAGAGAAGTACAAACTCAATTTCGGAAACAAATTCATACCGGAAGACAAGGAAACGATCAACAATCTTTTCCTTGCAGGTTTGGAGATGCTCGTAGATACAGGTTACTATTGTACCGATCTCGGAAGAGTAATGCATGTTACCGAGGAAGAAGTTTGGGAAGGTATCAAGAAGACACCCACAAAGCTTATACTCGGAGAAGGAAGGGATGTCGCTCGTTTCTATCCGAGACGCGGAAACAGTCCGGTGAAACCGATAATCCAGGGTGGACCTACGGGATCCCCTATATCGGAAGATATCTTTGTTCAGGTCATGCAGTCGTATGCTCAGGAGGCAGTGGTCGACGATCTTGTCAACGGTGTTATGACTACAATAGAGGGTCATCCTGCAAAAACGAACACACCCTACGAAATTCTTGCCACGATGTCAGAACTCCGTGCGACGAAAGAAGCTCGTATAAGGGCCGGAAGACCCGGGATGGGTGTATAGGGACCAGAGACTCCGCTGTCCGCAGCCGGACGTCTCGCAGCAGATATGACCAACGCAGGTCACAGGATAACAGATGCACATGAGTGTTCACAACTCAATGAGTTGAAGATGGATATGGTTGGACTCAACATGTTGTCCGGATGGACAGCCAACGGAGACACGATCATGGTCGAACAGATGCCCATCTTCGGAGGATATACCGGAGGATTGGAAGAGACCGCGATCTGCGATGTAGCAACCACTCTTGGTTCCTTTGCGTTGTTCAGTGGGAACTTCCACTTGGACGGACCTATCCACATCAGATGGAATGTCACAACGTCAAAAGAGACCCTTCAGGTAGCAGCTCACGCGGCAGCGGCGATCGATGCAAACACCGATCTGCTCCTCGCAAACCAGTACTATCCGGCAGCTGGACCATGTACCGAGATGTGTCTTCTCGAAACAGCGACGCAGGCAATAAACGATACCGGTTCCGGAAGAGAATTACTTTCGGGTTCCGCAGCAGCAAAGGGTGTTGTACAGGATAAGACCACCGGAATGGAAGCCAGGATCATGGGAGAGGCCGCAAGGACCGCTGCCGGAATGAAGGTTTCCGATCTCAACGAGATAATCGGAAAGATCCTGCCGCTCTATGAGAAGGGATTCGTTGCACCGCCGCAGGGAAAGAGTTTCCGCGAGTGTTATGATGTGAAGACCGTCAAACCCACCGCTGAGTATCTCGAAGTGTACGACAAGGCGCTTCAGACCCTCAGAGACTGCGGTTTGGACATAAAGCATTAAACAATAAATTTAACAACCAGGCCGCAGACACATCGTCGTGTTTGTGGCCTTTAATTTTTTTATTTACGCGTTCTGGGACCCGGCCCCCGTATTCACAAGGGGGGCTTTCATCATTCAATATAAACTTTTCGAATGTAAAATGTAAAGGCTTTAATATCAACATTCAGCTCTTCGTTGTATGGTGGCACCAAGAGCACTCAGCGTCTATGAATCCTTTGATAGATTTGTTGCTGGAAAGAAGGTCAGAGAAGACACATGGGATTATGTAACGGTCCCAACGAACGCTCTTGCAATGAAGGAGAAGTATGACATTAATTTCGGAGGAAAGATAATCCCCGAAGATGACGACCTATCCGATCGTCTGTTCCTCGCGGGGTTGGATATGCTCGCGACAACAGGGTTTTATAACACGAATCTCGGGAGGGCGCTTTCCATCACCGAAGAGGAGATATACGAAGGTATCAAAAAAGCTCCGAAAAGGGTTAAAATGGGAAGAGGGAATGAAAGAGTGAGCTGTAAATCAAGACAGGGAAACTCAAAAAGAAAACCCATAATCCAAGGCGGACCGACAGGAGCCCCCGTTTCCGAAGAGATATTTCCGAACATGATGCAGAGTTATGCGCAGGAGGCTGTTGTCGATACTCTCGTCAGCGGTGTTCTCAATACGGTCAGCGGTCGTCCCGCAACAACGAACACTCCATGGGAGATCAAAGCCACTTTGGCTGAGATAAGATACGTCAGAGAAGCCTGCAGCATGGTAGGAAGGCCCGGAATGGGCATATAGGGTCCCGAGACGCCGCTTTCGGCGGCAGGACGTCTTTCTTCCGATCTTTCGGAATATGGACTCAAGCAATACGATGCACACGAAGTGTCGCAATTGAATGAATTGAAGATAGATAACAGCGGGATGAACATGATCGCAGGCTGGGCAACAGCCGACGATATAATCATGATGGAGCAAATGCCGATCTTCGGCGGTTATTGCGGCGGGATAGAAGAAACCGCGATATGCGATGTCGCAACGATGTTGGCATCATTCGCTCTTTTCGACTGCGATATTCATTTGGACGGACCCATACACATTCGTTGGGGTACCACTACCACCGGTGAGACGCTGCAGATCGCCGCACATGCCGCAAGAGCGATTGATCGGAACACAGATCTCTTGTTGGGAAATCAGTATTACACACTGGCCGGACCCTGTACAGAGATGTGTTTGTTGGAGGTTGCCGCGCAAGCGATAACGGATACGGCTTCCGGAAGGGAATTGATATCCGGTTCCGCATCATCCAAAGGAGTCGTTAAAGACAAGACCACCGGCATGGAAGCACGTATGATGGGAGAGGTAGCTACCGCGGCCGCAGGTATGGAAATATCCGACGTGAACAAGGTATTGGACCAGTTGATCGGAAAGTACAAGGACAATTATTCCAGACCGCCGGCGGGTAAGCGTTTCCAGGATTGTTACGACGTGAAGGAGATAATACCCACCAAAGAGTACCTGGACGTTTACGAGAGAGCATTGAAGACACTTAGTGAGTGTGGAATAATAATATAAGACCACACGGGAAGGTGCTGTTGATGACTGAATATTGCATTGCTTTGGACATTGGCACAAGCGGGTTACGCGGGCAGGTCTTGGACAGGGATACTCAAGAGACAATAGCAACATCGATAACATCAAGGCATCCTATTCCCGGGATGAATGTCATAGATCATGTGAATTTTGCGATGACATCTGGAGAAGATGTCGCAAACGGTTTGATAATAACCGCGATCAATCAATTGTTTGCGTCTTTCGGCGTGGACCTTTCTTTGGTCAAAGAGATAGCTGTGTGCGGAAATCCTTTTCAGTTGTCTCTGTTCCAGAACATCGAGATAAGGGATCTGGCGTACGCCGGTAAGAACATGCTGGAGAGTTTGGGCGTGGTATCTCCTCCGAGGAATGGAGACATAATCAAAGCATCGGAGATAGGGATAAAAGGTATGCCGGACGCCATTGTTATGATACCTCCGGCCGTCACACACGAGATCGGCGCAGACGCTATTGCCATGTTGTTGGTTACCAACGTGTTGGAAGTGTCCGAACCGTGCCTTATGGTCGATTACGGTACCAATGCGGAGATGGCATTGATAGTCAACGGAAATGTCTTCACGGGGTCCGCAGCTGCGGGTCCGGCTTTGGAAGGACAGCAGATCGAGAAAGGTATGCTTGCATCGCCGGGGGCGATCGCAGATGTTGAGATCACCGACAAAGGATGGAAATGTACAGTGTTGGACGATTCGATGAAAAATGCGGAAGGAGACATCATCGATCCCGCCACCGGAAAGACGGTGGAAGAAAGTAAAATGCACGGAAAGGCCATCGGAATAACAGGAACGGGTGTTGTATCAACGATATACTGCGGAATGAAATCCGGCATAGTGCATCCCCCGAAGATCGATAGTAAGGATGGAATGATACACCTTCAGGATGGAATAAACCTCATGTCGAAGGATATCGACGAGGCGGGAAAGGCCATCGGAGCATTGCGTGCGGGATTCTTGACGTTGCTGCGTGATTCGGGATTGTGGGTGGAGGATGTCAAATTGGCATACATGTCAGGTGCATCCGGCCTTTACGTGGATGCAAAGAAGGCCCTAAGCATAGGGATGGTCGTCCCCGGAGCCGAACGCATAGTGCAATTCGGAAACACGTCGATAGAACTCGCAAGACGGTTGGCGTTGGGATCCGTTAAAATGGAAGATCTGCGTGAATTTGCTAAAAAGCTTCGAGCCACTCACTGTATGTTCGCCACATCTCAGACTTTCAAGGATATCTATTCGATAGAGTATTCGTTATGGTGTCAAAGCATGCCGGCATCCGAATACAACAATATGATGGATGTGTACGACCTCCCCCATATTCCAGAACCCAGCAAGGATCCTGAAGTGAAGAGGATGTCAAAGACGGATCTTCCCCACACCGAAGATTGTAAGATCACAATGATCGAGGAACCCGGAACGATATTGACGGGAAAGATCAACGGATGCATAATGTGCAAGAAATGTGTGAAGGAGTGTCCTGAAAGGGCATTGAACATTGTAAGCAAGGATGACGGACAATGGGGAGAGATACACTCCGACAGATGTGCGGGAACGGCATGCAGACGTTGTGAGAGAATATGTTCATCCGGCGTACTTCAGATCACACCGTTCACGATATTGTGATCATTCGGTACGGTCTTCTTCGGGATGGCATGTGAGTTCCGTCCCTATTATCCCTATGATGATTATCGCTGCGAATATCAGTCTTATCGGTTCCACAGATTCAGAAAATAAGATCACACCCATGATAATGCTGCCGATAGCCCCTATCCCCACCCATACCGCGTAACCGCCACCCACGGGCAGTCCGCGTCTCAGGCCGGAATTAAGGAAATACACACTCAAGCCAAGGAATACAAGGGTATTGAGAGTCCAAAGTATATCGGTGAATCCGTTTGAGAATTTCATCGATATCGCCCAAACGGTCTCGAATACTCCTCCGATCAAGACGAACAGCCAAGGTGAGATATCACACACCTCCCAAAGCAAGGCCCACGGTTCCGATTATTATCAGCGAGATGAAGAACAAACGGAGACGCTCGACACGTTCCTTGTACAGCAGTACACCCAAGACCATGGCACCTATCGCACCGATCCCGGTCCATACCGCGTATGCGGTACCAACAGGTATCTCACGCATCGCTAAAGATAGGAAAAAAGGACTTGCGAACACAAGGATCGCAGTGATAACGGTCCATTTGGGATCTTTGAAGTTCTTTGACTTCTTCATGGCAAGTATCCACGCGGGTTCCAGAATACCGCCGATTATCAACCAAATATACGCGATAATGCTAAACATGCCGTTTTCCCAGTTATACCATCATGTATGGAATAGAATATATACTAATCTATGAAGATTTAATTCCATTTTGTCAAATAAAGGAAACTATTAAATATTAGTTTTCTGAAACATACGAAGTAAAAGGATAATTATAAATACTATATAATACAATTAGATTTCAGGAGTACTTAGGATAATATCAGAGGTACTTTGGGGGATATTCAATACCCGTAAGGAATTTCCTCAACGTTTCAGATCCTGTCCACCGGCGGGCATTCTACTTCTCCTCCTTTATGAATAGAAAGAGGCGGACAGGATCGTCAAATCGTTTGTATTTAGACAATCTAAATTGTCCGATACATGGAATCAAACATATTAAACGTTGACACAGCTATCGCATGTGTGACAGTCGGTGGAATGGGAGACGGTCTGGGACCAGTAAGCCTCTAAAGCCGATCCAGCGGGGTTCGATCCCCCGGTCTCTCGCTATTACCTCAGGGGTGATGACATCAATGTAGGCTATACAGACTCACAAATACAAAAGTTGAGAGAGTATGGAGATGATCCTCGGTACTCTTCAACATACGAAAGTACCGAAGATAGGGACAGAGAGTTTTCGAAGTTAATGTCGGAGCTTTTTTCCAAGAACGAAAAATCAATATCGAATATGATATCGAAACCGACACGGCATTGTCTTACTCAGTTGGAGGCTGACATAGCCGGGGCGTTGATCGCCAAGGGATTCATCGAGGTTAGGACACCGACGATAATCTCGACAGCTTCGCTGGAGAAGATGACAATAACCGAAGATCATCCTCTTTATCAGCAAGTATTCTTCATTGACAGCAAAAGATGTCTAAGACCTATGCTGGCTCCGAATCTCTATTACGTGATGAGAAAACTCAGGGACCATACGAAGGGTCCGGTCCGCATCTTTGAGATAGGTTCGTGTTTCAGAAAGGAATCTCACAGCGGAGCGCATCTTGAAGAATTCACGATGCTGAATCTTGTGGAGATGGGACCAATAGGGGATGCAACCGAGTCTCTCAAGGAATATATCGGGGACGTAATGGGTGTGACTGGATTGGAATACACCCTTTCAAAGGAGGAATCCGATGTTTACAAAGAAACCCTCGATGTTATGATCGGCGATATAGAGGTATCATCGGGAGCGGTAGGTCCGCATATTCTGGATCCTGCACACGATGTTCATGAACCTTGGTGTGGCGTCGGGTTCGGTCTTGAACGTTTACTCATGATGATGAATGAAAAAAGCAGTGTCAAAAAGGTCGGAAGAGGCCTGAGCTACCTTAACGGTGCAAAGATCAATTGAAGGCGGTACTCTGACAATAAACGAGATCATAGAACGATCCTCAAAAGGGATCAGACCCAGCATAGAGGATGTAAAGTATCTTTTATCAGTACGGGACGGAGAACGCGAAGAGCTGTTCTCAGCTGCGAGACGGATCAGAGATGAACAATTCGGCAGAAAAGTGTTCGTATACGGATTTGTATATTTTTCGACGTTCTGCAGGAACAATTGTGCATTTTGCTATTACCGAAGGAACAACAAATTGGACAGATACAGAAAGTCTTCCGAAGAGATACTGGCACTTTCAAAAAGTTTGAAGAATGCCGGAATAAACCTTGTAGATCTGACGATGGGTGAGGACCCTTTCATGTGTGCCGATGATTACAAGGAAATGATAGATCTGATCCGTAAAGTAAAGGACGAAGTGGGAATATCCGTCATGGTATCGCCGGGGGCAGCCCCCGAGAAGATATTCCCGATGTTCTACGACGCGGGGGCGGACTGGTTCGCATGTTATCAGGAAACATATAATCGATCGTTATTTTCCAAACTCAGATTGGAACAGGATTTCGATCACAGGACGAATCAAAAAAAATGGGCCAGAGAATCGGGGATGTTGACCGAGGACGGCATGATGGTCGGTCTCGGGGAGACCGTTCACGACAGGGCGGAAGCAATAATCAAGATGGGGGAGACAGGATGTGAGCAGATAAGGGCGATGACATTCGTTCCTCAGCCCGGCACACCGATGTCGGATATTATTCCTGCGGATTCATATGACGAATTGACAGCAATAGCGGTCATGAGGGTATTGTTCCCGGACAGGTTGATCCCAGCATCTTTGGATGTCGAAGGCATTTCCGGGTTGAAGACCAGGATCGATGCGGGAGCGAATGTGATCACCTCCATTGTTCCTCCCAACATGGACCTTGCCGGTGTTGCGCAACATGAGTTGGATATCGACAACGGAAACCGTTCTCTCGACAATGTTATGAGGATGCTTGAAAGCATAGGAAGACGGGTAGCGACAAACCAGGAGTATGAGACTCTCTTGAACGATCTGAAAAACAAGAGGGTGAGACCATGAGGATCGGCATCGTGGGTGGTGCCTTGCAAGGTATGGAATCGGTATATCTCTCAAAAAAAGCAGGGTATGAAACATTGGTGCTCGACAGGAAATCCTCCGCTCCCGCCGTATCCCTTTCGGATCTTCACGAAACGGTGGATGTTGTGAAAGAGGTTGTGAGGACCAAAAAGATACTGTCCGATTGCGACGCGGTCATACCTGCGTGTGAAGAATTGGACGCTCTTATGTCACTTGATTCAATTATGAAAGAGATCGAGGTCCCCTTCCTTTTTGACATCGAATCGTATCTTCTATCATGTTCGAAGGAGAGGTCGAACGAGGTCATGAGTAAGATAGGGGTACCTATTCCTGCGCCTTGGCCTGAATGTGGGTTCCCTGCGATAGTGAAGCCGTCGTCACAAAGCGGAAGCATAGGTGTGTCTGCGGTGAATAACAAGGTAGAGATGGAGAAGGCATTGGACAAGATATCAAAATTGGATGATGTGCCGATAGTGCAGGAATTTGTTTCCGGCAAGAGTGTTTCCATCGAAGTTATCGGGAATGGGAAATCTTCAAGATCGTATGTCACCACCGAAGTGGTGTTGAACGATAACTACGATTGCAAGATGGTGGTCTGCGAGCCTTCCATATTATCAAAGGAAGACGAAGCGCTGTTCATCGATATCGGAGAGAACATTGCCGATAAGATCGGACTCAAAGCTTTGATGGATGTGGAAGCGATATTGACGAAAAAGGGACTCAGGGTATTGGAGATCGATGCCCGTATTCCGAGTCAGACCCCCGCTGCGGTCTATGCTGCCACAGGAATAAACCTGATGGAGGAATTCGTTGCTTCCGCTCTGGGGAAGACAACGGGAAAGACCAATAATGGGCATTGTTCCGTTTATGAACATTATGTGGTGGAGAATGATAATCTCATCACTTGCGGCGAGAAGGTGTTCGGACACGTGAAGGACCCGCGGATAGAGGAAAGGTTCTTCGGCGCAGATGAGGCGATAACCGATTATCTTCCCGGAGAACATACGTGGAGAGCAACTGTGATAAATTCCGGAAGAACTCCTTCGGAAGTCCTGGAAAAACGGAAGAGATTCATACAGAATGTGATGAATGAATGCGGTCTTGATGAATACATCGACAAATCGCCGGGGATGATATAATGACGCGACTCACAAACGATCTGGTGAGAGATATCATAAGTTCTCTTGACAAAGCGGATAAGATGCTTACTTCGATCACAGGGATGAACCTTTTGGAACTCTCATACGATGCCGTCGATGTAAGAAAAGATGAGATGTCATTAAACGACCTAAAAGTAGGAGTGGTACCGATAACATCGGGATTGGGAATAATAACTCAATTCTCGGAATCTGTTGCGGAGATAATAAAAATGCTCGGCATGGATGCTTTTGTCACGAGTACTTACGACGTGACCGGATTTGCTGAAGCAATATCTCGGGGATCAGAGATAGTTTTCATGGCGGACGATGTAGAATTCGTTGCATTCAATGTCAAAACGGGAAGATACACCAATAATTCTTATTCGACGGCGGCAGGATATGTGTCGGCATTGAAAGGTGCTGCCGGAGGATTGGAAGGAAAAGAGGTACTCGTCCTCGGAACGGGAAGAGTAGGGTCCTTTGCAGTGGAGATAATGTCGAGAATGGGTGCGAAGGTCTCGGTGTTCGATATCGACGAGAAAAAGGTCAAGGATCTTCAAAGAAGGTTCGATGTTACTCCGTTCTCAGATGTGAAGGAGGCAATATCGTCGCATTCATTGATCCTCAACGCCTCTCCCGCACCGATCGACGGCAGATACATCAAACAGCAGACGGTCATATCATCTCCCGGATTACCATTCGGGTTCGATGAAGAGGGAATGAAAAAAGCCAAGATAATCCACGATCCTCTCAACATAGGGGTGGCGGTCATGGCAATGGGGAGTGCAAGCTTTTCAAGGAAGAAGAAAAGCACATGAGATCGATGATGAAATGCAAGATCGTAAGGGATGAAATAAAATAACATTCATTTTATCTCTGATTCATGAAGGTCACAATATTCAACGGGTCCCCGAGGAAGAACGGTAACACATCCGAGTTGGTCAAAAGGATACTGAGTTCCTTGGACGGAAAGGTCTCCTGCGAGGTTATTTCTCTGTATGACAAGGACATAAAAGGCTGCAGTAACTGCGGTGCGTGCCGTGATAAGACCTTGCCTTCTTACTGTTCAATGAAAGATGACATGACTCCTCTGTACGAGAAGTATCTGGATTCCGACGTTGTGATCCTTGCAAGTCCCATCTATATGTGGCAATTCACACCCTGCACGCTCGCATTTCTCAACAGGTTACATTGTCTCTGCAGACATTCCGATTCTTACAATGTCATGGGAGGCAGAGGGATGGCGGTGTTGACAACAATGGCCGATGAGATCGAATGTTCCCATTTTTCCATCAAAGGATTGAAGGAATTCTGTGATTATTTTGATATTGATTATCTAGGCGAGGTCGCGGTACCGTATGCAGACAAAGAGAAGATAAATTCCGCCGAGATCGACGGGGAGATATCCTCATTCACGGAGAATCTGATCAATCATACTTGCGGTTGTCAGTGACGTGTCGTCCTTTGCCCTCGAATCTTTCCAGTGTTCCGGGAAGTGTCAGTTTGACGTCGCATTTTATGTTGAGGATGTTCTTCAATCTGTTTTCCACTTCGTCGGTCATCCTGGCAAGTTTCACGGTGTCTTCCGTTAAGGAGGATTCCGTGAGTTCGACCTCAACTATCATGTCATCCATGTAATTCTCGTTGTTCAACGTGATGCGGTAGAATGTGTTAAGGAAAGGTATCTCGCCGATAACGCTCTCGATCTGCGACGGGAAGACGTTAACTCCTCTTACTACAAGCATGTCATCAGTTCTTCCGGATAATCTCATCAGCCTAGGATGCGTCCTTCCGCATTCGCAGGGCTCCCAGTCAAGGGTGGAAATGTCCCCCATCTTGTACCTGATCAAAGGGAACGCTTCCTTTTGGAGCATTGTGATGACCATTTCTCCTCTTTCGCCTTCTGCGCAGGGGTCGCCGTTCTCATCAAGTATCTCAATATAACACAGATCGGCCCAAATATGCATCCCGCATTGTTTCTCGCATTCCAGGAAGGACGGGCCGTAAAGTTCGCTCGCTCCGTAGCAGTTATGCACTCTTATCCCTGTGCGGGCCTGTATCTTCTCTCTCATGCTTTCCGACCACGGCTCTCCTCCCGCGATGGCCAATTTGATGCCGATGTCCTTGCGCATGTCTATTCCCATGCTCTCGCACACGTCCGCAATGTGGAACAAGTAAGATGGAGTGCCAGCAAAGGCTGTAACGGGAAGATCCCTCATTAGTTTGATCTGCCTTTCGGTGTTGCCTGTCCCGGTCGGAATAATGGTAACGCCTATCTTTTCCGCACCGTAGTGAACTCCGAGGCCTCCGGTGAACAGCCCGTATCCGTGACAGTTCTGTAGGATATCCGTACTGGTTAAACCAAAAGACATCATTCCTCTTGCAAGTGATTCCGACCAGTCGTCGATATCCTTCTCTGTGAACCCTACTATGGTGGGATTCCCGGTTGTTCCTGAGGATACGTGGATCCTTACCAATTCATCGTAAGGTTTCACGAACAACCCGTCCGGATAATGGTCGCGAAGATCCGACTTCTTCATGAACGGCATTTTTCTGAACGATTCGAAATCAACGATATCGTCGGGAGTTATGTTGGCTTCCTTCATCCTGTTGCGAATGAACTCAGACGATTCGTACATCGTTCGGACCTGTTTTTTCAACAAGCTCAGCTGGAGTTTCTTCAACTCGTCACGAGGCATCGTCTCAATCTTTTCATCTCTGAAAGCCATTATTTCACCGTATATCGTGTCATCTATTGACACGCAGACACGCTATAAGAGAGTTTCCATTTATAGCTTATGCCAGAAAACTCACTGCAGAGTGGTGGAACCGACTATTCTGAGCTTTCCGCCTTCAAGATACATCATTACTGCCGTATCTCCCGGCTTGTGGATCATGTCTGAATCGAGCTCCAGCTCCACGTTCGCGGTCTTGAAATCGCTACCGTTGTCAACCTTAATGATACGGCAAGGTATCATCTGCATCCAATGTCCGATGTGCAGGACCATACCTTCCTTCAAGGGACTGGGCCAATATTTGACCAAATTGACCTTTCCGGATACCTTTTTGGTCATTTTTATTGACGGATCCGTCGTTATAACGTAACCGCGGTCCAACTCTTCGGAATCTATTCCTCGGAGGGCGAGTCCGACATGATCGCCTTTCACGCAATCGTCAGCGTCGATATCGTGTTTTTGTATCGATTTCAGAACCACTTCTTTGTTGATGGGGAATATCTGCATCTTGTCGTGTTTTCTGAAATGACCGTTTATGACCGATCCCAAGATGACGGTCCCCACTCCCTTGACGTTGAAATGGCTGTCGATGGGACAGGATCCGCATGATCCGGTTCCCGCTTTCCTTCCTTCCTTTTGTGCGATATCGATCAGATCCTCCCTGATCTTGGTCGCATCTTCTTCGATGGGGGTGTACTTTTCCAAACATGTTCCGGCAAGTAAAGGTGCCAGTTGTTCCGGTTGGATGTAATTCCTGAGTATGATCCATCCCTTGTCTATTCCGAAAAGGTCTGCCATGAGTATGGATTCGCCGAGGAAGGAATCGATCTTATCCACAACAAGGATCGCGAATTCCGACATTCCGACCGAATAGAACAGAGAAGACAATTTCTCGGGATATTTTGACGGTTCGATCAAAGTGACAGAATCATTCCCTTTTTTGATCTCGAAGAAGGTCATATCCGTTACTGTGCCTTTCTTACCGACCTTGTCGGCAAGATCCTTGGCGCCAAGCACGGCAACGTTCAGATTGCCCATGCTTAGATCTCCGAATTCTTGATCAATCCGATCCCTGCTTCTTTCAGGACCTTGACGGCCCTTTCCGGATCATCCACTCTGACGAACAATGCCTCATAGTCCCTTCCGGTGTACGCGTAACCGTAGTCGATGTTGATCCCTGCTTTTCCGAGGACATCCGCGGATGCAAAGAGCGATCCGGGAGAATTCTCGATCGTGACCCCAATGATATCTGTTTTCTTGACGATCACGCCTTTGGACCTGATACTTTCGTATGCTTTGTCGGGATCGTCCACGATCGCTCTCAATATCCCGAATTCGGTGGACTCGGCAAGATTGCATGCCTTGATGTTCACATTGCATTCTTTCAATATGCCGGCGACCGAGGCCAAACGCCCGGGTTCGTTGTTGACGAATATCGAAAGTTGTGTTATTATGTTCTCGTTCTTCATTTACATCACCCTCCTGTCAATGACCCTTTTGGCCTTTCCTTCAAATCTCGGAAGCTCACCGGGAGCTTTAAGTTCTACTGTAACAGCGATATTCAGATATTTCTTTAATTCGGATTCGATACGCGTTCTCAGGTGGATCATATCCTCGACCTTATCGCTGAATACCTCGGGTTTGATCTCCACTTGCACGGTAACATTATCCAGCGCCCCGTCCCTTGTAACGATTATCATGTACTGATCCCCTATCTCGGGGATGCGGAGCAGGGTGTACTCTATCTGTGAAGGGAACACGTTTATTCCTCTAATTATGAGCATATCGTCGGTCCTTCCGGTGATCTTCGAGATACGGGGATGTGTCCTTCCGCAGGCACATACTCCGGGTATTATCGAACATACATCCTTGATCCTGAATCTGACAAGAGGCATGGCCTCCTTCTTCAGCATAGTTACGACCATCTCTCCCTTCTGTCCGTCTTCGACAGGTTCTTCGGTTATCGGATCGATGATCTCCACGTACATGATGTCCCCGCCTATGTGGATGCCGTTCTTTTCCTCGCATTCTGAGAACATCGGCCCTGCTTGTTCGGATGTACCATATATGTCGTAAGCTTTGATGCCCATGGACTCCTCGATATGGGTTCTCATGCTCTCTGTCCAGGGTTCTGCACCGAGAATCGCTTTCTTCAGACAGGTGTCTCTTCTGAAATCTATACCCATCTTCTCCGCTACTCCCGACATGTGAATGATGTATGACGGGGTGCAAGCAATGACCGTGACGCCAAGGTCCTGCATAAGTTCCAATTGTCTTTCGGTCCCTCCCGTGCTGGTGGGAACAACGGATGCGCCGACCTTTTCCGCACCGTAGTGAAGACCGAGACCTCCCGTGAACAATCCGTAACCGTACGAGACCTGAAGGATATCTTCGCTCCCCACACCCACAGAGGTGAGGGATCTTGCCAGGGCTTCCGTCCAATAACCGATATCATTCTGCGTGTACCCCACAACGGTAGGTTTTCCGCTGGTACCCGACGAGGCGTGGAATCTTACTATCTCGGTGTTGGGAACACTGAACATCTTGGTGGGATAGTTCTCTCTGAGATCCTCTTTGTACATGAACGGAAGTTTCCTGATATCCTCCAGACATTTTATGTCGTCCGGATGAACTTTGTGCTGTACCATCCTGTCATGATAGAACTTATTGAAACTGTACAGATTATTGATCAGATTCTTGAGACTTTTGTACTGAAGGTTCTTTAGATCTTCAGGAGGCATACATTCGATATTCGCGTTCCAATACATGGTCCGTCCTCTTTTGTCGCCCTTATGCGGATTATAGTATTAAATTCGGTTGCCTTCGTAGTTTGTGAAGTGCAGCCAAGGGCTGCATCTTCGTTCTGGCAGTTAGCTAATATTTATCTTTAGAACCCATACGTAGGGGTATGGACGGTCCGCCGGAACGACAAGCCGAACATTGGGAGAGATTCTATCAGGAGCAGAAGCGCCCATGGAGAGGTATCGGTAAGATCGATCTTCTGCAGCTGGAACCGGGATCGAAGGTTCTGGATATCGGATGCGGTAACGGCAAAACAATATCCGCACTGATAAACATGGGAATGGATGTCACTGGATTGGATTTTTCACCTTCCGCCATAGACTATTGTGTGAAGACCTTCGGTGACAAGGCGAAATTCACGATAGCGGAATGCGACAGAATACCGTTTCCCGACGATAGTTTCGATGCTGTCACTGCGGTACATATTTTGGAACACCTCGACGATCGTCAACTTTCCGATACCGTGAAAGAGGTGCAAAGAGTCCTGGCCCCGGGAGGAAAGGTGTTCGTAAGAGCTTTTGCCGTTGGAGATTCCAGAGCGGAAGGAAAGGATCACGATGTGAGGGGGAACGGCATATCGTATCGTTACTACACCACAGAGCAGATGGAAGAGATATTCGGGGGATTCGAGGTGTTGGCTATCGAAAGGAAAGATGAGACCATGCGTTTCGGTGCCGTGAGAGTGAGGATCGAAGGGCTGTTCCGTCTTCCAATATGCCCCTAAGTCTTTGATCGATTTTCTGTTGCAGTGCGTATTACTTAACATAACTGTACGAGGCCGTTTTAATACTCAACATACAGCGGTCCTTTGTACATGGATACAAAAAAACTTTTACGATCGGTCCTGAACAACAAGGGTCAGAAGAAAGTAGGATCCGAGATAATCGATGATACATTGCGTATCGACTGCAGAAATTGCAGAGGCGCACCCAACATACGGTCCTCGGAATGCATGAAGTGTATGATCAACAACATCGCCGTACAGGGAAATGTTGACAAGATCAGGCTGAGAACCAGCAGGGACATGGAATTATCGGGTCAGGCTGTAGAGATATTGTGTGATATCGCAAGCACAAGACGATATGCTTTACTGATCCAGGAAAACAATCGTTCGCGTATGTGCTCCGGATGCGACCATTCACGCAGAAAGATGCTTGACCTTGCATGGGTTGGGTTTCCGGAACCGAATTTCGATACAGCGAGGAATAAACTGATGACATCCAATTCATCGGAACCGTCTTGCAGCCTTTGCATTCAGAAGACATACAGGACCTTGGATCAAGCGGAATTGGGGATCGAGAATATCAAGAAGAAAGTTTCGGCAGAGGTTGCCAGGACAAGGGGGATATGAATGGCCAGAATATTATCCGCTTTGGCAGGCAGGATCAACAAAAGGAACGTTGAACAGGTGAGTTACAACGATATGCTGATCGTCACCGATTACAGTGATGAAGAGAAAGCAAGATACAATGTTTCCAACAAAATAGACAAACATCAGATGTATTCGCAAAAGAAGGAGGACCCAAAGGTCGTTCCAAAAAGGAATGATGATAACGGGCCTCCGAGGGTAAATGTTATCATTCCCGGGGCAAAGGATCCATCCAGATCTTTATTGGACGATCTCATGATGATCTCGGAGAACAATCTGCGCATAAAACCCGTATATGCCGATTGTTGGTTGATCGGAAAAAAAGACGATCTCGAGAACACCAAAGAGTATGAGACCTCCAGCGGGAAAGTGCTTATCGGGACCGCTGCGGACGGAGAGACAGAATACAATCTGACCCCGAACGAGTATTCTTACCCGGATTCGTTGAATGCTGTCGTGGAGAAAGTGATACACAGCGTCAGAACAAGATACAGGATAAGCGGAGGAAGGATGGACAGGCAGAGCGTGATGAGTCTTGCAAGGGGGACCATAATGGATTTCTCCGATACGATCGAGGCGGTCCATGGGAACAATGTTACGGACATAGAGAAAATAATCGAAGATATGTGCGACACGGTCTACAGATACACTGCGGGGTTGGGGGTATTCGATATCCTTCTCGCGGATCCCAAATTGGAGGATATCTACATCGACGCACCATGTGACAGGAACAGGATACACGTGACGATGAACGGATTGTCAGGTGTGAACTCTCATTCGAGATGCAGAACGAATCTTGTTGTTGATAAAAAAGAAGTAATGAATCTGATCAATGTGTTGAAAAGAGAAAGCGGGCTTCAATTCTGTGAGACCAATCCCGTATTGGAGACGGATATGAGATCCCATGATGCGAGAGCGACCGTTGTCGGTTATCCGATGAGTCCCAACGGAGATGCCGTGGCGATCAGAAAGCATTCGGTAAGACCTTGGACGTTGACGAGATTGATAGCCAACGGTACAATAGATCCGAAATTGGCGGGATTGTTGTCGTTCTTGGTTGATAACCGTGCCACATTCCTGATATGCGGTGCGAGAGGTGCCGGAAAGAGTTCTCTGTTGTCCTCACTTATGTTCGAATTCCCAGTTTCGCAAAGGATACTGACCATAGAGGATACATTGGAGTTACCAGGTGCCAAGATGAGGAAGATGGGTTACAAAGTTCAATCAATGCTCATCGATGAAAAGATGAACGGAAGCAACCTGTCGAGAGCGGACGAGGCGCTGAGAGTATCGTTGAGGATGGGAGAATCCGCGATCATATTGGGAGAGGTGAGAGGAGAGGAAGCGAGAACACTCTACCAAAGCATGAGGACAGGAAGGGCGGGAAGTTCTATTATGGGAACTATCCACGGTGATTCCGCAAAATCTGTGTTCGAAAGGGTAGTGCATGATATGAACATCGCTCCCGAGGCTTTCATGGCAACAGATGTACTGATCACATTGGGTACATTCAGAGACAGGAGGACGGGGAATCAGATCAGGAAGGTGAACGAGGTCGTGGCCACAGACGAGAAGATCGGAAGTTTCATCGACATATCGGAAAGTCAATCGCTGTTCACTTCCCCCATGATGAAAAGAGTGATGTCCTCGTCACAAATGAACAAATCCGAAATAATGAAGGAGATAAGAGCCAGAGCACTGATAAGATCGTTCCTGGCGGATGCCGGGAGCAAATACGGGGACGAGTATCTCGGACCGGAATGGATAGGGATATCTAACGAACATGTATCAAAATCCGTTGGGAATACCGCGGAGGATGTGTTGAGTTCGTTCAAGACGAAATTCAGTAAACTTACGGGGATAAGTGTTTGATATGGCCGGCATCAAAAAGAAAAAGGTCAATCCCAACGTGATAATGAACGAAGGACCTACCGTGATAGGTATGATGTCCGCGGTGGTCGAAAGCGGCGGTTCTCTCGATACCGCGATCAGGGATGTAGCAAAAAACGGCCCTGTATGTTCATCGGAAATGTTCAGAGAGGTCGTTATCGACGCAGACACAAGAGCGATCTCCGATATCAAATCGGGATTGTTCGATGAACTTTCCAAACTTCCTCCCGCACTGACACCCTTGAGGAGGTCGGTGCATATGACGGCAGCGGCATCGGAATCCGCGGATCCGCCGGAGAAGAAAAGAATGTTGAAGGATGCATCGGAGATATCCCTCAACGGTCTGAAAGAGACAGGAGAGACATACAGCTCGTCATTGAACGGACCGTGTATGATGATCTTCGGACTGGGTATAATGGTGCCTATGGTGTTGATGTCGATATTACCTCTTCTGAATATGGGCGGCATGTTCGGTTCATCACCTATCGGGTCGGAACCCATAGCATTCTTCACCATAGTCCTGATACCATGTGTGATAGCAGGATTGATATTGTCAGTAAAAGAGAAAAATCCCTTTATGAGATACAATAAGGACGATCAAAAATACATGTATCTCGCTCCTCTTCTTTCGGCTGTACCTATAGCGATGTTCATCTGGTTGATGACAAAGGATGTGACGTTGGCGATAATGATCTCTTCCGTGTTGGGAGGGCTGTTCACTTTCATTATCCTTTTTCCTCATGTGAACAAGGAGAAGACAAGGGAGAAACAGGAGCAATTCCTGAAAGACGCTGTGTTCGAACTTGGCAACAGGCTGCTTTCCGGAGAGAATTTCGAGGTCGCACTTGTGAACTCGATCGGCATGAGGAAGGAGTGCATACACATCTCGGAAGATGTTCAGAGAGAATTGGAAATGTGCAGAGGAGATGTCAATTCAGCAATCCGTGAATCAGTGGGAAAAGTATCCATGCGCATGGCGGAGATATTCTGCGACGTCTATCGATGTTCAAAGAAAGATACACGTGACGCAGGACGTCTGGGTATATCGATTGGAAGACAACTTCAGGACCAGGACACGGTACGAAAATCGATACAGAATAAATTGAAAAGCATGACGGATATGATGACGGGGACCGCAGCGGTCTTTGCACCTTTGGTGTTGGGAATGAGCATCGCAATGCTTGGGCCGGTATCAAAAGTGATGGAAGGTGTAGACACAGGCAGCACCCCGATGATATTGTCTGTATATCTCGTTGAACTATGTATATTGATGGCGGTACTCACAGCCTATCTGAGCGGACGTACAGGCCTCAGGGAGATATCCTACAGGATCGGCATGACACTTCCGATATCCATGGTAATGTTCTACATGTGTTCCAATATCGGGTTGTGATACCAAATATATACTTGGTCTCTGTTTCAAAACCATGGATGTACGAACACCCGGTATTGTATTGTTGACGGTATTGTCATCCATGGCTATTCTGATAATGGTCATACCTCTCCTGTATCCTTATGGTTCATTCATCGGACTCGGAGGAATGAATCCAACGGGAGGGACCGCCTTTGCAGATCCGATATCAAGAGCGATCTACGGATTGGGAGATCTGTTCTGTCATCAGGAGGAAGCAAGGTCTTTCATCATCAACGGATCTCAGACAGCGTTCTGCAAAAGGGACATCTCGGTCTTGTTTGGTATGATAACTGGATTGTTGATCCTGTCATTTCGCAGGTCCATTGTTCTTATGCAGGACAGAAGAACATTGTTCTTGGGATTGATATTACTGCCAATCACCTTTCTGGAATGGGGAGTGGAATACTCATTTTCGGTGGATATCGAGCCAGCGAGGATCATTACCGGAATAATATCGGGAATCGGGATGGCCCTGATACTCCAATACCTTGTGGTAAGGGAGTACAGAGCCGTTATGTCTTGATTCATTCACATTTGGTCCATCCGCAGGATTTGCAGATGTTGCACCCGCCCTGGAACAGCAGTTCATCGCCGCATTTGGGACAGGGATTTGTGATGACCTTCGATTTTTCCTCTTCCTTTTTCACTTCAACATTGATACCGTTGACCTCTCTCTGCATCTCCTGATGCATATCGATCAAGGCCCATCCGACCGCCATCGGACAGCAGGACCCTTTGCTGGTATCCCTTTTCGTGAATGTCCTTACAACATAAGACGGACAGGAACCGCAGCTTTTCAACTGATCGGCAATGGAATTCACATCGCAACCGCTTCTCGCGGCAAGGGATATCATTCTGGAAAGGCCGATCATGAAGTTATTGCATCCGCCGGTCGAACCTTTGTTGAGATAAGCTTCGAGAAGGTCTCCCGTGTGCGGGTCGAAGAACGCAGTGCAGTGAAGGCTTCCGCAGCCTGTCATCAATTTTCTTTTCTTACCGACGACATCGTCCGCGACGTTCTCGACAAACCCTCTTTTCTTTTTCTTTCCGTTTCCGTTTTCGGGTACGGGTTCCGGCTCCTTTTCTTTGGTTGTGAGTATACCGAGGCGTTTGCATCCGTCCCTGAACACTGTCACACCTTTGCACCCGATCTGCCATGCGTACATGTACAGATCGTACACTTCGGTCTCAGGGAAATCGCAGGTGAGGTTGACGGTGGAACTTATCGATGCATCGATATGCATCTGCCAGGTCCCCTGGAGATTCAAACGTTGTTTGTAATCAAGGTTCTGAGCGGTCACGAAGAATGAAGGCAGATCCTTTTCGTCCTTTATCTTGTGTTTATCCATGTATTCTTGGACGACGGGAGTGTACACTTTGTAGAAATCGTCGTGCCCGGAAAGAGAAACGGTCCTTCTTTCGTAATAGTTCGCAAAGATAGGCTCTATGCCTCCGGATATCCCCAGCATTGTGGATAATGTACCGGTAGGTGCAATAGTCAAGAGCTGGGAGTTTCTTACTCCGTATTTGGAGACGAGATCTTTCGTTTCTTCCGTGGTGTTGTGGATGAAGAAAGGAGATGCCATAAGCTGTTCTATGTTGCATTTGGGGAATTTTCCCCTCTCTTTGGCAAGCAATGCGGATTCTCTGATCGAGGCGTCGACCATTATGTATCCGATCTTATCGCAGAAGTCCATCGCTTCTCTTGTTCCGTATTCGAGCTCCATTTTGATGAGCATGTCCGCGAGACCCATTATTCCCAGGCCGATCTGTCTCCAATCTCTGACGGAATCTCTTTGTTCCTGGAGAGGATGGAGCGGAAGTCCTTCGTCGAGAACATCGTTCAGTCCGCGTATGCAGATCGCAATGGTCTTTTTGAAATCCTCTTCATCGAACTTACCGTTCTTGACGAAGACGGCGAGGTTTATGCTTCCCAGAAGACAGCTTCCTCCAGCGGGAAGAGGCTCTTCGGCACAGGGATTGGTTCCGGCATAGGAATAATCGGGGAATTCGCTCAGGAGGTTCCACGATTCGATACGGTCCCAATAGAGACAGCCAGGTTCACCGTAATCCCAGTTCGCGTAACAAAGTTTTTTGAAGAATTCATGAGAGTTCAGATTCTTCACGACGGCGTCCTTGGTCTCCGGGCGGCTGAATCTTTGAACATACACGCCCTTATCCCTGACGGATTCCATGAACTCATCCGTGACCCTTATGGACATATTGGCCTTCGTGGCCCTGTCAACATCCGTCTTTACAGACATGAACTCTTCGAGATCGGGGTGTTCACAGGAAAGAGTGAGCATCAATGCGCCTCTTCGACCGTGTTGACCTATCAAACCCGTTACCATCGAATAGAGATCGGTGAACGATACCGCTCCCGAGGTCTCCGACGCCGTGTTATTTATCTTGGCACCTCTGGGTGCAAGTTTCGAAAGATCAATACCGACCCCACCGCCGTAACTGAAGGTCCTTGCGAGTTTTCCCGCACATTCGAATATAGATTCGATGGAATCTTCCGGCGGAGTGACAACGTAACAATTGGACAAGGTCACTTTCAGCCCCGTCTTGTTCAGGCCACGATTGGCCAGTATCCTTCCGCCGAATAAGAATTTCTTCTCTTCAACCATCTTTTTCAGTTCTTGGTTCCCACCACTGACGCGATCCAACCAGTTATCAAAGGTCTCTCCATTGTAGCAGTATTTTTTCTGCCAAATGTCGATACCAAGTTGATTGTCATCGCCCAACCATTCTCCGACTTCCATCACTTCACACTCTGCCCTCCGCAGATGGAGTTATCCATAATTAAACCTATCAAGGTTGGATGTAAGTCGAGGGCTTTAGGAACAGTTATTTTGCATTGTTTCCCCATTTTCCGCAATGAGACCATTAATAAAAACGGAAAATTATTTCTCCATGGTGGTCGCAAATCCCGTCAACGTCTGAAGATATCGTCTTCTTATTAAAGGAAATTATTTAAACGAGAAGACCTTAGCACACGCAGCATCATTCTTCTCAGGCGGATGCGTTTTGGTTGATTCATTGACATCAAGAGGACAGAACATGAGTAACGAGGACATTCTTAAGACAGGTACGACGACGATCGGAATGAAGATCAAAGACGGAGTGATATTGGCGTCCGATCAGAGGGCAACGATGGGACACATGATCGCACACAGTGATGTGCAGAAAGTCTATCCTCTCTCCGATAACATCGGAATGACGATCGCGGGAGTCGTCGGAGATGCTCAACTCATGGTAAGGTTTATGCAGAGCGAGATCTCCATCTACTCTATGAAGAAAGGTTCTCAGATGTCCGTGAATGCCGCAGCAACGCTCGTGGGGAACGTGATTAGGAAAGGTTTCTACCTCGGACTCATAGTCGGAGGCAGCGATTCCACCGGCGGACATGTGTACAGCGTGGATGGTGCCGGCGGATACATAGAAAGCGACTACACTTCGATCGGGTCCGGTTCAAGCTTTGCGCTCGGAGCCCTTGAAGCATACTACAAACGCGATATGTCGAAAAAAGAGGCAATAGACGTTGCGATAACAGCACTCAATTCGGCCAGGAAGAGAGACAGTGCATCCGGTGACGGTATGCTCATTTCATACATTGGACCGAAAGGATACGAAGAGATCCCCCAGGAACAGATAAGGGTCCGCTGCGGGGAGCTGGGATTCAACTACCCCAACTAAGTCTCTTTCTCTCAAACTTCTTTTTACTTATCAAAAAATTTAGTAGGATTTCACATGAACCCTGATAGATTGTTCGAAAACCTCAGAGAAGAGGTCAAAAAGCTGACTCCGGCAGACATGAATATCTCTGCGATAGAGTTCGAAGGTTCCGTAATAGCGATATACACCAGAGAGTACGACAAATTCTCCGGAGACGAATCGATACCGAGGACATTGGCTCAAAATCTCAGAAGGAGAGTGGACATAAGGCCCGATCCTTCGTCATTGGAGGATCCGAATACCGTTTCAAAGAAGATCCTTGCGATGATCCCGCCTTCTGCGGAGGTCTTCGATATTAACTTCATACCTGAGACCGGAGAGACGATAATAGAAGCGATAAATCCCAGCGAGGTAGTGGGAAAGGAAGGTCAGCTGCTTTCAGACATAAAGAAAGAGTCCGGGTGGAACGTCAAAGTGATCAGGGCTCCCCCAATACCCTCAAAGACCGTATCGGATGTTAGAGGGTACATCAGAGCGAATCAGGAAGAAAGGCACAGTATGCTGAAATCCGTTGCCAGAAAACTCGTCAGACCCACATTGGAAGGAGAACAATGGGTCAGGATGACCACCATGGGCGGATTCAGGCAGGTTGGGAGATCAGCATCATTACTGACGACCAGAGAGAGTAAGATCCTTATCGACTGCGGATTGGATCCCAGCAGCGATGCGACACCATACTTTGCGATACCGGAGGTACAACCTCTCAGTGATATCGATGCAGTCGTCGTCACGCACGCACATTTGGATCACTGCGGAACCCTTCCCGCTTTGTACAAGTACGGATACGAAGGGCCGGTCTATTGTACTCCTCCGACCAGAGATCTCATGGCGTTGCTCCAGCTGGATAATATCAAATTGGGATTCGGCGAATCCAAGAAGGTTCCCTATGAGGCACAGCATGTCAGGAAGGAGATACTCCACACTATCGCGTTGAAATACAACGAGACAACGGATATATCTCCTGACGTAAGACTCACATTCCACAACGCCGGACACATCCTCGGATCCGCGATAGCACATTTCCACATCGGGGACGGATTGCACAATGTTGCGTTCTCCGGTGATACGAAATACGAGAAAACATGGTTGTTCAATCCCGCGAACAACAGATTCCCCAGGTTAGAGACCCTTGTGATAGAGTCCACATACGGCGGACACGGAGATATGCAACCTTCCAGGTTGGATGCTTCGGAGGAGATGCAGGGAATACTGATGCACGCGGCGGAACTCGGAGGCAAGGTCCTGGTTCCAGTGTTTGCGGTCGGAAGGTCACAGGAAGTGATGCTCGTCATCGAGGAATTGATGCGTACGGGCAAGATCCCCACCATGAATGTGTATCTGGACGGAATGATCTGGGAGGCTACTGCCATTCACACGGCTCACCCCGAATATCTTAACAGTCAATTGAGGACTCAGATATTCCAGCAGAACGAGAATCCGTTCCTGTCCCCGATCTTCAAGAGGGTCGAGACAGCAGGAATGAGAGAGGAGATCTGTCATTCCCCCGATCCGTGCATCGTATTGGCAACGAGCGGTATGATGTCCGGAGGTCCTGTTCTGGAATATTTCAGGGAATGGGCGGACGAACCAAAGAATACCCTGATCTTTGTGGGTTATCAATCGGAGGGAAGCATCGGAAGAACGATCCAAAGGGGACGCCCCGATGTTACGCTCAGCCATAAGGGAAAATCGATAGATCTGGAGATCAAGATGAATCGTGTCACAGTGGATGGTTTCTCTGGTCATTCCGACAGGAAACAATTGATGAGGTACATACAGTCGCTGGAACCGAAGCCGGACAGGATAATCATCGGTCACGGAGAGGACAGAAAATGTACGGACCTTGCATCATCCATCTATAAGAAATTCAATATTGAAACAAAAGCTCCCCTGAATTTGGAAACGATAAGGCTGAGATGATATCATGAGATATGTTGTGGCGATCACCGGAGCATCGGGAAGTATCTACGGGATACGTCTGTTGCAGGAATTGCCTGGAGAGAAGATCCTAGTCATTTCCAAGGTAGCGAAAGAGATCATTCCTGCAGAAACGGGAATGTCGGTCAGCGACGTTGAGGCACTTGCAGATACCGTATTAAATGACGAGGATCTGTTTGCATCGATATCATCTGGGACATACGATTACGATTGTCTTTTCGTTATACCTTGCAGCGAATCATCAGTCGCGAAATTCGCATGCGGTATCGCAGATACCTTGATATCGAGGGCGGTGTCCGTCTCAATAAAAGAGAACAGGAAGATCGTGCTCGTTGTCAGAGAAACGCCGAAAAGTGTCATTATGCTGGAGAACGAGCTGAAACTTGCTAAGTGTGGTGTCACGATAATGGATGCAAATCCCGGATTCTACCACGAGCCCAAGTCCGTGGAGGACTTGGTCAATTTTATCGTGGGAAGATGTTTGGACAAGGCAGGAGTGAAACATTCCCTCTTTAAAAGATGGGAATGATCATTCTATCAACAATGCAGGTCTTCCCGGAACGGCAACCTTGGATTTGTTTTGTGGGTCGTAGAGATCGTTCTCATCGGCAGAGAATATCTTGACATCCGATTCTAGCTCGGTCGACAGGAATTTCTCTGCAGATCTGAGAAGAGCTGTTTCGTCCGTATCCACGATCATCTGTTTTGAATCCGGATCGGCCCTCGACAGATCGGTCACGACTTTCTTTACGAAATCCGAGACAGATTTACCGTTCTTTCTCATGTTCTCATCCGCCATACATTTCTTTGTCAGAGCGGGAATATCCAAAGTCCCAGACCTCAGCATATCAATTCCCATTCTCATGACATCTATCTTCCAAGACGGGGAGGTGTAGATAACGATGCGTTTACCGTCTGTGTTTGTGACCTTCCTTATTTGGGCGATATCCGACATAACATCTCGGATGAGGTCCTCACCGTATTCTGCTGAGGGTGAATTGGATTCTGCCTGAGGATAGATGGAAGAAGATACAAGGCCTTCGAATCCTGCTGTACTCCATAATTCTTCCGCGATATGGGGAGTTATGGGCATCATGCTTTGGATCCAGATCCTCAATGCTTTCATCACCGTCTTTTTATTATTGCCGCCTCTTCTGACATACCATTTAATGTCGTTCAGCATTTCGAAGTAGGATACTGTTGCCATTTGTCTCAGGTCGTACTTTTCCATCGCTGCATCGATCTCTCTGATATGGGTGTTGAATCTGGACATAAGCCAAACATCAATGTTCCCCGTATCGCCTTCGGAAGCGGATCCGATGAGTTCTTCCACAGTGTTCATTATCCTTTCTACTCTCTGACGGTAGGTATGGACGATTTCTTCGCCCCATTCCACGTCAACGAACATCGAGGCCACATGCGCATAGTAAAGTCTGAGCGCATCTACTCCGAATTCCTCCGCTGCACCCGGTATCGGTTGTGCACCGCCTTTGGATTTGGAGATCTTGGTCTTTTTTCCGGTTATGTACCAATTGACGATCAGTCCTTTCGGCTGCATGTTCTCGGGGAGTATCGCTTGGTGATTGAACAGGAATACGGGGAAATGCACGGTCATGTGTTCTTTTCCTCCAAGATTCAAATCAAGAGGATACCAATACAGAATGTCTTTCCGTATCTTTTCCAGTAATTCCGTTGAGACGTTCGTGTTCTTTGATACGGATCCGACATCTCCTTTTCCGAGTATCACATGGTCGAAGAATTCCTCGGTCATGTTCTCAGGTGCGATGAGACCTTCGTTCGCATATATCGATATTATGTAATAAAGTGGGTAAAGAGTGGAATCCGAAATGGCTTCAATTATCCATTTGTCATCGAAGGGGAATCTTGTTCCCAACCAGTTACCTTGTCTTACACATGCTCTCTCCCTGAACCATTCCAGGACCCCGTGGACATTCTCATAGTATTCCGGAGGGTTGATATCCATTGATCGGCAGTGTTCGCTTGTCTTTTTTGTGAGGGCATCGTCGCCGTAGTTGATGAACCATTGATCGTCGATCCTTTTCACATGTACAGGTTGTCCGCATCTGCAGACGACCTCTTCTGTGAGATCGAAGAATATATCGGCCTCTCCTGAGTCCAACATGGTCTTTTTCATCAGGTCCTTTGCTTCTTCGACCCTCATACCGGCGAAAGGACCGCATACGTCCTTCATCCTTCCGATATGATATCCGTCCTTGTAGACCTGTTTCTTGGCCTCGTCGAGTCTGGAGTCTCCGGGTTCGGCGATCCCCATGCTTTCAATGATATCCTTGGCAGGGAAATCTCCGTAACCCTCGATGCTGATGATCGAGATGGGTTCGACGGAATCCACGATCTTGTCGGACAAACCGTATTCTTCCGCCATGCTCCTGCTCTTTTTCAATGCTTCAAGTGATATCCAATCATCGGGGGCATCGGACGGTACCGAGGTAACGAGCCCGCTCCCCACATTGGGATCGCAGAATGTCGCGGGGAACACAGGGATAGATCTGCGGATCATCGGTGCTTCACACATCCATCCGATCATCTCTTTCCCGGAGATCGTTTCGATGATCTCGATATCATCCTTCTGCAGCTTCAGTTTTTCAGCTGCCTGAGGTGAAACGATCCAAACATCGTTTCCTTTCTTTATTCTGACGTAATCAACACTCGGATTGACCCAAAAACAGACCTGCCCATAAACTGTTTCCGGTCTCAGCGTAGCTGCTACGAGATATTCGTTGCCGTGTTTGAATTTGAGGAGGGTGTATTCCTGTACCTCGGCATTGCCTCCTTTGGAGATATCCGTTTCCGAAGCATCCACCGCAACAGGTCCGTCGACCATGCATGCCGGGGCATAGTAAGGTTTTTGGAAAAGAAGTCCCGCATCCATGAGCTTTCGAAACTGCCATTGTATGAATTTACCATAATCTGGATAGAGGGTGCAGGTGAATCTTCTCCAGTCGGCCAGGAATCCGAATTTCTTCCAGTAATCTTCCACATAAACGGTGTTGAAATAATCAACGACCTTAAGCGGATCCTTCATATCTTCGAGTCTATCCTTGGGGAATCCGTTCCTGATGAGGTAATCGATGATATCGGGATCCTTTTTCGATATCTTTGCGGCCAAACTGATGGCGCCGTTGCCTGTGGCATGGGTGCCGACAGGGAAGAGAACATTGAATCCCTTCATTCGTTTGTATCTGCTGATGGCATCCGTGTAGGTGTATCCTCTGAGATGTCCTACATGAAGGAACCCCGTTACACCCGGATACGCGAATATCATCATGAATTTCGGTTTGCTGTCATCCCTTTCCGCGAGGTCGAGTCCTTTGTCTGACCACTCTTTCTGCCACTTCTTTTCCATTTTTTCATGATCGGACATTGTATCCCCGCGTTTGCCTTGCGCGTGAATATACGCGGCTATTAAATAATGTTCTGAGAAATGAGTATAGTTCTGAGCAGGCGCAACCATTTTTAACTTGTGTTGTATATATAAGATTGAAATGGACAGGGTAATAATGTCTTTTGACCCCCAAGAGGTCTTGTAAGACAAAAAAGAAGTTTGTCTTACTATTGTCCTCTTTTGTCCGACAGTTTTATATATTCCGTATGACATGGTAGTATCACGAGCAAAAGGGATGGGACTCTACAAGCTCGAGGTGATGAACATGACCGACGAAGGCGCGAAAGTTACGATCAGGATGGGACCTG
>JGI994J12354_10000782_pt1 | contig 32039 bp, 30 predicted proteins | sample IntmicLarv3ML3BL_FD_12354 | JGI IMG/M metagenome (IMG submission 12354) | reverse complement strand
CCCCCGCCATAGCGGCGGGTATTGGAGCCGTCAATCTGCGTAAAGGGTCTGAATACCGTGGCAATGTCTTCTTCCGCAATGCCGATGCCCGTATCCTGCACGGCGATATAGATGCGGCTCTGGCCTGCGACCGTGGGCAAAATGGAACTGCATGTCACGGTAATGCCCCCCCGGCTGGTGAACTTGAAGGCATTGCCCACGATGTTCAAAACCGTCTGGCGCACAAGGCCCTCGTCGCCCACCAGGGTCATGGGCAGCCTTTCGTCAATATTCAGGCTGAAGTGAATGCCCTTTTGGCGGGCCTCGTTCAGAAAGATGCCAAGGGTGGAACGTATGGTCGCCACCGGGTCAAAGGGCCGCGGCTCCACATCGTACCGGCCTGTTTCAATGCGAGAAAAGTTGAGAATATCTGAAATGATGCGCAAAAGGCTCTGCCCGGAATACAGGGCCACCTCCACCCATTCCTGCTGTTCGGCCACAAGCTCCGACCCCTGCAAGAGCTGGAGCATTCCGAGAATGCCGTTCAGGGGGGTGCGCAGCTCATGGCTGACATTGGCAAGGAAGACGTTTTTGGCCCTGTTGGCTCCTTCGGCCTGTTCCTTGGCCTGTTGCAGGGCTTCAATGGCCCAGCGGCGTCGCAAATGAAACCACATGCCGTTGATGAACAGCTCAAGCTGGCGCAGGTCGGAGCGCTCATAGGCCTGACTCTTGTTGGAAACCCCGGCAATACACACAACCCGTCCGTCTTCGATGACCGGGGCCAGCATGTACCGGGAAAGGGGCACCTGCTGCCCCTCTTTCAGCCGAACCCACACATCTTTCACGTTGTTGCGAATCTCGGCCCGAAAGCTGTCCTTATCAGCCTCCAGGAGCTTGTAAAGCTCTGGCGATATATCCGGCAGGTCGGGCGCGTTGGGTGAAATGCCCACATCCCGCGACCAGAACGACTGGCTGCGCACCCCGGCCCCCTGCAAAATGCGCAAATAGCCGAAAGAACTGCCTGTAAGCTGGGCGGCCTGATCAAGCGAAAAGCTCACCACCTCTGCCTCGGGCGCGGCATACATATGCGAAAGACGATACAGGGCGGCAAAACGGGCCTCGTTCAAATGGGCTGTCTGCTTGATGTTGTGAAGCTGGGTCACGTCTTTCACTATGCAGGCAACCCGGCCCGGCCCCGGCGAGTAGGTGCTGAGTTCCAGCATGGCGGCCCGTTCCTGGCTGCGCAGGCAATACACCAGGGGGCTTTTTTTCAGAATGACCTGCTTCAGGCACAGGCTCCAGTGCTCGAAGTCTGCGCCGGTGATCTCCTCAAGGCTTTTGCCTGCGGATTTTTCCGGGGTAAGGCCAAGCATTTTGCCAAGGGCCGGGTTCATGGCCATAAGGGTGAACTCGCCCGAACGCCCTTCCTGAATGTCGGCAAAGGAATGGCACTTGAAAAGGGCCAGCCCGTCAACCATGCTGTTGAAAAGCGCGTGGTAATTTTCCGCCATGCGGTGGCTGGTGGTCATGTCCCACACCTGCATGGTCACTGCCGCCGTGGTGCCGCCATCAGATATTTCCGGCCAGAAGCGGCAGTTTGCGGCAAAATCGCCCACCAGGGGAGAAGAAAAGACCGCTTCGGCCTGAATGGGAATGCCAATTTCAAAGACCTGGGAAAGGTTGTCCGCGAAAAACGTGGCGTCCGCGCAAGTGAAAAGCTCGCAGAAAGAACGCCCGATCACCTCGCCCGGCAGCATGGAAACATAGTTTCCTATGCTCTGGCTGGCGTAAATAAAAAGCCCGCTCCGGTCAAAACGGCCGATAAAGTCTGGCGAACCTTCGGCCAGAATACGGAACTTTTCCCTGCTGGCCCGCAGGGCCAGTTCGGTTTTGCGCGGTTCGGTCACATCAGAGGCGGTCAGCACAAGGACGCGAACATTCATTTGCCCGTCGCGCTGGCAACTGGCGCGAAAATCGACCCAGTTGTTCATCTGGTCTGGCAGGGGAATACGCACAACCAGCCGCAACCCGTTTGAAAGCCCCCGCAGGATGCTGTCAATGGCCTCGCGAAAGGTCACGGCATCTGCCGGGTGCATTCTGTCGAGCAGGGGTTTGAGCGGGCTGCCGTCGGCAGGGCGGACAGGGCCGATTATTTCCTCCCATTCCCTTGTGGCGGCAATATGGCCTGTGACCATGTCCCACTGCCACAAGCCCACATGGTTCATGTCCAGAGCCTTCAGGCAAAGAATTTCCGGGCCTGCTCCGGCGGCGCTGGTTTCGCACCCCTCTTGCAAGAGCCCGGCCAGGCCGAAAGAACCGTCTTCATATTCCTCCGCAGGAAAAACCGCCTGCCTTCCGTTGCCTGCCTGCTGCCAGGAATGGTTTCCGAAAAAGGTGTCGTCAGGGTGTTCCGCAGCCACATCGGCAAGGGAACTGTCAAAGCGGGGGGCGTCGTCGGGCAGCAGTTCCCTGGGCGCATTCGGGCCAAGGCCGGGCCTGTCCGTATCCAGATCGCTGCCAAGGTAGTCGCTCATGTCGGCCTCGCCTTCCAGAAGGCCAATCCTGTCCATGAGGTTCGCACCCCCTTTGCGGCCGCTTTTGTGACCGGCATTGTCAAGACACTCTCTGGCGCTGATGGCAAGGGCCTTTTCAAGCTCGACCACCCGTTCCCGCGCCCTGTCAAGCTCCTGCACAAGGACTGCGTGGTTTTTTTCAGCATCTGCTGCCATTGACGACTCCAAAAATTGCTGTTGATTCAAGCTGGATAAAGAAATGCACCGCTATTCGCCCAATCTCACTCCTGCCCGCTACCAGAGCCTGGCCCGCTGCCAGAGCCTGGCCCGCTGCCAAGATGATGGCGAATCTGGCGGCAAATGCCCATGATCATGTCAAACTCGTGCCGCCGCAACCGGCCTTTGCGTAAAAAGCGGCGCAGGGGCTGCATGAACCAGCCCGAATTTCCGGCCTGCAAATGCCCCACATCAAGAAGAAGGGCTTCAAGCTCGTCAAAGAGGCGGCCTTCCTCTTCAATGGTGGCCCTGCGGGAGCCTGTATCCCGCGCCGGGCGTACCCATTCGTCCCTGTTTTCCGGGGAAAAGGGCAGGCTCATGTCTGCTTTCACGCATTCATACAGCACCAGGAGCACCGCCTGAGCCAGATTGAGGGAACAGTGGCCCCCGGCAGTGGGTATGGTGACCAGTTCGGTGCACAGGGCAGTTTCCCCGTTGGCAAGCCCCCGGTCTTCGGGGCCGAAAACCAGGGCGCACTGGCCCCCCTGCCTGGCTGTGCCGCGGGCGAGCCGTGCCCCCTCTTCGGGCAAGAGGGTTGTGCGCCGCCAGCCGCCTGTGCGGGCGGTTGTGCCCATGGCAAAGGCGAAGGGGGCAAGGGCTTCGGCCAGGGTGGAATACACGGCAGCCCCGCGCACAAGGCCCTGACCCTGGGTGGTGGCGAGAAGCACGGCCCTTTCCTGAGCGGCCTCGTCCCATCGTTCCGGGGCAACCAGATGAAGCTGCGAAACCCCCATATTGGCGCAGGCGCGGGCCGCCATGCCGATATTTTCGGGAAACCGGGGCCGCACAAGCACCACCGCGACGTTAGAAAGCATGCTTCATATTCTCCACTTCATGCCGTTGTTACCGCACATTCTATGCCGCACCCTGAAGACTCGACCGTCATACAAAAGCTTTCCAACGCCGCCAGAGGGAAAAAGACGCACCCTCTCCCGTGCGGGAGTGGATTTTTTTCTCTGGCAAGGCGGGAAGCCTTTGTATGGCGGGAAGTGTACTCTCACGGTACTCGACCGTCATACAAAGGCTTTCCAACGCCGCCAGAGGGAAAAAGACACCCCGCACCTATGCAGCGCTCTGCCATATGGCCGGCACGAGCCTCATAAGAATAATAACCGCCACACCCAGCTTTATCAGAAAACCGCCAAAATACCCCAATGCCGTGCCCCATGCGGCCCTGACAGCCGCTGGCCCCTTGGTGCCGCGCAGGTGTTCCACTATGAAGCATCCGGCAAAGGCCCCGAGCAGCGCCCCTGGCAGGGCTCCAAGGCCAAAGAGAATGGGGGCGCACAGAATGGCCCCTGTAATAGCGCCTATCATGCCGCCAAGGCTCCCCCTGGTACTGCCGCCAAACTTTTTCGCGCCAAAGTACGAGGCGCAGAAATCCGCCCCTTCGCCAAGGGCGGCAAGGGCCACAAGTATCATGAAAAAGTTGAAGGTCATTGCGGGCGATTCAACAAAAAAAGCCCACAACCCGCCCAGGCCGAGAATGAGCCAGGTGCCGGGCAGGCCAAGAAAGAGCAGAAACGCGGAACAGATCATTATGGCAATACACACGGAAGCGGCTACATAAAGCACAACAATCTCCTTTTCGGGGGGCGACACTTTCCGCTTGCAACGGCCCTGCCTCCTGCGAAACATCCTAAAGGGCTTTTCTCTTTGGGGCAAGAACGGCGAAGAGGATTTTTTCCTTTTTTAACAGTGTGAATTTCCAGAAATTTTATTGGGCAGACAAAAAAAATTCAAAAAAAAATCGCCCTGCCCCTTTTCAAGTGGAAAAGCATACTTATTATTTGCGCATCCCGGTATGGTCACACGCGGCGCGGCTCGGCACGGCTGTTCATGCACATGCGGCTTGCCGTTGCGGGTCTGGTTTTCAGGCCCTTTTTTCAGGTTGTACCACCTTGGGTAACCAATTTTTTTTATTATACGAAATTCATTAACGTGGAGGATTCAGGATTATGAAACTTACCCCCCTTAACGACCGTGTTCTGGTCAAACGCCTTGAAAGCGAAGAAAAAACCGTTGGCGGCCTGTACATTCCCGACACAGCGAAAGAAAAGCCTTCCAAAGGCGAAGTCGTTGCCGTTGGCCCGGGCAAAACCGCTGAAAACGGCAAGGCCATTGCCATGACAGTCAAGGCGGGCGACACCGTGCTGTTCAACAAGTACGCTGGCACCGAAATCAAGCTCGACGGCGAAGAGCATCTTGTTATGCGTGAAGACGACATCCTCGCCATCATTGGTTAATGAACTTTTTTTCGTAATACAGACTTTCATCATTCCCAGGAGGAATTTACATGGCTTCCAAAGAACTCATTTTTGACAGCAAAGCCCGCGAGCGTCTTTCCAAGGGCGTAGATACCCTTGCCAACGCCGTGAAAGTGACCCTTGGCCCCAAGGGCCGCAACGTGCTCATCGAAAAATCCTATGGCTCCCCGGTCATCACCAAAGACGGCGTGACCGTTGCCAAGGAAATCGAACTTGAAGACAAGTTTGAAAACATGGGCGCCCAGATGGTCAAGGAAGTTGCCTCCAAAACCAGCGACGTCGCTGGCGACGGCACCACCACCGCGACAGTTCTGGCCCAGGCCATTTACCGTGAAGGCGTGAAGCTTGTGGCTGCCGGCCGCAACCCCATGGCCATCAAGCGCGGCGTTGACAAGGCTGTTGAACAGCTTGTGAACGAACTTGGCACCCTTGCCAAGCCCACCCGCGACCAGAAGGAAATCGCCCAGGTCGGCACCATTTCCGCCAACTCCGACAGCACCATCGGCAACATCATTGCCGAGGCCATGAACAAGGTCGGCAAGGAAGGCGTTATCACCGTTGAAGAAGCCAAGGGTCTTGAAACCACTCTGGACGTGGTGGAAGGCATGAAGTTTGACCGTGGCTACCTCTCTCCCTATTTTGTCACCAACCCCGAGAAAATGGTGTGCGAAATGGATGAGCCCCTCATTCTCATCAATGAAAAGAAAGTGTCCAGCATGAAAGAAATGCTGCCCGTTCTTGAGCAGGTTGTGAAAATGAGCCGCCCGCTCGTGATCATTGCTGAAGATGTTGACGGCGAAGCCCTTGCCACCCTCGTGCTGAACAAGCTGCGCGGCTCCCTGCAGGTTGTGGCTGTCAAGGCCCCCGGCTTTGGCGACCGCAGAAAGGCCATGCTTCAGGATATCGCCGTGCTTACCGGCGGCACCGTTGTTTCCGACGACCTCGGCATCAAGCTGGAAAACCTCAGCGTTGCCGACCTTGGCACTGCCAAACGCGTGGTTATTGACAAAGACAACACCACCGTTGTGGACGGCGCTGGCAAATCTGTTGACATCAAGGCGAGGGTCAGCCAGATTCGCGCCCAGATTGAAGACACCTCTTCTGACTATGACCGCGAAAAGCTCCAGGAACGTCTGGCGAAAATCGTTGGCGGCGTAGCGGTTATTCATGTCGGTGCGGCTACTGAAACCGAAATGAAGGAAAAGAAAGACCGCGTTGAAGACGCCCTGAACGCCACCCGCTCCGCTGTTGAAGAAGGCATTGTTCCTGGCGGCGGCACGGCCTACATTCGTGTTTCCAAGAGCCTTGACAGCGTGAAGCTGGCTGATGACGACGAAGCCGCTGGCGTTGACATTGTTCGCCGCGCCATTGAAGAACCCCTGCGCCAGATTGCCGGGAACGCCGGTTTTGAAGGTTCCATTGTTGTGGAAAAGGTGCGCGAAGGCAAAGACGGCTTTGGTTTTGACGCGGCAACCGGCGAATACGGCGACCTTATCAAGGCCGGTGTTATCGACCCGAAAAAGGTGGCCCGTATTGCCCTGCAAAACGCTGCCTCGATTGCTTCCCTGATGCTGACCACGGAATGCGCCGTTGCTGAAAAGCCTGAACCCAAGAAAGATATGCCCATGCCCGGCGGTGGTATGGGTGGTATGGGTGGAATGGGCGGCATGTACTAGGCCGTATTCGCTCAAAGGACTTTTTGCCCTCTTGCTGCGAACACGGGATGGGGGGGTACATACCCCCCATCCCGCGCAGCTTGAATTTCCAAGTCCTCTTCCGGTTGTATCCAAAAAAAAATCCCGCCCGTGCGGGATTTTTTTTGCGAGCCGGAATGGGCGGCCCGAAGGCGGGCCGCCAAGCCCTTGGGAGACGTACAGTATTTTTCTCATTGACAAAACCGCGCCAGCCCTGTACTAGACCCGTTTCAAAGGATGAATATGGACAAGCACTGGTTCGCACTGCAAAGCATTCCTCCCTCCGGTCTGAATACCGTTGTGGACGACCAGGCCGTGTGGGCTTCGCTGCACAGGGAATATGCCATTCCCTGCCGCGTGGTTGAGCCCCTGGCAGCCCGTCTTTTTCTCCTGCCGCAGGAAGACGGGCTTCTTGTGAAAGGCTCCATTGAGGGCGCCATTACCCTGCCCTGCGTGCGATGCGCCGAAGAAAGCCTGTGCGTCATCAGGGAAGAGTTCGCCAGCCTTGAACCCCTGCCCCTTCCGGAACAGCGTTTCGGCGGAAAAGGAAACGAGCGCGTTGACGATGATGAAGAGACCGAAGAGGTTGACGAGGCTGTTCTTCGCCTCTCTCCCCTTGGCGGCGGAGTGGAAATAAACCCGGTGGCCTATGCCTGGCAGGAATTTGTGCTGGCCCTGCCGGTAAAAACCCTGTGCTCGGCCGATTGCAAGGGTCTTTGCCCCGAATGCGGCTGCAACCGGAACACCGAAACCTGCGCCTGCACCCCCGACAAGGGCGACTCCCGGCTTGCGCCCCTGCGCACGATCAAGATAAAAGAATAAGCAAGAGCGTTTTTGCGCCCTTAGCTTTCATACGAAGGAGATCATCATGGCGGTACAACAAAACAAAAAATCCAAGTCCAAAAAAGGAATGCGCCGCTCCCACCACAGCGTGCCTGTTCCGTCCGTAGTGCTGTGCGAATGCGGCAAACCCTCTCTGCCCCATTCCGTGTGCCCTTCCTGCGGCAACTATCGCGGTAAAAGCTACGCTCCTGCCGCCGAATAAGCGCAAGAATGGCTGACTTCCCCGCGAGCGGCGAGCACGTGACCGAAGAAGGCGCGCCCATGGGCAGCGCCTCTTCAGCCACACCCAAAGACGCTCCGAAAAGGCTGCCCATAATCGCCGTTGATGCCATGGGGGGCGATTTCGGCCCCTCTGTGGTTGTTCCCGGCGCGCTTCTGGCCGCCCACCAGGACAACTTTGAAGTTATCCTTGTCGGCAACGAAAACGACATTCAGGCCGAGCTTGCCAAATCTCCGTACGCGCACAGGGTGCATTCCATTTCCCACACCGAAGAAGTGGCGCTCATGGGCGAAAAGCCCTCGGATATTCTGCGCCGCAAAAAGAACGCCACCATCCAGGTAGCCTGCCGTCTGGTCAAGCAAGGCGTGGCCGACGGCGTTGTCAGCGCCGGGCATTCCGGCGCGAGCGTGGCCTGCGGCATGTTCATTCTCGGGCGCATTCCAGGGGTTGACCGGCCTGCTCTGGCCTCAATAATGCCCACGGAAAACAAGCCCTCCATCATTGTGGATGTGGGCGCCAATGTTGACTGCAAGGCCCACCACCTCTTCCAGTTCGGCCTTATGGCCGGGGCCTACGCCAAAGACCTGCTTGGCCGCGAAAACCCCTCGGTGGGCATTCTTTCCATTGGCGAGGAAGAGGGCAAGGGCAATTCTCTGGTCAAGGAAGCCTACGATATTTTCAAAATGGCCAAAGGCGTCAACTTTGTAGGCAATATCGAAGGGCGCGATCTGTTCATCGGCGAGGTGGACATTGCCGTGTGCGACGGCTTTGTCGGCAATGTGGTGCTCAAACTCTCCGAAGGCCTGTCCATCTCCCTTAGCCGCATACTGAAAAAAGAACTGCTTACCTCCACCCTGGCAGCGAAAATCGGCACCTTCTTTGCCAGGGGCGCATTCAGTCGTTTCGCGAAATTTGTTGACTACGCCGAATACGGCGGGGCACCGCTTCTTGGTTTGCAGGGCATTATCATTGTCTGCCACGGCAAATCCAATACCAAGGCCATTGCCAATGCCACGCGAAAGGCGGCGCAGTTTGTCGAAAAACAGACCAACGTGCATCTTGTTCAAAGTATTCTGGCAAATGAAGAGCTTACCCGGTTCAGCAAGGCAATAAAATAATTCCCATGACACAGTCCCCCCTTTCCGTGGCTCCGGTTATTTCCGGGTTTGGCGCATATTCGCCCCCCCGTGTGGTGAGCAACCATGAACTCGCCCAGTTTGTCGATACGGACGATGAATGGATTGTCGCCCGCACCGGCATTCAAACCCGCCACTATGCAGACGAGCAGGTTGTCAATTCCGATCTGGCCCTTCCAGCCGCCGAAAAGGCCCTTGCCGCCTCGGGCATTCCGGCTTCGGCAATAACGCACATTTTATACGCCACCTGCACACCCGATGCGGCCTGCCCCTCTTCGGCCTGCTATTTTGAAGAAAAACTCGGCATACGCGGGGCCATGGCCATGGACATGAACGCGGCCTGCACCGGCTTCATTTACGGGCTGGAACTGGCCCGTAACCTTGCCATTGCCTCGCCCGAAGCCACCATTCTGATCGTTGGAGTCGAGCTTTTCTCAAAGCGCCTGAACTGGAAAGACCGCTCTACCTGCGTTCTTTTCGGCGATGGAGCGGGCGCCGCCCTTGTTTCGGGGAAACATGCCCCCCAACCCGGCCAAAACACCCTTACCGGGCGCATACGCGATGTACTCTGCACTTCCGACGGTTCCCTCGCCTCCTTCCTGGTGATGAACGGCGGCTATTCTTCCCATAGCTACAGGCTGGGCGACACCGTGGGCGAGGAATACTTCCTTTCCATGGCCGGGCGCGACGTGTTCAAACACGCTGTGCGCTGCATGAACAGGGTAAGCCAGGATATTCTTGAACGGAACGGCCTGACCATTGACGATGTGGATGTGGTCATCCCGCATCAGGCCAACTTGCGAATCATTGAGGCCGTGGGCAGCCGCCTTGGCGCTCCGGAAACAAAGGTTTTCAAAAACGTGCACAAATACGGCAATACCTCGGCCGCCTCCATTCCCCTTGCCCTGAGCGAGGCCATTGACCAGGGGTTTGTACGAAAGGGGCACACGGTTCTTGCGGTTTCCTTTGGCGCGGGCTTTACCTGGGCCAGTTCCCTGCTTCAGTTTTAGGCGTTTTTTTGCTGAAAAAACAATGGGCTGTACAGGGTTGGGGTCATTTTTCTTTTTATGGTGCAAGGAATTGTAAAATCCTCGATTTTACGATATTTATTCTTTTGGTTTTTTATGTAAAAAGGGCTACTCATGAGCGAACTGACAAGCACCGCTATTGTAACCGGCGCATCACGCGGCATAGGCAAAACCATTGCTGAAGTGCTGGCTGCCAGGGGATATCAGGTATTCATCACCTATGTAAGCAAACCTGAAAAGGCCCGCGAGGTGGTGGACAGCATTGTCGCGCAGGGCGGCAAGGCGGCCATGTTCTGCGTTGATGTGGCCGAGGCGGCCAGCGTTTCCACCTTTTTTGACGAGCATGTGAAGGGAAAGGTTGCCCTTGACATTCTGGTGAACAATGCGGGCATTACCCGCGATGGTCTTCTCATGCGCATGAAGGATGAAGACTTTAACGCCGTGCTTGATACGAACCTGCGCGGAGCCTTCCTGTGCATACGCGCCGCCGCTTCCATAATGATGAAGCAGCGCAGCGGCTCCATTGTCAATATAGCGTCCATATCCGGGCAAACCGGGCTTGCCGGGCAGACAAACTATTCTGCCTCCAAGGCGGGCCTTATCGGGCTTACCAAGGCTGCGGCCAAGGAATTCGCCGCCAGGGGCGTTACCGTGAACGCCGTGGCCCCCGGCTTTATCCAGACGGATATGACGGATGTTCTGCCGGAAGCGCAAAAAGAGGCGTACCTTTCGAGTATTCCCTTGAAGCGCTTCGGCACTACCCTCGATATTGCGGAAGCTGTGGCCTTTCTGGGTTCACCCGGCGCCCGCTATATCACGGGTCAGGTGCTCGCTGTAAACGGCGGGCTGTACTGCTAGGGCCGTATGCGCCCGTGCTTTTTGACAGGCAAAAAAGGCTGCTACGCCCACGGGCGTGGTTTTTGATTCACTCCGGCGGCGTCTGCCGCCCGGTTGCCCCTTGCGGGCAGCGAAAATGGCCGCTTGATGCGGCACTGCCACTCTCTCGCACAATCTAACCTTTTCTGGTACAATCCGGAGGAAACATGTCTGTTGACGAACGTGTAAAAAAAATTATTATGGACCAACTCGGCGTTTCTGCTGAAGAAGTTACCCCCGAAGCCTCCTTTGTGGATGACCTTGGCGCGGATTCCCTTGACCTCACCGAGCTTATCATGGCCATGGAAGAGGAATTCGAGCTTGAAATCGACGACGAGGAAGCGCAGAAGCTCATGAAAGTGCAAGACGCCATTTCCTATGTCTCCGGTAAAATGTAGTCATTGCTCCAAAAAGCGACTCTCTTTCTCTGCCCGGGCCGTTTTCGGTAACCCGCCAAACGGCCCTGTGGAAAAACGCCCCTGCCCTTTCCACCGGGGGTAGGGTGTTGCCCCGTGTCATGCCAAGGCATGATTTTTGCGCCAGGTACTTGCGCCCCTGAATGACGATTCCCGCAGGGTTTGCGGGGCACGCTTTTTTTCGGCGGCCGGTGTATTCCTGCCGCCAAATTTTTTTCGCCCAGCCAGCTTGCAACAGCGCGGCACTGTGGCTGCCGCTCTTTTATCGCAGGCCTGCCTGCAAAAAAAGGATTCAATATGTCGAGAACTCGAGTAGTCATAACCGGTTTGGCCGCCCTCTCGCCCCTGGGTGGAAACCTGACGGAAACATGGGAGAACCTGCTGGCCGGAAAATCGGGAATAGCTCCCATTACCAATTTCGATGCTACAGACTTTGATTCGCGCATAGCGGGCGAAGTGAAAAACTTTTCCCCCGAAGCCTACGGCATTCCCATGAAACAGGCCCGCCGCATGGACAGGTTTGTCCAGTTTGCCGTGGCTTCGTCCCTCATGCTGATGGAGCACGCCAAACTTGAAATCACCGAGGCCAATGCCGAAGACGTGGGTGTTATCCTCGGCGTGGGCCTTGGCGGGCTGCAAACCATTGAAGAATTTCACACAAAGCTCATGAATTCCGGGCCTTCGCGCATTTCGCCCTTCATGATTCCCATGCTCATTTCCAACATGGCCCCCGGGCAGGCAGCCATTTTCACCGGAGCCAAGGGGCCAAACCTTGTGCTGACCAGCGCCTGCGCTTCCGGGCTGCATGCCATAGGCTACTGTTACACCGACATCGCCCTTGACCGTTACAAACACGCCATTACCGGCGGCGTTGAAGCCACGGTCACGCCCATGGGCACCTCCGGCTTTACGGCCTTGAAAGCGCTCAGCACCACCAACGAAACGCCCGAAACCGCTTCCCGCCCCTTTGACCTCAACCGCAACGGCTTTGTCATGGGCGAGGGCGGCGGCCTTGTGATGCTTGAAAACCTGGAAAGCGCCAAGGCTCGCGGCGCGAAAATCTACGCGGAAATGGTCGGTTTTGGCGCATCGTGCGACGCCTTCCACATGACCGCCCCGCAGGACGAGGGCGAGGGCATGGCACGGGCCATGCGTTCCGCCATCAAAGACGCAGGCCTCACCCCGGACCAGATCGACCACATCAACGCCCACGGCACCTCCACCCACCTGAACGATCTGTGCGAAACAAAGGCCATCAAGGCCGTGTTCGGCAAGCGCGCCTACGATATTCCCATTTGCGGCAACAAGTCGCAGCTCGGGCATCTGCTTGGCGCGGCAGGGGGCATTGAAAGCGTTATCTGCGCCATGACCCTGCACACGGGCATTGTTCCGGGCACCATCAACCTGACAACGCCTGACCCCGAATGCGACCTCAACTACATGCCGAACGGGCCGAAAAAACTCGACCCGCAATACGTTATGACCAATTCGTTTGGCTTTGGCGGCACCAATTGCAGCCTTGTGTACAAACGCTGGGAAGAATAGCGCGGTCAGGCCCGCCCCATGCGGGCCTGGACAACTCGCGCCGATTACCTTTGACTTTGTCCGCAGGGAGAGCTCGCTGCCTGTGCCCACTTCGGCGCTTGCCGCGCAAGAAAATTGCGCTTGCGCCTTCGTGGCGGGCGCTTGCTCCCACTATCGGCAAAGCAATTTCAAAGTGAAATGGCCCCAAGCCTCACACCCTTTTGCACCTTGCAGGAACTGCCATGAACGAACTTCTTCTGACCGACCCGGAAATCGCCCGCGCCATTACCCTTGAGTCTGCGCGGCAGGTGAACAAGCTGGAGCTTATTGCCTCCGAAAACTTCGTCTCCCCCAGTGTGCGCGAGGCCCAGGGCACCATTTTCACCCACAAGTATGCCGAAGGCTACCCCGGCAAGCGGTATTATGGCGGCTGCGAGTATGTGGACATTGCCGAAACCCTGGCCATTGACAGGGCAAAGCAGATTTTCGGGGCCGAATATGCCAACGTGCAGCCCCATTCCGGCAGTCAGGCCAACATGGCGGTGTATTTCGGCGCCCTGAAACCGGGCGATACCATCCTTGGCATGGACCTTTCCCACGGCGGGCACCTTACCCACGGCAGCCCGGTGAACTTTTCCGGCAAGCTCTTCAAGATCATCGGCTACGGCGTTGACCGCGAAACAGGCCACATTGATTTTGACGCCCTGGAAAAAACCGCCCTTGAGCAAAGGCCCAAGCTCATCATTGCAGGTGCCAGCGCCTACCCCCGCACCCTTGATTTTGCCCGCTTCCGCGCCATTGCCGACAAGGCGGGCGCGCAACTGATGGTGGATATGGCCCACATTGCCGGGCTTGTGGCCGCTGACATACACCCCTCGCCCATTCCCCATGCCCATTTCACCACCACCACCACGCACAAGACCCTGCGCGGCCCGCGGGGCGGCATGATTCTTTCCACCGAAGAATTCGGCAAAACCCTGAACAGCCAGATTTTCCCCGGCATTCAGGGCGGCCCGCTCATGCATGTGATTGCGGCAAAGGCCGTGGCTTTTGGCGAGGCCCTGAAGCCGGGGTTCAAGACCTACCAGAAACAGATTGCCAAAAACGCCGTCCACCTCGCCAGGTGCCTGACGGGCGCGGGCTATTCCCTTGTTTCCGGCGGAACCGACAACCACATGATGCTTGTTGACCTCACCCCCCAGGACATCACGGGCAAAGACGCGGAACACGCTCTTGATCTGGCGGGTATTACCGTCAACAAAAACACCATTCCCTTTGAAACCCGCTCGCCCTTTGTTACTTCCGGGGTGCGTATCGGCACACCCGCCCTTACCACCCGGGGCATGAAGGAAGCGGAAATGGAAAAGGTGGCCGCGTGGATTGACGCCTCGCTCAAGAACCGCAACAATGAAACCGCATTGCAGGAAATCAGCAGGGAAGTGGCGGCCTTTGCCGGTACCTTCCCGCTCTTTGCCGGGTAAGGGCATGTATGCCACGTCTTTCCTGGTCTGAATACTTCATGGGCATTACCAGCCTTGCGGCCGAACGCTCCACCTGCCACCGCCGCAGGGTGGGGGCCATTGCCGTCAAGGGCAAGCGTATTCTGGCCACCGGGTATAACGGTGCGCCCAGAAACATGAAAGATTGCCTGGAACTTGGCTGCCTGCGCCAGAAAATGAATATCCCCTCGGGCGAGCGGCATGAACTGTGCCGCGGCCTCCATGCGGAACAGAATGTCATCATCCAGGCGGCCGTGCATGGGGTTTCCCTTGAGGGGGCTACCCTGTATTGCACGCACCAGCCCTGCCTCATCTGTACAAAAATGATTATAAACTGTGGGTTTATTGAAGTTTTTTACGCCTCTGGCTACCCGGACACCATGGCGGAAGAAATGATGCGCGAGGCCGGAGTGTCCCTGTGCCTGCTTGAAGCGCCCACCCACCCTGAAACCGGCGCGAGTTTTCCCGATGCGGCCCGATAACCACGAACCCTTCATGCGCCACGCCATTGGCCTGGCCCGGCAGGCGCGGTGGCAGACCGCCCCGAACCCCTGCGTGGGCGCGGTGCTGGTGCAGGGCGAAGCCATTGTGGCCGAAGGGTGGCACCGGGCGGCAGGGCAGCCCCATGCCGAAGTGGAAGCCCTGGCTCAGGCAAAAGAACGCGGGGTTGATACCCGTAGCTGCACCCTCTATGTGACCCTGGAACCCTGCAACCACCATGGGAAAACCCCGCCCTGCACCCAGGCCCTTCTCGAGGCGGGCATTCCGAGGGTTGTGGTGGGCGTGCCCGACCCGAACCCCAAAGCCGCAGGCGGCATGGCCCTGTTGCGCCAAAAGGGCGTGCAGGTCACCGTGGGCGTGCTTGAGCAACAATGCCTTGACCTTGTTGATGATTTTCTTGTCTGGCAGGCAACACCCCTGCCCTACACCCTGGTGAAGCTGGCCTGCACCCTTGACGGGCGCATTGCCACCCGTACCGGGCATTCGCAGTGGATAAGCTCTGCCGAATCCCGCCAGCGCGTGCATTACTGCCGCAAACATGCCGGGGCCGTGCTGGTGGGCGGCAAAACCTTTTATCAGGACAACCCCCGGCTCACCTGTCGCCTGGAAGACAACAGCGCCCCCCAGGGGAGCCCGGAACCGTCGGCGGAAAGCTCTCCCCTCGCGGTGGTGGTCAGCTCCCGCCTGCCCGATGCCTCGGCCAGCTTTCACCTTGTACAGCACCGCGCCGCATCCACCCTGTTTTTCACGCCGGTTGCCAAGGCGGCCAGCCCAAAGGCCGAGGCCCTGCGAAAGCTCGGAATACGCATTTTCGGCCTGCCAGCCCTCACCCGCCCCCAGTCGCACGCGAAACAGGGGAACCCAACCCTGCGCTGCGAGCTTGATCTGGCCGAGGGTCTGCGCCTGCTGCGCGAAGAATTCGGCTGCTACCACGTTCTGTGCGAAGGCGGGGGCAGCCTTGCCCTTTCCCTGTTGNAGTCGGGCCTTGCGCACGAACTGGAACTGCANATGGCCCCCATGATCATGGCAGACAACGAGGCCATACCCCTTTTCACCGGCCTGTCGCCCGACACGGTGCAAGAGGCCCTTGGTTTGCGCCTGCTTGGCCTTGAGCAATGCGGGCCAGACCTTGTTCTTTCGCTCAAGCCTGCGAGGAAATAGCCATGTTTACCGGTCTTGTCAGCACCATGGGCGAGGTGACAAGCCTCACCTTTCGCGGCAACGACGCCGAAATTGCCGTGCGGCCCCTCACGCCCCTCGCCGATGTGGTCATTGGCGAAAGCATTGCCGTGAACGGCGTCTGCCTGACCGTCGAGAGCGAAACAGGCGGAATATTTTCCGCCTTTGCCTCGCGGGAAACCCTGCGCGTGACCAACCTTGGCGCGCTGAAAAGCCGGAGCATGGTCAACCTTGAACGGGCGCTTCGCCTTGGCGACAGGCTTGGCGGGCATCTTGTGAGCGGCCATGTGGACGCCCTTGCCACCATTGAAGGAGTGCAGGATACCGGGGCTTCAAAAAAGATAACCCTGCGCTTTCCTGAAGAATTTTCCGCGCAGGTCATTGGCAGGGGCTCTGTCTGCCTTGATGGAATCAGCCTGACAGTCACTGCTTGCGGACGCGGCTTTCTCACGGTAAATATCATTCCTGAAACGCAAAAGGCCACCACCGTGCAGTTTTGGCAAAGCGGCGCCCTGGTCAATTTTGAAACCGATGTCATCGGCAAGTATGTGCAAAACACCCTGCTTCATGGGGGCGGAGAGACCGGGAAACACGGAATTACCATGGATTTTCTACGCGAAAACGGGTTTTAAGCCCCTGCGCGAATCACTTATTACTGGCGTAACCACCGGGAGCATATCGAATGGCTATTTGTAAGGCTGAAGAAGCTATTGAAATAATTCGTAAAGGCGAAATGATCATCCTTGTTGATGACGAGGAACGCGAAAACGAAGGCGATATTACCATAGCCGCCGAATTCATCACGCCCGAAGCCATCAATTTCATGGTTACCCATGCCCGCGGGCTGGTGTGCCTGCCCATGGCCGCCGAATGGATAGACAGACTCCAGCTTCCCCTCATGACCACCCGCAACAAATCGCGCTTTGGCACCAATTTCACTGTCTCCATCGAGGCCAGGGAAGGTATTGCCACGGGCATTTCCGCGAAAGACAGGGCCACCACCGTTCTTGCGGCCGTGAAAGACGGGGCCACAGCCGAAGACCTTGTCACCCCCGGCCATATATTCCCCTTGCGCGCCCAGAACGGCGGGGTGCTGGTTCGGGCCGGTCAGACAGAGGGCAGTGTGGACCTTGCCCGCCTCGCCGGGCTGAAACCGGCGGCGGTCATCTGCGAGGTGCTGAACGATGACGGCACCATGGCCCGCATGCCCGACCTTGTGCCCTTTGCGGAAAGGCACGGTCTGAAAATAGCCACCATCAAAGACCTTATCCGCTACCGCATGATGCATGGGCAGGTTTCCGTGCGACGGCTGGCAGAGGCGAAACTGCCGACAAAGTACGGCGATTTCAACGTTATTGCCTACGAGAGCGAGCTTGATTCCAAAACCCACCTCGCCCTTGTGAAGGGTGTGCTCAAACCGGGAGAACCCACCCTCGTGCGGGTGCACAGCGAATGCCTGACCGGCGACATGCTCGGCTCGCTTCGCTGCGACTGCGGCGGGCAGCTTGCGGCCGCCCTTTCGCAGATTGAAAGGGAGGGCGAGGGCGTTTTGCTGTACATGCGTCAGGAAGGACGCGGCATTGGCCTTGCCAACAAACTGAAAGCCTATGCCCTGCAAGATCAGGGGTTTGATACGGTGGAGGCCAATGCCCGCCTCGGTTTCAAGCCGGACATGCGCGATTACGGCGTGGGCGCGCAAATTCTTGTGGACCTTGGCATTTCCTCCATGAAGCTCATGACCAACAACCCCAAGAAAATCATCGGGCTTGAAGGGTATGGCCTGACCATTGCCGACAGAATTCCCATCGAGCTTGAGTCCTGCACCCACAATGCAGAATACCTGCGGACAAAAAAGGAAAAGATGGGGCATATTCTGAACCTTGGCCCCAGCGTATGCCCCAACACCTACCGGGGCGAATCCAAGGTGAGAAAGTAGCCCCTGTTCGGGGTGGCCCCGCAGGGGCCAATTCTGCCCGGGCACGGCCCATGGGCACACAATACCACCGTACTACGGAGAATGTATGCATCACATTACAACAATTCAGGGCACCCAGCTTGCGGACGGCCATAAAATTCTCATCGTGGCCGCACGCTTCAACGACTTCATTGTAGACCGCCTGATCGGCGGCGCGGTTGATTACCTGCTCCGCCACGGCGGAAACCGCGAAAACCTCACCATTGTGCGTATTTCCGGGGCCTTTGAAATGCCTCTGGTCTGCCAGAAAGCGGCCCTGACCGGCAAATACGACGGCATTCTGGCCCTTGGGGCGGTTATTCGCGGGGCAACCCCCCACTTTGAATTTGTCGCCAACGAGGCCACAAAGGGTCTTGCCCAGGCAAGCCTGCACTCCGGTGTTCCGGTGGGCTTTGGCCTTCTGACCACCGATACGCTTGATCAGGCCATTGAGCGGGCCGGAAGCAAGGCTGGCAACAAGGGTGCGGAAGCCGCCTCCGCTCTTGTCGAATCCATCAATGTGCTCAAGCAGATATAATCATGGCCTCACCCAAAGCCCCCCGGCGGCAGGAAAGGGTTTTCGCCTTCAAGGTGCTCTACGGGCTCTGTTTCTGCGAGGCCAAAACCCTTGAAGAAGTGGAAAAGGCCTTTGTGAATTCCCCTGACAGGCCGGAAAACATTGTTTCATGCGAGGGTTTCGCCTGGGACATGGTTTCCGGGGTCTGGCACAACAGGCCGTGGCTTGACAAGGCCCTTGAAACCTTTTCCGAAAACTGGCGCATTGACCGCATCGGCAAGGTGGAGCTCACCCTTTTGCGCATAGCCCTTTTCGAACTGACCGGGCGGAACGACATTCCCCCCAAGGTGGCCCTGAACGAGGCCGTGGAACTTTCAAAACAGTTTGGCGACGAGAAGTCGCGCAGCTTTGTCAATGGCATACTCGATGCCGCGGCCAGGGCTGTCGAATCCGGCGCGCTCGCGAGCCTGAAGCCATAAAGCCCCGGCAGGGGCGGCGCACACCCTCTTACAGCACTGAAGAATCATGAAATACGATCCGCAGGTAATAGAAGGCAAGTGGCAGGAACAATGGGAAAAGGAACAGGTTTTTGCCTGCAGGGCCGACAGTTCCCGCCCCAAATACTACTGCCTTGAAATGTTCCCCTACCCCTCGGGCAACATCCACATGGGGCATGTGCGCAACTACTCCATTGCCGATGTTGTGGCCCATTTCAAGCGTATGCAGGGGTATAACGTGCTCCACCCCATCGGGTGGGATGCCTTTGGCCTGCCTGCGGAAAATGCGGCCATCCAGAACAAGGTACACCCGGCAAAATGGACGTACGCAAACATTGATTCCATGCGCAGCCAGCTGAAAAGACTTGGCTTTTCCTATGACTGGAGCCGCGAGCTCGCCACCTGCGACCCCAGTTACTACAAGTGGGAGCAGCTCTTCTTCCTCAAATTTTATGAAAAGGGCCTTGTGTACCGCAAAAAGGCCGCGCAGAACTGGTGCCCCAAATGCCACACCGTGCTTGCCAACGAGCAGGTGATTGAAGGCCAGTGCTGGCGGTGCGATTCCGAGGTTGAACAGAAAGAGCTTACCCAGTGGTTTTTGAAGATCACCGAGTATGCCGACGAATTGCTGAACGACCTTGACAGGCTGGCCGAGGGCTGGCCCGAGCGCGTACTGACCATGCAGCGCAACTGGATTGGCAAGTCGTACGGCGCGGAAATCGGCTTTCCGCTGGAAGCCCTCGGCACGCAAGGGGAAAAGGAGGACGACACCCTCATTTCCGTGTTCTCCACCAGGGCCGACACCGTGTTCGGGGCCACCTTCATGAGCGTGGCCGCAGGCCACCCCATGCTGGAAAACCTGATTCGCGATCTGCCCCAAAGGGATGAGGTCATGGCCTTTGCCAGCAAGGTGCTGAATACCGACAAGAAGGTTCTGACCTCCGACCTGCTCGAAAAAGAGGGCATTTTCACTGGCCGCTACTGCCTGAACCCCTTTACCGGCCAGCGCATGCCCGTATGGGTAGCCAACTTTGTTCTGGCCGAATACGGTACGGGCGCGGTTATGGCTGTTCCGGCCCACGACCAGCGCGACTTTGAATTTGCCCGCAAATACGGGCTGCCCATTCGCCGGGTCATTGTGCCCACCGAAGAGGCGAACACGCCCCAGGAACCTGAAAGCACCATGACCGGGGCCTTCACAGACTATGGCGTTCTCATTCAGTCCGGCGAATTCAGCGGCCTTGCCAGTGAAGAGGCCAAGCTGAAAATCGCCGACTGGCTCGCTGGTCGCGCCCTTGGCAAGGGCACGGTAAACTGGCGGCTGCGCGACTGGAACGTTTCCCGGCAGCGCTACTGGGGCGCCCCCATTCCGGCGGTGTACTGCGACGACTGCGGCGTGGTGGGCGAAAGGGAGGAAAACCTGCCCGTAAGCCTGCCCCTGAATGTGGTCACACGGCCCGATGGCCGCTCGCCCCTGCCCGATACCCCGGAATTTTACCAGTGCGCCTGCCCGAAATGCGGAAAAAAGGCCCGCCGGGAAACCGATACCCTGGACACTTTTTTTGAATCTTCCTGGTATTTCGCCCGCTATACCGATGCCGGCAACCATGCGGCCCCCTTCACCAAAGACGAACTGAACTACTGGATGGAGGTGGATCAGTATATCGGCGGTGTGGAACACGCCATTCTGCACCTTCTGTATTCCCGCTTCTTTGTGAAAGCCCTTCGGGACTGTTCCTTCATGGAATTTGACGAGCCCTTCAAAAACCTGCTCACCCAGGGCATGGTGCTGAAAGATGGGGCCAAGATGTCAAAATCAAAGGGCAACACGGTCAGCCCGGTGGAAATGGTGGAACGCTACGGGGCCGATTCCGTGCGCCTGTTCTGCCTTTTCGCGGCCCCGCCCGAAAGGGATTTTGACTGGTCTGACGCCGGAATAGAGGGCGCCTACCGCTTTGTGAACAGGCTGTGGCGGCTGGTAGAGGAACTCGCCGACAGCATTCCGGCTGTGGCCGCCTGCTCGGCAACAGCCGAAGACGCCAGTGCCGACCCCAGGGCGCGGGAACTGCGCACCAAGGAACACGCCACGGTCAAGAAGGTCGAAGAGGACATTACCAACCGCTTCCAGTTCAATACGGCCATTGCGGCGGTCATGGAGCTTGTGAACCTCATGTACCAGTACAAGGCCGAGCTTGTGCAGACCGAGGGCGGAAAAAGGGTTCTCGCCTCTTCCCTTTCCACCTGTCTTTCCCTACTTTTTCCTGTTACCCCACATATTTGCGAAGAAATGCACAGTCTGCTCGGCTTTACCACCCTGCTTGTACACGCGCCCTGGCCCCAATATGCCGACGAGGCGTTGATAAAGGACACGGTAACCGTTATTGTGCAGGTGAACGGCAAATTGCGCGGACGGCTGGACATTGCCGCCGGAACGGACAGGGGAGAAATGGAGCGGGCCGCCCTGAAAGACCCCAACGTGGCAAAGCATATTGAAGGCATGACCCTTCGCAAGGTTATCATTGTGCCTGACAAACTGGTGAACATTGTTGTAGGCTAGCCTTTACCCATGGGTGAGGAATGCGGCGTCTTGCCGCCCGCCGCCTTTCAAGGAGTTTATTGTGAAGTCAACCGCCCTTGCCGGAATCACTGTTTCCCCCCGTTGGGTTTCCCTTGTTCTTTTGTGCGCAGTGAGCCTTCTTTTCTGCGGGTGCGCCGGCTACCAGTTTGCGGCAGATTCCCCAAGCATTCTGGGTGATGGCACCAAAACCCTGAAAATCAAGGAAGTGGACAACCCCTCCCTTGAGGCCTGGCTGCCCCATTCCATCCGTTCTGCGCTGCGCGACGAAATCACTGCCCGCCATCTGGCCGTGTGGGTGGACCAAAGCCCGGCAGACTATGAAATCACCATCAAAATCCTGGCCTTTACCTCGCGGGAATGGATGCGGGACGAGTACGATGTGGCTGTTCTCTTTGACAACACCCTGAACATCGAGGCCATTGTGTATGACGGGGCCACCAACAAGGAGATATGGCGATCGGGCTCCATATCCTATTCGGACAGAAGCGACGAACCCGGAGCCAAGGCCGGGGCCGAGAGCATTATCCAGCAGGTGAGCCAGAGGCTGGCGGACAGGCTCCGCAATACTTTCTAGCCATGTGCCGGTTGCGGGCGGAGCTATGTCGGTAACACCTCGATTTTATTTTTACATCTCGTCAGACAGCCATCTTTTGATGCAGGCTGTCCGAAAGGAGGGGGCTGGCGGCGATACTTCCACATTCTGGGGCGATGATGGCCTGACCGACGCCTTTTGGGACAAACTCACCCTGCAGGGGCTGTTCGCCATGCCCAAAACCCTGATCATCCGCCACGCGCAGGCCCTGCCTGCCGCGGTCTTGCGCAGGCTTTCTGCCGCCCTGAACCGCGCCCCGGAATCCGTACGGGTGTTTTTATGCCTCGAAGTGCCTGTGGAAAAGGGCAAACACAAGATTGCGGCGCACATTCTGAAACTTCCCTGTTACGCTTTCGCGGAAAAAAACAAGGGGCTTGTCACCATTCAAGCCCTCACCCCCGCCACCCTGCCCCGCTATGTCAGTGCCGAGGCGAAAAGGCTGAATCTCGGCCTTGACCCCCAAACAGCCTCGCGCATTGCCGCCCTGCTTCCTCCGGATGCCGCTACGGTTACCACGGAAATGGAGAAACTGGCCCTGCTGGCCGATGCCTCGGGCGCGCTTCCCCGAACAGCCCTCGGCCTGCTGGAGCAGTCTCTGGATGCCAGCATCTTCGATTTGCTGCGCTTTGTGCAGTCGCACAATTCCCCGCACACGGCCTGGCAGCAGCTTCTTGAATACCAGCAAAGCGGAGAAGCCGTGCTTTTCGGCTTTCTTGCCACCCTAACCCGAGAGGCGCGTGCCCTGTGGCAGCTTCTCTGCGGGGAAGAACCGCAACTTCCGCCAAACGTTCTCGGGGCAAAGCAGGCCCTGGCCCGATCCCTGGGGCACGCGGCTGTGGCGCGGCTGTGGGAACTGGCCCTGGTGGCGGAAAAACGCGTAAAAACAGGGGAAGGCACCCCGGAACAGTCCTTTGACATGCTGTGCGCCGACCTCATGCGGCTCTTTCATGGTCGCAACTTTGACCGCCCGGCCCTGCGGAAAAAGCACCCATGACGCCCCCGCCTCCCCGCCATACAAAAACCGGCAGCAAGGGCCGTATGCCCGCCTCTTCCGCCCTTGCGGACGCGGGCGCAGGCGCGGCCCCGCCCCTTTCCGGCCCTGCCGCCGAGCCAGATGCGCTCCCAGGGCCTGCCCGCAAGGTTCCGGCCACGGCGGCCCCCCCTGGGCCCCCTGCTGATACAGAAAAGAAGGGAGTGCCCGCCCTGAAGCGCCCGCCTGCCCCGGCAAGCCCTTCATGCCAAAGCGGGCACAGGGCGCGGCTGCGCAAACGCTTTGTGGAATCGCCCACTTCCCTGCCCGACTATGAACTGCTTGAGCTTCTTCTCGGCCATGTCATCCTGCGCAAGGACACCAAGCCCATGGCAAAGGCCATGCTGAAACAATTCGGCACCTTCCGGGGCGTTATGAACGCGCAGCCGGAAGAACTGGCCGAGGTTCCGGGCTTTGGTCCGGGGGTTGCCGCCTTCTGGCAACTGCTGCAGGAGGTGCTGGCCCGCTATGCGGAATCGCCTGTGCATGAAAAAGTGCGCCTCGGTTCACCGGACGAGGTCGCCCGCATGGCCCGACAGCGCCTTGGCGCGCTGAAGCATGAAGAGGTGTGGTGCGCCTTTGTGAACAGCGGCAACAGGCTTGTTTCCTGGCAATGCGTGGCAAGGGGCACGGTGGACGAGTCGCCCCTGTACCCGCGCGACATCATGACCCTTGCCCTCAAATGCAGGGCCGCGGGCTTTGTGCTGGTGCACAACCACCCTGGCGGAAGCTGCACCCCCTCTGGCGCGGACATGGCCCTTACCCGGCAGATAGCCCAGGCAGCCAGCGGGCTTGGCATTCAGTTCATGGACCATGTTATTGTGACGGAAGACCAGACCTGCAGCCTGCGGCGCGAAGGGCTGATGGAAGACCTTGAATAATTCCCCGCTACAGGCTTGACAGCCGCTTCTGCTGGCAGTACAAGTACCCACCGTAGTTGAAGTAGAGGGCCTATAGCTCAGTTGGCAGAGCCTCCGGCTCATAACCGGACTGTCCGAGGTTCGAATCCTCGTGGGCCCACCAGCGCACGCAAGTCCCCACAGTGCCCCTTATGCATTGTGGGGCTTTTTTCCGTCATTTTTCCTGTCCTGACCCACGCCAGTCGCCTGGGCAAGCGCCCGCCCCCTGTATCGCCTGGAGAAAGCAATAAACGGTTCAGGCAATGCCGCAAAATAAAGTCTTTTTCCTCTTTTAAATTGTCGGAAAATGCCTTACATTTTCATAGAATGTTTTGGTCGAACCAATGCTTGGCATTGCGTTGTCAACAGTGAAGAGGCATTCATCTCTATGAAGAAACTGCAAAAATATGTTGTCATTACGATCTTTGCCGTCTCCATGCTTTTTTCCGGAACAGCCCTTGCGGCCCTCCCCGGTGAAGCCGGAGCCATTGAAACGGCCAAGGCCAATGCCGCCACCCTGCTTGCCAAGGGCAAATATTCCGATGCCTATGATGCCTATATGCGTCTTTTGCGCGAAGACCCCGAGGACGATGCCGTGAACCTGGGCCTTGCCCGGGCCGCCACCCTTTACGGGCGGCACAATCAGGCCATCATGGCCTACGAACGTCTGGTGGAAAAATACCCCCGCGAAACCGCTCTTTACAAGGAAATGGCCAATTCCTTCATGGCCCTTGGCGACCGGGTCAGCGCCGAACGCGCCCTTGCCCGTTTGCGTCTGCTTGATACCAATGTCACCCAGGAGGACATGGAAAAGGCCCTGAACAGGATGGACGAACAGTACAGCCTGCTGCTTGTGCGCGGTTCGCTCCGCGCCGGCCTCATGTACGATTCCAACGCAAACCAGGGGCCAAGTTCCAACAGGGTCAGCCTTGGCAACTGGAACCTCACCCTTGTTGATGCCAGGGAAGTGGAATCGGGCGCGGCGTATTTTGGCGGGAATGTGGATATTGCCCGCCGCTTTGCAAGGGACAGCCAATGGTGGGTTGTTGGTGACGTGCAAGCCCAGATTCGGGGCAATTTCAACAACGACCTCGCCGCGCAGAACAGCCGCACCTCCCTCTGGGCCCGCGCTGCTGCCGGGTTGCGCCATTTGTCTTCCTCCACCCTGGTGGACGTGAGGATGAAGGCGGAAATGTTTGACTACGAACTCTTCCAGCATGTTTCCGCCATTGGCCCGGAAGCCACCTTTCTGTGGGCGGTCACGCCTTCCTTCCACCTCATAACCCGCGGGAATGTGGAATACCGCGAATACTCCCGCGCTCCCGAGCGCAAGGGGTATACCTACGCGGCCGGGGAATATGCGCGGCTCTTCTTTGGCAAGGACAACCACAGTCTCCTTTTCGGAGCGCGCTACATCGGGTCCAGCCCGGAAAAACGGGATTACCGCTACGACAGTTGGGAAGGAATGGCCCGCCTCTCCTTCAACCTGCCTTACGGGTTCGAGGTTTCGCCCTTCATGGTCTATGCCGAGGAATTTTACAAGGGGCCAGCCACAGCCCTTGAAAGCGAAAAGCGCGAGGACGAAATCTGGCGGTTCGGCTCAAGTATTGTGTACCACATGGACAAAAACTGGGACATTGAATTCATGTACCAGTACGCAAACCGCAATTCCAACAGCGCCATTTACGAATACGACCAGCATTTGACCAGTATAGGGATTGCCTGGAATTTTTAACCTTGAGCATTTTCACTTTGAAAATCCTCTAACAGACGATGGCGCAAGCCTCGTCCGCGCAAACGAGGAGTAGGCGAAATGCATTTTCGCCGCCAACTCCGAGTGCAGCGTTTCAAAGGTACATTGCCTTAGAACTCCTGCGAGGCACCACAACAAGGGCCGCCCTTCCGGGCGGCCCTTGTTGTGGAGAACGATCCCTGCCTGACAGTGCATGGGCAGGAATTTTTTTGTTCTTTTGTGTCGGTTACAGAGCGAGGGAGTCAAGCCCGGCGCGAATCTTGGCAATGCTCTTGTCCAGCGCGGCCTGTTCGTCTGCCTCAAGGGCAAAGGTGAACACCTCTTCCACCCCGTTGGCCCCAATGCGGGCCGGGGCGCACATGCACAGGTCTCTGGCCCCGAATTGCCCGTCCAGATACACGGAACAGGGCACAATTTCGCGGGTATTGTGCATGATGGCCTCAACAATGGTCGAAATGGCAACCCCCGGCGAAATGGAGGCCGAGCGTTTCATCAGGTTGACCACCATTGCCCCGCCCGTTGTTGTTTTGGTTACAACTTCGGCAATCTGTTCGCTGCTCAAAAGCTGGGAAACAGGAATGCCGCTCACTGTGGCAAGCCTCGGCAGGGGAACCATGGTATCGCCATGCTCGCCAAGAACCAGGGTCTTCACGGAAGAAGTGGGAACACCCAGCGCCTCGGCAATGGCAAAGCGCATACGGGCCGTATCCAGAGAACCGGACATGCCCAGAATGCGCGAAGCAGGCAGGGCAAACTTCTTTTTGACGGTATAGGTTAGAATATCAAGGGGGTTGGTCACCATGACAATAATGGCGTCCGGAGCGTATTTCAGGGCCTTTTCCACAATCTCGGACACAATGGCGATGTTTTTCTGGAGCAGATCATCCCGGCTCATACCCGGCAGGCGTGGGAGGCCCGCAGCAATGACAAGAACCTTGGCGCCCTCGCACATGCTATAGTCGTTTCCGCCATAGGCCGTGCGGGAATGCCCCAGATACGGGGCCGCGTGGTTCAAATCCAGGGCCTTGCCCCTGGCCATGTCTTCTTCGATGTCCAGAAGAACGACATCAGCGAGATTCTTCCCAAGGCAGTACTGGGCGGCATTTTGCCCCACTGCGCCTGCGCCAGCTATGACAATGTGGTTGTTCATGGAGTACCTCCGCTCTAAGGGTGACTGTGCACAGCTTTGCCGATATATCCCAAGGAAGAACATATAGCATTTACAACCAGTAGAAAAGGCAAAACAAGACCCTTCCCATGAATTGCCGCCTGCAACACAGGAAACCCGTACCAATGTATGGACGAATGCCCGCGAATGGAGTAATGCCTTTACTTGGCCTTCTGCCCGTATTTCCAGAGATACATACAGATCGTGATGTGTGCGAATCATGGTATTCCAGGCTTCTGACCGGGTACCCGAGTTCTGTTTACGAGCAGGAGCCGCCTGCTTTCATCCCTGGCCGGAAAAAGGATTCACCATGTCTCATGCCACCAATAAAGCCTTTGCGGCCCTGCAGTCCCGCAACTTCAGGCTCTATTTTACCGGGCAGTGCTTTTCCCTGACCGGCGCGTGGATGCAACGACTGGCCCTTGTCTGGCTCGTGCTTGAACTCACGGGTTCCGGGGGGAAAATGGGGCTTGTGGAACTTGTCAACCAGTGTCCCTCCTTTATTGTGGGGGTGTTTGCGGGCATCTTTCTTGACAGGTGGAACACCCTGCGCATTCTGGTGGCCGCGCAACTGTGCATCATGCTCCATTCCCTTGCCCTGGCCTGGCTTATGATCAGCGGCAACATTTCCTACAATGCCGTTCTCGGGCTCAGCTTTCTGCTTGGTATTATCACTGCGGTCGATCTGCCCGCCCGGCAGGCCAGCATAACCACTTTTATTGATCATCCCTCGCAACTGCAAAGCGCCCTTTCCCTGCAATCGGGCAGCTTCAATCTGGCAAGGCTTGCCGGGCCGGCCATTGCCGGGTTCATCATCAAGGAAGGGGGCGTTACCGCCTGCTTTGTGATCAACGCTGTTGCCGCCACCGGGGTTTTGTGCGCCTATTGCCTTATGCGGCCCGCCCAGAAAAAGCGGGCCCCTGCCAGCCAGCCCGTTTTTCAGGCCCTGGGCGACGGTGTTGCCTATATCCGGTCGGTTCCACCCATACGCCTGTGTATTGTCTGGAATTATTTTTTCTGTTTCTTTGCCATGTCGTACATAGTGCTGCTCTCCCTGTACATGAAAGAGGCCCTTGGCGGTGATGCCCGACACCTGGGCATAATGCTCGGCAGCGTGGGCCTTGGCGCCCTGGCCGGGGTGTTCTGGCTGGCGGCCTGGGTTGAAACTGTCCGGCTGCCCCTGCACATATGGCGCATGCAGGCCCTGATGGGCCTTGGCCTTTTCGGCACCGTGGCCCTGCCTGACTGGCGCATATGCGTGGCATGCTCTGCGCTGACAGGGTTTGCCTGTGTTTCCGCCATGGTGGCGAACAACACCCTTATTCAGGCTCTGGTGGATGACGACAAAAGGGGCCGGGTGGTCAGCATCCATGTGCTCGGCCTTCTCGGCTTTGGCCCCATAGGAACCTACGTTGCCGGGAAGTTGGCCGACAGTACCTCGGTGCAAATGGCCCTTACGGTGTGCGCCACGGCTGTTTTCTGCATCGGGCTGGCCCACGGGCTGCGCCAGAAGGTGTATGACCAGCACGTTCCCGGCATTCTGGAAAACAAGAGAGCCCAATAGTAGCGGTGCTGGGCTCTTTTGCCGTGATGCGGCGTCAGGTTTCATTTTTTGCTTTGCTCGAGTACGAGAAGAGTTGACTCGGCGCGTCCTGCACCTCACCCCTTCGGGGCGCGAGGCTTCGCCTCACGTCCAATTTTGCTGTCCTGCAAAATTGTCACTCCCGCAGCAAAAAATTCGCCTTCCTTGCCTGACGGCAAAATTTCTCCAACACCGTCAGGTTCAAAATAGCCCACTACCAAGACCCCAACACCCAATCATTGGCGCACTGCTTGAACAGGGCCAGCAAGAAGCCCCGGCCAGGCTTTTGCCCAGCCCTCATTATGTCCGGCGTCAACGCCCATTCTCCGGGCCTCGACAAAGTCGGCCTCTTGCAGAAAATGGGCTGACACAGAGGGGTCAATAACCCTGTCCTTTGTTCCGTACAGGTGCAACTGCGGTATGCGGGCGAGTTGGAGGGCCTTTCGCGCCGGGTTCAGGGAGCCCGAAAGGGGCTTGTAGCCGTTTTTTCCTGTCCAGTATTCATGGTCAAGCAGGCCCGCCACGGTGACAAGGCTTGCCACATCATTCCTTTCGGCGGCAAGCAGACAGGCAATGGCCCCGCCCCCGGAAAAGCCGACAAGGTGCACGGCTTTTGCGCCCGTGTGTTCCCTGGCTCTGGTCACAGCCGTGTTCATGGCAGCGACTATTTCCGGGGCAAAGCGCTTGTTTGTCCAATAGATCTGAAAGCGGGGTCCGGTACATTCCGGGTCAAACTGCCCCAGCCTCGGCAGGTAGAAGACAGCGGAAGCGGGGTCAAGCCGTGCCAGGTCCCAGGCTATGGGACGGTTCGGGGTGGGGTCGGCGCTTGCGCTGCCGTCAGGGGCGGAAATATGCCCGTCGCCCTCAATATAGACGACCAGTTCTGTCGCGCCTTGTACCGGCGCCTTGAGCTGCCCGGCAAAGGCAAAGGCTGCGGCTTTGCACCGGAAAGGGGCAAACCCCTGTGCCGCTCCGGCCTGAATGGCCCTGTGCCGCGTGTCAGCGCAGGCCCCGGCAAGACAGCAGAGGACAAGGCAGAGGGCGGCAACGCAAACCCCTGTGGCAGGCCGTTTCAGAAGCATGGGCCAGTAGCCCTTGGGGGAGCGGCAGCAACAGGCTGATCTTCGCTTGCCTGAACCGTGTCCGCTACGGTACAAAGTAGGAAAAGAGACAGCACCTTCATGGAACCTCCTGTCTCCCGCATTGCGCGTCAAGGAATGGGTGGTCTGTATTTCGGGCAAAGGGCCTTTCAGCCGGGAAAGGTTGCGGGCGTAACTTTCCAGCCTGCCCTTTCTTCATTACGCACAAGGCCAGTTCCTGTAAAGGATGGAACGGACGCGGCAGAAGGGAAAAAGAAGAGGGAATTTTGAGAAGACCATGGGGAACTGTCGGGAGAAGGGCATGGCGAAAAATTCGGGATACTGGCTGGTCAAATCGGAACCGGGCTGCTTTTCCATAGACGACCTTGCGGCCCTGCCGGGGCAGACAACCATGTGGGACGGGGTGCGCAACTATCAGGCCCGCAATTTTCTGCGCGACAGCATGAAGGAGGGCGACAGGGTCTTTTTTTACCATTCCATCACGGGCGTGGGCATTGCCGGGCTATGCGAGGTGGTGGGAAAGCCCTACCCCGACCCAACCCAGTGGAACCCGGAAAACAGGCATTTTGACCCGGCCTCGCCAGCCGACACCCCCCGCTGGTATGCGGTGGATATTCGCCTTGTCAGGAAATTCGCCAGAATCCTTCCCCTGGCCGAATTGCGGAATCTGCAGGAACTTGCGGAAATGGAGCTTTTGAAGCGCGGCAGCCGTCTTTCGGTTCAGCCCGTGCGGGAAGAGGAATTTCAGGCCATTATGGCCTATGTGGGAGAAGGAATGGGCGTCAGGTGAAATGGATTGAGGGGAATAACAAAGGAGCACAGAATGGCCAGTTTCGTAACAGCGGCAGACGCCTTGGCCGCAGCCGTGGAAATTGAAGCACGCGGTCGTAAATTTTATGAAAACCTCGCGGAAATCGCCCAGGAAAAGGACAGGGCCTTTTTCATCGAAATGGCAGGGGAAGAAGTCGCCCACGAAGAGGTGTTCAAGGGCATGTTGAAGCGCATTGGCGGCCTGCCTCTGCCCCCGGGGTGTACAGACGAGGACTATCTTCTGTATGTGCAGGATCTGCTGGATTCCCATTGTCTTTTTATCGAAGGCTTTACCGGGCGGGCCCTGGAATCTCCCCTTGATTCCGCCATACAATTGGAAAAGGACACCATGCTCTTTTTTCAGGAGCTGGAAAAAATGGTTCCCAAAGCAGAGCAAAAGCATGTACGGGAATGCGCACAGGAAGAAATGAAACACCTGCGCATGCTTATAGTAAAAAAGCAGGCGCGGTAGGCAGAGTGGCTCGCGGGGCCGCAGCAATGCGGCAACGCGCAGCTATTTCATGCGGTAGGTAATGCGCCCGCGGGTCAGATCATAGGGGGAAAGCTCCACCTTGACCCTGTCGCCAGGCAGAATGCGGATATAAAATTTGCGCATTTTTCCTGAAATATGGGCCAGTACAGTGTGCCCGTTTTCAAGCTCAACATGAAACATGGCGTTGGGCAGGGCTTCCTGCACAATGCCGTCGATTTCCAGTGCCTCTTCTTTTGCCATAAAGCCTCCGTTAAAAATGCGTTTTTCCCATGCTTTGGACTAAATGTCAAACACACCCTGCCGTGGGTGTTGGGGTCTTTTGCCGTGATGGTGTGTTGGGCTCTATTGCGGTCAAAGTGCCATTTTCCATTTGAAAAAGTCGGTTGCACACGGTTTCAAGAAAGGCGCGGTCGTGGGAGACAATGATGGCCGGAAGGGCCGTCTGCTCAAGAATGGTGATGAGCAGGGCGCGCGCGTGCTTGTCCAGTTCGTTCGTGGGTTCATCCAGAAAAAGAAAGTCGGGTTCGGGGGCGAGAATGGCGGCGAGAGCCGCGAGTTTCTGCTCGCCGCCCGAAAGATTGTGCGCGTTTCGGGCCGCAAGGCGGGAAAGGCCCAGTTGCTCAAGAAGGGCCCTGGCCCTTTCGCCTGCCTCGGCATCGCTGGCCCCGTAATTCACCGGGCCAAAGGCCAGGTCTTCAAGCACGGTGGGGCAGAAAAGCATGTCTTCGGCATTTTGCAGAAGGTAGCCAAGGCTGCGGCGCAGGCGGGCAAAGTCGGCAGGCGATACGCAGGCCCTGCCCTGAAAGAGCACCCGCCCCCTTGGCGGGGGCAGAAGCCCGGCCCCGATATTGAGCAGGGTGGACTTTCCGCAGCCGTTGTCGCCGGTTATGCCTACGCGCTCGCCAGGGTGCAGGGCAAGGCTCACATCGCGCAAAAGCCAGGCGTCTTCATAGGAAAAGTGGATATTCTGCAAGGAAAAAAGCGGTTCCATTCAGCCTCGCTCCGGTGATACTGCCCTGCCTGCGCTTCGCCTGCGGGAAAGCCACTTGCGTGTTCGCCCACCCGAATACAGCCCTTGGCGCACCATGCGGGTTAGAGCATTTTCACTTTGAAAA